>ERZ779632.72-NODE-72-length-67304-cov-17.082024_pt1 | contig 67304 bp, 65 predicted proteins | sample MGYA00514194_ERZ779632 | MGnify/ENA primary metagenome ERZ779632 (study PRJEB29562, sample SAMEA4376704) | mouse gut metagenome | isolation source: Cecum | study: EMG produced TPA metagenomics assembly of the A DSS colitis mouse model was used to assess the... | reverse complement strand
GAACACCATATTCAGTCTTGGATTAGAAAGGTCCAAAAACTGTAAACTGCTGTATTAATATAGAGGAATAAAAAAATACTGCTTGTGGCAGTATTTTTATTTGAGCGGCTTGGCGCCAGCCTTTTCCTGCATCTTTTCGACCCAGCTTTTGAATTTGCCCTTTTTCTTGGCAGGGGCAGTGTTGAGTTTTCCGCGGATGCCTTTCACATCGGTGATATAGATTCCGCTGACGGTCGCCTTGACTTCCTTCTTGACAGGAATGATGTCAAAGATGGAGGCGTCACAGATTAAAGATAAAATCTGGGGACCCACTTTGGCTTTGACAATCGGGAATTTGGCGCGCCGCATGTACTTGGGCGTCTGCTCAAGCACCGCAGCAGGAAGCCCGGCATCCTTTAACTTGAGCTTCTTTTTGTCGATGATGAGCATTGTGACAGTCTGCTTGGCAGCCTCGATCTGAGCCTCCTGCTCGGCCTGCTTTTTTTGCAGCTTTTTGCCGACAAAATAAAGGACTACCAACAGTACCACGAAAATGACAAGAATTGCAATTAAAATTTTTACTGCCATTTGAAACCATTACCTTTCTGTATGATGATTATAATAAGGATTTTAACATTAAATGTCAGAAAGTGCAAGAAACTCTGTTGATTTCATTGCCATTTTTCGTTGTCTTTTTGATGTGATGATGTTATCATATAGTTCATGAGGGTGGATAGAATCTAACAGAATCTATTTTTGAAGGAAGGAATATTGAATTATGAAAAAGAAAATGGCTTTGATGTGTATGGCAGGTATATTGATCTTTGGTATGAGTGCCTGTGGGGAGAAGAAGTCTGATGAGGATGTACAGGAGACATCACACACAACCCAGACAGCGGAAGATACTCAGACGGATACAGAGGAACAGGAGCAGACGACAGAGGCTGAGCCTGTAAGCGAGAGAGAAGGCTATGTGGGATTTCAGGATTTAAACATTGAGGAGTATGTGACACTTGCGGATTACAAAAATCTCAAGGTGACGGCTGTCCGCCCGGCAGTGGATGATGAGAGCATTGAGAGCTATATCAACAGCAGGCTTTTGGTAGGAAAGATTACTTCCAGAGCAGTCAAGGAGGGGGATGTTGCCGATATTGACTTCGAGGGCAAGAAGGATGGCGTGGCATTTGACGGCGGTACAGCATCAGGCTATAAGCTTGCGATCGGTTCGGGATCTTTTATTCCGGGGTTCGAGGACGGACTTGTCGGCGTGATGCCCGGTGAGACCGTTGATTTGAATTTGACGTTTCCAGAGAATTATACGAATGCGGAAATGGCAGGGCAGGACGTGGTGTTTACCGTTACGGTCAACAGCATTGAGGGCTCTGCATTATATGAGACCGTGACACCGGAAGAAATGGCGGAAATGGGACTTTCTTACAAGACAAAGGAGGAGGTCTGGAAAGCAGGAAAGACTGAAGTCGAGAAGAATGCGGAGGAGACTTACAAGGCAAATGCGAAGAGTGCAGTCGTGCAGAAGGTTGTGGAGGAAAGCACAATCAAGTCGGTTCCAGACTATCTGGTCGAGGAGGAAGCACAGAATTATAACCATTATCTTGAGTCTCTGGCACAGGCAATGTACAATATGGACCTTGAGACGTTTGTGACAAATGCATATGGTGTCACGATGGAACAGTACAATGCACAAATGAATGAGATGTTCACAGATACCGTAAGGCAGTATCTGGTGATGGAAGCTGTGTCGAGGGCTGAAGGGATTGAGATTTCTGAGACCATGATTTCTGAAAAGGCTGACCAAGAGGCTGCGGAGTATGGATATACATCAGGCGAAGAGCTGATTCGTGAGGTTGGATATGCTACCTATCGCATGTCAATTGTTCAGGAGCAGGTAGTAGAACGGCTGATGGAACTGATTACAGTCGAGGAGGAAGCAGTACAGGAGACGAAAACGACTGAAACAACGGAGGCATCAACAGAATCCTAGCCGCCAAGCATTCAGGTGTTTTGCGCAGATGATATGAGTTCAGGCAATAGAAAAAGGGGAAGATACACATGAAAAAAGGGTACAGGCGGCTGCTGGCAATTGGATTGTGTGCGGCAGTGTTTTTTAAGGGACCCTGTCAGGTGCAGGCGACAGAAAAGGATGTCTTGAAACAGCAGAATCAGAAGGATCAGGACCGGTTAGAAGATATTGACGATCAGGTCAATGAGCTTGAGGGCGAGCAGGAGGGCATTGATGCAGAGATCGAGACGCTCAGCAATGAGATTGCACAGATTATGGCAAGCATCAGCCTGCTTGAGGAGGAGATCGAGGCCAAAAAGGCGCAGATCGAACAGGCAAAGATTGATCTTGAGGAGGCTCAAAAGGTAGAGCGGAAGCAGTATGAAGCGATGAAAATCCGGGTGAAAGCGATGTACGAGAGCGGAGAAACATCGGTTTTGGACATTATATTTAGCGCTTCCTCCATGCAGGATATGCTCAACAAGGCAGACTATGTGGAGAAGATGCATGAGTATGACAAGAAGGTGTTTGTCAATTATCAGATTGCCCGCCAGAATGTCGAAGATTTAAAAGAAACGCTGGAGATCGAGGAGTCTGAGCTCGAAGCGGTACAGGAAGGGCTTGAGGAGGAGCGTGCCAGCGTCGAGGAGGCGCGCTCAGAGCTTGAGGCGATCAGCGCGGACTATGCGGTGCAGATCAGCAAGGCAAAGCAGCAGGCAGAGATTTATAAGACACAGATTAAACAGCGGAATGCACAGATCAAAAAGATCGAGGAGGAAGAGCGCAGAAAGGCCGAGGAGGAGCGCAAGCGCAAAGAGGAAGAGGAGCGCAGGCGTAAAGAGGAAGAAGAACGCAGGCGCAAAGAGGAAGAGGCAAAGAAAAACAATAACAATAATAATGCCAATACCGCCCAAAACAATAATAATGAGGACCGCGATAGCGCCCCTGCCAATGAGAATGCTTCCAAGGTGACGGCTGGAAAGGACACGGTCGCATCTTCTAGCGGAAGCGCCAAAGGAAAAGAAGTGGCAAATTACGCCTGTGGATTTGTGGGCAATCCCTATGTGGCGGGAGGTACGAGTCTCACAAAAGGGGCGGATTGTTCCGGCTTTACGCAGTCTGTCTACAAGGCGTTTGGCTACAGTCTTCCTCGAAATTCTACTTCTCAGAGAAGCGTTGGAAAGGAAGTAAGCTATGCGGAGGCGGAGCCGGGAGATATTATCTGCTATCCGGGACATGTGGCAATTTATATAGGAAACGGCAAGATTGTCCACGCAAGTTCCGCCAAGACAGGAATCAAGATCAGCAATGCGCTTTACCGCGATATTTTATGTGTGCGCAGAGTGGTGTGAGACTGCACGCGGACGCGGAATAAAATATGCCGGGAAAGCTGTCCGCGTCCGGCGCGGTGAGCAGGGGAAAAGTCATTCCCCTGCTTTATTTTGATGTGCATATTTTTCGCGGGTGGCAAGTCCTCCCCTGATATGGCGCTCAGACTTGTTTACATCCAGTACAGACCGCGCCTGTTTGGCAAGCGTAGGATTGACCTGCATGAGCCGGGAGGTAACGTCTTTATGTACAGTGGATTTGCTCACGCCGAATGCTTTGGCAGTCTGCCGCACGGTCGCGTTATTGTCGATAATATAGACAGCAATATTGATCGCTCGTTCTTCAATATAATCTTTCATACTCTTGAAAAGGGGTCTCCTTCTGAATCATTTCTACATTCTATGTGGAGAGGACAGAGTTTATGAATGACAAGTTTTTCCTCTATATAGATTGGAAAAATAAATGTAGGTTGTAAAAACTTGACATTTTGACAGGAATGCTATAGAATTGAGAACACAAGTTTGAAGAGGGGGGATTCCGATGATAGAAGTAAGCCATATTTCAAAGGAGTTTGTCGCACCTAAGAAATATCCGGGGCTGCGCGGCGCAGTAAAGGGTCTGTTTTCCACAGAAAAGGTTGTAAAGACGGCAGTGGACGATATATCATTTTCGATTGATACTGGCGAGATTGTCGGCTATATTGGAAGCAACGGCGCAGGGAAATCCACGACGATCAAGATGATGACAGGGATTTTGGTGCCGACGAAGGGAACCTGCACGGTGGCAGGCATCAATCCAAGCCGCAACCGCAAGGAAAATGCACAAAATATAGGGGTTGTTTTTGGTCAAAGGACACAACTGTGGTGGGATTTGCCGCTGAGTGAATCCTTCACGATTTTAAAAGAAATCTATAATGTGCCGGATGGAATGTATGCGGAGCAGATGGAATTTTTGAACAGGGTGTTGGAATTGCAGGACTTTTTTGACAGACCTGTGCGGACGCTCTCGCTGGGACAGAGGATGCGTGCGGATTTGGGGGCAGCGCTCCTGCATAATCCCAAGGTGCTGTATCTGGACGAGCCAACCATTGGTCTTGATCTGGTTGTGAAGGACAATATCCGAAAGGCAATCAAGGAAATTAATGACAAGTACCAGACAACTGTCATTCTGACAACGCATGATATCGGTGATATTGAGGAGCTGTGCAGCCGGATTATAATCATTGACGAGGGCAGGAAAATATATGACGGCTCTCTGAGGGATTTAAAAGACACCTATGGAACAAAACGAAGCGTTACGATGGAAATAAAGCAGCCGGAGAGGGCGAGAGGGCTTCGGCTGCATGAGGCTTTGGGCGTGCAGGAGCGGGAATGCTGCACAGGCATCAATTTAGAGAACAGTACACTCTGCGTGACATTTGACAAACACAGGCTACAGGTGCCGCAGATTCTCTCGGCGGTTATGGCATCCGTCGAGGTCAAGGATGTACAGATTCAGGAGACAGAGCTTGCTGAGATCGTAAAGGAAATCTATCATCATGGCGTGGGAGGGGAAGCATGAGAAAGCGTTTGCGGATTTATCTGCCATTTGCGGCAAATGAGCTGAAGCGGCAGCTTGCTTACAAAGGGGCATTCTACTTGTTTATACTGGTACATCTGTTTGGTTCTTTCATCAGCTATTATCTGTGGATGGCGATCTATGGAAGCTCAGAGGAGGCAGTGATAGGCGGGCTGACGCAGAGCGAAATGGTGGTCTATGTCTTTATGGTCTACGTCACGGCATCCATTGTCACAGCGTCGGTTTCAACGATTGTCAGCGATGATGTGGTGAAGGGGACGGTTGCGATGAATTTAATCAAGCCGATTGACTACCGCATGAGTTTGATTGCGATGGCTTTAGGAAATATGGCGTACCGGTTTCTGGTTCCGTCCGTCTTTATCTGGATTGGGCTGGAATTTTATAAAATAAAGGTATTGGGGCTTGCACCGGTCACGATAGCGGGAATATTTCTGTATCTGACAAGCTGTTTGATGAGTTTTTTGATTTCTGTTTTGTTTGATTTCTGTTTTGGGATGCTTGCCTTTTTCACCACCTATATATTTGGCATGAGGATGGCAAAGGAGGCACTTTTAAGTTTTTTAACAGGGCAGTTGATTCCGATCAGCTTTTTTCCAGCCGCGATGCAGCGGGTGTTTGATTTTCTGCCATTTTCCTCGATGGTCTATACGCCGGTCATGATTTATCTGGGAAAATATACAGGGGAAACGCTGGTGTTTATGATGCTCCGGCAGGCGGCGTGGGTGGTGCTCCTGTATGTGGCAGGGAGCCTGATCTGGCGGCAGGTGACAAAACGGCTGGTCGTACTTGGAGGATAATTATGAATACAGTAAAACGATATCTGCGGCTGTACAGGGTTTTGGTGACGCAGTTTTTAAAGACAATTATGCAGTCGAGGGTTGATTTCCTGATTGGACTTTTCGGATTTTTCTTGACGCAGGTGATGGGGATCGCTTTTTTGTATCTGGTGTTCCAGCAGATTCCAGACTTGCAGGGATGGACGCTTGACCAGTTAATTTTTATCTATGGTTTTGCACAGATTCCGCGGGGCATTGACCATCTGTTTACGGACAATATCTGGCTGGTGGCATACCGTCTGGTCATCAATGGGGATTTTGACCGCTATATGCTGCGCCCGATGAATATCTTTTTTCAGGTGATTGCGGAGAAGCTACAGCCTGACGCGCTCGGAGAGCTGCTGATTGGCACCATCCTTGTCGTGCGCTCTCTCGCAAAGGGGATTGTGATTGTGGATGGACTGCACATTGCGCTGTTTTTTGTATCCATTTTTGCGGGGGCGGTGATTTATACATCGATTAAGCTATTTTTTGCGTCGCTGGCATTCTGGCTGAAAGTGAGTGGACCGTTTTTGCAGATTGCCTATGACATGGCAAACTTTGCAAAATATCCGACAGAGATTTACTCCAAAGGCGTGCGTTTTCTGATTACATGGGTGATACCGTTTGCGTTTGTGGCGTATCTGCCCGCCAGCTTTTTCCTGAAAGCGGACACCTCAGCAGGCGTGGTGGGCATTGAGTGCGGTATCGCCTTTGTGTTCTGGTGGATTGCGTATGCGCTGTTTCACCGCGGAACGCAGGTGTATGAGAGTGCGGGGAATTAGAAATATAGAATATTAATATAGAAGACATTTGGAAGGCAGCAGTGTCCAAATGTCTTTTTTATATCGCGAAATCCTTTCTTTATAATTTATTAATAAATAAAATGAAAAAGATTGTTGACAATAAAAACTGAAAGTAGTAAGTTAGTATATGTAAATATTAGCACTCCACTATAATGAGTGCTAACAAAAAAGAAACGACAGCATATTATAAAGTAAGAAGGGAGCGTGGCAGGTTGGATTTAGACGAGCGAAAGCGAAAGATTTTGCAGGCGATTATCCGCAATTATCTTGAGACGGGAGAGCCGGTAGGAAGCAGGACCATTTCCAAGTATACGGACTTAAATCTAAGCTCTGCTACAATCCGCAATGAGATGTCGGATCTTGAGGAACTGGGATATATCATACAGCCGCACACTTCGGCAGGGCGCATTCCCTCCGATAAGGGCTACCGCCTCTATGTGGACCAGATGATGATTGAGAAGGAAGAGCAGCTCAGTCAGGCGACACAGGAAGTAAAGGAGCTTCAGAAGATGCTTCTTGATCGTGAGGATAAGATGGAGGCAGTGCTCAAACAGATGGCAAGGATGCTTGCCGCGAACACGAACTATGCTACCATGATATCAGCGCCGCAGGTCAGAGGAAACAAACTGAAATTTATACAGCTTTCCAGAGTGGATGCGAGGCAGCTTCTGACAACGATTGTTGTCGAGGGAAACGTCATTAAAAATGATATGATTTCCGTGGAGCAGATGCTCGATGATGAGGCGCTGCTAAAGCTCAATATTTTGTTAAACACGAATCTGAATGGACTGCCGATCGAGGAGATCAATCTGGCAATGATTTCGAATTTAAAGCAGCAGGCGGGTATCCATGCAGGGATTATCTCAGAGGTGATGGATGCGGTGGCAGCAGTCATCAAGGACGGCGAGCACGTTGAGATCTATACAAGCGGTGCGAACAACATCTTCAAATATCCAGAGCTTGCCGATAACCAGCGGGCGAGCGAACTGATTACCACCTTTGAGGAGAAGCAGCTTCTAAGCGAATTGGTGCAGGATACGCTCACAGATGAGACGGGTACGGGCATACAGGTTTATATCGGCAATGAGACGCCGGTCAAGACGATGAAAGACTGTAGTGTCGTGACTGCGACCTATGAACTTGAGGAGGGCATGAAGGGCACGATCGGTATTATCGGGCCGCGGCGTATGGATTACGACAGGGTTATCAGTACATTGAAAACGTTAAAGAACCAGCTTGATACCATCTATAAAAAAGAGGATGGCAGAACGTAGGATTCAGGAATAGAATAGTATATTTTGACAGAAAGGAAACATGTGGTTGTGGAAGAAAAGGAATTAGAGGAACAAACTAATGAAGATGTAACACCAGACAATGTGAATGAAGCAGATTCAAAAGAGGCAGAGCCAGAGGAAGTGGAGCTGGATACCGCCGCAGAAGAGACATCTGCATCCGAGGTTGAGACCGCGGAGGAAAAGCCTAAAAAGAAGTCCTTTTTAGGAAAGGAAAAGAAAGAAAAAGCAAACAAACTCCAAGAGAAGGTCGATGAGCTTGAAGACCGGGTAAAGCGGCAGATGGCGGAGTTTGACAATTTCAGAAAGCGTTCTGAGAAAGAGAAATCTGCGATGTTTGAGACGGGTGCAAAGAGTGTTGTAGAGAAGATTTTACCAGTCGTGGATAATTTTGAGCGGGGACTTGCGGCACTTTCTGAAGAGGAGATGAAACAGCCCTTTGCAGAGGGAATGAACATGGTTTACAAGCAGCTGATCACAGAGCTTGAGAAGCTGGAAGTAAAACCGATCGAGGCTGTAGGCTGTGAGTTTAATCCAGAACTTCACAATGCAGTGATGCAGGTGGAGAGCGAGGAGTATGAGTCTGGAATCGTTGCACAGGAGCTTCAAAAGGGATACACGTACCGCGACAGCGTCGTGCGGCACAGTATGGTGGCAGTGGTGCAATAGTAAGATAGAAAATAGTAAGATACAAAATATTAATTTATATGATTTCATAGAGAAGTAGGAGGAAAAAATCATGAGTAAGATTATTGGTATTGACTTAGGTACGACAAACAGTTGTGTGGCAGTTATGGAAGGTGGCAAACCCACCGTTATCGCAAATACAGAGGGAGCAAGAACGACACCATCCGTTGTGGCATTCACAAAGACAGGTGAGCGTCTTGTCGGAGAGCCGGCAAAGCGTCAGGCAGTGACCAACGCGGAGAAGACCATTGCATCCATCAAGAGAGATATGGGTACAGACCATGGCAGGACGATCGACGACAAGAAGTATTCTCCACAGCAGATTTCTGCGATGATTCTCCAGAAATTAAAGGCAGATGCTGAGAGCTATCTTGGTGAGAAAGTATCAGAGGCAGTTATCACAGTGCCCGCGTATTTCAACGATGCACAGCGTCAGGCGACAAAGGATGCAGGCAAGATCGCAGGTCTGGATGTGAAGCGTATTATCAATGAGCCGACAGCGGCAGCGCTTGCTTACGGACTGGACAATGAGAAAGAGCAGAAGATTCTGGTATATGACCTTGGCGGCGGTACATTTGATGTGTCTATTATCGAGATTGGTGACGGCGTTATTGAAGTGCTTGCGACAAACGGTGACACACACCTTGGCGGTGATGATTTCGACAACAAATTAATTGACTGGATGGTGGGCGAGTTCAAGGCGCAGAACGGCGTTGATCTCTCCGGTGACAAGATGGCGATGCAGCGTTTGAAGGAGGCGGCTGAAAAGGCAAAGAAGGAACTTTCCTCTGCGACAACCACCAATATTAATCTGCCATTTATCAGCATGAATGCAAACGGACCGCTTCATTTTGATATGAATCTGACAAGAGCGAAGTTTGATGAGCTCACAAATGATTTGGTAGAGAGAACCGCAATTCCTGTACAGAATGCCTTGAAGGATGCCGGACTGACATCCTCTGAGATTGGTCAGGTATTGCTGGTGGGCGGTTCTACACGTATACCGGCAGTTCAGGATAAGGTAAAACAGCTGACAGGCAAGGAGCCCAGCAAATCGCTGAACCCGGATGAGTGCGTGGCAATCGGCGCTTCGATTCAGGGCGGCAAGCTTGCGGGAGACGCAGGCGCAGGTGAGATTCTTCTGCTGGATGTCACACCGCTTTCACTTTCCATCGAGACAATGGGCGGCGTTGCGACGAAGTTAATCGAGAGAAACACAACGATTCCGACCAAGAAGAGCCAGATTTTCTCAACGGCTGCGGATAACCAGACGGCTGTAGATATCAATGTCGTACAGGGCGAGCGCCAGTTTGCAAAGGATAACAAGTCGCTTGGACAGTTCAGACTCGATGGAATCCCTCCAGCAAGACGTGGTGTTCCTCAGATTGAGGTGACATTTGACATCGACGCAAACGGTATCGTAAATGTGTCCGCGAAAGATCTGGGCACAGGAAAGGAGCAGCATATCACGATCACAGCAGGCTCGAATATGTCTGACGAGGATATCGAGAAGGCAGTCAAGGAAGCAGCAGAGTACGAGGCGCAGGATAAGAAGCGCAAGGAGGCAATTGATGCCAGAAATGATGCAGATTCCTTTGTATTCCAGACAGAGAAAGCACTGAATGAGGTTGGCGACAAGATTGACGCATCGGAGAAATCAGCATTGGAGGCAGATCTGAATGATCTGAAGGCTTTGCTTGAGAGCACCAAGGATGCCGAGATGACAGAAGATCAGGTTGCAGAGCTCAAGGGTAAGCAGGAAGCACTGATGTCCAAGGCACAGAACCTGTTTACAAAGATGTATGAGAATATGCAGGGCGCGGCAGGCGCAGCAGGCCCGGATATGAGCAATATGGGCGGCGCTGAGCAGACACAGGATGCGGGCGCAGCAGATGATGTTGTTGATGGAGACTACAGAGAAGTATAAGAAAGGCATGGATGAACATGGCAGAGCAGAAGAGAGATTATTATGAGGTTTTAGGCGTTGAGCGCGGTGCAGACGATGCCAGCATCAAAAAAGCATACAGACAGCTTGCCAAGAAATATCACCCCGATATGAATCCGGGTGATGCTGAGGCTGAGAAGAAATTCAAAGAAGCATCAGAGGCCTATGCCGTATTAAGTGATCCTGACAAGAGACGCCAGTATGACCAGTTTGGACACGCAGCTTTTGAGGGCGGCGGTGCAGGCGGATTTGGCGGATTTGACTTCGGCGGGGCTGATTTCTCTGATATCTTTGGCGATATTTTTGGTGATTTCTTTGGCGGCGGCAGAAGCAGCTCAAGGAACAATGGACCGATGAAAGGTGCCAATATCCGCACCAGTGTGAGAATTACCTTTGAGGAGGCAGTCTTTGGTATTGACAAGGAACTCGAGTTAAACCTCAAAGATACCTGTAAGACTTGTAACGGCAACGGTGCAAAGCCCGGAACATCACCGGAGACCTGCCACCGCTGCGGCGGGCGCGGTCAGGTGGTGACACAGAGCAAGACCCCGTTTGGCATTATCAGAAATGCATCGGTCTGCCCGGACTGCGGCGGTTCTGGCAAGACGATTAAGGAAAAGTGCCCTGACTGTCATGGAAGTGGCTATATAGCAAGCAGAAAGAAGATACAGGTGTCGATTCCGGCAGGCATTGACAACGGACAGAGCGTGCGTATCCGGGATAAGGGCGAGCCGGGTGTAAACGGCGGTCCCAGAGGCGATCTGCTGGTCGAGGTTGTGGTTGACAGACATCCGATCTTCCAGAGACAGGATATGAATATCTTCTCCACAGTACCTGTGTCCTTTGCAGTGGCGGCGCTTGGCGGCGAAGTGCTGATTGATACAGTGGACGGCAGAGTGGTCTATGATGTGAAGGCGGGCACCCAGACTGACACGCGTGTCAGACTGCGTGGCAAAGGCGTTCCGTCGCTTCGCAATAAAGATATCCGGGGCGACCATTACGTGACACTGGTGGTGCAGGTTCCAGACAAACTTTCGAGTGATGCAAAAGAGCTTCTGCGCCAGTTTGACAGGGAGACGGGAAACAGTCTTGAGGCTGTCAAGAACATGGAAAACAGTGACCAGAGCGGCGAGAAGGATAAGAAAGAGAAAAAGCGCAAGGGGCTTTTTAATAAATAAGGAATTATACTCGGTAAGACTCATGTATGATAAGGCATTGAATGCGGTATCATACATGAGTTTTTTTATTCCTTTTCAAATGTTACAACTTTGATGCAAAAAATATGCTTCTTTGATGCAAGAACGATACAACTTTGATGAGTTTTGATTGTACCATAAAATTATACTGGCGGTCGAAAAGACTGACCACCAGTATAAAATGATGCACACAGCCGCATAAGGAAATATGCCGCTTCGCGGCTGCGGCTGGCGCAATACTCACGGCAGATTTTATCTGTCGTGAGTATAATTAGATATGAAATAAATAAGAAAGGCAGGTACAAGAAAATGAAAAAGTACAAAAGAAAATGCTGTTTTTTGGGTGTGCTGCTTCTATTGATGCTGTTTCCCGTTTCTCCTGTGCGGGCACAGGAAGAGGAACAGAACGAGGACAAGACAGGCGCGCCCTATTTCTATGTAGAATCCAAGGAGGTGAATGTGGACAGTTTTCCGCTAAAGAAAACGAATGTGATTGCAGACATCAATGGCATGATTGCGGATATTCATGTGCGGCAGTCTTACGCAAATGAAGGAAAAAGTCCCATCAACGCCTGCTATGTGTTTCCGGCTTCCACCAAAGTGACTGTTCACGGAATGCAGATGCAGATTGGCGACCAGCTCATCACTGCAAAGATCAAGGAGAAGGAAGAGGCAAAGCAGGAGTTTGAGGAGGCAAAGGAGGAAGGGAAGAGCGCGTCTTTATTGTCAGAGGAGCGCCCGAATGTATTTACGATGAATATTGCAAACATTATGCCCGGCGACAATGTTTCGATTGACCTTCACTACACGGAGCTGATCACCCCCACGGACGGCACTTACCAGTTTGTCTATCCGACGGTTGTAGGGCCAAGATATGTGGGACCTGTCCTTGATGACTGCGGAACGCGCGACGAGTGGACTGCGGCGCCGTATCTGCCGGAGGGCACAGAAGCCAAGGATCAATATGACATCCATGTCAACTTGTCTGCGGCGGTTCCAATCACAGAGCTTACCAGCAGTTCCCATGAGATTTCTGTCCAATGGGAACAGAATACAAAGGCGGCAGTCTCGCTTGCAGATGCTTCTGACTACGCGGGCAATCGGGATTTTATACTGGATTACAAAATGACAGGGCAGGAGATCTCGACAGGAATGATGCTCAATACCGGTGAAAATGAGAACTTTTTTATGCTGATGGTACAGCCGCCTGAGCGGTATGAGGCAGGGGATATTCCGCCAAGAGAGTATATCTTTGTGCTGGATGTCTCTGGCTCCATGTCAGGGTATCCCTTGGACACTGCAAAAGCACTGATAAAGAATCTGGTCTCTGACCTTCGGGAGACAGACAGCTTTAATCTGGTATTGTTTTCCGGCGCCTCGGTAAAGATGTCGGACAAATCACTTCCAGCCAGCAGTGAAAATATTAAGAGGGCGATCAAGATGATTGATGATCAGGAGGGCGGAGGCGGCACAGAGCTTGCACCGGCGCTGAGGGACGCGCTCGCAATACCAGCCAAGGATGAGGTGTCGAGAAGCATTGTCATCATTACAGATGGGTATATCTATGGTGAGGAGGAGATTTTTGACATCATTCACCAGCATACCGGCGACACAGATTTCTTCCCGTTTGGCATCGGCAGAGGGGTGAACCGCTATTTAATCGAAGGAATCGCAAAGACCGGACAGGGTGAGCCTTTTGTAGTGACACAGAAGGAAGAGGCATCCGATACCGCTGAGCGTTTTAAGACCTATATACAGTCCCCTGTATTGACCGATATACAAGTAAAATTCGACGGTTTTTATGTGTATGATGTGGAGCCGTCTGTCCTTCCGACACTGTTTGCACAAAGACCTATCGTGCTTCTTGGCAAATGGCGCGGAGAGCCGGCAGGCAGTGTCGAGATTACAGGTAAGACGGGAAGCGGCGACTATACACAGACGATTTCGATTGATAATAGTGCGGCTGTGAGAATGGTCAATGCAAAACTTCCAAACAAAAAGACGGCCACGATCAACAGCGCGGAGATGAAAACTGTTGCGAATCTGTTTGGCGTGAACACAGCAGCTGTCAATGAAAAACTTTCAAAACAGTCAGGAAGTTTAGGAGTGAATACGGTTCTGGATATCAATGGCACCGTACAGTCAGGGGCAAAGTCAGAGAACCCGCTTGTCTTGGCGGTGACGTTAGAGAGCGATGTACTCAGCTATCTCTGGGCGCAGAAACGCATTGAGCGCCTGACAGATTACGGACTCAATGACGACAATCCTGATGTGAAGGCAGAGGTGACAAATCTGGGACTGACCTACAGTATGCTGACACCGTATACGTCCTTCATTGCAGTGACAGAGACGGTGCGCAATCCAGACAAGAACAGCAAGGATGTAAAACAGCCGCTCTCTCTGCCGCTGGAGGTATCGAATTTTGCAGTTGGTGGTTATCTGTTTGGGTCGGAGCCTGCGGAAATCTTGATGCTTGCCGCACTTGTACTGATTTTGCTGCTACAGATGCCGCGTGTCAGGAGGCTTTTGCATAAGGAATTGTAGAAAACGACAGCATAAATAGGGAGGTTTTGCATGAAAAAGAATCTGAAGATCTACCTTCTGGCAGCGTTGGCAGTGTTTGCAGTCAAGATTTTTTACCGCACCGCAGACAGTGAGCAGCTCTCATGGATTTTGGCGCCCACGACAGGGTGGGTGCAGCTTTTGAGCGGTATCTCCTTTGAAAAAGCAGTGCAGGTTGGTTATGTGAGCCATGAATACCGCTTTATCATTGCGCCGTCCTGCTCTGGTGTTCGGTTTTTACTGATTGTGTTTGTCATGATGGTCTTTTCGTTTACGCATCAGATTGATACAGGGAGGAAAAAAGTCTGCTGGCTGGGCTTTAGTGCGGTGTTCTCCTATCTTGCAACCATTTTTGTGAATGGTATTCGAATTACGGTTTCTATTTATCTGCCGCTTGTCCTTACAGAGCATGGTTTGGGGGAAGCGTGGATGACAGCGGAACAGCTTCATACGGTGATTGGCACAACGGTTTATTTTTCGATGCTGTTTGTCATCTATCATCTGGCAGGAAGGCTCTACAGATGTTTCCTGACTGGAAGCATGGAGCCAGTGTCAGAAAATGTGTCAAGGCATCTTCTGACACCTGTGTTTTGGTATGCGGTGATGGTGCTGGGGATTCCGGCGCTGGGAAGATGGTACCGCAGTGACTGGGACGGTTTTTGGCAGTATGCAGCGCTTGTGGCAGGGGTGTGTATCTTCATCGCGCTGCTGGCATATTTTGTTCGAAAAATTTTTGAACCAGCAAATGATGTGAAACAACTTTTTTCTCAAATTGTTCAGGATAAAAAGATTTCATAGCAATTAGAACTTCTGTGTGATATGATATAGAAAGATATCAGTCGCACAGAAGTTTTTTGTGTGTAGTAAGAATGAAAATGGAGAATTGATATGAAATGGAAAAAATTTACAGTTAAGACAATCACCGACGCGGAGGATATGATTATCAGTACGCTCTATGACATCGGTCTTGAGGGGGCGCAGATTGAAGATAAAGTGCCGCTCACACCACTTGAAAAAGAACAAATGTTTGTAGACATTCTTCCCGATGGACCCGAGGATGACGGGATTGCATATCTGAGCTTTTTTGTCGAGGAAAGTGATGCGAACCCCGTTGATGCGAATGAAGTGACTGCCAGTATTTTGAGAGAACTTGACGGGCTTCGGGAGTTTATGGAGATCGGGGAGGGCTCCGTCATGGTCTCAGAGACGGAAGATCTGGACTGGATTAACAACTGGAAGCAGTTTTTCCACCAGTTTTATATAGATGACTTGCTGGTGATTCCGTCGTGGGAGGAGGTCCGTCCAGAGGATCAGGACAAGAAAATCCTGCATATCGATCCGGGAACAGCATTTGGCACAGGAATGCATGAGACGACGCAGCTTTGTATCCGCCAGCTCAAAAAGTATATCACACCGGAGACAGAGCTGCTTGATGTGGGGACAGGCAGCGGCATTCTCTCGATTATCGCGCTGATGTATGGGATTCGGCACGCGGTTGGCACAGACCTTGACCCCTGCGCGGCGGAGGCAGTGCGGGAAAATATGGAGGCGAACCAGATCGCCCCGAAGTGCTTTGAGATGATGATTGGGAATCTTATCACCGACGAGTCTGTACAAAAACAGATTGGCTTTGAGAAATATGACATTGTTGTCGCAAATATTCTGGCGGATGTGCTTGTGCCGCTCACACCGGTGATTGTCCACCAGTTAAAACCGGGCGGGGTGTACATTACTTCGGGTATTATCGACAACAAGGAACAGACGGTGCGCGATGCCGTGGAGGCGGCAGGACTGGAAGTGATCGAAGTCACAGCGCAGGGCGAGTGGGTGAGCGTCACGGCGCGCAAACCGGCGTGAGCGCTGGATTTACAGAAGAAATAGGAATCATAGGAGAAAACAAATGATCGTAGAAAATGAATATCCAATCTTAGAGTACAGCACAGAATCCATCGCGGTGATCAATCCCGGATGGAGAGGGGAACAGGAAAAATCCCCCTTTCCGCGCCTATGTCTTATGACATTTTTTCAGGAGGTGCTCGACGCGTTTGTTGTGCAGTATCACGGGGAGATTATCGGGACGTATATCTCAGAAATGCGAAAATTTCATGTGTACAAGCTGCAATATAAGGAAATGGAAATCTGTGTGGTTCAGGCTGTCGTGGCTTCTGGTTCCATCGCAATGATGACAGACTGGCTGTTTGGGGAAGGCGTTGAGGTACTGCTGTGCTGCGGGGGATGCGGTGTGCTGGCGGACATTCCGGCTGGGGATGTCATCCTTCCGGTGCGTGCGCTGAGAGATGAGGGGGCTTCGTATAAATATCTGCCGCCAAGCAGATATATTGATTTGAATGAGCTGCCTGTGAAAGTATTTGAAAAAGTGCTGGCAAAGCATAAGCTTCCCTATATCAAGTGCACTACATGGTCTACAGATGGATTTTACCGCGAGACGAAAGAGATGGTCGCGCACAGAATCAAGCAGGGGTGTCAGGCGGTCGAGATGGAGTGTGCTGCCATGGCAGCGATCGCCCAGTACCGAGGGAAAGTCTTTGGGCAGCTGCTGTACAGCGGAGATCTGCTTGTGGGAGACGGCGAGTACGACGACAGGAGCTGGAACACGAATCTGTCTGCGCGGGAAAGGCTTTTCCAGATAACATTGGAAGCGCTGCTCGAATTTTGATGAGAATATTATATTGAGGTTAAAGTCATGTATCATTTTTTTGTGGAACCATCACAGATTTATGACAAGTGTGTCATAATTACAGGGGATGATGTGAATCATATTAAGAATGTCATCCGTCTCAGGCCGGGCGATGAAATCAGTGTCAGCAATGGCGTGGATGGCAGAGATTATCGGTGTGGAATCGAGGAAATCACCGATACCAAGGTGGTGTGCACCCTTCGCTTTATCAAGGAGGACGGCGTGGAGCTGCCCGCGAGGGTGACACTGTTTCAGGGGCTGCCCAAGGGTGACAAGATGGAGTTTATTATTCAAAAGCTGGTGGAGCTGGGGGTGTATGAGATTGTGCCCGTCGCGATGAAGCGCTGTGTGGTAAAGCTCGATGCGAAGAAAGCTGCGGCAAAAACAGCGCGGTGGCAGGGGATTGCCGAGGCAGCCGCCAAGCAGAGCCGCAGAGCTATTGTGCCAAGGGTGCGTGACGTGATGAGCTGTCAGGAAGCATTGGCGTATGCCGCGCAGATGGATGTCAAACTGGTGCCCTATGAGCTGGAGGAGACACTGGACAAAGCGGCAGGCATGGAGGGCACCAGACAGATTATTGACCACTTAATGCCGGGGCAGTCGGTCTCTGTATTTATCGGTCCTGAGGGCGGTTTTGACGCGTCGGAGATTCAGGCAGCGATGGACTATGGCATGAAGCCCGTCACGCTGGGCAGGCGGATTCTGCGCACCGAGACAGCAGGGATGACCGTAATGGCATGGATGATGTACCGGCTTGAAAGTTAACGAAATGCCTGTGAACAGTAACAATTCCTAGTTACTGTTCACTCCGTTCCAGTAACAGGTCAAAATCCATGCAAAATTTGCTTCGCAAATGGATTTTGACTTAACAAGCTATACGTTTTCTCACGGAATGCGCAGTTCAGCACATTCCTGACCTGTGAACAGTAATAATTTCTATCATACACTTTGAGGTTGCAAGAACAATGTATTGACATAGTATAAAATATGCACTATACTCTACATGAGATTGGTACAATGATAGGATTGGAAAGGTGGATGAGAATTATGGCAACGACAAATGTAACAATGAGAATGGATGAGGAATTAAAAGCGCAGGCAGAAGAGCTGTTTGCAGATTTAGGGCTGAATATGACATCTGCTTTTACAGTGTTTGTTAAACAGGCAGTCAGAGAGCAGTGTATTCCGTTCAGAATTTCGAGGGCAGTCATAAATGAAGAAACGTTAGAGGCAATGGAAGAAGTACGGCAGATGAAACAGAACCCCTCTATGGGAAAATCCTATACCGATGTGGATGAAATGATGGAGGAGTTACTCAAATGAAGTACACAATACGACCGACATCAAGGTTTGTAAAAGATTTAAAAAGAGTGCAAAAAAGGGGATATGATATCTCGCTTCTGGCAGATGTTATTAAAAAATTGGCAGATGGTGAGGAGTTGCCTCAGAAAAATAAAGACCATGCTCTTGTAGGTGATTTTGATGGATGTAGAGAATGTCATATTACACCAGATTGGCTGCTGATTTATGAAATGGATCATGAGAGTATTGTTTTGTATCTTACCAGAACAGGAACACATAGTGATTTGTTTTAGCGTGCTTTCGGTGCGGTTTTGAATCACAAAAAGACCCGAAACCGCATATTTATATAAATATGAGTACTATTTCAGGTAATATACGTTTGAAGGTGTGGATATGATGGAAGTTTATCTTGACAATTCGGCGACGACCAAATGTCTGCCGGAAGTCGCTGCGCTCATGACAAGAATCATGTGCGATGAGTACGGAAACCCCTCAAGCCTGCATAAAAAAGGGGTGGAGAGTGAGAAGTACGTGCGCTATGCCAAAGAGGTCATTGCAAAATGCATGAAAGTACAGGAAAAGGAAATACTTTTTACATCAGGCGGAACGGAGTCGGATAATATCGCGCTGATTGGCGGCGCATATGCAAATTACAGGGCGGGACGGCATATTATCACGACCCGCATAGAGCATCCGGCAGTGTTGCAGACCTGCGCGTATCTTGAGGAGCAGGGATTTGCTGTGACGTACCTTCCTGTGAATGCAAAGGGGGTAGTATCCCTTGCCGATCTGGAGCGGGCAATGACCAAAAACACCATTCTGGTATCAATCATGCATACCAACAATGAGGTTGGGGCAGTGCAGCCGATTGAGCAGGCAGGAGAATTGATTAAGCGCATGAATCCAAACACGCTGTTTCATGTGGATGCCGTTCAGGGATTTGGAAAGTGCAGGATCTATCCGAAACGTATGCACGTTGACCTGTTGTCCGTCAGCGCGCACAAGATTCATGGTCCCAAGGGCGTCGGGTTTCTTTACATCAATGAGAAGGCAAAAGTGCGGCCGATTATTTTTGGCGGCGGACAGCAGAAGGGAATGCGCTCTGGCACCGAGAATGTGCCGGGCATCGCTGGCATGGCAAAGGCAATTGAGGAAATTTTTACAGATTTTGATGAAAAGATGGAATATTTATACAGTATCAAGGAGCGCTTTGTAAAAGGGGTGAGTGCGCTCGAAGGCATTCGGCTCAACGGCCCTGTGGGGCGCGACGGCGCACCGCATGTGGTGAGTGTCTCCATACAGGGCGTGCGCAGCGAGGTGATGCTGCACGCCTTAGAGGACAAAGGAATCTATGTGTCCGCAGGAAGTGCATGCTCATCCAATAAGCCGTCTGTGTCGGCGACGTTAAAGGCAATCGGGGTCGAGAAACAGTACCTTGACGCGACACTGCGGTTTAGTTTCAGCCTGTACACGACAGAGGCAGAGATTGACTACACCGTAAAGTGCCTGAGCGAACTGCTGCCCGTCCTTAGAAGGTATACGCGCAAATAAAAACTGCTGATAAAAATTTCTAATAAAAATTTCTAATAGAAAAGAGGAAAGTATGTACAAATCATTTTTAATAAAGTACGCAGAGATAGGCGTGAAGGGAAAGAACCGCTATCTGTTTGAGGATAAATTATGTGACCAGATCCGCTATGCACTGACGCGCTGTGAGGGTACATTTGAAGTCACCAAGTCACAGGGAAGAATCTATGTCAACGCGCTCTCGGCATTTGACTATGAGGAGACCATAGAACAGTTGCAGACGGTGTTTGGCGTGACCGGCATCTGTCCTGTTGTCCATGTGGAGGATGAAGGATTTGAGAAGCTCTGCGCGGATGTGGTGGACTATATTGATAAAGTTTATCCCGACAAGCGGTTTACCTTCAAAGTCGAGGCGCGCAGGGCAAGGAAAAACTATCCGAAAAATTCGATGGAGATCAACTGTGATATCGGGGAGGCACTGCTTGGGGCATATCCAGAGCTAAAGGTTGATGTGCACAAGCCCGAGGTCATGCTGCGCATTGAAGTGCGCGAAAAAATCTATATCTATTCAACGGTGATACCGGGTCCCGGCGGGCTTCCTGTCGGGACGAACGGAAAGGGAATGCTGCTGTTGTCGGGCGGAATCGACTCGCCGGTTGCAGGGTATATGATCGCAAAGCGCGGGGTGAAGATCGACGCGGTGTATTTCAATGCGCCGCCCTACACCAGCGAGCGCGCGACGCAGAAGGTCATGGACCTAGCGCGGATTGTAGCCAAATATAGCGGCCCGATACGGCTCCACATCATTAATTTCACAGATATCCAGCTCTATATTTACGACCAGTGTCCGCATGATGAGCTGACAATCATCATGCGCCGCTATATGATGCGGATTGCGGAGGAGATCGCCCAAAAGAGCGGCTGTCTGGGACTGATTACCGGTGAAAGTATCGGACAAGTGGCTTCACAGACCATGCAGTCGCTGATGGCGACAAACGATGTGTGCACCCTGCCGGTATACAGACCGCTGATTGGCTTTGACAAACAGGAGATTGTGGAGGTTTCTGAGAAGATTCATACCTATGAGACTTCGATACAGCCGTATGAGGACTGCTGTACAATCTTTGTGGCAAAGCATCCAGTGACAAAGCCAAACCTCAATGTGATACGAATCCATGAGAGAAATCTCGATGAAAAGATAGACGGGCTTGTGAAGACCGCACTCGATACGGACGAAGTAATGGAAATAGTATACTGATTATGAATAAACAAAAACCGGGTACATTGTATAAAATGTACCCGGTAAATGCTCAAACTGGACAAGATACTGTTATGTATCGGCTTGAAACAACAGTAATTATACTAAGTAAGGTTTCAATACTTCCATAACCTCGTCTGTGCCGCCCTCAGCATGGATGTTTAAATCAATAGGCTTAGACAGGTCTAAGCTAAAGATACCCATGATAGACTTTGCATCAATCACGTATCTGCCAGAAACAAGGTCAAAATCATAATCGAACTTTGTGATATCGTTAACGAAAGACTTTACCTTATCAATAGAGTTTAAAGAAATCTGAACTGTTTTCATTCTGACTACCTCCTTTTATTATCCCTTCCTTTTAATAATAAAGGGAAACAGTGGAAAAGTCAACCACAGATAAAAAACAGTTGTCATGAAAATTGACGAAAATAAGATAAAAATATGTACAAATTGACATTCCTGCTAAAAGTTGTTTGCAATGAGGAAAAATATTTGTGTAATTGTGATATTAATTTTTTGAATTTATTTTAATGAATTTTTTTATATAGAAAGGATTACCCGTAAAATGAAGACAGTAGCATATCACAACCTAGGCTGCAAAGTAAATTCTTATGAGATGGATGCCATGCTGCAATCACTGCAACAGCACGGATATCAGATTGTGCCCTTCGAGGAGCGGGCAGACATCTATATCGTCAATACCTGTACGGTCACAAACATCGCAGATAGAAAGAGCAGGCAGATGCTGCACCGCGCCAAAAAGACGAACCCGGCGGGAATTGTCGTGGCAGTCGGCTGCTATGTTCAGTCAGACACGCAGGCGTTAGAGGCGGACACAGCCGTAGACCTCTTGATAGGCAACAATAAAAAAAAGGATCTGGTCGAAATCCTCGAGGCGTACATGGCAGGCAGATCACAGGAAAGTGTGATTGATATCAGTCATACGTCGGAGTATGAGGAGATGCAGATCACCTCGACCGCGGAGCACACGCGGGCATATATCAAGATACAGGACGGGTGCAATCAATTTTGTACATACTGCATGATACCCTATGCGCGCGGGCGTGTCAGATGCCGGGCACAGGAATCTGTTCTTGAGGAAATCCGGGGGCTTGTGTCAGCAGGATACAAAGAATTTGTGCTGACGGGTATCCATATCAGCTCCTACGGGATGGAGGAGCTGCTCTCGCTGGTACAGGCAATGGATGCGGTCAAGGGCGTGGAACGAATCCGTCTGGGTTCTCTCGAACCGCGCATTGTCACAGAGGACTTTGTTAAAAAATTGTCTGCGGTGAGGCATCTGTGCCCCCATTTCCATCTTTCGCTCCAAAGCGGCTGCGACAGTGTGCTGAAACGCATGAACCGCCATTATACTGCGGAGGAATATCAAAAAGGGGTCTTGCTGCTGCGCAGATTTTTTGACAATCCGGCAATTACGACCGATGTGATTGTGGGATTTCCGGGAGAAACGGAACAGGAGTTTGATATTACCAGAAACTTTGTGGAAACCGTCGGATTTTATGAAATGCACATCTTCAAATATTCCAAGAGAAGGGGGACGAAGGCGGCTGTGATGCCAGATCAGGTGCCAGAGGAGGTCAAAACACACCGCAGCAATGTGCTGCAAGCGATTGAACTGCGGGATTCAAAGGCATTTCGGGCATCTTATATTGGAAAGAATGTGGAGGTGCTGTTTGAGGAAAAAAAGAGGATTGGGGACAGAGCTTATTGGATTGGACACACTAGAACTTATGTGAAGGTGGCGTGTGAGGCGCAGGATAAAATGCTCGAAAACCAACTGGCATCGGGGAAGATCAGCGGATTCCTGCAAGATGATATTTTGTTATACTAACTCTTGAATTTTGCGGCGAATTAAGTTATGATAGATACAACAGTGCAAAAATACGGAAGCTCATCAATTGGAAGGAGCATAGAGAATGGAAGATTTAACACGTACACAATTCATACAACTGATGCCGGAGGATCTCGGTGAGACCGCTTCGGTCAAGGATGTGATCGCTTCTGTCTATGCTGCTCTTACAGAGAAAGGGTACAATCCAGTAAATCAGATCGTTGGTTATATCATGTCAGGGGACCCGACTTATATCACAAGCCATAAGGGTGCAAGAGCCATGATCATGAAGGTAGAGCGGGACGAGCTTGTGGAGGAGATGCTCCGTTCTTATATCCGCAATGCGGGATGGAACAGGACGGGACGGTTTTAGGTTAGAGTGGCCAATACGGAGAGACACATGAGAAAAATGGGACTTGACTTTGGGGCAAAGACAGTGGGCGTGGCAGTCAGCGATCCGCTGCTGATCACAGCTCAGGGAATTGAGATTGTACGCAGAAAGTCTGAGAGCAAGCTGCGGCAGACCTTGGCAAGAATTGAGGAATTGATCGTAGAGTACGAGGTAGATGAAATCGTGCTGGGTTATCCTAAGAATATGAATGACACAGTGGGGGAACGGGCGGAAAAGACGTGTGCCTTCAAGGAAATGCTTGAGCGGAGGACAGGTCTTCAGGTACAGCTATGGGATGAACGTTTGACCACGGTCGCAGCAGATAAAGCGATGATAGAAGCCGGTATAAGACGTGAAGAGCGCAAAGAGCACGTTGACAGGATAGCGGCAGTTTTTATTTTACAGGGATATTTGGACTATCTGAAAAATAAGGAAAGGTTTGGACAATAATAATGGAGAGAATTGCCTTTAAGCCAGACGGGGAAGATGCCGAGGTGGATTTTTATGTGCTCGAGCAGACAACCATTGGCGGGGTGAATTATATTCTGGTAACAGATGCGGAAGAAGAGGAGGATGGCGAAGCGTATATTTTGAAGGCTTCCCCCGAAGCAGACGGTGACGAGCAGGTTTATCATATGGTTGAGGAAGAAGACGAACTTGTGGCTGTGGCGGGTGTTTTTGAAAATATGCTGGACGACATTGACCTGATCTAATAAAAACGTTATAGGAGGTTCATTTTGAAACAGAACAAACAACAAAATACGTCAAAGCTCAAGATCATACCATTAGGAGGCCTTGAGCAGATTGGAATGAACATTACTGCCTTTGAGTATGAAGACAGTATTGTTGTGGTGGATTGCGGTCTGAGCTTTCCGGCAGATGATATGCTGGGTGTCGATCTCGTGATACCAGATGTCACTTATCTGAAAAATAATCAGGATAAAGTGAAAGGATTCGTGATCACACATGGGCATGAGGATCATATCGGCGCGCTGCCATACGTGCTCAAGGAGCTCAATGTGCCAGTATATGCCACAAAGCTGACAATGGGTATCATTGAGAATAAGCTGACCGAGCACAACCTGATACACAATGTGCGCAGAAAAGTGGTCAAATTCGGGCAGAATATCAATCTTGGCTGCTTCAGGATTGAGTTTATCAAGACGAATCACAGCATCGTGGACGCGGCGGCGCTCGCGATCTATTCGCCGGCAGGCATCGTGGTGCACACAGGAGATTTCAAGGTAGATTATACGCCTGTATACGGCGACGCAATCGACTTGCAGCGCTTTGCGGAGCTTGGCAAGAAGGGCGTGCTGGCGCTGATGTGCGACAGTACCAACGCAGAGCGGCAGGGATTTACGCCCTCTGAGAAGAAGCTGGGACCGGTTTTTGATATGCTGTTTGAAGAACATAAAAAGACCAGAATCATCATTGCGACCTTTGCGTCCAATGTGGACCGGGTACAGCAGATCATCAATACAGCAGATAAATTTGGCAGAAAAGTGGTGGTCGAGGGGAGAAGCATGGTCAATATCATAGAGACTGCTTCGAATTTAAACCGTATCAGCATTCCCGAGAACACTGTGATAGATATTGAGCGGCTCAAAAATTATCCAAAGGACAAGACCGTCATTATCACGACGGGAAGTCAGGGGGAGAGCATGGCGGCGCTCAGCCGGATGGCGAGCGGGATGCACAAGAAGATTTCGATTGGAAAGGGCGACACCGTGATCTTTTCGTCCAATCCGATTCCGGGCAATGAGAAGGCGGTCACAAAGGTTATTAATGAGCTGTTCAAGAAAGGCGCCGATGTGATTTTTCAGGATACGCATGTCTCTGGACATGCCTGTCAGGAGGAAATTAAGTTAATCTACACGCTCACAAAGCCCAAATATGCGGTTCCAGTACACGGTGAGTACAAGCATCTGAAGGCGCAGGCAAAGATTGCGATGGATTTGGGCATTGACAAGGATGATGTCTTTATATTGCAGTCCGGCGATGTACTTTCGCTGGATGATAACAGTGCGAGCATCACAGGCAAGGTCCCTGTCGGCGCGGTGCTTGTGGACGGGCTTGGCGTTGGCGATGTCGGCAATGTGGTGCTTCGGGACAGGCAGCATCTTGCGGAGGACGGTATACTGATCGTGGTGCTGTCTCTGGACGGCGGGTCAGGGGAGCTGCTTGCAGGGCCGGATATTGTCTCGAGGGGATTTGTGTATGTCAAGGAATCCGACGAGCTTCTTGACGAGGCGCGCAAGCTGATCGAGAAGGCCGTGCTTGGATGTCTCAAGAAAAACATCACAGACTGGGGCAAAATCAAAGGAACCATCAAGGACACGCTGAGTGAGTTTGTGTGGAAAAAGACAAAGAGACGCCCCATGATACTTCCGATTATTATGGAGGTATAGCGAGGCAGGGAGGAAAGGATATGGATGTAAAACAGTTCTTGGGGGCGGTCTCTGCGACGATCATTAAAATAGTAGTGGCAGCGGTGATCATTGTCGCAGTGTTTCGGCTCGCAGTATACGCATATGATTTCGGATTTCAGGTATTTGCCGATGCGCCCCTGAGTGAAGGGGAGGGCAGGACGGTCAGTGTGGTGATCTCCGAAGGACTGGGAAACAGGGAGCTTGCCAAGATGCTTGAGCAGAAGGGGCTGGTCAAGGATGCGAACGTGTTCTACATTTATGATCTGCTTTCTGATTACAGGAAAAAGGAGTTGAAGCCCGGCACTTATGAGCTGAGTACAGCGATGAATGCGGAGGAAATGCTTGAAATACTGTGCGCCGACGACGAGGAGCAGGAAGAGCAGTAATCAAAAGGGCAGAGGCTGCCCTTTTTGATTTGGAACGGAGGAGAATGATGGATGAGAGAATGCTGACGTTTATACATTCTTTTGACAGTGAGAAACCGGCGTATCTTGACGCCTTGGAGCGGTATGCCATCGAGACGAACGTGCCGGTCATCAGACCGCAGATGCAAAGCCTGCTGAGGCTTCTGGTCACATGGGGACGCCCCATGCAGATCTTGGAGGTCGGGACGGCGATTGGATTTTCGGCATTGCTGATGAGTGCGTATGCACCGGAGGGCTGCCATATTACCACGATTGAAAAGTACGAGAAAAGGATACCGATTGCCAGAGAGAATTTTGAAAAGGCGGGAAAGTCGGACTGTATCACGCTTCTTGAGGGCGATGCGGCTGAGATTCTAAAATCCTTGAAGGAGGATGGCATGTATGATCTGATCTTTATGGATGCGGCGAAGGGGCAGTATATCAATTTTCTGCCAGAGATCCGCCGGCTGTTAGCACCTACAGGACTGTTGGTGTCAGACAATATCTTACAGGACGGAGAACTGATTGAATCCAAGTATGCGGTCATCCGCAGAAACCGCACGATTCACAACAGGATGCGGGAATATTTGTATCAACTGACACACTGCGAGGAACTAGAGACAACCATACTGCCCATAGCGGACGGCGTGACACTCTCTGCGAAACGAAGCGTCCAGACAGTGAAGGAAATGGGGGATCATTCATGAAACAGAACAAAACAGGAAAACCAGAACTTCTCGTGCCTGCAAGCAGTCTGGAAGTATTAAGGACGGCAGTGATCTTTGGGGCGGATGCCGTGTACATTGGCGGGGAGGCATTTGGACTTCGCGCGAAGGCGAAGAATTTTTCAATGGAGGAGATGGCAGAGGGTATCCGTTTTGCACATGAGCGTGATGTAAAGGTGTATGTGACGGCAAATATCCTTGCGCACAATGAGGACCTTGCGGGGGCGGAAAGTTATTTTGAGAAACTAAAGGCATTGAAGCCAGACGCGCTGATTATCTCGGACCCGGGAATGTTTCTGGTCGCGAAGGAGGTCTGCCCGGAGATCGAGATTCATATATCCACGCAGGCAAACAACACGAATTATAAGACGTATCAGTTCTGGTGGCAGCAGGGGGCGAAACGTGTCGTGTCTGCGAGAGAGCTTTCACTGGCGGAAATCCGGCAGATTCGGGACAAGATACCGGCACAGATGGAGATCGAGAGCTTTATCCACGGGGCAATGTGTATTTCCTATTCAGGAAGATGCCTGCTGTCAAATTATTTTACAGGAAGAGATGCAAACCAAGGAGCTTGTACACATCCCTGCCGGTGGAAATATGCGGTGGTTGAGGAGACGCGCCCGGGGGAATATCTTCCGGTCTATGAGAATGAGCGCGGGACGTATATTTTTAACTCCAAGGATTTGTGCATGATCGAGTACATTCCTGAGCTTGTGGGCGCAGGGATTGACAGCCTGAAGATCGAGGGACGCATGAAAACGGCGCTCTATGTGGCATGTGTGGCGCGCACCTACCGAAAGGCGCTTGACGACTTTTTTACATCGGAGGAGACTTACCGCGCAAATATGGAATGGTATCGGGCGGAGATTGCCAAATGCACTTACCGCCAGTTTACCACAGGGTTTTATTTTGGCAAACCAGACGAGCACACACAGATTTATGACAATAATACGTATGTCAATGAATATGTATATCTTGGCATGGTGGAGTCTGTGGATGCACGCGGCTATGCCAGATTTGAACAGAAGAACAAATTCTGCGTGGGGGATACGATCGAGCTGATGAAGCCGGACGGGCGCAATATCCGCACCAAAGTGCTTGCCCTGTACAATGAGGAGAATGAGCCGGTGGAGAGCTGTCCGCACGCGCGGCAGACGTTATATGCAGCGCTCTCAGACAAGCCGGAGGCGTATGATCTGATGCGGGTGGAGAATGTGCGGAATGCATAATCTTTGATACAGACTTTCTTGAAAATCTTTTAAAAATTATTTGAAAAAATTTTTAAGAAAGTCTTGATTTTTTTGCCGAGATATATTATTGTATAAAAAGTAAAAGAAATTAGGCACAAATCATATGAAATGCAAAAATGTAACGATTCAAAATTTTATATCATGATCTCGAGAACAAAGGTGTTCCAAAAAAGAATTATCTCTTTTTTTGGAACTTTTTTACTTGTGTCATGAAGCATTGAAAGCGAGGAGATCTATATGAGTGAAGCATTAAACGTCGAAAAAATCTTTGGTGAGAAGGTCTTTACGGTTGAGAAGATGAAGGAGAGACTGACCAGAAAGGTCTTTTTGGAAGTGAAGCGTGTCATGGATTACGGCGGGGAGCTGTCCATGACAACAGCGGATGTCGTGGCGAAGGCGATGAAGGACTGGGCGGTGGAGAATGGTGCAACACATTATACACACTGGTTCCAGCCACTTACGGGCATTACGGCGGAAAAGCATGATTCCTTTGTATCGCACCCGGATGCAGAGGGCAAGATGCTGATGGAATTTTCTGGAAAAGAGCTGATCAAAGGAGAACCAGATGCCTCCTCATTCCCGTCAGGAGGACTTCGCGCAACCTTTGAGGCGAGAGGTTATACGGCGTGGGATATCACTTCCCCGGCATTTTTGAAAGAATCTGGCTGCGGCGTGATTCTCTGTATTCCGACAGCATTCTGCTCCTACACAGGAGAGGCGCTCGACAAGAAAACGCCGCTTCTGCGTTCCATGGAGGCACTGAGTGAGCAGGCGCTGCGCATCGTAAAACTTTTTGGCAACAAAGGGGCGACGAAAGTTACCGCATCAGTAGGACCTGAACAGGAGTATTTCCTAGTTGACAAAGATCTTTATATGCAGAGAAAGGACTTGATGTTTGCGGGCCGCACGCTGTTTGGCGCACCGGCGCCCAAAGGGCAGGAGATGGAAGATCATTACTTTGGCGTCATCAAAGAGCGTGTCGGCGCGTACATGAAGGATTTGAACGAGGAGCTCTGGAAGCTGGGTGTCACAGCAAAGACGCAGCACAACGAGGTTGCGCCGGCGCAGCATGAGCTGGCACCGATTTACGAGACGGCGAATATTGCAGTAGACCATAACCAGCTCGTCATGGAGGCGATGAAAAGGGTGGCTTACAAGCATGATTTAAGATGCCTCCTCCATGAGAAGCCTTATGCGGGGGTGAATGGTTCCGGCAAACATAACAACTGGTCCATCACGACAGACAACGGTGAGAATCTGCTGGACCCGGGCGATACGCCAAACAAAAATATTCAGTTTCTGCTGGTGCTTGCCTGCATTTTGAGGGCGGTGGACAGACATGCGGATTTGCTGCGCCAGTCGGCGTCTGATGTGGGAAATGATCACAGACTGGGTGCAAATGAGGCGCCGCCAGCCATCATCTCTGTATTTCTTGGCGACCAGCTTGAGGATGTGGTGCGTCAGCTGGTGGAGACAGGCGATGCGGCAAAGGTAAAACAGGGTGGAAAACTTGAGACGGGCGTGTCTACACTGCCTGATTTTGAGAAGGATGCGACAGACAGAAACAGAACATCACCGTTTGCGTTTACAGGAAATAAGTTTGAGTTTCGTATGGTGGGTTCGGCAGACTCGATTGCAAGCCCCAATACAACCCTGAATGCCATTGTTGCCGAGGCATTCTGCGAGGCGGCGGACAGACTCGAGAAAGCAGCCGATTTTGATCTGGAAGTGCATGATATTATCAAGGAGTACATGACGGCACACCAGCGCATCATTTTTAACGGGGATGGATACTCGGACGAGTGGGTCGCAGAAGCGGAAAGACGCGGACTGCCAAACATTAAGTCTATGATTGAGGCGGCTTCGACCATCACGACAGACAAGGCCGTTGCACTGTTTGAGAAGTTTGGCATTTTTACAAGAGTTGAGCTGGAATCCCGCGAGGAGATTATTTATGAGACCTATGCCAAGACAATCAATATCGAGGCGTTGACGATGATCGACATGGCAGGAAAGGATATTATTCCGGCAGTGGCTTCCTATGCGGGAGAGCTGGCGAACGCTGTCATTGCCATCAAGGAGGCTGGCGCGGGCGCAGCGGCGCAGACCGAGATGCTCTTGGAGGTAGATGGACTGCTGGCAGAGGCGAAAAAGGCACTCAATACCCTGAAAGAGGTAGAGGCAAAGGCGTCTGCGATCGCCGGTGCAAAAGAGCAGGCATTTTATTATAAAGATGTGGTAAAAGTGGCGATGGATGCACTCCGCGCACCGATTGATAAACTTGAGATGGTGGTGGACAGCACGATCTGGCCCATTCCTACATATGGTGATCTGATGTTTGAAGTATAAAATACGCAGGGAAGAGAACTCTTCCCTGCGTATTTTTGCGCGGATGGGGGAATCCAGCGCGTCGGGAAATATTTCCCGTCTGATTAAGAGGTATGAAAAACATCAACACTTGCTGTCATTTCTTTTGACAGTGCGTTCAATGCTTTTGTCTTGTCTGAGATGTCGCCAAGCTCCTGATAAATATTTTCGATGGATGCCATCATCTCCTGAATGCTTGCAGAATTTTCTTCGGAGAGGGATGCGGAATCCTGTACGACGGTTACGGTCTCGGTTCGGATATCCTCGAGTTTTTCAGAATTTTCCATGATGATATCCATGCCGGATGCAGACTGGTCAATGTGATTGCAGACTTCACGGAAGATTTCACTGGTTTTCTGGATATTTTCTTCCTGTTTTTCGATGACATGCTGCACCTCCTTCACACGGTCGAGCGTGTGTGTGGAGTTGGTGTTTAGATTCGCAATCATCTTCTGAATCTCGCCTGCGGCGCGGTTGGACTGCTCAGAGAGCTGCTGGATTTCGGATGCGACGACGGAAAATCCTCTGCCGTGTTCTCCTGCGCGGGCTGCCTCGATACTTGCATTCAAGGACAGCAGGTTTGTCTGAGAGGCGATTGCGGTGATCAGCTCTGTCGTCGAGCTGATTTTGGCAACGGACTCGTTGGTCAGACTGGTCTGTTCGGACAGGAAAGCGATGGATTCCTTCACGCTGCGCATGACGTCGTTGAGCTCTGCGACCTGCTCTAATGCCGCGGTAGCGCCGGTTTTCATCGTGCCGGAGATCTCGTGCAGCTCTGTGATCTGCGTTGTGTTCTCAATAATCATGTCACCCATGCAGGCGACATTGCTGTTTGCCTGATTGGCGTCCTCCGCCTGTGTGGTGCAGCTGGTGCCCATCTCCTGCGTTGCATTGTTGACTTCCTTCATCACCTGATAAACATTGTCAGAGATCCGTTCAATCTCGTTGGTATCTTCATTGAGCGCCTCGCTCTTGGTGCGGATATTTAATACAATCGTGCGCAGCGCGTCGGTCAGATTCAGAATGTTTTTTGCCAGATCGCCGATTTCGTCTTTGCGCCGGACAAGAGCTGGCTGGACTTCGATCTGAAGGTTTCCGCTTGAAATACAATCAAGCAGTTCCATGTTCTTTTTCAGGGCCGCCACAATCCGACTGACCAGTGTGTAGGCGATGACTGTCACAAAAAGGAGCATGCACAGAATGATGAGCAGAAACTGTCCCCGGATTTTGTTGATTATGACAGAGACGGTCTGCTGCGGCGTCCCAAGAAAGATCATGCCGATGATTTCCTTGGAATTTTCCTGATAGAGCGGTGTGTAGGAGACAATGTAGCGCTGTCCGAGTATTTCAATATTTCTGTCATAGTAGGTCTCGCCGTTTTGGAGGACGCGTTCTGCCACCTCCGCGGATGCTTTGGTATTGATCTGGCGCGCACCGTGCTCATCGACAATCGAGGTGAGGATTCTGGTATCGCCCCAGAAGATGGTGACATCAATGCCAGTGCTCTCCTTGATGTGGTCCACAATATTTGTCGCCTGTGAGATGTTGAGGGCGTCGCCCTTCCAGAGCATCCCCTGTTCATCCATGTGATAGGCGCCGCTTTTTCCTTCCTCAAAGATGTCGCGCACAGCAAGCGTTGTCGCATGCATTCCATTGTAGGCGGCATCGTAGATGCCGTTTGCAATCCGGTCAGCAGCTACTAAAAACATCGTGATGCCCAGCACGAGGACCGGGACAAGTGACAGCGCCAGAATTTTTTCTTTTAATTTCATGTTGTGATATCCTCCAAGCAGTATAGATGATGAGCAGTTGCAAGTTGGTGCCTGATACTATTATACGCTTGTACTTTAGGGTGCAACAAGTGTCGATTCTTCGCAAAAGAGGGCGTTTTTTACGCATGATTTATAATTTTCCAATAACCTGTTTTATTAGAACCGACACGCTCTATTAAGCATTTTTCTTTTAATGCCTTAATTGCCCGGTCAATCGTGCTTTTTCCCAAAGAGGTTTCTTTCTGCAATTCCATTTTTGTAATTCTTGGTTTTTTCTTAATTGCAGCGAAAACAGCCTGTTCGGTAAGAGAGATATTTATTGCCCCATTTATTATCTTATTTATTACCCCATCTGTTTCATTTATTACCTCATTTCGAATTGTGGCATTGAGCATAAAGGCATTATCACGGTACTCAGGAGCTGGAAGTCCTGCTGCCGCCATTTCATGAAACATGCGGTCAATCCCTTCACCAAATTCCTGCACATAATCATATTCGTGGAGAAAGCGAGCAATGTTTGGGTTGCGGGAGAAGTGAACGGTGCGGAGGTTGTTCAGACGCACAATTCCAGGCAGGATGCCGGGACTCTCAACCATGATCCTGTCATCAAACATTTTAATTTGTATATCAGTTCCCTTGATGCTGTAATCACGGTGGGCGATGGCGTTAATGATGATTTCTTTCCAGGCAAATTCAGGATACTCGGGCGTTGTATGGAAAAGACCGTCTGTGCCAAGCTTTGTGTGTTCTTTGATTTGGCTGCGTACAAAGTCGAGAGAGCTGCGAATCATATCGAGAATACGGCCTTCAAATAGTTCATCTTTAATGACGTTCATCTCGGTTCCAACCTTGGCTTCTATGCCATCATATCGAATAAAACGTACCCTTGCCCTTTTGAAGAAGCGCTGCGGATTTTTACCAAATAATAAAATGGCAGCAACACTCATTTCCTCCCTGCTGTTATGATGGACAACGAAATCGTTGTTTTGGCGGATATATTCCTCGGCGGATTTTTGGTATCCGATTTTTTTGCAGTATTCAGCGACGAAATCCAAATCAATATCTTCCATAGAGGAACGATAAACAGGTTCGTCCTCGTAATAGCGGGAACCTTTGGCATACATAAGCTGAATCCGCTCGTCGAAATTCAGTTTTTTGGATTTGTCGCCCATGCGGTAATATACTTCGTCCTGCTGGTTGGCGTGTAGCTCAGGGCTTTGCGGAATGGTCATAACCAATAGATGATTGGGATTACCGTTTTTGTCGGTACACGCAATCGTTTCAGTAGTAACGCGCACTGATGGAGTGCAGTAATCAAAAGGTACTCTAAGTATATCATTAACATTGTTGTGATAGTCGTCAATGCCTGTGACTGTAAAATCGTCTTCAATGCCGATCACAAGCGTACCACCGTCTGCGTTGGCGAATGCGACAATGTGATTTGACAGCCCTTTTGGGTCTTTTCTTGCGCTCTTACGGTCATAGGTCTGACCTTCTTTTTTGGCATAAAGTTCTTCCAAAGTAAACTCCATAGATATCATCTCCATTGCTTATTTTTATACTATATTATAGATAATTACGCATTTCTGGTCAAGCTGTTCAGAACGTCTGTAAGCACTGCATGTTGCGCCCCCAGACACGCATCTTACGCGCTTCAAGAGGCAGCTTGCCGCAAACCGATTGCGGAAGCTGCTTTTTTTGTGTATGATATGCGCAGGAGAAGGAGGGAACAAAATGCGGATTCTAATACACGATTTAAGCAATGATACATTTCAGGCACTATTTCCCGAAATAGACAAGGATGTCTGTATTATTTCAGATACGGGGATCATACGGCACTGTATCGGCTGTTTTGGGTGCTGGATTAAAACGCCCGGCAAATGTATATTGAAAGACGGATATGACAACATGGGAAAAATGCTCTCAAAGGCGGAGAAAGTAACGATTATCAGCAGATGTTATTATGGCTGTTACAGTCCATTTGTGAAAAACGTTTTAGACCGGAGTATTTCTTGGCTGCTGCCGTTTTTTAAAATCAAAAACAACGAAACGCATCATAAAAGACGCTATCAAAACGATATGCAGATTGCAGTACATTTTTATGGTGATACTGCCGCAGAAGAAAGAGAGACAGCCAAGAAGCTCGTGAGAGCAAACTGCATCAATTTTTATGTGGAGAATTACGAAATTACGTTTTCAGATTCATTCGAAGAATTGTGCGGAAAGGTGGCTACCATATGAAAATCTGCATGATAAACGGAAGTCCCAAAGCGGGGAAAAGTACATCTGAATTGCTGATTGGGTATTTATTGCTGTTTCTCAAAGGAAACGAAATCATAACGTATCATATGCGTGAAATAGTTTTTTCCCAAACGCAGTTCTCACAGATACAGAGCAGCGATGTACTGATCTTTGCATTTCCGCTGTATGTTGATAGTATCAATTCGGCTTTGCTGCGCGTTCTTGCTGCGTTTCAGGATAAAGGATTTGGCAATAAGAATCTGATGGTATACTGCATTATCAACAATGGATTTTATGAAGGGCGGCAAAATCAGGTGGCTGCCGAAATAATGCGGAATTGGTGTAGAGCGGTCGGTTTAACCTATGGTCAGACGCTTGGTATTGGGGCAGGAGAAATGCTTGCATTTATTAAAGATGTACCTCTAGGCCATGGCCCAAACAAAAACATTGGGACTGCACTTCAAAAACTGAGCCAAAATATTTTATCTCGAAGTCAGGGGGAAGACCTGTTCATTTCACCAAACTGGCCGCGGTTTCTCTGGAAAATACAGGCGTCTTTGTTTTTCTGGTATCCGCGCGCCAAAAAGAATGGACTAAAGAGACGGGACTTATATTCAGAGGACTTATATTCATAAGATAGGAGAGAACAGAATGAAAAATGCAATAGAAGTAAACGGTTTAAAGAAATATTTTGGAGATGTGAAGGCGGTGGATGACATCAGTTTTCAGGTGGATCAGGAGGAGCTGTTTGGCTTTCTGGGGATTAACGGCGCGGGGAAATCCACGACCATCAACATGCTCTGTACATTGTATCCGCCGACGGCAGGAGAGATTCAAATCTGTGGGTTTGCGGCAGCGCGGGCGTCCCATATCGCCATCATGGATGCGGGTCATATTAAGGAGTATGGAACCCCGTTTTCACTGAAGGAGACCTACGCGAAGGACAAACTTCGGCTGTATTCCAAATCACTGGAAAAATCCTTGCGGCTGGCACAAAGGCTTGAAATGCAGGAAATCGCATATAAAAAGAAACAGGACGCGTATGTGGTATCCGTCCCGGAGAGCATGGCGGCATTGCAGATACTGGATGACGTGTGCGGACTGATCGACGGTTTTGAGATGGTACAGGGTTCTATGGATGATGTATTTTTGAATGTCACAGGAAAAGCATTGGAGGGGAAAGCAGTATGAGTGGAATGTTAAATTTATCAAAGAGGAATATTAAAATGTATCTGAGGGACTATGCGTCTGTATTTTTCTCTGTTTTATCAATGTTGATTGTGCTGGCATTGATGGTGATTTTTTTAGGAAAGATGAACTGTGAGAATGTGGTGGATGCGCTTGCACAGTTTGGCGGGGTGCGCGATGCGGCTGTGGATGAAAAGAATGCGGCGTATTTGATACAGATGTGGACATTAGCCGGGATTTTGGAGGTGAATGCAGTCACGATCACGCTGACAGTCATGGGAATAATGGTGCAGGATGAGGCGAAGGGCAGGCTTGCGAGCTTTTATCTGACGCCGGTCAGAAAGATACAGATTGCGCTGGGGTACATCACAGCTTCATGGTTTGTTGGAACGGTGATGTGCACGCTGACACTGGCGGCTGGTGAGCTGTATATGGCAGTCTGCGGACATCCGCTTCTGGATGCCGCGGCGTGGATGAAGCTCATTGGAATGATCGCGCTCAACACACTGGTCTATGCATCGCTTTCATATCTGCTGGCATTGTTTATCCACAGCGAGAGTGCGTGGAACAGTATCTTTACAATCATTGGCACGCTGGTTGGATTTGTCGGGGCAATTTATCTGCCGATGGCGATGCTGCCAGACGGGGTCAGCAGCGTATTGAAATGCCTGTCAGTGCTGCATGGGGCGGCGATGATGCGCAAGATCTGCACTGCGGACGCGATCGCGAAAACATTTGACGGGCTGCCGTCTGCCGCCGGAGCGTCGTTTTGTGAGCAGATGGGGGTGACAGTGAAAATACAGCATCAGGGAACTTCTACGGAAATACTTCTGTATCAGCAGATTCTTTTTCTGATGATATGTGCTATAATAGCAGTAGCAGTGTCTGTGCTGGTGACCAGACGGCGGAGGCTGCGTGACCGCTGAGGCATTTTGAGGGCGGATTTTCAGATAGGAGATGAGGATGAAAATAACGATCATTGAACCAGAGGACGGAGAGGAGGATGAAATTATTATCCGCTGCCGTCATCTGGACAAGCGGCTGATGAAACTGATCTATGCCATCAAGGCGGGGGAAGATAAGATTACTGCGCTGCATGACGGCAATTATTTTCAGGTGGCGCCAGAGGAGATTTACTATTTTGAGGCAGTGGACAACAAAATTTTTATCTATCTGGAAAAAGAAGTCTATGAGACGAAACGCAAGCTCTATGAGTTGGAGAGGCTTTTTCAGGGAACGGATTTTTTTCGGGCGTCCAAATCCTGCATTGTCAATCTCGCCAAAGTCAAGAGCCTGAGCCCCGCTTTTAACGGGCGGTTTGAGGCACTTATGAGAAACGGCGAGCGGGTGATGATCTCAAGGCAGTATGTTCCGATCTTAAAGGAAAAATTAGGGTTATGAGGAGGTGCATTATATTGAAAAGATTGCGGGAAATGCTTTTTATCTTTGGATGTGTGACGACGTGTGTGCTCTTTGTGACCGCACTGTATATTACGATCTTCTGGCCGCGGGCAGTGCTTGGCGTGGAGATCCTGTGGCAGATTTTGTCCGTGTCCTTTCTGTGCAGCGCTGCCAATGCGTTCTTTCTGGAACAGGAGGCGAGCGGCACCAAAATGCTGCTTCTGCATATTCTGCGCTATATTATGACGAATGGGATTGTGCTGGGGTGTGGCTTCTGGTTTGAGTGGTTTTATGTGGACAACCTGCTGATGGTGATGGCGATGGTGCTCTCGATTGCTGTTGTCTTTGCGATTATCTCCGTCATCGAGTGGAGGAGAGGGAAGCAGCAGGCGGCGCTCATGAATGAGCGGCTGGCGGCGTATCAGCGGGAGGAGCGGTGATGCGGTGCCAGCCGTTCAATATATTATTTGTTTAAAAGGTCAGCAATGCAGATGCTCAGATCAGGATAAATACAAACCGGAATGGTGTCCTCAAACGAATAGAGATTTGTGCACTTTTCATGCTCAAAATCGTAAACAATAACAGCGTGTTTTACAGGATTTACAATCCAGTATTCCCGCACACCGGCAGTGCGGTATTTATAGAGTTTGATTCCATAATCGGTTTCCGGGTTGGAGGGGGAAGTGATTTCAATGATCCAGTCCGGCGCACCGACACAGCCCTTGTCATCGAGCTTGTTGTCGTCGCAGATGACAGAGAGGTCCGGTTCGACATAGTTCTTGTCATCTTTGTTTAGAAAAACAGAAAATGGAGCGGCATAAACTTCACAACTGCCGTTTTTAGCGCTAATGTAATTCGCGATTGTCTGATGTAATTTCCCACTGATTTTTTGATGCATACGATTTGGCGGCGCCATGTTATAAAGACGTCCGTCAATCAGTTCTGCGCGCTCGCCGTCCGGCAGGGCGTAGAGATCTTCCAAGGTATAAGTTTTTTCCTGTGGTATTGCCATAACTGGCGCTCCTTTCGAGATACGTTTTTTAATTAAATTATACATTTACAAAGAAGGCTCGTCAATATCCTTAAATGGCATACTCAGAGCAGTTCTTTATCTCTTCAATAAAATTATACAAGATTCGCTTCTTTATCATCAGCACAACATCCATGCCAATCAGGACGACGGCTGCTGCGCTCACAATCAAGGGGTGATAATGTGCGCTGAAAACAGTCAGAAATTTTGTCACGTCATCGTTGATTGGGGCAGTTCCCAGCAGATATACAAACGGATTTACAACCCATGCACAGATTGAAGCAGCCGAGATCACAATCACCACGTATGAAAAAATGCGATAGAAGGAGCTGGTGTTATTTTTTCGATAAAACAAGGTGTATACGTAAGCAATAATGAATGGAAATAAGCTGCCATTTACATGCATACACATGCGTGATAAATCTGTGTACGCACCGCCAACGGCACTCACATGCGCTGTAAATATACTGAAATCTGTGATGGTGGCTCCTGCCGACAGCATAATGATCATATGACCCAATTCATGCAGAAAAATATATAAAAATACAACGATTCCTGTTGACAACAGGGTATATCCGATACATTTTATTTTTTTATTCATCTGTTCTGACCTCTTTTATTTTCTACAGTTCCTAAGAATAACGTAGCATAATTGCGTGCATCTTATTATAAAATTTTTATTAAAATTACAAGTTTTCTTTAAAACTGTATAAACAGCGAAGAAAAAAGGAGGGGGGATGCAAATGATAACGATAGAAAGTCTGATTGCAATAATTAGCTTGGTGCTGACAGCTTTCGGACTTGGATATACAATCGGAAGCAACAACACAAAAAAATAACCGCCCTTGTCTGGTCAACTTAGCAGTTATTTTTTAATCGAAATATTTGAATGGGCTAACCGTCTATCGACAGTACCTTTCTTTATAGTTATCTTATCACTAAGTGATGTCATTGTCAAATTAAAAATTTTAAATGAGAATGTATTGACAGGATGTTAGTATTGTGTTATGTTTTTTGTTAGACAAATGTCTAACTCTTGCTCGCACGCTGAAATTAGACATTTGTCTAAAAACAAAGAATACAGTGTATGTATATGCACTGATTTTGTCAATATAAAAGAGGGAAGATATGAAAAAGTATTTTTTTAAACCCATCAAATTTACAGTGATTCTATGTTCCTGCATGATTCTGAATGCAGGCTGCGGTGAGCGGGCATCTCTGACAGGCGACGTGGATGAAGAAAGCTGCATCACGTATGAAGAGCAGGGGTCTGAAAAACAGCCAGATTATCAAGACTATGCCGGACTTTGGTCGGAGGGTGGCAGTTCCCATGAGGAAATTTTAAAAACTGGCGGCGCGGAATTTTATGCGGAGATAACAAATAATAATGAGCTGCGCGGATGGATGTATGTACAGCAGCAGCGCACGGAGCGTTTTGCTGAAATGCGGGATATTTCATGCAGCATTGAGGACGGTCATTGCCGCTATGCGTTTGTGGATGATGGCTTTGGAAACAGTGGGACACTACATATCCAGCTTGGGCGGGACGAGATCAAAATTGAAGCCTAATCTCCCGAAAAAATTATACACATGTGATCTATAAACGGCTAAAATACAAGGAATTCATGGATAGCTCCATGTGTATAATATTAAAAAATCACTACTTTTTATACACATGTTTTGCACGTTAAAGTGCTAAATTTTAATACCAAAATGAACATTTTCTATCGCCCAATAGACTGTTAACTTGCATATACGGACTATATTATTGCTCATTTTTGCAATATGTCTGAAATAAACTGTTTATTTGTGCTGATTTCGTCATAAACCTGTGTATAATTCGTCGGGATTTTAGGTTGAAGTTGAGGACTTTGTATTAAACGATGAAAATTTAAGCGGCTTTGGAATAAGTGGGTCCTATGTGCTCGTCCGGGCAAATAAAATGACACAGATGTCAGAACTGGAAGGATTGATGGATGGACAAGCGCAGGAGCATGAGACAGAGCACAGATCAGATCTCGACCAGTACAGTACAGACTGGTCAGAGGAACGTCTGAATGAAGAGATTGCAAAGCGGAAGCCATATCTGGAAAGCTGCTCCTATTGGAACGAGGTGTTAGACTATATGGAAAATGTCAGGGAGGTGAGAGATATCTCGATGTTTACGGACCCGCTGTATAACACAGACACAAAAGTATACGTCAGGGCGGAATTCGAGGACGTGCCGCCGTTAATTCTCCATCTTGCGAAGAATGAGATTTATGCCAGACATGGATATATTTTCCAGAATGCCGACTTAAATGCGTATTTTATGGGGCAGGTCTGGTACATGCCGCGCTGTACCGCAGCAGCGTTTGACGATGGCGTTTTTAATGAAACAGAACGGCAGAATCTGGAACTGCTGCGAGTTCTTGATACATATAAGGAACTGTAGAAAAAGGAGAGGTGGGTATCATGAAAAAAATACCAGATGCAGAGCTGGAACTGATGATGGTGATTTGGGATTCAGAGCAGCCGGTTTCCAGAATGGAGATTGAAATGAAGTTGGGAAATGGCAGGGATGTTGTGCCAAGCACCCTTTTGTCGCTGCTTTCCCGTCTGGAAAAAAGGGGATTTGTGCGCAAGGAAAAGCAGGGCAACATCAATTATTATAATGCGCTGGTGGAAAAGTCCGCGTATCTGCAAGAGGAAGGGCAGCGTGTCTTGGATAAAATGTTTGGCAGCTCCCTCAAAAATTTTGTCACAGCGCTGTATGACGGCAAAGGGCTGAATCGCGAGGAAATTGCGGAATTGCAGGCGTTTATTGACGAGCAGACAGCAGAGCAGAAAGGGAGATGACAGGATGGAAGTGCAGTTCATATATCTGATAGGTACATTGCTTGCGGTGGATCTGGTGGTTCTGGCTGCGTGGGCAGTCCCGTATATAGCTGGAGTGAAAATCGGATATGGATGGCGCAAAATGCTCTGGCTCATTCTGGCGGTGCGGCTGCTCATTCCGCTTCGTATTCTCATGCGTGGGATTTATGAACAAAAGCCAGCGTATCTTTGGCAGATCGAGCTGTTAATGGAGGAGGCGGCTGGCACAGGGCAGAGCGATCTGTCTGAAAAAACGCAGGAAGTGACAGCGAATGCCAGGGATGGTGCGACTGCTAAAATATCAGAGCTGGCTAAAAATACCGGAAGTGAAGCGTCTGTGAAGGTGCTGGAAACTGCCGAGAATGCCGAGGACAATGTAAACGGAAAGACAATAGATACAGATGCGGATACAGAGGAGCTTTCACCGTCAGACCGACAGCAGAACGCAAAAATACAACTGCGCATGTCGGACAGCCTTTATCAAAAGACTCCTGATCAAAAGACTTCTGAATATAAGACTCCTGATCATAAGAAACTGTGGCTGCTTTTGGCGCTCTGGATAGCGGGCGCGGCTGTGTTTTCAGAGTACCATGTGATTGGTTATCTGAATATCAGAGAATGGATAAGACGATATTCCCGCCACTGTGACGATGAGCAGTGCTGTGCACAGTTGGCAGCAGTCTGCGAAGCGTATTGCATGAAAAAAGTACCGCAGATTTTTATCTGTGATAAGCTCAGCTCGCCAATGCTTTTGGGCTACAGACACACGATGCTGCTGATGCCAGACAGGGCATACACCAAGGAAGAGCTGTACATGATCTTTTGCCATGAGATGCAGCACAAGAGAAACGGAGATTTGTGGTATAAACTTTTGATTATGTTTGTGTGTGACCTATACTGGTTTAATCCGGTGATGCGGCTGATGGAAAAACTGGCGTATCAGGATGTGGAGTGCGTCTGTGACACACTTGTGATGCGCCGCCTGTCTGCGGAGGAACAGAAACGATATGGAATGACCGTATTACAGAACATGGCAGAAAACCGCGTGCGTGATATTGTGTACGGAACTTCGATTTTTACGGGAAAAAGAGCTGCAAAGCGCAGGATACAGCATATGTTTGTCATGAAAAACAGATGGGGGTATCTTGTCATGGGCATTCTGATAACTGCTGTTTTGGCGGGAAGCAGCATGTGGGTGATCGCAGGTCAGGAGCGTGCTGCGAAAGATGAAAATGCCGCGCAGCAGATAAAGAAGATGCCGGAAGCAGATGCAGCGTCTGAACAGCAGATAGGAGATCCTGTGGCAGACACACAGACCATACCGCAGGAGGAGAGCGCAGCAATGCCGGTATTCCGCGTCAGCGACATGGATATCATACGCAGGAAACCTTCGTTTGAACTGGCAGATTATTATATTACCAATAAGGTGATTGTCGATAACCGTTATTTTATTGATGAAAATAAGGTCTTGTGGGGATATGGCAAAAACGAATATGGACAGTTGGGATTAGGGAAAGGCAACATAGAGGATTTTTATCAGGAACCAGTAAAAATCGCAGAGCATGTGGTGACGGTAGACTGTTCTGTAAACGGATATTTCTGTGTCTATCTCACAGAGGATGGCAGGCTGTATGGTATTGGCTCGAATAGAGTGGGGCTGTTCGGCGAAGTGCAGGACGGCGCAGAGCCTGTGCTGCTGATGGAAAATGTGGCGTATGTCCGCGCGGGCATGGAATGTATTGCCGCCCTTGACCGTGACCAGAATGTGTGGTGGTGGGGGCAGTACTGCGGCACATATCACTCAAACGTATGTGACAGCAGGGATTATGAGAAAAGCACAGAAGATGACCACAACCCGGCAAAGATGCTCTACACCCGCCCGAGGAAACTGCTTGAAAACTGCATTTATGTGACGACTGGCAACACGACGGGAGCTGCGATTGGCGCAGATGGGAGCCTTTACACATGGGGGCGGAACCTTTTTGGAGAGTGCGGTACGCCTGTCACAGGGGATGATTTTGTGCGGACGCCGCAGAAAGTACTGGATGATGTGAGCATGGTGTGGGTAGAGGAAATCGCAGGAAACAGCCAGGCGCAGGAAATACCTAGACTCGGGAGATATGACACCAGTTATGATTTTAATGTGTTTGCCCAGTTTGCAGATGGTACGATGGTTGGTGCGGGAAAAGATCTTGGAGTGCAGGAGCGGACGCTTTGCGTTACGGGGGACCTTTTGGAGACAAGTACGCATCGTTATTCGGATACTTTTGTGCCAATCTTACTCGAGGAGTATGATGAGCCGCAGATCAGAGGGCGCTTAACCGGGCTTTCGTGGGGAATGGATGCAGTGAGCGTACAGGAATATCTGACCAGAAACCGCGTCGCGTATTTTGATGTTTATGAAGAATACAGCAATACAGGAGTACACACAAAAAGATTCGATGAAAAATATGTCATTGTGGCAGAGAACAACCGTTACCGTCTCACCTTTGATGAGAGAGGCTGTCTTGTCGGAATTATGATACAGGAGGGGGGCGGGAGCCGCAACAACCGTTTTACAGTGGGAATGAGCATGGAGGAGGTTCGTGCGCAGTTTTCAAGTGATTTTACCTGCGAGGAGACAGAGTGGGATGTGATATACTGGGCAGATGAGATACTCGACGGGAACCGGTATGGATTTGAGTTTAAGGAGGGCGCATTGTGGATAATCTATGAGCGGGCGGCGTAAAGATTCCGCCCTGCTCACAGCCTGGAGGCAATACTTCCTAATAGTTCCCAGGCGGCGTCGCGCTCACGCTTTTGTTCTGGCGTCAGTTGGTCGTAGGGACACAGCATAGGATGCTGTCTGGCGATATCGTTCCGCGAGGGACCGTAGCTCCAGTTATAATAGGTATAAAAACGCAGCCAGCGGGTGTGGTCGAGTCTGCGGTACATATCGTGCGCCTCTTTGGATTGTTTGGTTTCACAGTATTTTTGGTAAGCCTTTTGGGTGATCTCCGGGGTCAGTTTGGTGATGGATTCATCGTTTAAGAGAACCCGGATTTTCATTAAAATATGGTCGGCAGCCGCTATTTTGGACTCCCGGTGAAAGGCGTCAAGCTCCTCCCAGGTCTTTGTGGGATAGGAGACCGATCTGCAAAAAATTTCGTTGATTGTGATGGCAGCTTTATTTAATGTAGTCCGCATGATCTGGTTTGGCGTATAGATTTCCTCGTTTGTGCCAAAATAGGTCACACCAGGCGTCTTGCGGTTGCTGTGCAGGTGGATTTGTCCGCACACCTGATAATAACTGTTCAGCCGCCAGTAAATATTCCATCCTTCCGGCTCATTGTCGGGACAGATAATGATGCGGTCCGCCTGATGCATAAGTGCGTGGTCTGCCTCCCACAATTCTTTATGAAAAATCAGGGAATCCGTCGTCGCTGAGACGCTGTCCAGAGAAAACGTCTCATGCAGATGGCTGTGCATGGCAAGAAAAGCAGCCGCGTCGCCAAAGATATGATAGGCGACATGCTGGTCAACCGCGATAATGTTTGTCAGGATTGCGCGCTCAAGGATACAGTGCCCATAATTGCCAAAGCCGATGATCACGATGGTAGATTCACTGCTGCACAGCGGCTTGGAATGCCAGTACTGTCTGGCGCAGCAGTCGTAGCTGTGAAAAAAGTTAATGTTGCCCGAGAGGTGATCCTGCCCGTTTGTAGTCCTTGCGTAGACTTCCACAGGCAGCGTATGTAAATCCACCGCGCGGGTGTTGGTGCCGATGTCATTTTCTTTCATCAGAAAGATTTTGCACTTGGGACCGATATTTTTCTTGTGGGCTACGATTCTGGCGGGAGAAGCGTTGATAAATAGGCAGGGATAGTCTGGAAATTCTGTATGTTCATCCCGCTTTTCACCAAAGATGATCACAGTGTCGGGTTCTTCACAATGAATATTGGCGGCTAGTGTGTTGGATTCCTCGCTGCAGTCCGCAAAATAATACCAGTTTTTGTGGCGCTGGAAACTGAGCAGAAAGAGCGGAAGTCCCTCGCTGGTGACAAAGGAGACGGCTGCGCCGAACAGGGTCATCATAATGCCGGCAGACATCAGCAGGAAAACGACGCCGACTGCCTGCCCAAGCGGTGTCACCGGTGTCAGGTCGCCGTATCCGACGGTGGTGAGTGTAACCAGCGAGTACCAGAACGCATCCTTAAAAGAGCGGATTGTCGCGCTGCTGTCATGGTACTCTGACAGGCAGAGGAGGACAAGCAGCCCGATATAGATGGTGAACAGAAAAAATGTCATGCCCAGATAAATTTTATGCTTTCTCTTCATATGCTGCTGCCTCCTGTTTTACATTGTTTTATAAAATACCGTATGAGAATAGTATACGCGCTTTGTCTGGAAAGGTAAAGATGTGCGCGTAAATGATGCAAAAATGATGCAGTGTTTTGATATACTCATATGAATGCAGTTGGATGGAGCAGCTATGGGAAGTGATATGAGGTGAAGAGAATGATAAAGAGTATGATAAGGAAGTTTCGAAGCTATACAGTGTTTACGGCGGTGACCGTATTTTGCATGACAGGGTGTCAGCGTTCGTCTGCGCAGACAATACAGCCCGCACTGCAAGATGATACGCTGTCTGAGGATGGTTTGTTATCTCTGACGGACTATCGTCTGTGCAGCCAGAAGATGGAGACTGGCGGGAAAACGGTCTGCGTAGAGCTCTGGCTTGACGAGGGCGTGTATGGAAGCGGTGAGGCATTTGGATGGGGCGGGGGCATCTATGAGGAGAATTTTGATGGAACATACCGCCTTCTTGTACGGGATCAGGAGGGAACGATACTGTCAGAGCGGGATTTGGGAAGGCAGAATTTTTCCGGTGAATTTGAAATATTAGTAGAGGATTACAATCAAGATGCCTGTCCAGACTTTACGATCGGTGCCTTTGCCTCCTCCTCGACCAATTCTTATACCATGTATACGCTGTGGGAAAATGCCGAGATTGGGGTGATCGGCGAGGAGCTTTTAAAGTGCGGCAGCGATTTTTCTACAGTGTTTCAGCGCGGCGAGGGTACTGCATTTTATGGAAGCATCTGGAACAATGCCATTGGGGAAGAAGAACAGATTCTGTATGAGTGGGATGCAGAACAAAAAATTTATAAAAACACTTGACTCTCACACTATGTCATAGTTTAAGATAGAGACATTCCCGGGAATACAAAAATACATGCGTGATATTTTCAGGCAGGAAAGGTATATAAAAAACGATGATGACAGTAAATGAAGTAAGCAAGCGTACAGGTGTGAGTGTCCGTTCGCTGCACCACTATGATGCGATTGGGCTGCTGAAGCCGGCAAAAGTGACAGCCGCAGGCTATCGGCTGTACGGAGATGAAGAACTGGCGCGGCTGCAAAATATTATGCTGTTTCGGGAGCTGCAATTTCCCCTGAAACAGATCAAAGAGATTTTAGACAGCCCGGGCTTTGACCAGAAGGAAGCGCTTGCGCAGCAGATTCAACTGCTCGAGCTTCAACTCAAACATACGCAGGCGCTTATTTCATTTGCGCGCAACATTCAGGAAAAGGGAGTGGAATCAATGAAAGAAACAGATTTTAAGGCGTTTGATAAGAGTGAGCTTGTGCAGTATGCAAAGGAGGTCAGCGAGCGCTGGGGAACGACTGCGGCATATGCAGAATACCAGCAGAAGGCAAAGGGCAGGACAGACAAGGAGCAGGAGGATCTTGGCAGCCAGCTTTTGATGCAGTTTGCCGAGCTTGGAAAGCTCAAAGCCTATGCGCCAGAAGAACCGGCAGTGCAGGAGAGAATTGCAGCGATTCAGCAGTTTATTACGGACCATTATTATCAGTGTACGAATGAGATTTTAAGCGGGCTGGGGCAGATGTATACAAAGGATGCGCGCATGCAAAGCAATATCGACAAGGCGGGCGGAGAAGGCACGGCGGCGTTTGCCAGCCGGGCAATTGAAGTGTATTGTAAAAAGGAATAAAGAAAGAAGGGAGCTGCGAAAGTAGGTCCCTTTTTGTGTTGACAAAAACTTCCAGAATGCTATAATAAGAATTAGAATAATTCTATTTTAATACATTGAGTGAGGACTTTTTATGACCAAACGTGCCGAACAAATTTTAGAGATTGTGAATCATTCCAAAGAACATTTGTCTGCTGAGCAGATTTTTCTGCGTTTAAAGGAGACAAACAAGGGGGCTGCACTGGCTACCGTTTACAATAATTTATCCTATTTGTATCATGAGGGGCTGATCAGGAAAATTTCTGTTGAGGGGTATCCCGACCGCTATGACAATGTGAGGCGGCATGATCATCTTGTATGCAGGCGTTGTGGCAAATTGTCTGATATTGAACTGGATGATCTGACAGAGACGCTTCAAAAACAGGTTGGTGTTTCGATGCTTTCTTACGATTTAAAGATTCTCTATCTGTGTGAGGAGTGTAGCAAAATAGAAAATAAATTGATAGAAAGTGAATTTGTTGAAGGAGGACACGATGAAAACCAATAAATACGCGGGAACGCAGACAGAGAAAAATCTTGAAGCGGCATTTGCCGGCGAATCACAGGCAAGAAACAAGTATACTTATTTTGCGTCCGTTGCCAAGAAGGAGGGCATGGAGCAGATTTCGGCGCTGTTTCTCAAGACTGCCGACAATGAGAAGGAACACGCCAAAATGTGGTTCAAAGAGTTAAACGGAATCGGAAACACCGCAGAAAATCTTGGCGCAGCGGCTGAGGGCGAAAACCATGAATGGACAGACATGTATGAAGAATTTGCCAAGACTGCTGAAGCGGAAGGGTTCGCGGAGCTGGCTGCAAAATTCCGCATGGTCGGGGCAATCGAGAAGCATCACGAGGAACGTTACCGTGCGCTATTGAAAAATATAGAGACGGCATCAGTATTTGAGAAGAGCGAGGTCAAGGTATGGGAGTGCCGCAACTGCGGGCATATTGCCGTGGGCACAAAGGCACCCGAGATCTGTCCTGTATGCAGCCACCCGCAGAGTTATTTTGAGATTCACGCGGAGAACTATTAATCGTTCCCGCAGAACCCCTTTTCCTATAACTTCATGCAAGAACGTGCTTTGGTATAGAGTTTTAATATAGTATATTTATATGGAAAGGATTGTGCACTATGAAAATCAGAAAAAAGTCTTTTGACACGGCGCTAAACGCTGTTTCCCATCTTGTGAAGATGGAGTATCTGCCACAGAATCAGGAGTTAAATGAAATCCACCAGCGTTTGATGAAGGGGCGGAGTGCGTTTGAGCAGGCGGCTACAAAGACGATGGATGCCGTCATCCGCATGAGCGCCATGGACCTGACCCTCGAGACAAACGCTGCTGCGATCGAGCAGATTAATGCCTCGATGGGAACGGCAATAGACAGCATTGGCGGCTCGGCAGCTTCTACGGCAAGGATAGCGTCCGAAGTCTCGAAGGCACACGAAAATCTGACCACCACAATCATTGAAGTATCTGATGAATCCGGCAGAATCATGGAGGATATCCGCAGCTGTGAAAACGAGTTAACCTCTGTCACAGAGCTGTCTGGTGCTGCGATTGCCACGGCGCAGGAGATGAAGGCAGATATTGGCGGATTGATCGAGACGATTCGTCACATGACGGAAGTCATCGCTGCGATCAGTTCCATTTCTGCCCAGACCAATCTTCTTGCCCTGAACGCTTCTATAGAAGCTGCGCGCGCCGGGGAGGCTGGCAGGGGATTTTCGGTTGTAGCGGAAGAAATCCGCAGCCTTGCGGAGGAGACAAAGTCCCTGACAGGGCGTATGGGGACGTTTGCAGCGGCAATTCAGGAGGCTTCCAGCAAAAGCTCTGACAGTGTGGACACGACTGTCGCCGAGCTTGAACATATCAATGACAATATCCAGAACGTGTGGAAGATTACCGGGCAGAACCGCAAAGGCGTAGACCACATCGCAGATTCCGTCTCTTCTCTGGCTGCTGTCAGCGAGGAGATCAGCAGCTCCATGCATGAGCTGGACAATCAGATGCAGAATATTAACGGGGAGTGTCTGGATTTGCGGGGCAGCATGGACTTACTGGCGGTTTCGAGCAATGCGATTGCAGAGCTTGCAGCGCCCTCAAAGGTCATTGAAAAGCACTTGGAAGAATCCACACAGATGATGGGCGCCATGGTACAGGACGCATTTTACATGCTGGATAATAAAGTACTTTTAAACTGCCTGAACAGTGCAGTTGAAGCGCATCGCAACTGGCTGGGCACCCTTGCGCAAATGGCACAGACGGGAACGCTAAAGGTTTTGCAGACGGATTGTACGAAATGCGGGCTGGGGCATTTTTATTATGCGTTCAAACCAGTTCATCCGCAGCTTGTGGATATTTGGAAGGGGCTTGAGGCAAAACATAAAACGTTTCACTCGTATGGAACGGAAATGATTCGGGCTATCCAGTCTGGAAATCACGGAGAATTAGAACAAATCTATAAGAAAGCGGAGACGTGCTCGAAAGATTTGAATGCTGATTTTCAGTCAATCATTCGGATTATTGAATCGTTGTCCAAGGACGGTGTCCGCGTTTTTGAACGGGGGACCACGCCACAGAACGAAAAAGTATGAAAACAATATTTGTAGTGGAGGATGACCATCTGCTGAACAAAACATTGGTCTATAATTTATCGGAAGAAGGCTATGAGGTCACTTCGGTATTCAATGCGCGGGCGGCTGCGGACATGCTGCGCCGGTCTGCATACGACTTGGTTTTGCTGGATATCAATCTGCCAGACGGTGACGGGTACGATCTGTGCAGACTGGTGAGGCTGCAAAATCCTGACACGATTGTCATTTTTTTGACGGCAAACGATCAGGAGTGCGACCAGATGAAGGGGTATGACGCAGGAGCGGTTGACTATATCACAAAGCCTTTTTCCATTTATGCCCTGCAACGCAAAATCAGCGCCATGTTTGCCATGTTAGAGCATCACAAACCGCCGCGGGATCTCTATAGTGACGGACGGCTGTTTCTGGATTTCTCAGAGCAGACAGCCTCTTTGGACGGCAGACCGCTGACGCTCACCGCGATGGAGTTTCGGATGCTCAATCTCTTTTGTAAAAATGACCGCGTGGTGCTGACAAGGCAGCAGCTTCTTGAAAAACTCTGGGATGTGGACGGAAATTTTGTGGATGAACACACACTGACGACTGCGGTCAGCCGCCTGCGGGGGAAGATTGAGACAGAAGGTGCTGCGTATATCAAGACTGTTTACGGAATGGGGTATCAGTGGGTAGGCGGCGAGCGGGTGTAAATGACGCTAGAATTTTTATGAAGAATAAATAAGTGTTGAAACACAGAAAATATTGTCATATAATAAATACAGTATAAAAGTGTGTTTTACGAAAGTATATTACAATTCACAGAGGGGTTATAATCGAGTGATAATGTATCATGGGACAGAGAAGGAACGAGGGAAAAAGATTGTTGCGGAGCAGAAAATGATTCCAAGTATATCAGATGACAGAAGGCAACATTGGCTGGGAGATGGCATATATTTATATAGGGAAATGCTGTATGCATTTCGGTGGATAGAATTAATGTATATAAACCATTTCGGTGATACGAAAATAAAAGAGGATTTATTAAAGAGATACGCTGTACTGCGCGTTACAGTTCATTATAATCCAGAAAGAATTTTTAACTTGGACAATCCAGAACACCTTATGATTTTTAAAAATACGGAATTGGCATACAAGAAGAAAAGTGCTTTTTCATCAAAAATTCAAAAATTAGAATATTCAGATGGCGTGATAATGAATATATTGTTTAAAAATTTAACTTACGGGGAAAACTATGACGCAGTTGAAGCTGTGTTTCCAACGGTTGATTTAGATGAAATGCTGACGGAAAAATCGAGATTTCAGTCAATTCATGAATATCAAATATGTATTAAAAATGATAACATAATTGGCAGGATTGAAGATGTGTCAGAAGAGATAGATTTTGATATATACTATCATCGGCTGGCAGATTTTGAAAACTTTAGAAAACGATGGGGAACGAAACACTGCGGTACTGTAAAGTACGTTGGTGGTCAGAGAGGTGGAAAATATGGTAAATGGCAGAAGTCTTGAGGATGAATTAAAAAGAATAAATGATTATTTTGACGCGTTAAGTATAGAAGCGTTTGAGGAGATGGCTTTAGACTGTGGGGCAGGAGTCATTGCACCAAGCAGTGAGAGTGTGTATGTGGAAGTGCTGCCCAAACAGTATTCGAGTACAGGAAACAGGGGAGATTGTTGTTTGGAAAAGTCTGTGTATACAATGACGCCTGAGGAGACAGAGGCAGCTTGAAGCTGTAAAATACAAGTTGGAGAGAACAGATATGGATAAACGGGGTGCAATTACTTTTTTGGATTATAAAGTAAATAAGGTGGAGTTTAAAAATAATGATGTATACGATGGTGAGGCAGTTGATATTGATTTCGATGTCTCATCGTACTGTCATGTCTCTGATGATGGTGAGGAGATGATTGTGGGATTGAACACAGATATATTTGTTCCTAAGGAGGGAAAGATTTATCCTTTTTATATGTCAATAGAGATCGAAGGATATTTTAAAAGTCATTTTGAGAATAGGGAACAGAATATAGCACAATATAAGAAAAATGCAGTTGCGATTTTATTTCCCTATGTAAGGGCGCTTGTTTCTACGTTTACGGCAAATGCAAATGTTGCACCTTTAATTTTGCCGACGGTCAATGTAAACAAAATGTTGAATGAAGAGTAAGCCAGAGGTGTCAGGCTTCTCTTTTTTTGTCTGCTTTTTTATCGTATGCGGACATTTCTGTAACATTTCAGTTTTATGATAAAAGTATCCTGAGATCAGGAACTGTCTTGAAAGGAGAATGAGAAATGAATGTATTACAGACAAGGGACTTGAAAAAATATTACGGTGCAGCGCCAAATATCACCCGCGCGCTGGATGGTGTGAGCTTTTCGGTGGCGCAGGGGGAGTTTGTCGCCGTGGTGGGGACGTCGGGCAGCGGCAAGTCCACGCTGCTCCACATGATGGGCGGTCTGGACACGCCGACATCGGGCAGCGTGTTTGTGCGCGGAGAGGAGCTTGCAAAGAAAAAGGATGAGGAGCTTACGATTTTCCGGCGCCGCAATATCGGCTTTATCTTTCAGAATTATAACCTTGTGCCGATTTTGAACGTGTATGAGAATATCGTGCTTCCGGTGGAGCTTGACGGGGGGACGGCAGACCGGAAATTTATGGATGAGATCATACATCTGCTCGCGCTGGAGGGGAAGCTTGAGCAGATGCCAAACAATCTCTCGGGCGGGCAGCAGCAGCGCGTGGCGATAGCGCGTGCGCTGATGACAAAGCCTGCGATCGTGCTGGCAGACGAGCCGACTGGAAATCTGGACAGCAGGACGAGCGCCGATGTGCTGGGGCTCTTAAAACGCACAAGCTCGGAGTTTGACCAGACGATTGTGATGATTACGCACAACAATGAGATTGCGCAGCTTGCCGACCGCATTGTGCGCATTGAGGATGGCAGAATTGTGAATGCAGGAGGTGTGCAGTCATGACATGGCCTTTTGCAAATAACACAGAGAAAATAGAATGGAAGCTTGCGAAGCGCAGTCTGGCGGCTGACCGGCGGCGAAATCTGGTCGCAGTGTGCACAATCGCGCTGGCGGTCTGCCTGATGGGGCTTTGTGCATTTCTGTACACCGCGCAGCAGCAGCGCGCACTTGCGCACATCCGGGGACAGTATCAGTCTGGCTGTATGGGGCTTTCCTATGAGGGGATTGAGCGGCTTGTGGCGGCAGGCAGATTCGAGCGCTGGGGATATGAGCGTTCCGCACATGACATCCGCTGGCTGGACACAAATCTGTCTGTGAAATTTTATGACGAAGGAATGCTCGGGCTGATGCAGGTGGAGCCCATCACAGGCGCATATCCTGTGCAGAAGCAGGAGATTTGTGTCGAGCGCGCCTTTTTAAAATATCTCAAAATGCCCGAGGAAACTGGACAGACGATTTGCCTGAATCTGGGAGATGGCGAACAGGAGTATCTTATTTCTGGGATTCTGGAAAAAGAAAATACGAGCCGCGTGTTTGATGTCTATATCTCGGAGGCACTCGCTGTCATACAGGGTGGAGCGACGCCGTTTGACATTCGCTTTCGGTTTGCGGGAAGCAGCACGCTTGAGCCAGAGCGGCTTCGTGTGGAAATCATGGCGTTTTATGAGGAGATGGGAATCCCGGAGCATGCGTATTTTTTCAGTTCCAACTACTTTGATATGGCAGAGCTGTATCTGGGCAGCAGCCTGCCAGTTTACGGTGTGGCGCTGCTGGTTGCGGTGGTCTGCGCGGTCGTCATCTATAATATTTTTTATATTTCGGTGATGGGGAAGCTGCGGGAGTATGGGCGGCTGAAAGTGCTTGGCACGACGCCCCGGCAGCTTCGCAGTGTGGTGCGGTGCGAGCGGCGCGTGCTGATGGGCGTGGGTATTCCAGCCGGGCTAGTGGCGGCAGCAGTGCTTTGCATACTGTTTCGTCCTGATGGCTGGAACTGGATGAAAAATTTGCAGTATGCAGCTTTTATCGTGGTGATAACGGTTCTGATGGTGGTGGCCGCTACCCGAAAGCCGATGCTGCTTGCAGGGCGTGTCTCTGCGATAGAGGCAGTGCGCGCGAATGTGTATCAGGCAGTATCAGGTGGTCCGCGTACATTGCACCGGCGTCTATCCGTGTTCCGCCTTGCCAGCCTGAACTTTGCGCGCAACCGCAGAAAGATGCTGCTGACACTGGTGTCGCTTGGAATGACAGGCATTTTGACAGCGTGTATTGCATCCTATGCAAATTCCGTGAATGCGGAGGAGATGGCACGCAATAGTTTCGGGGATGGCAGCGACTACACAGTGGAAATTTACGAACCTGAATTTCTGGCACAGAAACAGCAGGAAGGGGCGCTGGGCGAAGAGATGCGCGCGCAGATTCTGGCGCTGCCAGAGATCGATAGCATTCATGCATGGTCGATGGTATTTTGTACTGCGGCGCAGTCTCCCAACCCGGCGGACTGGTATGCGGTGGGCGGACTGACGAGGGAGCAGATGGCGCTTTATCAGGAGCGGGATTTGGTGAAGGATGGCATCGTGGACTATGATACGCTTCTTCAAAAAGATGGGATTTTGGTCACGCGCGACAGCGAGAACCTGATGAATCTGCTGCATCACATGGATTTGTCTGTGGGGGATACAATTACCCTGCAAAGCACAGAGGGCATCACCAAGGAGTATACAGTGTTGGGAATCGTGGATTTTATGAAAGACGCAGGAAGCTATAAGGAGTTTATTCTGCCGGAGGAGGCACTGCACGGATTATATCCAGATTTTGAAGATTTTACGAATTACATCTGTATTCATGCAAAACATGTCTCGGATACACAGCGGCGGGCAATCTATGCATTGCTGGATGACCCGCGCATGGAGCTTGCCACGCTCGAGGATGTCATCGCGTTCACCAAGGACCAGTTGGACAAGATGATTTGGATGATGTACGGTGTAGCTGCGTTTATGGGGCTGTTTGCACTGATTAATCTGATCAATACGCTGATGACAAATCTGCTGGCGCGGCAGCAGGAGTTTGGCATTTTGCAGTCGGTTGGCATGACAGGACGCCAGCTCTCCCGCATGATTTCTGCCGAGTGCCTCTGCTATGTGGGGGTAACAATTCTGATGACATTTACGGCCGGCGGTGTGTGCGGCTATGCGGCGGTCGGACTGTTTAACCAGTTTGGGCTGTTTGGAAAGCTGACATACCATTATCCAGCGGTGCCGCTTTTCATTTTTGCGGGCGTGCTATTGTTGGTCTATGCAGTGTTTTCATTGACGGCGGTGCGCTATATGCAGCGGCAGTCTCTGGTCGATCGGATTAAGACAGTCGAATAAGCAGGAATGACTTTGGTTTGAGAACGCTAGAGATGGAGAAAGTTATGGTGGTGGAGACGAATGAAAATAGTATTAGCGGATGATGGGACTTCGGTTATTACTTTTCAATGTAATACAGTAGAATTTATATTTGTGTAACTTGCAGGCTTATACAATTGCATCCTCTTTTGTATAAGCCTCAAGAAAGTTTTCTTTTACAGTTGTTTTTCAAGTTTTTCTATAAATTTCTGCACAGTCTCGTTCCACTCTATCGCAAGTGATTTCTCTGCGCATTCTTTCGCCTTTGCAGGATTATTCGCTGCCATATACACCCGCGCAAGTTCAAAATAACGGTATTGGATATAATTTTCACGGCATAGCGCGGGCGTTTTGCAGTAGCCGATACAAAAAGTCAGACAGTCTATCGCATCCTGAATCAGTTCAGGCGTAGCCTGTTCCTCGTCCTCCACAATCTCCTCAAGCGAGGTGTAGTATCCCCAGTGGATTTTGTAGGAATCAGGGCAGAGTGCCAGCGCCTTTTGATAGTAGAGCCGTCCTTGACGGAGGCTGTAAGTGTACACCATAAATTTACTGCCAAGGCACGAAAGAAATGTTGCCAGCGCCATTTTTTCTGCGGTGTCCTGAACACAGGATTCATAGCGGTCAAGAATTGCTGCGGCGGCTGAGATATACGCCGCTTCCTCCGCTGGCGTCTCAAGATTGTTTCCCCGAAACTTTGTATAAAATTCATTGATTTCTGTGGTCATGTCTGTATATAGCTGCGCTTTTTCCAGCAGCGCCTGTACATCGTCTCTGGGTTCCAGCGCAAATGATTTTTCTGCAAAGCTTTTTGCCAGCGCGAATTGCCCTGTCTTCATACCAAGCTGTGCGAGCTGGCCGCAGAACGAAGCAAAAGCCTGACGGTCTGTGTCTGTCTCAAGGCTGCCGTAATCGCAAAGGAGTGTGTCCGGGTCGGTGTTTAATATCAGATCAGGGTCTTTGGTGTAATGGTCTAAGGAATAGTCGCTGTATTTTTGGCAGAGTGTGTTGATATCTGACTGCATTTTGTTTGTGTTGAGCATTGGGGTTCCTCCATTCTTTTGATAAAAACATTATATACTGATCTTGGAAAAACTGCAAGAAGCACTAAACATAATGATAGTATTTCCCCTTTTTAATAAGGAAGAAAACCGTGACAACCAGTGCGAGCACTTCCGCCGCCACGATGGCAAGCCAGATGCCGTCAAGTCCCAGTAACAGCGGGAGAAGCAGCACTGCCGCGACTTGGAACAAAAGAGTCCGCAGGAAAGAGATTGCAGCGGAGACCACGCCGTTTCCAAGCGCTGTGAAGAAGGCAGAGCCAAAGATATTAAGTCCCATACATAAAAATGACATAGAGTACAGTGCCAGTGCCCGTCTGGTCAGGGCAGTCAGGCTGGCATCATAGCCGACAAAAATCTGTGCGAGCGGCTGCGCCGTCAGGACAGCTAAAATGGTCAATATGATATTCCACAGCGTAATCAGGCAGAGGCTTTTGCGAAACAGCCCTTTCAATTCTGTATAGTTTCCGGCGCCGTAGTGATAGCCGATCACGGGTGCGCTGCCGATGGAGTAGCCGATAAAAATCGCCGCAAAGATAAAGCTCACATACATAATGATGCCGTAGGCGGCGACGCCGTCCTCACCGATATAGCGCATGAGCTGGAAATTGTACAGGATATTCACGAGTGACATGGAAATATTTGTCATCAGCTCGGAGGAGCCGTTGATGCAGGTCTTTCCTAATATGCGTGCGCTGAGGCTGGTTTTTACAAGCCGCAGCCTGCTTGTGCTGGGTCTTATGAAATAGACAAGCGGTATCAGCCCGCCAATCAGCTGACTGGCCGCAGTGGCAGCCGCGGCGCCGGCAATGCCCCAGTGAAAGACTGCGATAAACACAAAGTCGAGCACCATATTGGCCACGCCGGCGGCAACGGTGACAGCAAGCCCAAGCTGCGGGCGCTCTGCCGTCACCAGAAAGCTCTGGAACACATTTTGCAGCATAAATGCGGTGAGGGTACATAAGATAATGCGCCCGTACACAACGCAGTTGTCAAGCATCTCGCCCGTGGCACCAAACGCAGCCGCAATCGGGCGCAAAAATAAGAGCCCGGCAAGCGTCAGCACAATGCCGCTGCCAATCACGACATAGACCATCATGGAAAAGTACTGGTTTGCCTTGTCTGGCTTTCCTTCGCCGAGGGATTGTGACACAACAGCGCTGCCGCCTGTGCCAAACATAAATCCGACAGCACCCATAATCATCAAAAAGGGCATAATTAGATTGACGGCGGCAAACGGCGTTTTTCCGACATAATTTGACACAAACAGACCATCGACGACCCCGTAGATGGAGGTGAAGATCATCATGACGATGGAGGGAAAAACGAACCGCAGCAGCCGCGGGGTGGTGAAATGGTCTGACAGCTGTATTTTCATTTTGCTTATCCTTTCTACAATTAATCTTTTTTCTGTACAGTATTAAAAAGCTGGCTTGACTGGCTGCGCAGGCAGTCAAGATATTTTGCGGTGAGCCGCAGCAAAAGGTCTGTCTCGTCCGGCGGCATCTGGGAGATGACTTCATTTTCCATAGCAATGACTGGCGCTATTTTCTCCTTCATAAACTGCCCGCCGGCAGGTGTCAGATAAATATGCATCTCGCGCCCTTTTCCAGACGCAAAGCGCAGAAGTCCTTCCTTTTCCAGCTTGTGTATGGCAGAGTGTATCGTCTGTTTGCTGGTAAAGGCGTAATCACAGATATCGCGTTGGCAGCAGCCATCTCCGAGCGCCGCGATGGCATAGAAAATGTCAAATACGCTGTCGGATATGCCGTTCTGGACACAGAGGTCATGGTAGAACTCCGTAAAGGCTTTGTTCAGGCGGTTGATCTCATTTTGTTTTGGCAGGGGCCTTGGCGTCATGGTGTGTTCCTCCTTTTGATTCAACAAGTCTGATTTCGTACTTTGTATTTTAGTCTGAAATCAGACTCGTGTCAAGTGATTTTTTCTTGTATTATAAAAATAAACATATATTTATCCTAAGGAGTGCATTTACTATCTTGCAAAAAATATGTATTATATGGTAAAATATCGTCGTGGGAAAGCGAATTTTTACGAAAAGATACGCAAAAGATTATGAAAAATGGGGGATTTTTATAATGAAAGCGGGTAAATTCAAAGAATCAAACAAGCTGCAAAAGCGCAGTATCAAGCAGATTATCATTCGTTATGTGACACAGATGTCAGTTTCTCTGGGTGTAGTTTTGGTGATACTTATGATTGTGGCGTCAGTGCGCTCGACATCGTCGGTGCTCCATGACAATCTGCGGAGCACAGCACGGATTTCAGCACAGAATATCAGCTCTAACATTCATTTGCTGGTGGACAGGATGGACAGCATGGCACAGAAGCCGGAGTGGTCGGATTCGCGCATGACGAAGGAGGATATGCAGATGCTGATCGACCAGTGTGAGGAGCGCGTGGAGTTTGTGTGGATTGCTGCCTATGACACTGCGGGGGCGAAGCTGTACGGGGACAGCCAAGCGCCCGTAGCGATTACAGAAAAAGACTATTATAAATATCTGGTTCGGACACAGAACCTGACGGTCGGTTCTCCGGTGCATCAGGACGGGATTTGGCAGCTTGGTGTGGGGATTCCTGTTTTGGATAAAGACGGCGGACTGCTTTTTTATCTAATAGGAAGTTATAAGTATGATATGCTCGACGATGTGCTGTCAAATATCAATATCGGCAACAAAGGAATTGCCTATATTGTGGATGAGGACGGCAGCATTATAGCGGACAAAAATATGGCGGATATGGACAAGGCGAGAAATCTGTATGAAATGTACGACTCCGGCGCGAATCGGCGCGCTTTTGATGCCATGCTGGATTTCCGCACAGATTCAACCTCTGTGTTCCTAAAGGGCGTGCATCACTATATAGCGTACTCTCCGGTCGCAGGGACGAACTGGACACTTTTGATTGCTGCGCCGGGCGCTGATTTCCTTCAGACACTGATTTGGTCTGTAGCTCTCAGCATTCTGCTCATCGCCGGGCTGCAAATCTACATCACGAAAAAGACGGTACAGATTGCAGACCAGATCTCAGGCTCCCTTTCCCATGCGACCCAAAGGCTCGCGCTGCTTGCGGCAGGAAATCTCAAGGAGGAGGTAGTCTTTGCGGACAACAATCAGGAGGCAGAGCTTTTGACCACCGCACTCTCGAGCACGGTGTCAAGTCTCTCTGTCTATATTGACAATATCACCAGCTATCTCGGACGGCTTTCGTCAGGAGACTATTCCATGCAGGCGGAGGGCAGTTTTGACGGGGATTTTGCGGCGATCCGTGAGGCGATGGCGCTGATTACGGATGCATTAAATGAGACGATGCACCGTATCCAGCAGGCGTCACAGGCAGTCAGGAACAATTCGTCAGAGACGACCGCATACGCTAAAAAACTGTATGACGGATCGATAGAACAGTCTGATGCACTCAACCGCCTGACGGAAAAAATGAAATTGATTACGGACAAGACAGGTGAAATTGACGATAACGCGCAGCATGTCAAGGAGAGCGCAGGGACAGCAAAGGAGCGTGTCGGTGAGGGGCAGCGCCAGATGAAGGACATGCTAGAGACAATGGACAGTATTCACAGCGATATGCAGGAAATTATCACCATCAGCCAGTTAATTGAAGATATTTCCTCGCAGACAAGCTTGCTGTCGCTCAATGCTTCGATTGAGGCAGCGCGCGCCGGGGACGCCGGGAAGGGTTTTGCAGTCGTGGCGCAGCAGATTGGGCAGCTCGCACAGCAGACTGCGGCGGCGTTAGAACAGACGGGGGAGATTATTGGAAAGGCAAGCGCCTCCATCGATCAAGGTATGAAAATGGCGCAGGACACAGCGGAATCATTCCGCAAGGTCAATCAGGCAACAAATGAGTTTACAGAGATTTCTGATAACCTGATTCAGATTACTTTGCAGCAGAAAGAGGCGATCGATACGGCGTCACAGGAGGTGCGGACAGTGTTGTCCATCGCAGATACCAACCAGCAGTTTGCGCGGGAGACGGACGAGACTGCGGCAGTTTCTATGAAACAGGTGGAGGAGCTCGAGCAGATTGTTTCCATGGTCAGGCTGCGGGCGTAAGAGACGATATCAGGAGGAAAAATTGATGAAGGATCTATACAGGAAATTCGTACTTGGCGTGATGGTGTTTGTGATCGCGGCGGGGGCGCTTGCGGGATGCGGCAGCACAAAGCGGCTCAAGGATGGCTTTTACACGGCGGAGATGGCAGAGTTTTCCCACGGGTGGGAAGAGTATCTGATAATACAGGTCAAGAATAACAAGATTGTGTCAGCGGAATATAATGCCAGAAATGAGAGCGGATTTATCAAGGCGTGGGATAATGCCTATATGAAAAATATGATGCCGTCATGCGGTACATATCCCAATGATTATACACGGGTGTATGTGCAGCAGCTCATTGACGGTCAGGAGGAGACAAAGGTTGATGCAATCACGGGCGCGACAAATTCAGGGAAGAATTTTGAGAAGCTGGTCGCTGCGGTGCTCGAACAGGCGGCAGCAGGAGATTCTGAGACAGTGGCTGTGGAGTGAGAAAAAGCCGCTCTTATGAGCAGAGCGGCTTTGGGTCTAATAGTGATGATCTATCAGGCAAGTTCAAATTTTTGAACCATTTTATTTAGAATGTCTGCCTGCGATGCAAGTTCGTCAGAGGTTGCTGAGGTCTCCTGCGATGCGGCAGAATTGTCCTGTATGCCGCGGGCAATCTCGTCAATGCCCACACGAAGCTGTTCCATGCTTTCTGCCTGTATAGCAGCATTCCGTGCAGTATTTTTAATCATTTCATTAACATGGTCAACGGCATTGACGGAGTCTTTTAATGCGCTCATGGCATCTGTGGCAATGCTGTTGCCTCTGGTGATTTCTTCCATGGAAATTTCAATGAGGCTTCTGGTTGAGTTTGCCGCCTTCGCGCTTTCCATCGCTAGCTTGCCAATCTCGTCCGCCACGACAGCAAAGCCTTTTCCTGCTTCTCCGGCGCGCGCTGCCTCGATGGACGCATTGAGCGACAGCAGGTTAGTCTGGTCTGCGATCTCCTCGATAGTCTGGATAATGCCGACAACTTGCTGGGAGGTTTTGCGGATTTCTTCCATAGCGTTCATCATCATTGTCATCTTTTCCTGATTCTGTTCAATCATGGCAGTTACCTTGGCAGTTTCCTTTGCGGAGGCCTCGGCGTCGCGGTGGCTTTTCTCCACATGGTCTGCGACGGTGTTTGTCGTCGCCGCAAGCTCCTCCACAGATGCCGCTTGCAGTTCTGCACTTTCCGCCAGCATCTGTGAGGCGGTGGCGAGCTCAGAAGCACCCACGGAGACGCGGCCAGAGCTGGCATTGATGCCTTCCATCACGTCATTCATGGAGGATGAAATGTTGAGCAGTGCGGTCTTTATTTTCTGAAATTCGCCGACATAATCATTTTTGAGCGTGATGCACAGTTTTCCGTCCGCAATTTGCGCAAGCACTTCGGCAGTTTCATCAATATAGGTGATGTACTCTTTTAAGCGGCTGACCGTTTTCCCGATGGATTCGCCCAGTTCTCCGATTTCGTCCTCGGAGGTGATGTCAAGCTGGACATCCAAATCGCCATCCGCGAGCTGCTGGGCGGTATGGTTGAGCGCTAGGATTGGTTTAGTCAGGTTTGCGGCGCTCTTGCGAATGCTGAGTGCGATGAGCAGGATACCGGCTGCAAAAAGGATAACCAGTGAGATGACCATTGCAATCAGGATGGCATAGTACTCTGACAAGGGAAGGCTGCTAAGCACGAGATAGCCGGTGTCTCCGACAAGCTCCAAGGAACCGTATTTGGTCACATGGTCTGCCTTGTATCTTAGAAATTCACTGCGCTTTGACAGGACTGCATCAACGACATTGCCAGACAGATTTACGTCCTTGATATTTTTTTGAACATAATCCTCCTGCGGGTGATAGAGGAATGTGCCGTTTTCCGAGAGCAGCAGGATATATCCTTTGCGTCCGATTTTGTATCCGCGCATAATGTCTGTCATATGGTCGAGTGAAATGTCCATGCCGACTGCGCCAAGTACAGTGCCTGTGGCATCGTCGTAGACTGGTGCCGCGGCGCTCAAAATCATTTTTCCAGTTGAGGAATCTATATAGGGCTCAGTCAGGACGGTTTTCTTGTCCGTGATGCACCCATACCAGCCGCGTCCAGTGATATCCCAGCTCTCGTCACTGACATAGCCGTCAGACTGTGCCAGCGCGCTTGCATCAAGGTCAGAGAGCCAGACTGCCATGACATTTTCGGTGTCAGTGTTTGCAATGCGGATGAGATAGTCCATGACAGTGTCCATTTTCTCTGCCTTTAAAATATCGTCACCGGGTTTGATCTCGTTCATAATGTGCTTGATATCGGGGTTGACAGCCAGTTGTTCCACGCCTCTTGTATACTGGTCGATAAAGGCTGTCAATTGGTTTGATGCTGCCTTGGATTCCAGAGTTAGCTCTTTTTCCTTGGAGGACATGATAGTCCATGCGACCATGCAGATCGCAACGGCTGCAACGATCAGAAAGACAAGGATGACGCTCTTGCCGATCTGGGTCATGATTTCGTCTGCAATCCGTTTTCGTGTCGCGGGTTTTTGGGTGTTTTGCTGGTTCATAGGAAACCTCCTTTACGGTTTTGATGGGATGATTTGGCGCATGCACAAGCGCGCATCCAAATCATACATGTTTGAACGATTCACCAAAAGGAGCTGGTTTTCGGGAAAAGAAAAAGCTTTTATGGAATCGCTGTGTGTCATAAGTTTATTGTATCGCTGTTTTGCAGACAATACAAGTGTTGTGGTTAAAAATGGTTGATTATTCTATATTTTCATGATACCATAGAGCATATATTTGTGGCTGTGTAGATAAAATCATGCATAAAATCATGCAAAGAAACGAGGAGGAAAGACGATGGAAAAAGGACATTCCGCAGGGAAGGGACTTTCCGGTGAAAAAGTAGTTGTCATTGACTTTGGAGGCCAGTACAACCAGCTTGTGGCACGGCGCGTCAGGGAATGCAATGTGTACTGTGAGATTTACTCGTACAGGACGGACATTGAACAGATTAAGGCGATGGCGCCCAAGGGTATCATACTGACTGGGGGACCTAATAGCTGTTACGAAGAAAATGCCCCCGCTTATACAAAGGAGCTTTTTGAACTGGGTATTCCGGTGCTGGGGCTTTGTTACGGTGCGCAGCTTATGATGCATCTGCTTGGTGGCAAAGTAGAAAAAGCACCGGTGCGCGAGTATGGAAAGATACAGGTTATGGTAGACCCGCATTCCCCCTTGTTTGCCGGTGTGACGGAGACAACGGTCTGCTGGATGAGCCATAATGACTATATTTCTCACGCTGCTGACGGATTTCAGATCAGTGCACACACGTCAGACTGCCCTGTGGCAGCAGCGGAGTGTGCGGACAAGAAACTGTATGCCATCCAGTTTCATCCTGAGGTGCTGCATACTGTCGAGGGAACAAAAATGATTGATAACTTTGTGCGTGGCGTCTGCGGATGTGCGGGCACATGGCGGATGGATTCGTTTGTGGAAGAGTCCGTAAAACAGATCCGTGAAAAAGTGGGTGACGGCAAGGTGCTGCTCGCGCTGTCTGGCGGAGTGGATTCATCTGTTGCTGCGGGTCTGCTGTCTCGCGCAATCGGAAAGCAGCTTACCTGTGTTTTTGTAGACCACGGCCTTTTGCGCAAAAATGAAGGGGACGAGGTGGAAGCTGTCTTTGGTCCGTCTGGAGATTTTGATTTGAACTTTATCCGCGTCAATGCACAAGAGCGGTATTATGCGAAGCTTGCCGGCGTGACAGAGCCCGAGACAAAGAGAAAGATTATTGGCGAGGAATTTATCCGCGTATTTGAGGAGGAAGCAAAGAAAATTGGTGCAGTGGATTTCCTTGCGCAGGGAACGATTTACCCAGATGTGGTGGAAAGCGGTCTTGGAGGAGAATCGGCTGTGATTAAGTCGCATCACAATGTTGGCGGACTGCCGGATTATGTGGATTTTAAGGAGATTATTGAGCCGCTGCGGGATTTGTTTAAGGATGAGGTTCGCAAGGCAGGACTGGAACTGGGGATACCGGAGAGACTGGTATACCGCCAGCCGTTTCCGGGACCGGGTCTTGGCATTCGGATTATCGGGGAAGTTACTGCCGAAAAAGTGCGGATTGTGCAAGATGCGGATGCGATCTACCGTGAGGAGATTGCGAAAGCAGGACTGGACAAGAGTATCGGGCAGTATTTTGCGGCGCTGACGAATATGCGGTCTGTTGGCGTTATGGGGGATGAGCGGACGTATGATTATGCAATAGCGCTCAGGGCTGTGAATACGGTTGATTTTATGACAGCGGAGAGTGCAGAGGTGCCGTTTGAGATGTTGCAGACGGTGATGAGCCGGATTATTAATGAGGTGCGGGGGGTGAACCGAGTATTTTACGATTTGACTAGCAAGCCGCCGGGGACGATAGAGTTCGAATAACGGACATTTGGGCTGAAAATCCAGTAAAATCAAGGGTTTTCAGCCCTGCTTTTTTGCTCGTGAGATTCGTATGAGATTCATATTTAAACGTCGTCCATATATTCCATGAAATAATAAACTGATTGAAATCCCTGTTAGATTGTGATAATATGCTTATTATGGAACCCATGACAGGGGTGGCAGCCTCCCGAGCCAATAGATCCCGGTTTACCGGAATACATAGGAAGGGAGGTGCGTAGCTATGACAGCTTATGAGATTATCTCGATTTTCATTGGTATATTAACTTTGTTATTTACCTTTGGCAGCTTGATTGTTGCGTGTCTTTCCTTTATCACAAGAGATAAGGATAAAGAGACAAAAAAATAATGCCCATCCTGTCACAACCAGGATGGGCGCCTCTCACTGAGAGGTAAGTCATACCTCGGGAAAACTCCACCTTTGGAGTGGGGCTCCATGAAAGGCATCTGTTGACGCAGGTGTCTTTCTTTATGTTTAATATACCACAACGAATATAAGATTTCAACCTTCATTTTTGTCGTGGTCTGCATAGATGTTTTCTATTCCTCGCCGGTAAGCATTCAGCCGTTCAGCCAGCTGCTTGTCTTTGTCTGGGTACAGGTGGGAATAGGTATCGAGAGTTGTTTTTACGGACTCATGCCCCAGCCGTTCCGAAATCTCCAGTATATCAAAGCCCATGTCGATCAGCATACTTGCATGGCTGTGGCGCAAGTCATGTACTCTGATCGGCGGGAGTCCTGTCTTATTGGCTACCCGCTTGATTTCTTTTTCCAGAGCAGACTTTGTAAAGTAGAATATCCTGTCATCAGATTCTATTTCTCCAATTCTGGATAGATACTGCTGGATATCATCATAGAGAAATTCAGGAATTGCTATATCCCGTCGGCTTTTGGGTGTTTTGGGTTCCAGAAACAGCTCTTCTCCATTTAATTTAGCAAAATTCTTATTTATAGAGATCCGTTGGTCCGGCAGAATGTCAGCAGGAGTGAGCGCGAGAAGTTCGCCGGAACGCATGCCAGTGTAAAATAGGATATCAAACGCAAGCTTAATGGCGGACTTATGAATATTCTGTGAAAAGAGTTCATACTGCTTCTGGGTCCAGTAGTTCATCCTTCCAGCCTTGCTCTTGCCAATGCTTCCGGCTGCTCTGCATGGATTGGAAGCGAGATTGTAATGCGTCACAGCGTAGTTCAGGATCGCCGAGAGCTGGTTGTTACACGTTTTAAGATAGGTCTGTGAATAAGGATTTCCATTTTCATCACGGAATGAAAGAAGCTCGTTCTGCCATTTGCGGACTTTTATGGTATCTATATCACAGACTTTTAAGCGTGAGAAATAAGGAAGCAGCTTGCTTTCAATAATGTTCCGCTTATTTTCCATAGTGGTAGGCTTCAGACGGTTCTCCATGTCCTCCATATAGTTTTCGACAAGGGAGGAAAAGAGGATGTCGCTGGAAGTTTTCTGCTGGTTCAGAATGGAGGCCTCATATTCCTTGGCTTCGCGCTGCGTCTTGAAACCGCGTTTGCAGGTATGTCTGTTTTTTCCAGTCCAGTCGGTGTATGTAAATGCGGCGTACCACATGGTTTTTCCGTCTTTTAAGGTATACTTATATGCTGGCATAAATTAATCCTCACAATTGCTTTAAGCTTTCTTTAAATCATCACGTGGTCCTCTTTTTAGAATTACTTTATAAGGATCAGGCATTTCATAGATGCCCCATTTAGAGTATAGATATTTCTTGGATGGGTCAAGTACAGGAGCGGTTGGAGCGGCGGGCAGGCTGGAAATATCAGGAGCTGGTGAAATAGATGTGGTAGTTAATGTAATGTTCCTTTGAATCACAGGTGCTTCAATATTTGAGTCTGCTCTCATTTTCTGGCTAATTCGATACTGTTCTGCGTCGGGAACGTCTACAAATTCAACGGTTTTGTCATAATTATCATTTATAACCTTTTTGATCTCATCAAGGGTTACATTGAAAAATTCCCTGCGGTGGTTTACCATGTTCAGTTTTCTGTCCTCGAAAGCCCGGTGCAGGGCAGCTTCTAAAGCTGGTGCATTGTCTGAAAATATCATAGCATGGACATCAAAATTGAATGGGACAGAAGCATCGCCCAATTCGTCAACACGCTCTTGAGGATCAAGCCTGCGTGTCATACCAATTTTGTATATGTTTTCTCCAAAAGCGCCAATATTGGAAATAACATATACATAGCCTGCTTTTTCATTTGCAGCTCTGTAATCAATATCATTTAATGCTTTCTCAATTTCTGAGATCTGTCCTTCTAACTCAGCTTTTTTGGTGAGTAGATCAGGATCGTTAGGATGTTGCAATAATTGGGCTTGAATTTTTTCATATGCGGTTTGATAATGTGTTTGTTCTTTTTCGATCTTTTTTCGCTGTTCTTCAATTTCTTTTTGAAGTTTCGCATTTTCGCGCATTTTTGCACGCTCTTCTTTGGCATCCTCTTTTTCCTGCTGCTTCTTTTGTTGATATTCCAGAGCAAGATGCGCTTCTAGGATTTTGTGTTCTAAATATTGGGGAGAAATGGAAATACCCATAACGGAACCCAATTTAGAGATTGTATCAGCTGAGGATTGGATTTTTTTGACGGAGGTATCAAAATTATTATATTTTATTTTACTGATGGCATCATCACATTCTATATTAAATGCACGTACCAAAAGTTTTTGTAAGTCTTTTATCAGTTTTTGCCCTTCTTTTAGGTTTCCGTTGAAAGTCCAGTCTCTGTTTCCAGTAAAAGCAGTACCATTTTTTATATATTGTTTTTGATGATTTCGGATTCGATCAAGGTTTTCTTTGTATTCT
>ERZ779632.69-NODE-69-length-68450-cov-12.292726_pt1 | contig 68450 bp, 58 predicted proteins | sample MGYA00514194_ERZ779632 | MGnify/ENA primary metagenome ERZ779632 (study PRJEB29562, sample SAMEA4376704) | mouse gut metagenome | isolation source: Cecum | study: EMG produced TPA metagenomics assembly of the A DSS colitis mouse model was used to assess the... | reverse complement strand
TCAAGGAAAATCAGCATTTATAAGGAGTTTTAGAGTTATGATAAAAGTACTTTTTATTTGCCACGGCAATATTTGCAGAAGCACCATGGCCGAGAGCATTTTCACCCACCTGGTTAAGGAACGCGGCCTGTCCGACGCCTTCCGCATAGACTCCGCCGCCACCAGCCGCGAGGAGATCGGCAATCCGCCCCATTACGGCACGGTTGCCAGGCTGCGGCAGGCGGGTATTCCGCTGGTGCCTCACAGGGCTCGTCAGATGACAGGGAAGGACTATAAGGAGTTTGATTACCTGATCGGTATGGACGATGCCAATATCCGCAATATGGAACGGATTGCGGGCGGCGATCCGGATCATAAGATTTATAAGCTTCTGGAGTTTGCGGGAAGCGGCAGGGCGATTGCAGATCCATGGTATACAGGTAATTTTGACGTGACATACGATGATATCATTGAGGGGTGCGAGGCGCTGTTGGACAAAATCATTTCCTGAGAATGGAGACAGAAGGCTATCAGTTGTTGTGAACAGGTCAATATATGTTGTTAATAGAGGTTGTTTTCCTTAAGAAAAAGGGGAAAATGGCCGATATTTATTTTGTAGAATGCAGGGGAAGTGTGTCATGAGACAGGAAAACGGGGGTAGCTATGCAGATCAGGACAGAAAGAACCGAAAATCATGCGGTCAACAGAAGCATTCAGACACAGGAGCAAATGAAGGAAAATGGCAGGAAAAAGGCGGCGGAGCAGCAGAGAGGGGCCGTTATTTTTGCAGGAGATCTGCCCTTACATAAGGACGCCATTACGCTTCGCAGACAGCAGGCGCAGAAAATGGCGATGAAGTTTGTGCAGGATGCCTGGAACGGAGACCGAAAGACGGATCAGAGTATTGAGGAGTACAGAGTCCTTGGAGAGGAGCAGAGAAAAGAGTTAAAGCTGAATAAAGACAAAATTGCGGAATGCGATGCCAGAAAGGAAAATCTGCGGGAGAGCTGCGGCGTGAAGAAGGATTCTCAGGAGCAGAAGGATCTGGAGCTTCTGGAGCGGCTGCATTATCCCGGGAGCAGAGAATTTACAGAAGAAGAGTATGAGAGACTGAAGGAAATAAAGGATGAGCCGCTGACGGAATACCAGCAGATGTGTCTTGAAATTGAGGGCGAAAAGCGTGTATTTGATGACCGCGCCCGAAAAGCGGAATCGACTATTAAAGCATATGACAACGCAGTCAGATCCATCAAGCAGGAGCGGTTGAAACATCACGAGATGTTAGATGCGCAGGAAGATGCTAAAAAGGTGATGGAGCAGGCAGGCGACGATATACAGGATCTGATTGTCGGCGAAGCCAAGGATCATGTGGACGAGACCTACGAAGAACAGAGAGAGGAAGCAAAGGAGGAGGCAGAAGAAAAGGAAGAGCTGGAGGAGAAGGTCGAGCTTCGCAAGGAGCAGAAGGAACTGCTGGAGGCCCGAATCGACGAAGCCAGGGCGGAGAGTAACGAGGCGGAAGCCGCACAGAAGGAGCGGGAGAGAGACGCCAGAGAGGATGCGGAGCTTTTGGGCGATATGGCGGATGCTGGGCTGAATGTGGCCGGAGCAAGCGATACGGTAAAGGCGGAGATCAAGGATATGCTCAATAAGATGAAGCTGATAGAAGCGGATGTCAAAGGCATACAGGTTGACGAGGAAGTATAGACAGAATCAGGAGGCAGAAAAATGAGAGTTACAAGAAACTACAGAAACGGCATGGTAAATTTCAGAAAGAATAACAAATCGGAGGCGAATTCTCTGTTAAATACGCTGCGACGTAACAGCGCAAGCAGACGCTCGAATACGCTGGCCAGTATTCTGGGCGGCAGCAGTAAAAGCTCTGCATTAAATGGCCGGTTTGACACAAACCGCCTGTATGACAGAAATACAGTGCTGTCTACAGAGAAACCGCAGAAGTTTTATTATGATATGCAGTATCATGCGAAGCAGGTAGGAGAGTATGCGGATGCTCTGCAAAGCAGCGAAAAGGATTCCATATACGATAAAGCGAGAGAGAGCGGCAGCACGGAGCAGATCGTATCGAATGTAAAGAACTTTGTCAATCAATATAATAATATGTTAAATGATCTGGAGGAGTCCGGCTCTACATCGGATTCCCTGCTTTTAACCCAGTTTAACAGTCTGTGCAGAGCAGCGGAGAACGATTTGGCTGCCACAGGCATAACCAGAAGAGCGGACGGGACCCTTGTGATCGACGAAAAGAAGCTGGAAGCGGCGGATGTGGATACACTGGAAAAGGTATGGGGCAAAAACGGCTTTTCCAGAAAAGCCGGCGCAAAGGCAGGTACTGTGGAGGCAACAGCGGAACGCAATATTGAGGCGGAAAAAAGCAGCGTCTACAGTCCTTTTGACAGGGCCAACCTGTATAACAGCACAAGAAGCTCCGGGCACTATTTTAATTACAGAAGATAAAACAGGATATCGGGGGTGCTATGCTTGAGCATGTGAACTGGGTACAACAGAATGAAGATTACGCCACAAGATATCATGTGCTGCAGTGGAAGACTTCACACTTCCACGAGCCCTATTCCCGCCGCGCCTCGGCAGGCGTGAAGCAAAAACAGGGCGCTGAGTCTTTCCAGCAGGCAAAGGAGATACAGGCAGAGACGGAAGGACTGGGGTTTGGGCAGTCTGAGCGCACGGGAAGCGGCAGGCTGGGACTTGGTCTTGGGCTGGAAGAATCTCTGGCCAAGACAGTTACGGGGAATGAGAAAGGGCATGACGGCGTAAATATATCCGCCCACGGAGCCATGGCACAGGAGGCCCTGTCGGAAGCCGCAAAAGGCACGGTACAGAGTGCGGTTATTGCTCAGACACATGCGGCGGAACATACGGTGACGCCTGCTTCGAACGGAGAGCCGGTAAGCGGCTCAGCGCAGAGGAAACAGGAAAACAGAGAAAACACTGCGGTGGCGCAGTCCGGCCGCGGAAATATTAGGAACCGCCTACGGGAAAGCGCAGATCGGCTTCGGGAAGCCTATCAGAGGCAAAAAGAAAAGGCGGCTAAAATATTACCGCTCAGACAGAACAAATCGGAAAAGCAGGAAGAGAAACATGAAAAGGGAACCAGAACGGCCGACAGGGAAGCAGTGCTTGCCATGCAGGCTGAGAATCATTATCTTCTGGATTCCTATGATCAGAACGGAAATTACAGTATGCTTGGGAAACACTGATTAGGTTCGTCTGACAAACTTCTGTACAAATTTCAAAAGGATACGCACATAAAAAGGCTGTAAGGCCTTTTTTGCGTTTTGCAGTTCTTTTCGAATCTCTATGTGCTGGGGGCAGTGTTTCTCACAGGCGCCGCATTTGATACACTGGGTCAGGGAAGAGGTTTCCTTCTTTAAAGAGGTAACCTGTGCATACTCCAGCATGGTGGTGTTTTTTTTCTGTGTGGCGCTCTGATTGTAGCAGCGGAAAGCGGTGGGAATGTCCACGCCGTGGGGGCAGGGCATGCAGTAGCCGCATCCGGTACAGCCCACTTTCAGGGTCTGATTGATTTTGGAGCGCACCTGCTCAATCAGCCTGTGATCCTGTTCGGTAAAGATGCCGATTCCGGTTTCGTCTGCCGTGCGGCAGTTTTCCGTGATCATCTCCACGGAATTCATGCCGGAGAGAACGCAGGTAACCTCAGGCTGCTCCCAGAGCCAGTGCAGGGCCCACTGGGCGGGGGTTCGTTTTACAGGATAGTCCGCAAAGGTCTTTTTCGCTGCGTCCGGCAGATGGGCGGTCAGTCTGCCGCCCCGCAGGGGCTCCATGATGATTACGGGAATTTCCTTTTGATGGGCGTATTGCAGGCCTTCTTTTCCCGCCTGCGTGTGTTCGTCCATATAATTGTACTGAATCTGGCAAAAATCCCAGTCGTAGGCGTCGATGAGCGCTTTAAAGGTTTCCGTGTCGCCGTGGAAAGAAAAGCCTATATTGCGAACCGCGCCGGAGCGCTTTTTTTCCGTAATCCATTGGTCAATGCCGAGGCGTTTCAGGCTGTTCCAGACCTCTACGTCAAACAGCATGTGCATCAGATAAAAATCAATATGATCAGTTTTCAGGCGTCTGAGCTGTTCCTGAAAAAGCTTTTCTATGGAAGAAGCGTTTTTTAACAGGTAGTAGGGGAGCTTGGTGGCGATATATACCTGATCTCTACAGTGATTCCGCTCCAGAATGGTACCGAGGGCTTCCTCGCTGCCACCGTAAATATAAGCGGTGTCAAAGTAATTGATCCCGTTTTTGATGGCAAGCATGATTTCCTGTTCGGTTTTTTCAAGGTTGATTCTGCCGCCGGAGCTTGTAAACCGCATGCAGCCGTAGCCGAGAATTGACACTTCTGTGCCGTCTTTCATTTTTCTGTATTGCATAATATTCCCCATTCAAATGATTGATAAGTTGTATTTATTATAAGGATTTTCAACAGAGAAGTCAATGATTATGCGTCCCGTTGTTGTTTCAGAAATTAGCAAAATTCTAATAAAAAGTTAATAATTCCTTTCTTGTTTTTCGAGAATATTAGAGTTATATTAGGAAAATGAACGGAGGAAAAAACAGATGACAGGAAATCCATTTTTCCCATTGGAAGAAATGGGATTTGACGCCGAGGAAAATCAGATGATGGTGATTCCCAAGGTGGATCAAGCAATTTATGAACAGCGAAGAAAGATGGTCGGCACAGTAGTGGATTATAAGGAAATGCGTATGCGCTACAGCTGCGCGATCAAGGAAGTGCGTACCAAGTTCGACGTGTTAAATTCGGAATTTAACGTGCGGTATCAGCGTAACCCGATTACTTCCATCAATTCACGGTTAAAGAGCAGCGCCAGTATTATGGATAAGCTACATCGCAAGGGACTTGATTTTACTGTGGACAATGTGGAGCAGAATCTCTATGATGTGGCGGGAATACGGGTAGTCTGCTCCTACGTGGACGATATTTACGGGCTGGCGCAGGCGCTTGCCAAGCAGGACGATATCACGGTGATCAGAGAAAAGGATTATATCAAAGCTCCCAAGCCGAACGGTTATCGCAGTTATCATATGATTGTGAGCGTGCCGGTGTTTTTCTCGGATCAGACAAGGGAGATGGCGGTAGAGGTGCAGATACGCACGATTGCCATGGACTTTTGGGCCAGTTTGGAGCATCAGCTTAAGTATAAGCAGGAAGTGCCAAACCAGAAAGAGATTGTAGGCAGTCTGACTGCCTGCGCGGAACAGATCGCAGCCATTGACGAACAGATGTGCCAGGTTCGCCGGCAGATTGAACGGTCGGAGGATTTGCCCACGGAAGAGGAAATTTTGCTGGAGAAGCTTCGAAAGATTGATATTGCCGTTGGCGAATAGTGAAAAAGGGAAGGCACGTTTTTCATTATCAGAAAAAATGATAATACTAAAATAATTTATAAAATATTAAAATAAATATTGATTATAGGCGAACTCTCTGTTATAGTTTTAGGTATAAGAAAACGATAGTTTTCGTGTTTATTAAAGCTGGGAGACGGGTACAAGGTAAAAGATCAGATTTATTATGAACTGATGGGAAATAAGGAGGCGTTTGCCTATTCGGGAAGTAAAAACAGTCTGATTCCAACGGATGACAGAGGCTGGCATGTATGGGCGCCGGATGTGATATACAATGAGGAAACGGGGCTTTACTATCTGTATTTCTGTACCACATCCACCTGGAATGCCTCGAACCTGTGTTACGCCACCAGTGAAAAGATTGACGGTCCTTACGAGTGGCAGGGAGCGCTTATTTATTCCGGATTTACGCTGGATATGCTGGACGCCACGGACGTGACGGCATATGTGGATCGGGACACAGCCAAGGATCGATACATAAAGAAAAGCGACGAATACAATTTTAACAAATATCCCAATGCCATTGACCCTACGGTGCTTTACGACGGGGATGGCAGACTGTGGATGGTTTACGGTTCCTGGTCGGGCGGTATGTACCTTCTGGAGCTGGACAAAGCTACCGGCGAAGTGATTCACCCCGAGGAGGACGAGGCAAACCGTGTGGATCCGTATTTCGGGAAGAGACTGCTTGGCGGCAATCACAGCTCCATCGAAGCTCCCTACATCCTGTATGACGAGGAGAGCGGTTATTTTTATCTCTTTGTCTCTTATGGCGGCCTGGCAAGAGAGGGTGGTTATCAGATTCGCGTGTTCCGTTCTGAGACCATAGACGGAGATTACGTGGACATGAACGGGGCGTATCCGATGGACACCAACAATCCGGAGCACTATCCCTACGGTTTAAAGCTGTCAGGAAACTATATGCTGCCCAGTCTGGAGATGGCCTATATGGCGACCGGACATAATTCTGCTTTTATCGACGACGACGGAAAAAAATATATTGTGAACCATACCCGTTTTGATAATAAGACGGAAGAGCATGAGCCGAGAGTACACCAGTTTATCGTAAACGAGGAAGGGTGGCCCTGTATGCTGCCTTACGCGACAGACGGCGAGACGGTGTCCGAAAACGGTTGCGGGACGGCCGATGCAGCGGGCAGATATTATGTGATCAATCAGGGAACGGCTATTGACGCGGAAATTGCAGAGCCTTTTATTCTCTATCTGGACGAGAGCGGTAAGGTTTACGGCGACGGTGTGGAAGGCAGCTGGGAAATGAAAGAAAATACCTGCTATATGAAGGTTTCCTATGGAGACGTGACTTACAGCGGGGTGTTCTGTCAGATGAACGACGAGGCGGGAACCCCGGTTATGACGTTCAGCGCGGTGGGTAATAACGAGAGTGTCTGGGGCGTGAAATATTAAAACGAAAACAGAAAAAAGAGATAAGGCAATCATCAGAAAGCGCCTGTCGGAGAGATCCGGCAGGCGCCTGTTCGTATACATATGTGCAGAGGAAAAGGCGGAAAAGCGTTATATTTATTCGGCGCTTTCCTCCAGAGGGGCGTAGTGGATATTCACCTTGATATCCTGCCCGTAATTGCCGAAGGTTTTACCAAAGATGGTGAGGCCGCCCACATGCTCCGCGTCATCGTCTACAGCCAGCCGGAAACGCAGGCTGCTCCGATAGTCCAGATGGAAACTGTCGATGGTTACATCGGAAATTTTCAGACCGTCGATAAAAGTTCCCTTCCGGTTGATTACGAGGAGCTTTAAGAGCCCGTACTGATTCCAGTTGGGGAACCACCAGTCGGGAGTGAAAAGACCTCTGGAATCGCCGAAATCTCCGGGTGAAAGCCAGTTGCCGATGCATACGTCGTTTAAATAAAAGGAGATGTCGGAGGGCCACACATTGTTGACGCCGGGGGCCTCTGAGCTCAATTCCGCTGAAATCGTAAGCTGTGTAATCTTTTGGAAGCTGGGGATGAAATTGGGAATGTTGTATTCCACAAATCCCTTTGTAAACCAGAGGATATCCGCGCTGTAACGATCCGCGTGATCAAAGTAGCGGGAATCGTCCACCTCGCCGATGATTGCCTTGTCCGAGGCGAGACCGCAGGTAGGACAGACGCGATAGACGGAATAGTGGCCTACCTTGATATCCGTACTGTAGACATTCAGAACATCTTCCTGACGTTCCAGATCAATCAGAATTTTATCCAGATGGACCGAGCAGATTTTCTGGTTGCCGTGGCCCGCAGACTCACTGGAAATGGAGATAAGACCGCAGCTTTCCAGCTTTTTAATATGGCTGGTCAGCGCGCCGTTTGTGATATTCAGACGCGAAGCCAGCTCGTTCATGCTCATGCTGTTGTTATCCAGAAGAATATTTAATATCTCGATTCTGACATCGGAACCCAGCGCCTTAAAGATGTCCAGGCCGTCGTTAAGTGAAGTGATGTGTAACAAAGCCGATTTCCCTCAAAACTTTCTTTACATTTTCATAAAATACTCTAATTACGATAAAAGTATATACAAAAAAACTGTTTTTGTCAATTTTATCTAAACAATTTTATGAAAAGTGTAACAAAAAAGGGGTAAATCGGCTTCAAAATATTTTATATAATTGCAAAATATTATCTGGCGTTCACTTCATCAAAGACTGCCGTGATTTCTTCTGACGGTTCTTTTGTGAGCAGAGACACGCCCACATTTACAAGAAGCGCAACGACAAATGCCGGAAGCAGCTCATAGATGGCGAAAGCGCCGCCCAGTCTGGCAATGCCGTATTTCCATACAAATACCATGACGCCGCCGGCAATCATGCCTGCAAGCGCGCCCTGCCTGTTGGAACGCTTCCAAAACAGCGCCAGAAGCACCACAGGGCCGAAGGCGGCGCCGAAGCCTGCCCAGGCAAAGGAGACGATGCCGAAAATGGAGCTGTTGGGATCCTGCGCGATAAATACGGCGATCAGGGAAATGGCAATTACTGTGAGTCTTGCGATCAGCAGGGAAGCTTTTGTATCCAGCTTCTTTTTGCCGAAATCCTGTACCAGATTCTGGGAAATGCTGGATGCGGCAGCCAGAAGCTGGGAGTCGGCGGTAGACATGGTTGCCGCCAGAATACCAGCCAGAATAACGCCGGCAATCAATGCGGGAACAATGCCTTCTGCGCTTAATGTGGAGGCAATCTGTATGATGACTGTCTCAGCGTTACTTCCCTCCAGAACGGGAATAATGCCTGCTTGAGACAGGCTGTAGCCGACCACGCCGATCAGCACGGCGATGGACATGGAGATGACCACCCAGACGGTAGCGATCCGTCTGGAAAGCGTCAGCTTGTTTTCATCTTCAATGGCCATAAAGCGGAGCAGGATATGGGGCATTCCAAAATAGCCAAGTCCCCATGCCAGCATGGAGGCGATCATGAGAGGCGTATAGGGTGAAGCGGCGCCGGTTTGGGGAGAGTAGGTCTGTACCAGACTCAGATAACCGGGAAGCTGCTCCACGGCGTTCATGACGCTGCCGAAACCGCCGGTCACAACGGCGCCGAAACCGACCACGATGAGAAGGGCGATGCTCATGGTGATTCCCTGAATCAGATCGGTGGTGCTGACAGCCAGAAAGCCGCCCAGCGTGCAGTAAAGCACGATAACCGCCGCGCTCAGAAGCATGGCGGCAATATAATTCATGCCGAAGAGAGTGCTGAAAAGCTTGCCGCAGGCCGCAAAGCCGGAGGCAGTGTAGGGCACGAAGAAAATTACGATGATCAGAGCGGCGATGCATGTCAGGATATGCCGGTCATCGCCGTATCTTCCGGCAAAGAATTCGGGAATGGTGAAGGAGCCGATACGACTTGAGTAACGGCGGATTCTTTTGGATACAAAGAGCCAGTTCAAATAGGTGCCGACAGCCAGACCGATGGCAGTCCAGCCCACCTCGGCAAGGCCGGACAGATAGGCAAGTCCCGGCAGTCCCATAAGCAGGTAGCTGCTCATATCGGAAGCCTCCGCGCTCATGGCGGTTACCAGCGGGCCAAGCTTACGGCCGCCAAGGTAAAATTCCGATGCCTGCGTGTTTTTTTTGGAAAAGGTTATACCGATATAGATCATTCCGCCAAGATAGGCGATGATCGCAATGATAATACAAATCTGCGACGTCATAATTTTCCTCCTCATCTTCTGCTTTATTTACGCAATCCTTTGCTATTATAGCGGTTTTAACGAAAATGCGCAATAAAAAAGTACGGCAAACGTGCCTGGGAGCGCCATTTCTATTGATTTTATGGGAAAAATCGCATATAATGTCATTATCTGCACTATATTTTTGTAAAATATCATGCGCAGTGAGAGAAGGAGGATACAATGGGGGCTGCAAACAGTAAAACAGGGGCGATAGCCCGTTTTGAGGAGATTTGCCGAAACGCGGTAGCCATTCAGGAGAAATTCCTGATGGACAGACTTGCGGAGAATAAGGATACAGAATACGGGAAACTGTTTGGTTTTGAATATATTCATTCCGTGGAAGAATATCAGAAGGAGCTGCCCATCACCTTTCATTATGATTATGAGGCGGTTATTGAGCGTCAGGTGGAAGGAGAGGAGGGGCTGCTTACGGCGGATAAACCGGTATATTACTGCATCAGTTCCGGAAGTACGGATTCGCCGAAGTATGTTCCTATTATAGAGCGGGATCTTATAACACAGAAGTTCTACTGGAAGGATCTGATCAGGGAATCAATCAGGACACAGATGCCTGACTTTTCGGAGGAGGAGCTGTTCGGCAAGATTTTTGAGACGGGTGAATTTCGTCGTGATTTTATGTCCGACGGTACCATGAGCGGCGTGAGGGCCGGAGCGCTGAACCGTTATCTGGAGGAAAAGGGCGAATTAAATACAGATTGCTATACGGCGCCTTTGGAAGTACTGTTTCCCAATGACACGACGGAAGACATGCTTTATGTGAAGCTGCGTTTTGCGCTGGCGTGCAGGGACGTGACTGCGATACACGGCGTCTTTGTAAACCGCGTTGTGGGAATGCTTCGCTATGTGACGGATAACTGGGAAGCCTTTTTGTCTGATATCGAGACAGGGGAAATCAGCGATTGCTTTTCCGTGAGCCATGAGTGGGAGCTTTATGTAAAGGAGCATCTTCCCGCGGATCCGGAGCGGGCGGCACAGCTCCGCAAAATTCCCATTGATGATTTGGAAAAGGGTCTGGTGAAGAAAATATGGCCGAAGATCAAATACGGCTGTCTGATCGGCGGCAGTATGTTTGCGCCGTATATGGACAGACTATGGATGTATGTGGACGATCTGCCCATCCACTATTTTACATATGCAGCTTCCGAGGGATGCTTCGGCATAGCAAGGGGGATCAATGAAGGAGACGCCTATTATGTTCTGCTTCCTGACACCTGTTTTTATGAATTTCTTTCGGAGACGGGGGACGGGGAGAAGATTTTAACCATACGCGACGTGGAAGTGGGTTCCAAGTATGAAATGCTGATTACGACCTTTTCGGGCGCATACCGCTATGCCATCGGGGACGTGGTGGAAGTTGTGGGATTTGAGGGACAGGCGCCCCTTGTTCGGGTCTGCTATCGGAAGAGTCAGGTAATCAATATAGCGGATGAGAAGATGAATGTGCGCCAGCTGGAGAATGCGATGCGCAAATTCCAGAGAAGGGCGGAATGTACTGCGGAAGGATATTGCGTGGATGGCGATTACGCCAAAAGAAGGCCTCGGTATATGCTGTATCTGGAGCTGGCGGACAGCGTGCTTCCGAAGGATGCGGAACAGCTTCTGGACGAATGTCTGATGGAGAGCTGCCCCGGCTATAAGAGAGACCGGGAACTGGATGAGCTTGATAAAGTAAAGATTCAGATGATACCCAGAGGCGGATTTAAGGCGTACGGAAGATTTATGGCGAAGCTTGGCCACCGGAAGGAACAGGATAAGCCGCTTCGTATTCTTGTGACCGAGGAGCAGAAGGCCTTCTTCGGGGGTGCGCTGATGTCATAGCCGCCAGGAAAGGAAAGCGGCAAAGGCTTTCGGGTTTGGTGATAAATATGGACGATAAAAGGACAGCGCTGCCAGAGGCGTTTCTGGAGAGAATGCAGAGGCTTCTTGGCAGCGAATATGAGGCTTTTGCCGCAAGCTACGAAAAGCAGCGGCAATACGGACTCAGACGTAATCTTTTAAAGGGATCGGAAGAAACGTTTATCAAAGGGATGCCCTTTCCGCTGGAAAGAATTTCATGGGTGCGGGAAGGGTATTATTATGATGCCGGCGCACAGCCGGGCAGACATGCGCTTCATGAGGCGGGAGCCTACTATATTCAGGAGCCTTCCGCCATGGCCGTGGCGGAGATCGTTTCCCCACGGCCGGGTGAAAGGATATTGGATCTTTGCGCGGCGCCGGGCGGAAAGAGTACGCAGATTGCGGGGAAAATGCAGGGATGCGGGCTGCTGGTTTCCAATGAGGTGATGGGGGAGAGAGCCCGTGTGCTGTCTCAAAATGTAGAGCGTATGGGTATCGGCAACTGCGTGGTGTGCAGTGAGAGCCCGGAGCGCATGGCGGCGCTTTTTCCGGCCTTTTTTGACCGTGTTTTGGTGGATGCGCCCTGCTCCGGCGAAGGAATGTTTCGAAAGGACGAGGCGGCGGCAGGCGAATGGAACCCTGCCGCTGTGGAAATGTGCGCGAAAAGACAGGCTTTGATTCTGGAAGAGGCGGCTAAAATGGTAAAGCCAGGCGGTGCGCTTATTTATTCTACCTGCACCTTTTCCCCGGAGGAAAACGAGGGGACGGTCAGCGCCTTTTTGCAGGCCCACGAGGAATATTTGATAGAAGAGACCGCTTTTGAAGGCATCTTTGCGCCGGGCCGGGCCGAATGGGTGGAAGCGCCGGGAGAGGGGATAGAACATACCCTGCGCCTGTGGCCCCATCTGATTCGGGGAGAGGGACATTATGCGGCAAAACTGAGGAAACGGGGCGGCGCATCGGAAAAAATCCCGACGGAAGAACCGTCGGAAGGGGCTGCGCCGGCGTATGGCGTGCCGAAAAAGATACAGGACAACGGCGGCGCGGGAAAAACAGAATGGAACATTACCGGTGATAAGAAGTTATGTAAACTCACAGAAAGCTTCCTGCGGGAAGAGCTGGGGATTGGCGGCGCATGGATGGAACGGCATTCCGGGCGGATTACGAAATTTGGAGATCACATTTACCTGACGCCGGAGGAAATGCCTTCCCTGTCGGGATTCAGGGTTTTGCGGCCGGGTCTGCATCTGCTTACGGAGAAAAAGAACCGTTTTGAACCGGCCCATGCACTGGCCAGGACTCTGTTGCGGGCGGATACGCAAAGGGGGCTGGAGATTACGGAGCCGGAAGCGATTTCCTATCTGCGGGGAGAAAGCCTGCTCTGCGAGGCAGAGAAGGGGTGGACGGTTCTCTTTTATGAGGGGTATGCGCTTGGTTATGGAAAGGCATCGGGCGGTCAGATAAAAAATCATTATCCGAAGGGACTTCGGAAATCTTTTTAATATCTTAATTTTGATATATGGTCTTGTCAAATGAATCAGGCTGGAATATACTAGATATAGATTTTTACGAGTGATAAACCACTTTGGCTTGTGTAGGGAGTCCTTTCGATGGTATTTTCCAGTGTTGGCTTTTTATTTCGGTTTCTGCCGATTTTTATGATAATCTATCTGGCGTTTCCTAAATATCGCAATTTGATTCTTTTGGCAGGGAGCCTCATCTTTTATGGAGTGGGAGAACCTTATTTTGTTCTGCTGCTTCTTTTGTCTGTCCTGATAAACTATGGATTAAGTCGTTATATGTTCTGGGAGCCGCGTTCTCCGCAGTCGAACCGTAAGCTGAAATCGGCAAGAAGGCGTAAACGCGCGCTTGTCTTTGCGGCGGTGTTTGATCTTGGCATCCTGTTTGTATTTAAATACTGGGATTTTGCGGTGAGCAATATCAACGGGATTGTGGGGCAGGGGATTTTACCGCTGCTTTCTCTTGCGCTGCCGCTGGGAATCAGTTTTTATACGTTCCAGATGTTGTCATATCAGGTGGACTGTTATCGCGGTACGATAAAGGATAAGGCCGGTTTTCTTCCGTTTGCAACCTATGTCTGCATGTTTCCGCAGCTGATTGCGGGTCCAATAGTGCGCTACGGCGAGGTGGCCAAGCGCATGAAGGACAGGAAGGTGAGGATTCGGGATATTGAGAACGGCCTGAAACTCTTTACGGTGGGATTGGGCCTGAAAGTAATTCTGGCAAATCAGATTGGCACCCTCTGGAACCTGATTATGACGGCGGGCGCGGGAAGCCTGCATGTTTTGGTGGCCTGGCTTGGCGCTTTTGCCTATTCCTGTCAGATTTATTTTGATTTTTGGGGATATTCCGTGATGGCCATGGGACTTGGGAAGATGCTGGGATTTTCCATACCGCGAAATTTTGACACGCCCTATGCTTCCCGTTCTGTATCGGAGTTTTGGAGGCGGTGGCATATTACGCTTGGGAGCTGGTTTCGGGAGTATGTTTATATTCCCCTTGGCGGAAGCCGCAGGGGGAGCGGCCGGACGGTCTTTAATCTTTTAGTGGTATGGGCGCTTACAGGGCTCTGGCATGGAGCTGACTGGAATTTCGTGCTTTGGGGCACTGTCTTTTTTCTGCTTATTTCACTGGAGAAAAGAACCTTCGGAAAATGGCTGGAGAACAGCAGGGTACTTGGTCATATTTATGTGATTCTGCTGATTCCCGCGACTTGGGTGATTTTTGCCATTACGGATATGGGACAGCTTGCAGGGTATTTGGGGAATCTGGTCGGTTATCATAAGGAAGAAATTCTGGTCGGCGTGACACAGCTTGTCAGGTATCTTAAGGAATACGGCGCTCTTTTGATAGCGTGTGTTATATTTGCCACACCGCTTCCTGCAAAGCTTTATTGGAAATGGAAAGACCGGTGGTTTATGGTGCTGCTGTTACTGTTAATTTTCTGGTGGTCGGTTCGGGAGATTCTTCAGGGGAGCAATAATCCGTTTTTGTATTTCAGGTTTTAGTGGATAAACGAGGATAAAAATGAACAGAAATAAGATGAAAACTTTTCTTGAAATCATATATAACTGCCCCTTTCTTTTGCTGCTCATTGCATCAGGATTCCTGTTCGCTCTCTTTTTTGACGAGACGGGAGTTTTTAATATTGATAAAAGTATTGCCGCTTTTCGAATGCAGAATGAAGTGGAAACAGCAGCGATAAAAGAAGAAAATACACAAAATTTTGATGGAGAAGCATTTGCGGAAGAACTTCATTCAGATAATGGGACAGAAGAGGCAACGGAAAATTCCCAGCATAAAACGGATCATGAAGTGGAAAATGCAGGAATACGCAAGAAAAATGGAGACCATAAAGAGGAGGAAATAAAACAAAAAATCGATATAGCAAAGCTGGGAATTGAGAAAAACAGGGAAAAAGAGGAAAACAGGGCTACAAAATTTGAGGAATACACGCCCGTTTCCATAGATTCTCGATATTACTCTGATGCAGGAAAAGTTGCATTGACCACAGCATATGATTATGTGTTGGAAAACGAGAGTTATTTTAATGACGCCGTTTTTCTTGGGGATTCCAGGACTTTGGGCATATCGGATTATGCGGGATTGGACGGGGCGGATTTTTTCTGTGACAACGGCATGACCATTTTCAAGCTTCTGGAAGATAAAGGGGTGACTTATCAGAAGACGGGAAAAAAGATGGACCTGAAAGAAGTTTTGCAGGAAAAGAGTTATGGTAAGGTTTATATCATGCTGGGAATGAATGAGCTGGGGTACGGAAACACAGCCATGTATATGAAACAATATCTAAAAGTAGTCAGTCAGATCAGAGAGTGGCAGCCGGATGCGGTTATTTATATCATGGCAAATCTGCATGTCAGCCGTGAGAAGAATAATATGGAGACAGAGTTTAACAATATAAATATCAACGACAAAAACGTGGCCTCTGCAAGACTGGCCAACGGCAGAGATATTTTTTATCTGGACTGTAATCCTCTGTTTACCGACGAGGAGGGATATTTACAGGAGGAGCTTACCTTTGACGGCGTTCATCTCTATGCGCAGAATTATGAAAAATGGCGCAATTTCCTATTTGAGCACGGTGTGGAAAAAAAGTCGCAGGAACAAAACGCGGATGTAAATGCGGAGGCACGGAGCGGACAGAAGGAGGCAGCGCATGGCGCAGACGAGACTGAATAAGTATCTGGCTTCCTGCGGTCTGTGTTCCAGACGGGATGCGGATAAGCTGATCGGGGCGGGGGAGGTTTTTGTAAACGGGGCAAGGGCACAGGCCGGCATGAAGGTGGACGATGGTGACTGCGTTGAAGTGAGGGGAAAGCGGGTGCATATGTCCGATGAAAAGGTAGTGCTCGCCTATTATAAGCCTGTCGGCGTGGTCTGTACGGAGCGGGATGCCCATGCGCAGCGGATTTTGATGAAAGAGATCAATTATCCGAAGCGTGTTACCTATGCGGGAAGGCTTGACAAAGACTCTGAGGGGCTGATTCTGCTGACCAATGACGGCGGGCTTATCGACGCCATGATGCGTGGAAAGAATGCCCATGAAAAGGAATACATCGTAAAGGCGGACAGAGCGTGGGATGACGCCGCAATTGCAAACATGAGGGCGGGGGTTTATCTGGAGGAGCTTGGTCAGACAACCCGCCCCTGTCAAATAGAAAAGATCGGAGATAAAACCCTCAGGATGATTCTTACACAGGGGTTAAACAGGCAGATCCGGCGTATGTGCGAGGGGCAGGGCTACCGGGTCAGAGGATTAAAGAGAACACGTGTTATAAATATAGAGCTCGGTAAGCTGAACCCCGGAGAATATCGAGAGCTGACAGAGCAGGAGCGGCAAAAGCTGTATCAAATCTGCGGGCTTTTTGCAGGAGGAGAGTAACGGATGGCGGAAAACAGGATGGAGCGCATGCGGGAGCTGGTGTCTCTCTTAAACAGGGCTTCTGAGGCCTATTATGCAAAAGATGAAGAGATTATTTCCAATTTTGAATATGATAAGCTTTATGATGAACTGACGGCGCTGGAGAAAGAGCTTGGCGTTACGCTGGCGGAAAGCCCCTCGGCGAAGGTGGGGTATGAGGCGGTGGAGGAGCTTCCCAAGGAACGTCATGAGACGCCGATGCTTTCCCTGGCAAAGACAAAGAGCAGGGAGGAGCTTCGTGACTGGTTAAATGGCAGGGATGCGCTTCTTTCGTGGAAGCTGGACGGGCTTACTATCGTTTTGACTTACAGGAAGGGGACGCTGCAAAAGGCCGTGACAAGGGGCAATGGAGAGGTGGGAGAGGTAATTACCAACAATGCCCGGGTATTTCGGAATATTCCCCTGACCATTCCCTTTCAGGGGGATCTGATTCTGCGGGGAGAAGCGGTGATCACCTACAGCGGTTTTGAGAAAATAAACAGAGAGATTGAGGATGGCGAAGCCAGGTATAAAAATCCGAGAAATCTTTGCAGTGGCAGCGTCAGACAGCTGGATAATCGGATTACGGCGCAGAGAGGCGTGTTCTTTTATGCGTTTTCACTGGTAAGAGCGGATGTCGATTTTGGCAATTCCCGTGCGGCGCAGTTTGCGTTTCTGGAAGAACAGGGCTTCGATGTGGTGGAATACCGGCTGGTCAATCCGGAGAATATATTAGATAACATTAGTTATTTCGAAGAGAAGATACAGACCTGTGACGTACCCTCTGACGGGCTGGTATTGACTTATGAGGATATGGCATATGGCGCGTCTCTTGGCAGAACGGCGAAGTTCCCTCGTGATGCCATTGCATTTAAGTGGGCGGATGAGCTGCGGGAAACCACCCTTTTGCAGATGGAGTGGAGCGCCAGCCGTACAGGGCTGATTAATCCCGTGGCTGTTTTTGAACCTGTGGAGCTGGAGGGCACTACTGTGACCAGAGCTTCTGTACACAATATCAGTATTGTACGGGGATTAAAGCTGGGAATCGGAGACCGGATCATGGTTTATAAGGCAAACATGATCATTCCACAGATTGCGGAGAATCTGACGAAAAGCGATTCGCTGGAAATTCCCGACGTCTGTCCTGTCTGCGGACAGTCTGCCCGGATCAGCCAGATAAACGACGTACAGTCCCTGTACTGTGATAATCCGGGCTGCGCTGCCAAAAAGATTAAGGCGTTTACGCTGCTTGTGAGCCGGGACGCCCTGAACGTGGACGGCCTGTCCGAGTCTACGCTGGAAAAATTTCTTGCGAAAGGATTTTTGCATGAATTTGCGGATCTGTTTCGACTGGAACGGTTTCAGGAGCAGATCACGCAGATGGATGGCTTCGGGGAAAAGTCTTATCGTAATCTGGCGGGAAGCCTGGAACGGGCCAGACAGACTACGCTCCCCCGGCTGCTTTATGGACTGGGTATTGAAAATGTGGGTGTAGCCAATGCAAAGCTGCTTTGCAGGCAGTTTGGATACGATCTGCATGCCATTGAGAATGCCACTGAGGAAGAGCTTGCCGAGACGGACGGCGTGGGTGGGGTGATTGCCCGCAGCATATATGCCTATTTCCATGAGGAAAAGACAAGAGAGCAGCTGCACAGCCTTCTGGATGAGCTTGAAATTGCAAAGGAGGCAGTACGGGAAGAGCAGACGCTTTCGGGAATGAGCTTTGTTATTACCGGGAGCCTGAACCATTTTGAAAACCGAAATGCGCTGAAAGAGGAAATCGAGAAAAGGGGCGGCAAGGTGACGGGCAGCGTTACCGGAAAAACAGTCTGCCTGATCAATAACGATACGGCATCGTCTTCCTCAAAGAATCGGAAAGCCAGAGAATTGGAGATACCGGTTTTGTCTGAGGAGAGGTTTATGGAAGAATATTTAAAATAGCGCAAGATATTTATTTGACAAAAAGAGAGGCAGACCAATGGTCTGCCTTAGCGTTTATATTTCTCTCACATCATAAGGCGTGGTCTGATACACATAATAATTAAGCCAGTTGGAGAATAAAAGCTGTCCGGCGGAACGCCAGTTGACAACGGGTTCTTTTGTGGGGTCGTCGTCCGGAAAATAATTCGCCGGTATTTTCGGATTCATCCCCTTTTCCATGTCTCTGGCGTATTCCAGAGCCAGTGTATCAGAGTCGTATTCCAGATGACAGGTGATGAAGAAATGCCGGCTGTCTTCGGTTTTGGCGATGGCAACGCCGGCTTCATCCGAAACCGCCATAAGCTCCAGACCCGGTACAGAAGCGATCTGTGTCGGGGCAATTGTCATGGCCCGCGACTGCGGCGCGTAAAAGATATCGTCAAATCCGCGGAAGAGCGGAGACTTTCTTTTCAGAATGCGGTGAGGATAAACGCCGGAAAGCTTTACGTCCAAATCTTCCCTGTCCAGACCGTAAAAATGATACAGGGCGGCGTAAGCGCCCCAGCACAGGTGAAGGGTGCAGTGCACATGGGTGCGGCCCCATTCCATAATGGTGCAGATCTCATCCCAGTATGCCACTTTTTCGAAACGAACATGGTCAAGAGGCGCACCGGTGATAATCATACCGTCAAATTTGCGGTTCCTAATCTGGTCGAAGGTGGTATAAAAGGCTTCCATATGGTTGGAATCCGTATGCACAGGCGTATAGCTGGCTGTCTGCAGGAATTCCACATTCACCTGCAAAGGCGTGTTTGAAAGCTTGCGCAGAAGCTGTGTCTCAGTCACTTCTTTGGTGGGCATCAGATTCAAGATGAGCACGTCAAGAGGACGGATGTCCTGATGCATCGCCCGAAATTCCGTCATAACAAATATATTTTCGTTCTCTAAAATGCCAGTTGCCGGCAGTAAATCGGCTACTTTGATGGGCATGAAAATCCCTCGCTTTCTCTTTCAGGTTTATATTCTGTATAATATCACAAACAGACAGGTCATGCAAGGCGGCGGATGTGGCAAGGGTGATTGACGGTATATTTTGGAAGTGCTATACTTAAAAACAACCACACTTAAAGACATTAGAGAAAGACACAACTTAAAGGAGGAATTTGGAATGAAAAAAGTAATTGCATTGGCGCTGGCTGGCGCTATGGTTTTTTCTACCCCTGTTATGGCGAAGGAAGTTGGTGCGCCTGTTGCAGAGTATGAGCAGGCAGAACCCGCACAGGTTGTTGAATCTTGGTATTGGGTAGATGAGAAAGGTGATATTGTTGAGCATGCATTTGACATTTATACAAAGGATCCCGTAAGTGTTTTACCTTCCGAGATGGTTACCGGAGCGATCGCACAGGACAAGACCATTTCTGAATACGCTGGCAATGCTGTAACCAATATCTGGGCTATGGACGCTGACGAAGTACAGGATCTGGCGGTAGGTCAGGGCGCGGTTCTTGATGGTGTAGAGGCTCCCGGCCTTACTTTTGAGTTGCTCAAGCCCGATCTCAATAGAGTTTATGCGGCAAAAGAGCTTGCTCAGGGCAAAACGCTTCTTAATGTTGTAAAGGTACATACACATGCAGCATTTTCCACTGCAAAGATCGATTTCTATGCTCCTGGCGTGAAGGCAGGTCAGGCGATCACGGTTTATCAGCGTGTTACGGATGAAGAGTGGACAGCTTGCCCTACTGTAGTTTCTGACGATAAGATCACAGTTGATATTACTGCTAACGGACATCTTGCTTTTATTGAGGCAAAATAACAGAATCGGTTAAAATATTTTAAGTGTGGAACAGAGTGCACCGTCTGTTACAGGCGGTGCACTTTTATGGACAGGTCTGTCGGTCAGAAAAGAAAAAGAATTGCATAATTCAACATTTTGCATTATAATCTATTAATGTAAAGTTTAGCTAGATTTTCTTGGAGGGGAACGATCAGATTATGGAGACAGCATATCAGAAGGTAAAAGTGAACAATGAGCTGGAATGGTGTCAGGTAAAGGATATGGCTACAAAGGAGAAGATAGAAAAGGTTCTGCTTAAGCATCGGGTATCCTATTTTGTGAAATGGGAGAAACCCAAATTTTTCTCCAACGATACGTTTGGCGCCTGCGTGTTTTGCGTGAACCAGCTGCAAAAGGAGAGTGCGGACGACGCGATTGAAGAGCTTGCGGAGGATGTGAGGGATAAGATTCGCTTCATTAACCGAAGAGTGGACAAGACGTTTTATTAAACAGAGAATGATATAACCGGGTGCAGATTTCTGCACCCGGTTTTTTACTGATACGAAGACATGGAATAGGATGTATTTCAAGCCTGTTTGTTCAGATTTTTCTGCGCGGTGGAGAGCATCAGCTTGATGCGGTTGAGCTGATTGACTTCGCTTGCGCCGGGATCGTAGTCGATGGCTACAATATTAGAGCTGGGGAAGCGTTGGCGCAGTTCCTTGAACGCGCCTTTTCCAACAACATGATTTGGCAGGCAGCCAAAGGGCTGGGTGCAGACAATGTTATTTACCCCGCTGTGGATCAGTTCCACCATTTCGCCGGTGAGAAACCACCCTTCTCCGGTCTGGTTGCCGATGTCGACGATGGGTTTGGCGTAGTCCACCAGCGTGCGGATGCGCACGGGAGGGGTGAAATGCCTGCTCTTTGCAAATTCCTTTGCAGTCTGCGCACGCAGCTTCTCAAGGGCTTTGATGCCCAGATTGGAGAGCAGGGCCGCCTTTTTCGAGGTGCCCAGATAATCCGCCTTGTAAATCTGGTTGTAGAAGCAGTAAAGCATAAAGTCTAAAAGATCCGGCACTACGGCTTCCGCGCCCTCGGCTTCCAGAAGTTCTACCAGATGATTGTTGGCGGCCGGCGCAAATTTAACAAGGATTTCGCCCACGATGCCGACGCGGGGTTTCTTCATATCCTCGTGGATGGGAACTGCGTCAAAATCTTGCACGATCTGACGGCACATCCGCTGGAAGGTCAGATAATTCATGCTTTTTTGAGAAACAAACTTCCGGCATTTTTCGACCCATCTGGCATGCAGCGCGTCTACGGAACCGGGCTCTTTTTCGTAAGGGCGCATGCGGTAGACACAGCGCATGAAAATATCGCCGAAAAGAGCGCTGTAGGCGGCCCGCATGAGAAGGTCGAGGTTCATGTGGAACCCGGGGTTACTCTCGATACCGGCCAGATTCAGGGAAATGACGGGAATCTGCGACATGCCGGCTTTTTCCAGTGCCCGGCGGATAAAGCCCACATAGTTTGTAGCCCGGCATCCGCCGCCTGTCTGACTCATGATAATGGCAACCTTGTTCAGGTCATATTTCCCTGAATGCAGGGCGTCCATAATCTGCCCTACTACCATCAACGAAGGGTAACATGCGTCATTATTTACGTACTTCAGACCCATATCAACGGCGTGCCGATTATCGTTGTCAAGCACTTCAAAGTGGTAACCGCAGGCATTAAAAGCGGCCTCCATGATCTCAAAGTGGATGGGAGACATCTGAGGGCAGAGAATGGTGTAATCCTTCCGCATCTCCTCGGTGAAGGGCACTTTTGTGATGGCGCTGGAATGGATATTGCGCTTCGCGGCCTGCTGTTCTCTGACCTGAATGGCGGAGAGCAGGGAACGGATACGGATCCTTGCCGCGCCCAGATTGTTTACCTCGTCAATTTTCAGACAGGTATAAATTTTGTCGGAATTTGTGAGGATGTCGTTTACCTGATCCGTAGTGACGGCGTCCAGTCCGCAGCCAAAGGAATTAAGCTGAATCAGATCCAGATCCTCTCTTGTTTTTACAAAGCTTGCCGCGGCGTAGAGACGGGAGTGGTACATCCACTGGTCGGAGACGATCAGCGGTCTTTCCGGCGTGGCAAGATGGGAAACGGAATCCTCGGTAAGCACCGCGATATCATAGGAGGTGATCAGCTCGGGGATACCGTGGTTAATCTCCGGGTCAATGTGGTAGGGACGGCCTGCCAGAACGATGCCGCGCTTGTGGTTTTCCTCCAGATAACGAATTACCTCTTCGCCCTTGTAGCGCATATCCTGTCTGGCACAGGCCTGTTCCTGCCAAGCGGCTTCTGCTGCATCCATAACGGCTGTTACGGGTAATTCCTGAAATTCCCTTGTCAGCGCTTCCGTGACAGTCTGGAGGCTCTGGAAAGACATAAAGGGATTGCGGAACACCACCTCGCCCCGTCCGATTTCCTCCACGTTATTTTTAATGTTTTCCGAATAGGAGGTAACGATGGGACAGTTATAGTGGTTGTTGGCGTCGTGAAACTCATCCCGTTCGTAAAAGAGCGAGGGATAGAAGATAAAGTCCACCTTTTGCTTGATAAGCCATGAAACGTGACCGTGGGCCAGCTTTGCGGGATAGCACTCCGACTCGCTGGGAATGGATTCGATACCAAGCTCGTAGATTTTACGGTTGGAAAGGGGCGAGAGCACCACACGAAAGCCCAGCTTCGTAAAGAAGGTGAACCAGAAAGGATAGTTTTCGTACATGTTCAGAACCCGCGGTATTCCTACCGTGCCCCGTTTGGCCTCGTCGGCCGGCAGAGGCTCGTAGGAGAAGTAACGTTTCAGCTTATAGTCGAAGAGGTTGGGCGCGGCGTTCTCTTTTTTGGCCCGGCCAAGCCCCCTCTCGCAGCGGTTGCCGGAAATGTATTGACGGCCGCCGGTAAATTTGTTGATGGTCAGCCTGCAGTTGTTGGTGCAGCCCTTACATTTGGCCATGCTGGTCTCAAATTGCAGATTTGTGATCTGCTCCAGATTCAGCATGGTGGTCTGATATCCATCCCTAAAATGAGCTCTGGCAATCAGCGCTGCGCCGAAAGCGCCCATAATGCCCGCGATATCGGGACGGATTGCCTCACAGCCGGCGATCTTTTCAAAGCTTCGAAGAACCGCGTCGTTGTAGAAAGTGCCTCCCTGTACCACAATGTTCTTTCCGAGGGCGGAGGCGTCGGAGACTTTAATTACTTTAAAGAGCGCGTTCTTGATAACGGAGTAGGCCAGTCCCGCGGAAATATCGGAGACGGAAGCGCCTTCCTTCTGCGCCTGCTTTACTTTGGAGTTCATAAATACCGTACAGCGGGTTCCCAGATCAATGGGATGTTCGGCAAAAAGGGCGGTTCTTGCAAAATCCTCCACACCGTAATTCAGGGATTTGGCAAAGGTTTCGATGAAAGAACCGCAGCCGGAGGAGCAGGCCTCGTTAAGCTGTACGCTGTCTACGGTCTGATTTTTAATTTTGATGCATTTCATGTCCTGTCCGCCGATGTCCAGAATGCAGTTCACCTGGGGATCAAAGAAGGCGGCCGCATTATAGTGCGCTACGGTTTCCACTTCGCCGTCGTCCAGCAAAAAGGCAGCCTTCATCAGGGCTTCGCCGTAACCGGTGGAGCAGGAGCGGGCAATTTTTACGCCCTCGGGAAGCAGGTTGTAAATTTCCTTTAAGGAACGGATGGCAGTCTTAAGCGGACTGCCGTCGTTGCTGCTGTAAAAGGAATACAGAAGAGAGCCGTCCTCCCCCACAAGCGCTACCTTCGTAGTAGTGGACCCGGCGTCGATGCCAAGGAAGCAGTTTCCCTGATAGGAAGCCAGATCGCCTGTAGCAACATGATGTCTGTTGTGGCGGGAGAGAAAGGCGGCGTAGTCCGGCTGGGAAGCAAAGAGAGGCTCCATGCGCTCCACCTCAAACTCCATTTTAATATCGGAGGAGAGCTTGTCTGTCAGCTCCTTCATGGTATAATGGGACTCCTCTTTCGCGTTCAGAGCGGAGCCGATGGCGGCGAAAAGATGGGAGTTTTCGGTGTCTATGATATGGGCGTCGTCCAGCTTCAAGGTGCGGATAAAGGACTGCTTCAATTCTGATAAAAAGTGCAGCGGGCCGCCCAGAAAGGCCACATGCCCCCGAATCGGCTTGCCGCAGGCAAGACCGCTGATGGTCTGGTTTACCACCGCCTGAAAGATGGAGGCGGAAAGATCTTCCTTTGTGGCGCCCTCATTGATGAGAGGCTGGATATCGGACTTGGCAAACACGCCGCAGCGGGCCGCTATGGTGTAAAGGGAATGATAATTTTTAGCGTATTCATTGAGCCCGGCGGCGTCTGTCTGTAACAGGGACGCCATCTGGTCGATAAAGGAGCCCGTGCCTCCCGCGCAGATGCCGTTCATCCGCTGTTCCACGTTGCCGCTCTCGAAATAGATAATCTTGGCGTCTTCACCGCCCAGTTCTATGGCTACGTCCGTGACGGGCGCAAGAGTCTGCAGTGAGGTGGATACGGCGATCACCTCCTGGACAAAGGGAATTTCCAGATGATTGGCCAGAGTAAGGCCGCCGGAACCTGTAATCATGGGATGTACCGTGAGGTCGCCGAGCTTGTCATAAGCCTGTGAGAGAAGTCGCTGCAGGGTTTCTCTGATATTGGCAAAATGTCTTTGGTAATCGGAAAAGAGTATTTGATGCCGGTCGTCCAAAATGGCGATTTTGACGGTGGTGGAACCGATGTCAATGCCAAGGGTATATTGCATGTCACTCATTTCTCGTTCACTCCTTCATAGTCGAAAAGGTTTTTGGAATCAATTACCTTTTTTCTTATTATAATGTGTTTTTCCACATACCCTGTCATTATACGACACAGTTTTCCAAAATGCAATTCTCCAATTCTTAGAAAAACATGAAGATTTCGAGAGCCATTTATTAAATTTTTATGACATCATGTTTTTCTTAAGCCGCGCCGTTTACTTTTAAATAGAGGAATGCTATATTATATAATAGATTTTGGATAATAGAATCCTGTTTTGGATTCTATTATATATTTTTAAGGGAGAGTGTGCTATGAGTCCTTTCGAGCGAAGATTTGGAAAATATGCCATACGGAATCTTTCTTTTGTTCTGGTGGCCTGTTATGCAATCGGGTATGCGATACAGCTGATTGACAGATCCGGGATGGTCACGTTATATCTGAATTTAAATCCTTACGCGATTCTGCACGGGCAGATCTGGCGGCTGGTGACGTGGGTGCTGATTCCGCCAAACAGCGGCGGCCTTTTTGTCACGCTGATTATGCTGTATTTTTACTGCTCGCTTGGCAGTTCGCTGGAACACACATGGGGGACTTATCGGTATAATGTATATTTGTTTCAGGGGATGCTTTTCACCATAGCGGGGAGCTTTCTGCTGATGGGGTACTGCTATTTGTTTCACCCGCAATTCCAGCTGACGGAAAGAATGATATTGACTATTGATACACCCTATGATTATTTTGGCTTTATAGCGATGATGTTCAGCACCTACTATATCAATATGTCGATATTCCTGGCGTATGCGGCGACTTTTCCGGATGCACAGGTACTTCTTATGTTTATTATTCCGATCAAGGTCAAATGGCTGGGCATTATCTATGCGGTGATGCTTGCCTTCCAGTTCCTTGGCTCAGGTGTGACCGGGAAGTTTGTGATCGGCGCGTCGCTGCTTAATTTTATTGTGTTCTTCCTGACGTCGCGTAACATGATGCACCTGAATCCGAAGCAGATTCACAGGCGGCAGGAGTTTAAGCGGGATGTGCGAAGGAATACGGGGATCACAAAGCACAAGTGCGCGATCTGTGGAAGAACCGAGGTGGACAGCCCGCAGATGCAGTTCCGTTTCTGTTCCAAGTGCGACGGCAACTATGAATACTGCGAGGAGCATCTTTATACCCACACGCACATTAAGCGGCCCGGTTCCTGACAGATAGCGGCGGGATAACCGCCAAGGAATAAAATCAAGTGTTATTTTATAATATGCAGGGGAGAGGGGAAACCAATGGGGCGGGAAAAAGAGTTTACTGCAATTCTGGAGCAGATAAAGAAAAAGGCGAGAGCCGGACAGAATTTTATCACAAGCACAGAGATAGAGGAGGCATTTTCCGCGCTTTCACTGAGCACAGAGCAGATGGACATGGTGTATGCCTATCTGCGGGAAAATAAGATTGGCATTGACGAGCCGGCGGATATGGATGCCGGTCTGGAGGAGGAAGAACGAAATTACCTTGACTCCTATCTGGAGGCGCTTACGGCCATTCCCGGGGCCACAGAGGGAGAGCGGGAAGCCATTACTTTGTCGGCCATGGCAGGGGATCCGGATGCGGTGGAGAGACTGACGGAGCTTATGCTGCCGGAGGTGCCTCAGATTGCCAAGCTGTATACGGGACAGGGGGTCAGTCTGGAGGATCTGATTGGCGAGGGCAATGTGGCTCTTTCTCTGGGCGTTACCATGCTGGGCGCGCTGGAGCACGCACACGAGGCCCGGGGGATGCTTGGCAGGATGATTATGGACGCCATGGAGGACTGTATAACGGCAAGCGAGGCGGAGGAAAAGGCGGATCAGAAGATTGCCGACAAGGTAAATAAGGTGGCGGATGCCGCCAATGTCCTGCGGGAGGAGCTTCGCAGGGCGGTAACGGTAGAGGAACTCATGGAGGAGACGGGATTCTCAAGAAAGGCCATAGAAGATGCGGTCCGCATAAGCGGCGGCAGCATAGAGTCCATCGCAATGAAGTAAAATCCTTCGGAATTTAACGGGGATTGCTTCACAGCCCCGGCAGGAGGAGAAGATACCATGGAAGCGGAAAACAGGGATTATAAATATTTCATGCAGGATACGGGTTCTGTTTATCTGGGCGCGAAATTGAGCTATGCGGAGATTTTGCAGGACGAGATGGTTAATTTTAAATATAAGAGTATTGTGGAGCATTATATTTTTAAGGACACCGATCCGGAGACTACGCTGGAAAGCCAGCTTTATTACATGACGAAGGAGCAGTTCTCCTACAAAACATACCAGCAGCTAAAAGCCAGGGTAAAGGTGAGCATTCTGGAGGAGAAGAAAAGCCTCTTCGGCAAGAAAAAGAGAGGGTATGTCACAAAAACCATGCCGCTTGCGGAGTTTGTCGATATCAATCTGGCCCAGAAAAAAGCGCAGGGCGTTGTGATACAGGAGCTGGCCCTGTCCAAGCTTGGTTTGATGTCTTTTTCCGTATAAACGGGAGCGCAAATTACGCTGCGCGATAACTTACATGTAATTTCTCGCAAAAATTTTATAATATGGCTTGATTTTGACAAAATTTTTTGTTAAAATTCTTTTTGTAAAATTCCCCTTTTACACTGAACAGGTGAACGACTTTTGGTCCTTCGCCTGTTCTTTTATTTCTGCGCATAGGCAGAGAAACGCATATCATTTTGACAATAAAATACGGTCATTATCCAGCTGCTTCCCCGCGCGAACTCGAAACTGTTCCAGCAGATCGTCTATAGTGAGCTTCTTTCGGTCTTCCCCCGCCGCTTCAAAGACAATGCGGCCGCCATCCATCATGAGAGTACGATTGCCCAGAGAGAGCGCCTGATGCATGTTATGAGTGACCATCAGGCAGGTAATGTGCCGCTCGCCAATTATTTTTTCCGTGAGGGCCAGCACTTTGTCTGCCGTGGCGGGATCGAGAGCGGCGGTGTGCTCGTCAAGAAGCAGGATACGGGGCGTTACCATGGTTGCCATCAAAAGGGTGAGGGCCTGCCTCTGGCCGCCGGAAAGCAGTCCCACGGGCTGTTTCATCCGATCCTCCAACCCCATGTCAAGAAGAGAAAGCTGTTCTTTGAACTTTATCTTTTCCTTTGCGCTGATCCGGCTGAAATAGGCGTGTCTGGAGGTAGAGGCGCGCAGATAGGCCAGAGCCATATTTTCTTCGATGGTCATGTGGGGAGCCGTCCCTTTTAACGGATCCTGAAAAAGATGGCCGATCATTTTGCTTCGGATATATTCTTTTCGGTAAGTGATATCCTCGCCGTCAAGAACAATCCGGCCCTCGTCCACGTAAAAGCTTCCTGTGATGGCATTGAAAAGAGTCGACTTTCCGGCGCCGTTACTGCCAACGATAGTGGCAAAGTCTCCGGGCGCAAGAGACAGGCTTACATTGTCCAGCGCTTTTTTTTCATTCACAGTGCCGGGATTAAAGGTTTTGGATACGGATTCAATGAGTAACATCTGGGCTCTTCTCCTTTCTGAACGCGCCAAAGCTATGGCTGCGCATTCGGTAAAAATGGGATTTTTCCTTTAAATAGGGGAAAGAGATAGCTATTGCCACGATGATGGCGGAAACCAGCTTAATAGCTTCCGCAGGGACGTTCAGGCGCAGCGCCAGCGCCACGATAAAGCGGTAAAGGCAGCTTCCGAGCACCACGCCCACGACTTTCCTGAATATGCCGCCTTTTCCGATGATGGTTTCGCCGATAATCAGGCTTGCCAGTGCGATCGTTACCATGCCGGTGCCCAGATTGATGTCGCAGGATTTCTGATACTGTCCGAGGATAGCGCCGGACAGGGCGGTAAGGGCGTTTGCGACGCACAGGCCGACAGTGATCATGAACAGCGGGTTGATGCTGGAAGCCCGTACCATATGTTCGTTGTCGCCGGTGGCGCGGATGGAGAGTCCCAGTCTGGTATTTAAAAACCATGTCAGAAGAATGCCGATCAACAGTACAATTGCCAGTACGATCAGGAATTTGTACCAGGAATCGTACCAGGCGGAAGTGGATTTTTCTTTGGCCAGACTGAAAATCGTATCGCAGGCAAAGAGGTTTACATTGGAGGAAAAGCCCATCACTGCAATATTAATCGTATAAAGCCCGGTGTTTACGATGATGCCTGCCAGAATGGAGGGAACCCCCATTCTGGTCTGCAAAAAGGCGGTGATGAAGCCGGAACAGATACCGGCCGCCATGGCGGCGAAGAGAGCCAGATACGGGTGGCCTAAGAGCGTTACCATGGCGCCCACCGCGCAGCCAAGGGTAAAGCAGCCGTCGGTGGAAAGATCGGCAATATTTAAAATACTGAAAGAAACAAACAACGCCAGCGCCACCAGAGAATAGATGCAGCCTAATTCCAGCGCGCTCTGTAAAATGGAAAGTGTAAATATTGAACTCATGGGATACCTCGTTTATTCTGATTTATTGAAATTCTTCCGCTGTCTTGATTTCTGCCAGACTGGAGCACTTGTCTGCAAACATGCTGTAGTCAAGGCCGATGGCTTCGGCAGTTTCCGTATTGACGGTGGCGATGCCGTTATTCATGGTCTGTACCGCCATAGCTGCGGGATCTTTGCCTTCTGCCAGAATAGCAACGGCCATATCGGCGGTAGCGGTGCCAAGTTCCACATAGTTTACGCCGTAGCCCATGAAAGCGCCGTTTAAAGCGAAGGAGTCAGCGCCGCCGTAGTGGGGCACTTTGGCGTCTATGAATTTTTCATAAATAGCCAGCTCCGCAGTCATTACGTTATTGTCTGTGGGGGTAAATACCGCCTCCGCGCCGGACGCAATCAGCGCGTCGGCGGCAAGGGAGATTTCGCCGTTGTTGGTACCCGTTTTTTCCACCACCTGAATGCCCTTCTTATCACAGTAGGCTTTTGCGGCGGCAATGGCGGCAGTGGAAGAGTCCTGACTCTTATCGTAGAGGAGTCCTACGGTTTTAAGATCGGGATCGGCCGTAAACATCAGGTCGAATATGGCTTCCGTGTTCAGGGCGTCCGAAGTGCCGGTGATATTGGAGCCCGGAGCGTCCATGGAGGCCACAAGCCCTGCGCCGACAGGGTCGGACACGGCGGAGAAGACCACAGGAATAAGGGAACCGTCGGCCCGTGCGTTTTCCGCCGTGGCGTTCTGCATTACCATGGCCACCGGCGTAGCCACGGGAATGATGAGATCCACGTCGGAGGCGATCAGATCTGTGGCGATCTGGTTCATGGTAGTGGCGTCCGCCTGCCCGTTATAGGTGTAGTTTTTGTAGTCGAAAAGAATCCCTGTCTCTTCTGTTTTCTTATCAAGCTCTGCCTGAACGGCGGCGACGATCTGATTCAAAGAGGCATCGTCCACATACTGTACGATACCGATTTTATAGGCTTTGCTGACGGAAGATGCATTTGCGCCGTCGCCGGCTGTGCTGCCGGGATTTTCCGTGGCCGTATTACCGCCGGAAGCGTCCGTGCCGCAGCCTGTGAGAGCGGTGGTAAGAAGCGCGCCTGCCAGTAACAGTGTCATAGATTTCTTTTTCATGGTAGTGTCCTCCTTTATGGGTGTGATCAGCTGTGCAGAGCCAATTCGCAAATTGTCCTGAGCAGTAAAAAAACCGCCTCAAGCCAAATGCCTGAGACGGTAATAAACGTAGGTTATTATCGCGGTACCACTCAAATTGATGGGGAAACACAGTCCCCGATCCGCTTTATCCATATACTGTCATATATGCCGCCTTGATAACGGGCGCGGTTCCCGCCGGGGACTACTCTGCCTGTATTTACACTGACATTTCAACCCGGCCTCGAAAGCCCATTCGGTATAAGCGCCATGCTGCCTTCCACCAGACGGCAGCTCTCTGTGACGGCTCTCTCATACTTACTTCTCTTTCTCACAGGTTTGCGATATGTGCTTCTGCTTTTAACTTATTCCACAATAATACTTTCGTTACGGATTGTCAAATGTTTTTTGGTATATAAAAAGTTCACATAGAAAAAGTTTGATTTGAAAAGTAGTGCAGGCAAAACCCGTATGTGGTATAATATTATTTTTCAAAGACAGCTTTTAACATTACCTGCATGGAGGAGTATTATGAGGCCGTGAGGGAAATGATATCCCAGGCTGAGGTTTATGTCTGACCGGGTATGCGGAGGAAATGAAATGACGGATGAAAAAGACATGCAGCAGTTGAAAAAAAGGCTGATTGAACTGGCGGACAAGGCGTATAGCCGCAATATATATACTTACACCCCTTTTCTGGGGCTGGCCGAACAGCAGGCGGTTTATGCGGTGGAGCGTGAAGTGTCCCATGCGGGGATCAGGATGGAGGGCGGTGCGTCTCTTTGCGAACGCAGGATTATCCGTTTTGGTGATCCGGGCTATGAGGAGGAATTTCCCATCGTGGGGTTGGAGGTTCTGCCGAAAACACCCAAATTTGCGGAAAACCTGACCCACCGTGACTTTCTTGGCGCGGTGATGAATCTGGGGATTCAGCGGGACGTGGTGGGAGACATTTTCCTGTCAGACGGCAAAGCGATTCCGAAGAAGGGAGCGTTACTTTTCTGCCACGAAAATATCGCGGATTATATTGTGGAAAATCTGGACAGGGTAAGGCATACCAATGTAGTCTGCAGACGGGCGCAGGAGGAGATAGAGCTGGCAAACGCCGAGCCGGAGCAGATTTCTCTCACAGTGTCGTCAAAAAGAGCGGACGGCGTGATCTCCAAAGTTTACAATCTGTCCAGAGAGGACAGCCGGGAATTATTTAATAACGGCCGTATTTTTATAAATGGCATACAGACGGAAAACGCCGCCTGTCAGCTAAAGGAGAAAGACGCCGTCACGGTGCGCGGGTTTGGAAAATTTATTTTTTACGGTCAGACGGGCGTCAGCAGGAAGGGAAAGAGCCGCGTGGAGGTCGGCGTTTTCGGGAAACTATAGATAAAAAAACAAAATTGGAGTATAATGTAACATGCGTCTGTGAAAAGCGGGCGACGCGGAGCAGAGAGAGGAGTATTCATGAACTTAGAAAATTTACAGGCATATACCGTCATATCGAAGCAGTGGATCAAAGAACTGAAATCAGACGGCTGGCTTTTAAAACATAACAGAACAGGGGCGCGGGTGGCGCTTCTTCAAAACGATGACGAAAATAAGGTGTTTTATATCGGCTTTCGCACGCCTCCGAAGGACAGCACCGGCGTGGCCCATATTATTGAGCATACAGTGCTTTGCGGTTCTGAAAAATATCCTGTCAAGGACCCCTTTATCGAGCTGGCAAAGGGTTCCTTAAATACGTTTTTGAATGCCATGACCTATCCGGATAAGACGGTTTATCCCGTGGCAAGCTGCAATGATAAAGATTTTCGCAACCTTATGGACGTATATCTGGACGCGGTATTTCATCCGAATATTTATCGGGAGGAGAAGATTTTCCGGCAGGAAGGCTGGCACTATGAGCTGGAGGATGCAGAAGACGAGTTGACCATTAACGGGGTAGTTTACAATGAGATGAAAGGGGCTTTTTCTTCCCCTGACGATGTGCTTTACCGGGAGATTATGAATTCTCTTTATCCTCATACATCCTATGCGGTGGAGTCGGGCGGCGATCCGGATGTGATTCCGGAGTTGACGTATGAGGATTTTCTTGCTTTTCATCAACGATACTATCATCCGTCAAACAGCTATCTTTATCTTTATGGGAATATGGATATGGAGGAGCGTCTGGCATATCTTGACAGGGAGTACCTGTCAAAGTACGATGCGATTTCGGTGGATTCCGTTCCGGCTACGGAGCCGCCCTTTGAAAAGTGTGTGTTTGTGGAGAAAGAGTACCCGATTATGGAGAGCGAATCGGAGAGAAAAAACACCTATCTTTCTTATAACGTTTCTCTCGGGGAGGCGCTTGACCGCAAGGTGAGCGTTGGATTTCAGGCGCTTGCCGACGCGGTGGTGGGCGCGCCCGGCGCACCTGTAAGAAAAGCCCTTTTGGACGCAGGAATCGGCACGGATATTATTGATATCTATGAGGCGGATGTGAAACAGCCCTATTATTCCATTGTGGCGAAGAACGCGGAGGAATCCCAGCGGGAAGATTTTGTTCGTATTGTGGAGGAGACCCTTTCGGGACTTGTAAGGGACGGCGTGGATAAAACCGCTCTCAGGGCCGCTTTAAATCATGACGAATTTAAGTATCGGGAGGCTGATTTTGGTTCTTATCCGAAGGGATTGATGTATGGCCTGCGGATGCTTAAAACGTGGCTTTATGATGATGAGAAACCCTTTGAATATCTGGAACTGGATGAAGCCTATCTGGAACTGAAAGAGGCGGTTTCAGCCTCCTATTATGAAGAAATGTTGAGAAAACTCCTGTTGGGTAATACCCATAAAAGTATTGTGACGGTTTATCCGGTAAAGGGCCTTACGGGAAAGCGGGAGAAGGCGCTGGCGGATCGCCTTTCGGCCAGAAAGGCAGCCATGACGGCGGAGGAAATTGCGGACATCGTTGCCGGGACGGCGGCCCTTACCGCCTATCAGGAAGAGCCGGACAGCCTGGAGGATTTGATGAAGATTCCGCTTCTTGAGAGAAAGGATATCGGAAAGAAGGCCCGCCCTTACTGCAACGAGGTGCGCAGGGCAGGTGATACCACGCTTCTTTACCACGACATTGATACCAACGGAATCGGATATCTGCGCTTTCTCTTTGATCTGAGGCAGGTGCCGGAAGAGCTCTTTCCCTATGTGGGACTTTTGCAGACAATTCTTGGGCTTGTGGATACCAGGAAGCGTTCCTACAGTGAACTGTACAATGAAATTAATTTGCAGACCGGCGGCATTGCCCCGGTGGTGAACGTTTATACCAATGCGGAGGATACGACCCAATATAAACTGACCTTCGAGTTAAAGGTGAAGGCTCTGTATGAAAATCTGCCGCAGGCGTTTGCGTTGGCAGGAGAAATATTGACTGAGTCGGTTTATAGCGATCAGAAACGTCTGCTTGAACTGGTGGCGGAGAACCGCTCCGACAAGCAGGCACAGATGATGGACGCAGGACATTCTCTGGCGGCGGGGCAGGCGCTGTCCTATCTGTCAAAGCAGGCTTATCTGATGGATCAGGTGAGCGGTCTTGCCTTCTACCGCCTGCTGGAAGGGATTGAGAAGGATTTTGAGGGGAAAAAGATAGAACTTTGCAACAATCTGGAACGTCTGACGGCGTATATTTTCCGTCCGGAGAATCTGATGGTGGATTATACGGCCCAGAAAGAAGGGCTTGCCGGAATCGAACCGTTGATTGCGGCATTAAAGGAAAAGCTTTGCAGGGAGCCGGTGGAGAGCATGCCCTATGTACCCAGTCCTGTGAAAAAGAATGAAGGGCTTATGAGCTCCGCGCAGGTTCAGTATGTATGCCGGGCGGGTAATTATGCGAAAAGAGGCCTGTCCTATACAGGGGCGCTGCGGGTTCTTAAGGTTGTGATGAGCTATGAGTATCTTTGGATGCAGGTCCGCGTTAAGGGAGGCGCCTACGGCTGTATGTGCCAGTTCGGAAAGACCGGGGAGAGCTATTTTGTATCCTATCGGGATCCCAATCTGGAGAAAACAATCGAAGTCTATGAGAAGGCGGCGGATTTTGTGGAAGCCTTTGAAGCCGACGAACGTACCATGACGCAGTATATTATCGGCGCTGTCAGCGCCCTTGATATGCCGCTTACGCCGGCGGCGAAAGGCGCCTATTCACTGAGTGGTTATATGACAGGCCTGTCTTTTGAGAAGGTGCAGAAGGAGCGGGATGAGCTGCTTGCCGCGGATGCAGACACAATCAGAAAACTGGCGGCGCATATACGGGCCTTTATGGAAGACGGCTGCCTTTGCGTGGTGGGAAATGAAGAGAAAATTAAGAAACAGGAAGCGCTTTTTAAATCAGTGGAATATTTGATTCATTAATATTTAAAAAAGAGGCAACCTTTTCTGCCCCTGATAGGTATTTAAGATAAGAGACACTGACAGGGAGAGGCTTCATGGAAAGGAAGACTTTCAGGAAAGGGAGGAAAAACTATGAAAAAAACATCTGTTATGAAAAATATTCTGACAGTAGGGCTGACGGCGGCGCTTCTCACTGCCTGCGGGGCATCGAAGGCGGGAGTCATGAGAAATGAAAGCACGTCGGAAGCGCCCGCCGCTGTGGCAGAGGCCTATGATACGTCGGCAGCCGGCTATGACGGAGGCGTGGTGTTGTCAAACGGCGCAAGCCCGGCCTTTCAGGAGGAAATGGCAAAAGAGGCATCCTATGATTATGCGGAAGCAGCCGCCGAGGAACCGGCGGGCGAGGGCGGATACGAACAGGACACGGTGACAAAGGCGCCGGTCACAGAGCGGAAGCTGATCAAAACCGTGGATATTGCGGCGGAAACAGAGGAGTTTGACACACTGGTGCCCGGCCTGCAAAAGCAGGTGGAGGCCCTTGGCGGTTACATAGAGAGTAATCAGGTTTATGAGATCGGCAGCTACTATGTGGATGACCACATGGAAAAGCAGCGCTGTGCCAACATGACGGCCCGCGTGCCAAAGGAGAAGCTGGACGGTTTTCTCGAACAGGTGGGGGAACAGACCAACGTTACCAGCCGCTCTGAAACCGTGGAGGATGTGACCTTACAGTATGTGGATCTGGAGAGTCACAAAAAGGCCCTTCTCACGGAACAGGAACGGCTTCTGGAGCTTTTGGCGCAGGCGGAGAGCGTGGAGGACATCATCGCCATAGAGGGACGGCTTTCCGAGGTGCGTTATCAGCTGGAAAGTATGGAATCCCAGCTTCGTACCTATGACAATAAGATTGATTACAGCACCGTATATCTTTCCATTCAGGAGGTGCGCAAATATTCCGCGCCGCAGGATGCGTCCATCGGACAGAGAATTTCCAGAGGATTTATAAAGAGTCTGGAGGATATTGGTTTCGGCATTCAGGATTTGGCCATCGGCTTTGTGATTGATATTCCCTATATCGTATTGGGGATTGTGATAATCGCCGTGGTGGTATTGATACTGCGCAAGGTTCGAAAGGTATGGAAGAAACACAGTGCGAAGCGTGAGGCGGTCCGCGGAGAGAAGAATCCGGAATCCTCAAAGCGCCGGATACAGTTCCGGTGGCCGGTTACGACAGGGCACGGCGAAAACGTGAAAGCAGAAAACGGGGATTCAAATACGGAGAATAAGCAGAAGGAAACAGACGGAGAATAAAATGACAGATGATATTAAAAAAGAAAATCCACAATTTAAATCAGGATTCGCCACATTGATCGGCAGGCCGAACGTGGGGAAATCCACGCTGATGAACGCGCTGATCGGGCAGAAAATAGCCATAACTTCGAAAAAGCCACAGACGACCAGAAACCGTATTCGTACCGTGTATACCTGCGAGGAAGGGCAGATCGTTTTTCTGGATACGCCGGGGATTCACAAGGCCAAAAACAAGCTGGGAGATTATATGGTGGACGCGGCGGAGCGTACCCTTTCCGAGGTGGACGTGATTTTGTGGCTGGTGGAGCCCTCGGATTATATAGGCGCGGGCGAGCGGCACATCATAGAAGTATTGAAGGATATAAATACACCCGTTATTTTAGTAATCAATAAGATTGATACCGTGAAGAAAGAACTGCTCCTTGGCCATATCGACACTTACAGGAAAGAGCTTGACTTTGCGGAAATCGTGCCGGTTTCCGCATTGAAAAGAGACGGTATGGAAATTTTGCTTTCCTGTATCATGAAGTATCTGCCTTACGGAGAACCCTTTTACGACGAAGATACGGTGACGGACCAGCCGGTGCGCCAGATTGCGGCGGAACTGATCAGGGAGAAGGCGCTTCGTTGTCTTGAGGAGGAAATTCCCCACGGGATTGCGGTCACAATCGAGCAGATGAAGTTCAGGAAAAAGATCGTGGACATCGAGGCTACCATCGTCTGCGAGAAGGATTCCCACAAAGGCATTATCATTGGAAAGCAGGGAAGCATGCTGAAAAAAATAGGGTCTCTTGCCAGAAGCGATATTGAAAAACTGGTGGAGAAACAGGTAAATCTCAAGCTTTGGGTCAGGGTGAAAAAGGACTGGCGCGACAGCGATTTCCTGCTCAAAAATTTCGGTTATAATCCCGGTGACACAGAATAGAAAAAGTCAAATCTGCGAACCCTAAATGGTGTGAGTGATAAAGTATCAGGGGGCGTAAGATGAAGGAGATAAATTACTGGGAGCAGTTTGAGACAACAGGCAGAATCGAAGATTTTCTGGCCTATAAAGACGCGCAGAGACAGGAAAAAGAGAAGGAAACCGGCCGGTCAGAGGAGCATTTTCATGCAGGGGATTACAGAGATTACGGGGATGGTTTTAAAGGCTGAACCGATAAATGATTATGACAGAAGGGTTGTCTTTCTGACAAAGGAGAAAGGGAAAATTTCGGCTTTCGCCAGAGGGGCGAGAAAACCTAACAGCAAGCTTCTGGCGGCTACCAATCCTTTTTGTTTCGGAACGTTTAAGCTGTACGAGGGAAGGACCTCCTACAATGTAATGGAGGCTGAAATCACCAATTATTTTGAAGGCCTTCGGGAAGATTATGAGGGCGCTTTCTACGGCATGTACTTTCTGGAAGTCATGGATTATTACACAAGAGAGAACAGCGATGAAAAGGAGATGCTGAAGCTCCTTTACCAGTCCCTTCGTGCGCTCATGCACGAGGGACTTTCCAATGTGCTGGTGCGATACATATTTGAGATGAAAGCCATGGTCATAAACGGAGAATTTCCCGGAATGCCAAAGGAAGGAACATGGGAGGAATCCACTCGGTATGCGGTTTCATATATTGTAAATGCAGGAATTGAAAAGCTTTATACCTTTACCGTTACCCCGCTGGTGCTTTCCCAGCTCAAAACCATCGCCGACGACTACAGGGCGCGATATACGGACCGTTCGTTTAAAAGTCTTGAAATTGTGGATAATCTCTAGTATGATAAAGCATGAGCCGATCAAGCTTGCTTGATTGGCTCATGGGCACGGCGAATAAACTATGTGCGAACAGCACGGCGGAGAGCCGCCGGGAGGGCCGTGAAGCGTTCCGTGGGTGATTTCAAAACAGAGGGGAAAAGATATGAAAAGGGTTGTATGGACAGTGGTTTTTGCAGGCCTGATTCTTGGCCTTGCCGGCTGCGGCCGGGAGGAAGCGCCTGAAATAAAGACGCTTACCTTTGAAAAGGAAGGGGAGATCCGGCATCAGGTCGTGGGGAAGCTGGATCAGGATTATTATCAGATCGAGATGTCGGATCTGGAGGAGTTTACTGCCGGTCGGGTGGAAGAGTACTGTGCCCAAAAGGGAGAAAAGAAGGTTGCCCTTGAATCGGCGGAGGAGAAGAACGGCAGTATTTTGCTGAATTTCTGCTATGCGTCGCCGGAGGATTACAGTGAATTTAATCACAGGGCCCTGTACGTGGGCACGCTTGCAGGTGCGGCGGACGCAGGGTATGAGATGGAGGCGGTGCCTCTTGTTTCGACAGAGGGAAAGGCGCAGGAGGTCGGCTATATAGAAGATTGGGATACGAAGAATCTGATTATTCTTGAGACCAAAAGCGGAGAGGAAATGCTTGTCAATCTGCCGGGGAAAACTCTCTACATTAATCAGGGCGCACATAACGGGCAGGAGCTTACTTTTGTGGGAAAAAAGAGCGTGAAGATAAGTAATCAGGATGAAGAGGGAACCACTGCGTTCTCCTATATCATATATGAGTGACGAGGAGGAAAGACGATGGAAAAAACAATGGAAAAGATTGTGGCGTTATCGAAGGCGAGGGGGTTCGTTTATCCCGGTTCCGAGATTTACGGAGGCCTTGCGAATACATGGGATTTTGGCAATCTTGGCGTTGAGCTGAAAAATAATATCAAAAAGGCCTGGTGGCAGAAGTTTGTCATGGAGAGTCCTTATAATGTGGGTGTGGACTGTGCGATCCTGATGAACCCTCAGACTTGGGTGGCCAGCGGCCATCTTGGCAGCTTTTCCGACCCTCTTATGGATTGTAAAGAGTGTCATGAGAGATTCCGTGCAGACAAGATTATCGAAGATTATGTGGCGCAGAAGGGCATGACCCTGGAGTCGTCCGTGGACGGCTGGAGCCAGCAGCAGATGAAAGATTTTATTGAGGACAATAATATTCCCTGTCCCACCTGCGGCAAACATAACTTTACGGATATCAGGCAGTTTAATCTGATGTTCAAGACATTTCAGGGCGTTACCGAAGATGCGAAGAATACGGTGTATCTGCGTCCCGAGACCGCACAGGGTATTTTTGTTAATTTCAAGAATGTGCAGCGGACTTCCCGCAAAAAGATTCCGTTTGGGATCTGTCAGGTCGGCAAGTCTTTTAGAAATGAGATCACGCCGGGCAATTTCATTTTCCGTGTGAGGGAGTTTGAGCAGATGGAGATGGAGTTTTTCTGTGAGCCCGATACCGATCTGGAGTGGTTTGCCTACTGGAAAAAATACTGTATTGACTTCTTAAAGAGTCTGGGAATGAAGGAAGAGGAAATGAGAGTCCGCGACCACGATCCGGAAGAGTTATCCTTCTACTCCAAGGCAACGACAGATATTGAATTTTTATTCCCCTTTGGATGGGGAGAGCTGTGGGGCATCGCGGATCGGACAGATTATGACCTGACCCAGCACCAGAATACTTCCGGTGAAGATCTGACTTATTTTGACGATACGAAGAACGAGAAATATATTCCTTATGTAATCGAGCCTTCGCTCGGCGTGGAAAGACTGTTCCTTGCAGTGCTCTGTGGCGCCTATGACGAAGAAGAAATCGGCGAGGGGGACATGCGTACCGTGCTGCATTTTCATCCCGCCCTTGCGCCTGTGAAGATCGGCGTGCTTCCGCTTTCCAAAAAGCTGAACGAGGGTGCGGAGAAGATATTTGCGCAGCTTTCCAAAAAGTACAACTGTGAATTTGACGACAGGGGTAACATTGGCAAGAGATACCGCAGACAGGACGAGATCGGCACGCCTTTTTGCGTTACATATGATTTTGATTCCGAGACGGACGGCTGCGTGACGGTAAGATTCCGTGATTCCATGGAGCAGGAGCGAATTGCGATTGACCAGCTGGATGCGTATTTTGCGGATAAGTTTACCTTTTGACAGATCGGATTTAATGTGAGATATTTTTGAAATGAGAGGATGATACGATGAAACCCTATGGTGTAAATGAACTGCGAAGGATGTTTCTTGATTTTTTTGAGAGTAAGGAACATCTGAAGATGAAAAGCTTTTCGCTGGTGCCCCACAATGACAACAGTCTGTTGTTAATCAATTCCGGCATGGCGCCCCTCAAGCCCTATTTTACCGGGCAGGAAATTCCGCCCAGAAGACGTGTGACTACCTGCCAGAAGTGCATCCGCACGGGCGATCTGGAGAACGTGGGCAAGACTGCAAGACACGGCACGTTTTTTGAAATGCTGGGAAATTTTTCCTTTGGGGATTACTTTAAGCGCGAGGCCATTGCGTGGAGCTGGGAGTTTCTGACAAGAGTGGTGGGTCTGCCTGAGGACAGACTGTATCCTTCCGTTTATGAGAACGACGACGAGGCTTATGATATCTGGAACAGGGAAATCGGCATTGCGCCGGAGCGGATTTTCCGATTTGGCAAGGAAGATAATTTCTGGGAGCACGGATCCGGGCCCTGCGGCCCCTGCTCGGAAATCTATTATGACCGGGGAGAAAAGTACGGTTGCGGTAAACCCGGCTGCACCGTAGGCTGTGACTGCGACCGCTACATGGAAATCTGGAATAATGTGTTTACCCAGTTTGACAATGACGGTAAGGGCAATTACACGGAACTGGAACAGAAGAATATCGACACCGGCATGGGGCTTGAAAGACTGGCCTCCGTGGTGCAGGATGTGGATTCCATATTCGATGTGGACACGGTGTTTGCGCTGCGTACGACGGTGTGCGAGATTGCGGGAGTGGAGTATAAGAAGGATTATGAAACGGACGTATCCATCCGTATTATCACAGACCATATCCGTTCCGCCACTTTTATGATTTCCGACGGCATTATGCCCTCCAACGAGGGGCGAGGCTATGTGCTTCGCCGTATTATCCGCCGGGCGGCCCGTCAGGGAAGAAAGCTGGGGATTCAGGACATGTTTCTGGCCGATCTGGCAGGGACGGTGATCGAGGGCTCAAAGGACGGGTATCCGGAGCTGGAGGAGAAGAAGGACTTCATTTTCAATGTGCTCAGGCAGGAAGAGAGCAAATTCAATAAGACTATTGATCAGGGACTGAGCATCTTAAATGAGATGGCGGAAGCGGTAGAACAAAGCGGTGGGAAGCAGCTTGGCGGCGCGGACGCTTTTAAGCTCTACGATACCTTTGGCTTCCCTCTTGATCTGACCAGAGAGATTCTGGAGGAGAAGGGCTTTTCGGTGGATGAGGACGGCTTTGCGGTATGTATGCAGGAGCAGAAGGAGAAAGCCAGAGCGGCCCGCAAGGTGACCAATTACATGGGCGCGGATGTGACCGTGTACGAGTCCATAGACCCTTCCGTTACCACGGAATTTGTTGGTTATGACAAGCTGACCTGTGATTCTGAAATTACGGTGCTTACCACCGAGACAGAGCTGACGGAAGAATTGTTGGAAGGTGACGTCGGCACGGTGATCGTGGAGCGGACGCCCTTTTATGCCACAATGGGCGGCCAGGAAGGCGACATCGGCGTGATCTCCACGGGCGACGGAGAATTTCAGGTTGAGAACACCATAAAACTGCTTGGCGGCAAGGTGGGACATATCGGCAGAGTGACGAGGGGCAGGATTCAGGTGGGCGATACTGCCATTTTGACAGTGGATACCGCGAGAAGAAGCAGTACATGCAGGAACCACAGCGCGACGCATCTGCTGCAAAAAGCCCTGCGGGAAGTGCTGGGCAATCATGTGGAACAGGCAGGTTCCTATCAGGACGGCGAAAGAACCCGGTTTGATTTCTCCCATTCCGCAGCGATGACAGCTGAGGAGCTGCAGAAGGTAGAGCAGATTGTCAATGAAAAGATAGCGGAGAATCTGACTGTTGAGACGAAAGTAATGAGTATAGAGGAGGCCAAGCAGTCCGGCGCAATGGCCCTTTTCGGTGAAAAGTACGGCGAGAGCGTGCGTGTTGTGCAGATGGGAGAGTTTTCCAAGGAGCTGTGCGGCGGTACGCATGTAAAATCCACCGGAATGATCGGTTCCTTCAAGATACTTTCCGAGTCCGGTGTGGCGGCGGGCGTGCGCCGTATTGAGGCGGTGACAGGCAGCAATGTGACGGTATACTATCAGAAACTGGAAGAGCAGTTAAACGCGGCGGCGAAGACGTTAAAAACCAATCCCGCAAATCTGGTGGAGCGGTGCGAGCACCTGATGGCGGAAATGAAGGCTTTGCAGAGCGAGAACGAGTCGTTGAAGAGCAAGGCGGCCAGAAACGCTCTTGGCGACGTGATGAACCAGGCGCAGGAGGTAAATGGTGTGACGCTTCTGGCCACAAAGGTTTCGGACGTAGACATGAACGGCCTGCGGGAGCTTGGCGACCAGCTCAAAGAGAAGCTGGGCGAAGGCGTGGTTGTGCTGGTTTCGGAAAAAGAGGGAAAGGTGAATCTGATCGCCATGGCAACTGACGGCGCAATAGCAAAGGGCGCTCATGCCGGTAATCTGATTAAAGAGATTGCCGCTTTCGTTGGCGGCGGCGGCGGCGGACGGCCCAATATGGCGCAGGCGGGAGGAAAGAATCCGGCGGGTATGAGCAGGGCGATTAACGCGTGCGTGAAGGCGCTGGAAGATCAGATTGCACAGCGGCAGGTGCCAAAGGGAATCAGACCATAAAATAATAAGTGTAATTTATTCTATACGGGAATAATTTTACATTTTGCGGTTGACTCATAACTAAAATGTGGTATAATTTGTGTTGTGTGAGAACACGCAAATAACCCAATCAGTCGAAATACTCTGGGACTGAAGGGAGGTCAGGTGCGGGAATGTCAAACGTAATCGTAAAAGAAAACGAGACTTTGGACAGTGCGCTTCGTCGTTTTAAGAGAAGCTGCGCGAAGGCAGGTATCCAGCAGGAAATCCGTAAGCGTGAGCATTACGAGAAGCCCAGCGTGAGACGTAAGAAAAAGTCCGAAGCAGCAAGAAAACGCAAATATAATTAAAAAACAAAGGCAGGCCTGAAGGAATCGCTTCAGGTCTGTTTTTTTGCGCGCATAGGCAGAGTCAGAACACGACAGAGACAGGCGATGTGCTTGCACATCAGATTGTCTGTGGCGGGTTATGGCGAGCAACGCGAACGAAAAATACGAAGTATTTCGAGTCTGCTTATGCGAAATATAGGCAGAGTCAGAAGCCTTACGAGTCTGCTTATACGCATAAGCAAGGAATATCCGTTGTCCCACTACAATATGTATAGTACAGAACAATTGGTAGGGGTGACTTGGTTTGCGGAAAATAAAGAAGCGGATCGTTGTGTGGCTTTTGATGGGAATTTTGTTGACAGACACGCTGTTTTTGACACTGACTGTTACGGTGCATGCAGCACCGGAGGTGAAAACGCCGTCTTATATTGTGATGGAGGCCACCACGGGGCAGATCATCTGCGAGCAGGATGCGGACACGAGGCGCAGTCCGGCAAGCATTACAAAGATCATGACGCTGCTCATTATCTTTGAACACCTGAAAAGCGGCAGGATTCATCTGGAGGATCAGGTGACAACAAGCGCATACGCAAAATCCATGGGAGGATCGCAGGTTTTTCTGGAAGAGGGGGAGACGCAGACCCTTGAGACCATGATTAAGTGTATTGCGGTGGCCAGCGGCAATGACGCCAGTGTGGCGGTGGCGGAGTACATAGCGGGAAGCGAAGGAGAGTTTGTCAAGCTGATGAACGATAAGGCGGAAAGCCTCGGCATGCAGAACACACATTTTGAGGATTGCTGCGGACTGACGGATTCCGACGATCATTTTTCTTCGGCAAAGGATGTTGCGATCATGTCGAGAGAGCTGATTACCAAGTATCCGGAGGTTTTTGACTACACGACGATCTGGATGGAGGACATTGAACATAAGACGGCGCAGGGAACGAGTACCTTTACTCTTTCCAGCACCAATAAACTGCTTAAGCAGTATGAGTGGACTACGGGGTTAAAGACAGGTTCCACTTCAAAGGCGCTTTACTGCCTGTCCGCTACCGCGAATAAGGATGGGATGGAATTAATAGCGGTTGTTATGGCTGCGCCTGATCCAAAGACGAGATTTCAGGACGCCATGGCCCTTCTGAGTTATGGATACAGTGTAAGTCAGATGTATACGGATGACAATAAAGATCCGCTGCCTGCCCAGAAGGTGGAGGGCGGTATCGAGGACACGGTCAATCTTGTTTACGCGACGCCTTTTTCCTATCTTGATACGGCAGGAAATAATTTGAGCGAGATTGAAAAGGAAATCAGCCTGCCGGGCACTGTGACAGCGCCGATTGCAGAGGGGGATGCCATTGGAGAGGCGGTTTATAAGCTAAACGGCGCCCGTATCGGCAGTGTGTCCATTCTGGCGGCGAAGAACGTGGAGAAGGCGCGGTATAAGGACTATTACAAGAAGCTATGGGGGCTTTATCTGATGAAGAGACCACATGGAGCAGCCGGAAAGTAACAGAACAAAAGTTCGCAGATTGCGGGAAGCGGGGAGTATGTGCTATACTTTATAAGTTGCAGAGGCATGGAGAAATGCCGCTGTTCGTACCTGTGAAACAGAAAGAAATGTAAAAACCGCAGGGACGGACGGCGGACGGACGGGAACAGTGCATGTGGGAAGGGATTCTGGTTTTTATAATAGTAGTCGTTATTATATGCCTGCTAGCAGCGGCGGTGGACAGCAGCCGGTTTGTCAAAGTTACTTATGAGATCAAGTCTGATAAGCTTACAAAGCCATGTAAAATGGTGCTTTTATCGGATTTGCACAATAAATCCTTCGGGAGAGAAAATCACAGGCTGCTTGCCGCCATTGATGGGATTTCACCTGATGCGGTGCTTGTGGCGGGAGATATGCTGACGGCAAGAAAAGGCGCGGATTTCGGGCAGGCGCTTTCGCTGATGGAGAGGCTTGCCGCCGGATATAAGGTTTATTACGGCATGGGCAATCACGAATACCGGCTGGGCCTTTATCCTGACGATTATCCGGGGATGTATGAAGGTTATTTTTCCGGCCTGAAAAAAGCGGGAATCGAGCCGTTAATCAATGAGAGCGTCTATCTGCCGGAGTGGAATATTTCTGTCTGCGGCGCGCAGATCGACAGATCCTATTACAGGCATTTTCGCAGGAAGCCGATGGAGACGTCCTATCTGAAGAAAATATTGGGTGAGCCGGCGGGAGAGAAGTTTCAGCTGCTTATCGCTCACAATCCGATTTATTTTGACGCCTACGAGGCGTGGGGCGCGGATCTGGTGGTGTCGGGACATGTGCATGGGGGTATTATGAGACTGCCGGTTTTGGGCGGGGTGCTTTCCCCTATGCTGACTTTGTTTCCCCAATATGACGGCGGCGTATTTCATGAGAAAAAAAGTACAATGATTTTGAGCCGGGGGCTGAGCAGTCACACGCCCCCGATCAGAATTTTTAATCCGGGCGAGCTCATAGTCATTGAGTTAAAGCCGGACAGGTAGTTTGAAATGGTAAGAGAGGACAGGCTATGGCAATTCCTGTAAAGCTTGAGGTGTTCGAGGGACCGCTGGATCTGCTCCTGCACCTGATTGATAAGAATAAAGTGGATATTTACGATATCCCCATTGTGGAGATTACGGAGCAGTATCTGGATTACATCAGGCAGATGGAGACTGAGGATATGAACGTCATGAGCGAATTCCTGGTGATGGCGGCCACCCTGATAGACATCAAGTGCAAAATGCTTCTTCCAAAGGAAGTAAACGGGGAGGGGGAGGAGGAAGACCCCCGTGCCGAACTGGTAGAAAAGCTGCTGGAATACAAAATGTGCAAGTATATGTCCTATGAGCTGAGGGACCGCATGGTGGACGCAGAGAGAAATCTCTATAAGCGGCCAACCCTTCCGCCAGAGGTGGCGGATTACAGACAGCCTGTTGATTATGAGGAGCTGATCGGCGATATGACCCTGAACAGGCTGCATGAGATATTCAAGCAGATGATGAAGCGGCAGGAGGACAAGATTGATCCGGTCAGAAGTACCTTTGGGAAAATTGAAAAGGATGAGATTGACCTTGATTTGAAGACTACCTATGTGGAGGCCTATGTGCGCAGCCATAAAACATTCAGCTTTCGAAGGCTTTTGGAGAAGCAGCACAGCAAGATGGAGGTCATTGTGACCTTTCTGGTGATTCTGGAAATGATAAAGACAGGGCGGATCGGCATCGAGCAGGAGGATACGTTTTCGGATATCATTATCACGGCGAGGGAAACGGCTGACGAGGGGCCGTTGCAGCTGACGAGCGTCAGTTGATAAGAGGAAATGAAAATGGAAAAAAATAGGGCAAAGGCAGTGCTGGAAGCGATTCTGTTCACCATGGGCGATTCGGTGGAGATTGACAGACTGGCCGCCGTGATCGAAGAGGATAAAGACACCACGAGGCGGTTTTTGGAGGAGATGGCGGAAGAATATCAGAAAGAGGATCGGGGGATCGGTCTTACGACGTTGGATAACGCGGTGCAGATGTGCACCAAAAGCGAATTATACGAGTACCTGATTAAAATTGCCAAAACCCCCAGGAAGTTTGTGCTTACGGATACGCTGTTGGAAACCCTTTCCATAATTGCCTACAAACAGCCGATTACGAGGCTGGAGATTGAAAAGGTGAGGGGCGTAAGCTGCGACCATGCGGTCAACAGACTTCTGGAATTTGACCTGATTACGGAGGTGGGCAGGCTGGATGCGCCGGGGCGCCCCCTGTTGTTTGGCACGACGGAGCAGTTCCTTCGGAGCTTTGGGGTGAAATCCATAGAGGATCTGCCGGAGCTTTCCGCGGTGCAGATAGAGGAATTTAAGCAGCAGGCTGAGTCCGAGGTGGAGATGCAGCTTGATATTTAAGGAGCAGATGCGGTATGGGATACGGCAAGATAAGACAGAAGCGCTTTCTGCTGGCATTTTGTATCATATGCCTTTTGGGGCCGCTTCTGGCGGGATGTATCTTTGATGAGACGGGAAGTCTGCGGCTGACCGTTCCGGCAGTCGCCGCCGGAGAAATACAGAAAATGCTGGGCGAGGGGTTTCGGGAATACGAGGTGAAGCCGGAGCTTTACTTTGACGGACACTCGCTGGCTTATGACAGTGCAGAGGATGTCTATTACATTACCCAGAATATGGGCGACGGATTTTTCAGCGGTGTTTTAAAAAGCAGCGAAGGAAGGCTTTACTGGCAAAAGGATCGCTATTTTACTGAATTTGCAGATGCTCTGGCAAAGGGGCATCTGTTTTCGCTGTACTGCATTGATGAAGATACGAAGAACTGGTGCCGCTACCGTGTGGTTTTTTCCGGTATGCCAATTATGGTGATTGAGACACAGGATGGAGGAATGATCAGGGACGATACGTGCGACGGTGAAATGAGGCTTTTTGACCTGAGATTTCCGGGAAGGGAGTATGTGTCCGCTTCCTGCCAGACCAATATCAGGGGAGGCACCAGCCGGGGATTTGCCAAAAAAGGATACAAACTGACACTGGATGATAAACAGTCCCTGCTTGGGATGAGGAGGGATGAGGATTGGATTCTTGCGGCGCTCTACGATGATCACGGACTGATACATAACAAGTTTTCCTATGATGTGTGGAGGGATATTGCAGGCAGCAACCTGGTCAAAAAGGACGGCGGCACTACCATGGAGTATGTGGAGCTGTTCTGTAATGACACCTATCTTGGGGTGTACGGGCTGATTGAGCGGATCGACGCGAAGGAACTGTCGTTGGGGGAAACGGAAGATATTTTATATAAATGTTATGGCCGTGAACTGCCGGAGGAGTCGCTGGACTGGATTCCCGTGCTGGATAAAGCCTATGAGATCAAATATCCGGCCGAGGAAGATCTTGCAAACTGGCAGCCGCTGCAGGAATACCTCGAGGTCTTTACGGACAAAGACGGCATTGCAGATTATGAGCAGGCAGTTTCCCTGCTTAATATGGAGAACGCCGTCGATCACAATCTTTTTATTATGCTGTCCTACGGATGCGACAACAACAGGCGGAAGAACACCTTTTTTCTGGCGGAGTGGGGAGGAAACGCGAATCCCGGTTATACCATGATCAAAATTCCATGGGACTGCAACGCAACCTGGGGGAATTTCTGGCGGCGGGGCGAGGAATTTAATAATACCATTTATGAGCCGGTAAGGATTACGGATCCGAATCTCTGGAGCGAGGATATGAAGGCGCTGTTTTTGTGCCGCCCGGATGAGATCGGAGAACTGATGAGAAGGCGCTGGTCTGAGCTTCGCCGTGACATTTTGTCTCAGGAAAGGCTTGTGGCCATGCTGGACGGAGAATTTTCCTATCTGCATGGTTCGGGGGCCTATGACCGTAATTATCGGTTGTGGCCAAACGGCACCGCGTATTGGGACGATCGCTATATCTATGAATATGTGGAAGGAAGACTGGCATATCTGGACGATTATTTTGAAACCCCCTGGCTGGATGAAACGCCGGCTCTTGATTATTAGCGGGGCGTCCTTTGCAGGAACGGGCCGCCAGCGCTGCAAAATATAATTTTACAGGAAAAGGAAAATATAGCTAAAGTAAAATACATAATGTGCCGATAAAAGATATGTAACTTAATATCTATGGATAAGTAGAATATTTCCCGGGCACTTTTGGAATCTGTATGAACCGATATTACGGATGAATGCAAGGAGGCGGATTTCGTCAGGGGGGGGGGTAAAATGCTCTCAGTACAGACCAATATGCTTGCGGCTAATGCGAGTCGTCAGCTTGGTATAATTACAAATAAAAATGCCAAAAGTTCAGAAAAATTATCTTCCGGTTACCGAATCAATCGCGCCGCAGACGATGCGGCGGGTCTTTCTATTTCCGAAAAAATGAGAAGACAGGTAAGAGGGCTTACGCAGGCTGCGGCCAATGCGCAGGACGGCATTTCCATGGTGCAGACCGGCGAGGGCGCGTTAAACGAAGTGCATGATATGCTGCAAAGGGCCAACGAGCTGGCGGTCAAGGCGGCTACGGGCACTTTACAGGCCGGAGACCGCGCGATGATCGACGCGGAGATTCAGCAGCTCAAGGCGGAGATTGATAAGACTGCCCAAAATACCACGTTTAATGAAATAAATATATTCCCGGAAGGCGGTTTGCAGCCTCAGGCAGGGTGGTCGGAAGTCTATGAGTTTGACCTGACTTATCATATGGCTGACGGGTCGGTATCTATTAACGGGACGTCCGATAATGTTTCTGCCGCGGATGCGGCCATGGGGCGTGCGGCGGTGAAGCCGACGGCGTCGGGCGGTGCGCTTGCGACCAAACTTGCGACGGATTTTATTCCCAAGGCCGCCGCGCAGATATTTGATGCCTTTCCTTCCCTGAAAAACGAGATTGGCAGCGAGACGATGAATATTAAGATAACGGTTAAGTCGCTGGACGGGTCAGGGAGGATGCTGGCACGGGCAGGCTATTCCTTTTATCCATCCGGTAGTCCGACAGATAGAGGTTTTAATCTTGAGATTCAGTTTGACTCCAACGATTTTAAGATGGCGGATGCGGAAGGGACAGGAAGCATGTCTAAGGCGCTGCAGTCCACGGTTGCGCATGAGATGATGCATTCTGTGATGCAGTATGTGATGCCGATTAAGATGAAAAAGGAGTTGCCGGAGTGGTTCAGTGAGGGCGTTGCCCAGCTCTCGGGAGGCGGGTTCCCGACCAACTGGAATAATACGCTGATTGCCTATGCAAGTAAACTGGCGGATGAAAATGATACCAGTCAGGATGCAAATATACAGGCGTACCTGAAAAAATATACGCCGGCCAACAGGCCTTACGGTCACGGATACCTGGCGGCAGCCTATGCGGGGTGGCTTGCAAACGGCGGCGGCGCCGTGACGGGCGCGAATATTGCCGCAGGTATGGATAAGATTCTTGGAGAACTGATCAAAGGCAGTTCCTTTTCCGCAGCGGTGCAAAGTTGTACGGGATTGTCTGCGTCAACGATTACGAGCCGTATTACGAATGGCAGCGGCGGCGCGCTGGAATTTGTCCGTAAACTTTCTTATCAGTCTCTTGGCGGAGATGGTTCTGTCATTACGAATGCACTCAATGTAAGCGGGGTAATCAACGGTACGGGCAGTGGCCCGGTAGTTGTGCCGGATCCGTCAGATCCGGGCAATCAGCCAATTGGCGCAGTAGAAGGAGATAAATGGCTGGAGCTGCAGGTTGGCGCAGAAGCTGGACAGCATATCGAGGTGCCGCTTTATCAGATGAATACGGATGCGCTGGGATTATCGGCAACCAATGTAAAAACAACCGACGACGCCGATATGGCGATTGATGAGATTAAAGCGGCGATACAGATGGTCAGCAACGTGCGAAGCGAATACGGCGCGATACAAAACCGCCTTGAGCATACCATCAATAATCTGAATAATATTGCGGAGAATACGGCGGAAGCAGAGTCCAGAATCAGGGATACCAATATTGCGGAGGAGATGGTCGATTACTCCAACAATCAGATTTTAATGCAGGCGGGAGCATCCGTACTGTCACAGGCAAATCATCAGTCGGAGATGATACTTAGTCTTCTCGGGTAACTGCCTGATCGGGAAAGGAGCATGACGGGATGGGAAAAATGATGAAGATTGTCTGCGCATCCTGTAAGAACGAATGGCAGTGTATGACCGGCTGCGGGCTGTCGCATGCTCTGTTGCAAAGCGTGGTTCGGGAGTTCCCGAAAGAGACGCAGGATACAGTAATGGAGAAGGCAGGGGAAGAACTTCCGTTATTTGAATTTGGATTCCATCTTTCTGCGTGCAACGGATGTGGAAATATCGTGAGCGTTCCCGTACTGAGGTTTGAGGAGAGGGAGGAAGAGTATGTCGGTCCCTGTCCGGTATGTCAGGACGACGTAGCCATTATTACAGATATGGAAGATACGGTCTGTCCCGTGTGCGGAAATAAAACGCTTTTGGCGGAAGAAATAGGAAGATGGGATTAGTCCTTTGGACTGGGAAGAACAGGAAGCGGAAAGAGGCATATAAGGACGGAAAATGCATATATATTAACGATGAAACAGTCGGGTTACTATATGCATATCATTTTTAGACATCCTATTATTATGAAAAATCGAAGGAAAGACAAGGTAATCGCAGTGGTTTTGGCGATTGCCTTGTTTTGCTGTTCGGCAACGTATATCCGCGCAGAAGATGATAAACATGAGAAAGAGACGGCAAAAGAGCAGTTACAGCTTTACGCCCAGTCGGCGGTTTTAATGGACGCGGATTCGGGAAGGGTTCTTTACGGAAAAAACCCGGAGGCAAAACTGCCTATGGCCAGCACCACGAAGATCATGACCTGTATTTTAGCCCTGGAATATGGGGATACAGAGCAGATTGTGGAGGCTTCCTCCTATGCGGCGGGGATGCCGAAGGTAAAGCTGTATGTAAAGGAAGGGGAAAAATACCGTCTGGGGGATTTGCTGTATTCTCTCATGTTGGAGTCTCATAATGATTCTGCGGTGGTAGTTGCGGAGGCGGTGGGAGGCAGTGTGGAGAAATTTGCCGCCATGATGAATCAGAAGGCCAGAGATATCGGGTGTTATGATACCTATTTCATTACGCCAAACGGACTGGATGCAAAGGTGAACGAGAACGGGAAGGTACATTCCACCACGGCGGCGGATCTGGCCAAAATAATGGCCTATTGTGTGACGGATTCGCCAAAAAAGGAAGAGTTTTTGGAGATTACCCGCACGCAGAGCTATGATTTTACGAACGCGGACGGGACAAGGAGCTTTCACTGCAGCAATCATAACGCTTTTCTGGGTATGATGGAGGAGGCGCTGTCTGGAAAGACGGGTTTTACAAATAACGCAGGTTATTGTTATGTGGGAGCCGTGGAGAGCGAGGGGCGGATTTTTACCGTGGCGCTTTTGGCCTGCGGCTGGCCGAATAACAGAAGCTATAAATGGAGCGACATGAAAGAGCTGGCCGCTTACGGTATGGAACGGTATCAGTATCAGGATATTTATGAGGAGCAGACCTTTGCGGATATTCCGGTGCGAAACGGCATTGCGGAAGAAGCAGGGACGCCCTTTGAGGAGGCCAGCGTATCAGTCTCTCTTAATAAGGAAGAAGAAGGACTGCGGGTTCTTCTTTGCAAAGAGGATCAGGTGGAAGTCAAAAGGCAGGTGGAAACTGCGCTGGATGCGCCTGTAGCGGCAGGAGAACAGGTGGGAACGATATCCTATTATTTAAATGGGGAGCTGATCCGAAGCTACCCTGTCTGTACCGATTCCGGGGCGGAGGAACGAAGCTTCCCATGGGTTCTTAAGTATGTTTCAAAACTTATATTTTTTTTGTAAAATCTTCTGGTAGGAAAAGGGATTCTGTGTTATACTACTTTCGTGCGTTATGCACATAAAAGATCATCTTTTATTTTTTTATATTATGATAAATGGAGGGCTGAAAAATGAGTACTACTTCTCAAGCGAGTCAAAGAATTAATGCTTTACTCGACGAAAACAGTTTCGTTGAAATCGGCGGTCTCGTGACAGCGAGAGCCACGGATTTCAATTTGAAACAGACTGAGACTCCGTCTGACGGTGTCGTGACCGGCTACGGTTTGATCGACGGTAATCTCGTGTATGTCTACAGCCAGGACGCTTCCGTTCTGAACGGATCCGTGGGCGAGATGCATGCGAAGAAGATCGTCAATATCTACGAGCTGGCAATGAAGATGGGCGCGCCTGTGATCGGGCTCATCGAATCCGCGGGACTTCGTCTTCAGGAGGCAACCGATGCATTAAACGGATTCGGTGAGATCTACAGAAGTCAGGCGTTGGCTTCCGGCGTGATTCCGCAGATCACGGCTGTGTTTGGCAGCTGCGGCGGTGGACTTGCCCTGATTCCTGCCATGACAGATTTCGCATTTATGGAGAAGGAGAAGGCGAAGCTGTTTGTCAATTCTCCCAATGCGCTGGAGGGGAACGAGATTTCCCGCTGCGATACTTCCGCCGCTGCGTTCCAGAGCGAGGAGACAGGCCTGGTGGATATGGCTGCGGATGAGGCGTCTGTTTTTGCGCAGATCAGACAGCTGGTGTCCATTTTACCTGCTAACAATTCCGATCTGGCATGGACGGACTGCACGGACGATTTGAACCGTGCCTGCGCACAGATCACCGGCTGCGTGGGTGATACGGCGATTGCCCTGTCCCAGATCGCAGACGACGGTCTTTTTGTGGAAGTAAAGCAGGACTATGCAAAGGACATGGTTGCAGGCTTTATCCGCCTGAACGGCGCGACCATCGGCGCGGTTGCAAACCGCACGGAGGTATGCGATGAGAATGGCGAGGTAGTCCAGAAATTTGACGCGGCTATTTCTCCCAATGGCGCGGAGAAGGCAGCTGAATTTGTAAACTTCTGCGATGCCTTCGACATCCCGGTGCTGACGCTTACTAATGTGACGGGCTTTGCAGCAACGACCTGTTCCGAAAAGAGAATGGCCAAAGCGGCAGGCAGGCTTACATATGCCTTTGCCAACGCAACCGTTCCCAAGGTGAACGTTATTATTGGTAAGGCATACGGCAGCGCATATGTGGCTATGAACTCCAAGGCAGTGGGCGCGGACATTACAATCGCATGGCCTGATGCACAGATCGGCATGATGGATGCGAAGCTGGCGGCGAAGATTATCTGCGACGGACAGGGCTCTGATGCGATTGACGCCTGCGCGAAGGAATATGAGGCGTTACAGAACAATGTGACCAGTGCGGCGAAGAGAGGCTATGTGGATCAGATCGTGGAGCCGGCGGATACGAGAAAGTATGTGATCGGCGCCTTCGAGATGCTTTCCTCCAAGGCAGAGGGACGTCCGGAGAAGAAGCACGGTACGGTTTAAGGGGCTTCATTTGTTCGTTTTGCAAATATTGTGCCTGCGTTTTTTATGCGCAGGTTACGGAAAGGCATGTGTGTAAGTATGAAAAAACTATTGGTAATATTAGGAATGATTACCTGTATGGCTACTCTTGCAGCGTGCGGTCAGGAGGAAGCAACCGCAAACGGCCCGATCAGTACGGAGCAGGCGGTAGATGTCGGCAGCACCATTGTTGAGCAGATGAATATGATCGTAAGCCAGGGCGCTATCGAGCAGTATGCCGGGAATGATCCCGTTCTTCTGAACGGTTTTCAGGGCTGGGAGAGCGCGCTTGAGGATATCGGCACCTACGAGGGTGTGGACGGCGGTTCCGTAACTTTTGAAGAGGATGAGGTAATTATCAGAATTAACGTATTAGGTTCCTCTCATAACGCGGAAGTCGAGATCATTCTTGACAGTACGCTGGCAACCTACATCGGCATCACAACCAATGTGCATTATTCCATGGGTGAGATCATGTTTAAGGCATTTTTGAATACCGTGATCGGTATGGGTACCGTATTTGTGGTTCTTATTCTGATCAGCCTGATTATCTCCTGCTTCACGCTGGTATCCAAGTTTGAGGCGAAGCAGAAGAAAGAGGAGCCCGCGCCTGCGGCAGCGCCTGTTGTAGAGCAGATTGCGGCAAAGGAGGAACTCTCCGACGATACTGAACTTGTGGCGGTTATCGCGGCGGCAGTTGCAGCTTACGAAGGAGCGGCTTCAACAGACGGTTTCGTGGTGAGATCCATCAGAAAATCTAATAAGAGCAAATGGCAGAATGCCTAAGATCATAGGAGGATATGAAGATGAAGAATTATACAATTACCGTAAATGGCAGCGTATATGATGTAGTGGTGGAAGAGGGAGCGACAAGCGGCGCACCTGCAGCGGCAGCGCCTGCAGCGCCCAGAGCGGTTCCCAAGGCAGCTCCTGCTCCCGCAGCGACTCCTGCGGCAGGTGCAGCTGGCAGTGTGAAGATTGAGGCCGGCGCGGCAGGAAAGGTATTTAAGATCGAAGCCAATGTAGGACAGGCAGTGAAGAAGGGTGACGCTGTCGTGATCGTAGAGGCTATGAAGATGGAGATCCCTGTAGTGGCTCCTCAGGACGGTACTGTAGCCAGCATCAATGTAGCAGTAGGCGACGCTGTTGAGGCAGGCGCACTTCTTGCGACATTGAACTGATCATCGGAAGAAGCGGTAAATCATAACGCTTCCTCTGAAACTAAAACTACAGGAGGTTAAGAAAATGTATATAGTTGAGACGCTTGACAATCTGATACATCAGACCGCTTTCTTTAATCTGGAAGTCGGCAATTATATCATGATTGTCGTAGCACTTGTATTTCTATATCTGGCTATCGGCAAAGGCTTTGAGCCGCTCTTATTGGTGCCGATCGCCTTCGGTATGCTGCTCGTGAATATCTATCCGGATATCATGGCGGAGTACGGAGAGGGCGGCATGGGCGGCGGTCTGCTGTACTACTTCTATAAGCTGGATGAGTGGGCAATTCTGCCATCCCTGATCTTTATGGGCGTGGGCGCCATGACGGATTTCGGTCCGCTGATTGCAAACCCGAAGAGCTTCCTCTTGGGAGCGGCTGCGCAGTTTGGTATTTTCATGGCATATTTTGGCGCGATCTTCTTGGGATTTAACGATAAGGCTGCGGCGGCTATTTCCATTATCGGCGGTGCGGACGGCCCGACTTCCATTTTCCTTGCAGGAAAACTGGGACAGACGACTTTGCTTGGCCCGATTGCGGTGGCGGCTTATTCCTATATGTCGCTTGTGCCGATTATTCAGCCGCCTATTATGAAGCTTTTCACGACGGAGAAGGAGAGAAAGATCAAGATGGGACAGCTTCGTCCTGTCAGCAAGCTGGAGAAAATCCTTTTCCCGATCGTTGTTACGATTGTGGTTTCTCTGATCCTTCCTACCACAGCGCCCCTTGTAGGTATGCTGATGCTGGGTAATCTGTTCAGAGAGTGCGGCGTGGTAAGACAGCTGACAGATACGGCTTCCAACGCGCTGATGTACATCGTGGTTATTATCCTCGGTACGTCCGTAGGCGCGACCACCAGTGCGGAAGCATTTTTAAACATGGATACCATCAAGATCGTTATTCTTGGTCTGGTTGCGTTTGCATTCGGTACGGCGGCAGGCGTTCTCTTTGGTAAGCTGATGTGCGTGATTACCAAGGGTAAGGTAAATCCGCTGATCGGTTCCGCTGGCGTTTCTGCGGTGCCCATGGCGGCCAGAGTGTCTCAGAAGGTCGGTGCGGAGGCTGATCCTACAAACTTCCTGCTGATGCACGCGATGGGTCCTAACGTAGCGGGTGTTATCGGTACGGCTGTAGCAGCCGGTACGTTTATGGCAGTGTTCGGAGTGTTCTGATTTCTTTTAAATCATACAGAATTGACATTCCAATGCAGGCACGCTTTCGCTGCGTTACGCTCGCAGCGCCTGCTTATGGAAATGTCAATTCTGCACAAATAGAAAGAATGACAATAAAAAGAAAGGAATGAAAATATAATGGCAGAACAGATTAAAAAGCCGGTTGGAATCATGGAAACCGTTCTTCGTGACGCACATCAGTCTCTGATTGCGACCAGAATGCCTACCGAGAAAATGCTTCCAATCGTAGATAAAATGGATAAAGTCGGCTACCACGCTGTAGAGTGCTGGGGCGGCGCTACCTTCGATGCATCTCTTCGTTTCCTGAAAGAGGATCCGTGGGAGAGACTGAGGAAGTTAAGAGACGGCTTCAAAAACACAAAATTACAGATGTTATTCAGAGGCCAGAATATTTTGGGATACAGGCCTTACGCAGATGATGTGGTGTACGCTTTTGTTGAGAAATCCATTGCAAACGGTATTGACGTCATCAGAATTTTCGATTGCCTGAACGATATTCGTAACCTTCAGGCGGCGGTGGACGCAACTAACAAAATTAAAAAGCAGGAGGGCAGAGGACAGTCCCAGATCGCCCTTTCCTATACGCTTGGCGACGCCTATACATTGGATTATTGGGCGGATATGGCGAAAAAGATTGAGGAAATGGGCGCGGATTCCATCTGTATCAAGGATATGGCGGGCCTGCTCGTTCCTTACCGTGCGGCGGAGCTTGTGAAGACCTTAAAAGAGAGCACGAAGCTTCCGATTCAGCTGCACACGCATTACACGTCCGGCGTAGCTTCCATGACGTATCTGAAGGCAGTTGAGGCAGGCGTGGATGTTATTGACTGCGCGATTTCTCCTTTTGCACTGGGTACGTCCCAGCCGGCAACTGAGGTTATGGTTGAGACCTTTAAGGGTACGGAGTATGATACCGGATATGACCAGAATATTCTGGCGGAGATTGCAGATTATTTCCGTCCTTACCGTGAGGAATGTATCGAATCCGGTCTGATGAGCACCAAGGTACTCGGCGTCAACATCAATACGTTGCGTTATCAGGTTCCGGGCGGCATGCTCTCCAACATGGTAAGCCAGCTGAAAGAGCAGAAGGCAGAGGATAAATATCAGGATGTGCTGGAAGAGATTCCGAGAGTTCGTAAAGACTGCGGCGAGCCGCCTCTTGTTACGCCTTCCTCTCAGATTGTCGGCACGCAGGCAGTATTTAACGTGTTGATGGGTGAGAGATATAAGATGGCGACAGGCGAGTTTAAGGATCTGCTTCGCGGTAATTACGGACAGACAGTTAAGCCCATGAGCCAGGAAGTAATCGACAAGGTTATTCCCGGTGAGCCCCGCTCTACCGCTCGTTCCGCTGAGGCTACCGGCCACGTTGAGCCGGAGCTTGCAGGTCTGGAAGCGGAGATGAAGGAATGGAAACAGCAGGACGAGGACGTATTGTCCTATGCACTGTTCCCTCAGGTGGCTATTGATTACTTCAAGTACCGCCAGGCGCAGCAGGAGAAGGTTGATATGACTCAGGCGGATACAAAGAATAATGTATACCCTGTTTAAGCATTGAACCGAGCAAGGCTATAAAAGTGCAGCTCCCGAAAGTTTACTTTCGTGGGGCTGTATTTTTATAGCCTTATTCGGCGAGAGCCGTACAACGAGGATTTGCGAAGCAAATTCGAGTGGTGGCTCGGTTCAGAGAAAAATGAGCGGAGACAGGTAAGGGCCGCGAGGATTTGCGAAGCAAATACGAGTGGTGGCTCGGTTCAGAGAAAAATGAGCGGAGACAGGTAAGGGCCGCGAGGATTTGCGAAGCAAATTCGAGTGGTGGCTCGGGTTTGTATTATTTTAGATTTTTTTCTTAAGAGGGCTTGACTTAGGTTACATAATATATTATAATAACATACGTTACCAAAAGATGCTGTAAAAAGTTACAAGAGAGGTACATTCTTATGGCAAGAAAAGAGACTATTACGAAAAGCGACATACTGAACGCGGCCTTTGAGATGGCGCGGGAGGAGGGATTCGGCCAGGTGAGCGCAAGGACTCTGGCGGCCAGAGCCGGCTGCTCCACGCAGCCGATTTTCCGTGTTTATAAAAACATGGAAGAGCTGGGAGAGGATCTTTTTATCAGGGCGATGGAATTTTTCAATACGTATTATGAGGAGTTCCCAAAGATTAATAATACGCCCTTTGTTAATCTGGGACTTGCCTACATCCGTTTTTCACAGGAGGAACAGCAGCTTTTTCGTCTTTTGTTTCTTTCGGAAAACCGGCATGGAAAAAGCCTTTACGATATGTTAAACGGAAAAAACGGCGCGGTTGTCCGGGAAATCAACAGTGCGAAAATATTCGGCTGTAAGGATCCCAGCGGTATGTTTATGAAGATGTGGATTTTTATTCATGGGGCGGCATGCATGACGTTGACAGGGGATTATGATTTGCAGGAGGAGGACACCATCAAACTGCTGGAAGAATCCTATAACGCTTTTCAAAATATTTGATAACGCCGGGAGAGCGGTAGCATGGTAATAGAAAATCGTTATGATATCATAACCAGAATCAATGAATATTACGGCAGAATGAGTAAAGGGCAGAAAGCGATCTCGGCTTTTATTTATGATCACTATGACCAGGCGGTGTTTATGACGGCGGCCAAGCTGGGGGATACGGTAGGAGTGAGCGAGTCCACTGTAGTTCGTTATGCCATGTTCATCGGCTATGACGGATATCCGGAATTTCAGAGAGATCTGGAGTACTGGGTGCAGAATAAAATTAATTCTGTGCAGAAGATCGGTGCAAAATATGGTAAAAGCAGCCAGTCGGAAATATTGAATTCCGTATTGCAGGCGGATATTGAAAAAATTCAGGACACCATTCATAATCTGGATCCGACGGCATTTGAGACGGCTGTAGATATTATTCTGGCGGCCAGAACCGTCTATATCATGGGCGTCAGAAGTTGTGAGCCACTGGCCGACTTTTTGCAGTTTTATCTGAATATGATCCGGGGAAATGTCGTGCTTTTGCGTACGACCAGTGTGTCGGAGACCTTTGAACAGATGATCCGTATCGGCGAGCAGGACGCTTTTGTGGGAATCAGCTTTCCCAGATATTCCATGAGAACTTTAAAGGCGATGGAGTTTGCCAATGACAGAAACGCCAAGGTGATTGCGGTGACGGATTCCGTACATTCGCCGATGAATCTGTATTCTTCCTGCAATCTTTTTGCCAGAAGCGACATGGTGTCCATTGTGGATTCGCTGGTGGCGCCTTTAAGCATGATTAACGCGCTGGTTGTGGCGATGTGCTTAAAGCAGCCGGAGGAAGTAAAAGATAATCTGAAAAATCTGGAGGAAGCCTGGAACAATTATCAGGTATATCTGAACGACGAGATAAATTTCATCGACGAGGAGCCGATGTTAAATTACCCATTGAGAAAGAAAGCGGAATAGGGCCGGATAAATATGGACAGGGAAAGAAATCAGGTGGTCGTGGTCGGTGGCGGCGCGGCCGGTATGATAGCGGCGGCAGCGGCGGCAGACAGCGGCCGCCGTGTTATTATTCTCGAAAAGAATGAAAAGCTGGGTAAAAAGCTTTATATTACAGGCAAAGGACGGTGTAATGTAACCAACGCCTGCGAGCGGGACAAGTTTTTTGAAAATATTGTGAGTAATCCGAAATTTCTGTACAGCGCCTTTCACGAGCTGGATAATTTCGGGGTGATGGCGCTTCTTGAGAATAACGGATGCAATTTAAAAACGGAGCGTGGAGAGCGGGTATTCCCGGTTTCAGACCATGCCTCCGATGTGACGGCGGCGTTTCAGCGGCTTTTAAGGAAAAAAGGTGTGGAAGTGCGGCTTCACTGCGCGGTGCGGGGGATAGAGAGTAAGGAAGGACAGGCAGCCGGCGTGATTTTGGCGGACGGCAGCGCGATTCCGGCGGAGGCGGTAATTGTGGCCACAGGCGGGCTCTCCTATCGGACGACGGGTTCCACGGGGGACGGCCACCGCATGGCGGAAGAACTGGGCCACAGGGTAAAGGCTTGTGAACCGGCGTTGGTGCCGCTTGTGATCAGGGAGGAATGCTGTAAAAAATTACAGGGGTTATCACTTAAGAATGTATCTTTGACGATGAGCTGTGGAAAAAAGAAACTGTATCAGGGATTCGGGGAGATGCTGTTTACTCATTACGGGGTGAGCGGGCCGCTTGTTTTGTCAGCCAGCAGTTTTTTGGGAAAAAGAAAGGGAGAGGAAGAGCTTCTTCTTACTGTGGATTTGAAACCGGCGCTCTCTGAGGAACAGCTGGACAAAAGGATTTTGCGGGATTTTGAAGAGAATTTGAATCGGCAGTTTAAAAATGCTCTGAATGGGCTCTATCCCTCGAAACTGATTTCTGTTATGATAGAAAGGTCGGGTATTGATCCGGAGAAAAAAGTGCATGAGATTACCCGTCAGGAAAGACGGCGCCTTTCGGAGCTGACTAAGGCCTTTACGCTGCATGTGCGGGAAAAACGCGGTTTTGACGAAGCTGTGATCACCCAGGGAGGCGTGTCGGTGAAAGAGATAAATCCCTCCACGATGGAGTCAAGGCTTGTGCGGGGGCTTTATTTTGCGGGAGAGGTATTGGATCTGGACGGACTGACAGGAGGATTTAATCTACAGATTGCCTGGTCTACGGGGTATCTTGCCGGGATCAGCTGCGCGAGGAAAGGAAAGGAGTAGTTATCATGGGATTTAATATAGCGATAGACGGCCCCGCAGGCGCGGGAAAGAGCACGATCGCAAGGAAGATAGCGGCGAAAAAGGGATATATTTATGTGGACACGGGAGCCATGTATCGTGCCATGGCGCTTTATCTGCTGCGGGAAAAAGCGGCGCCAGATCAGATTAACGAGAAGTGTGAGGGAGCGGATATTACCATCGGTTATGAGAATGGAGAACAGGTGGTATATTTAAACGGAGAAAATGTAAACCCTTATATCCGTTCGGAGGAGGTAGGCCGCATGGCATCCGTAAGCAGCCCAAACCCCAGAGTACGTGAAAAGCTGACGCAGCTGCAGCAAAAGCTGGCGGCGGATGCGGATGTGGTGATGGACGGCAGGGATATCGGCACATGCGTACTGCCGGGGGCCCAGGTGAAGGTATATCTGACGGCGGACAGTCATGAGAGGGCGCTTCGCCGTTATAAGGAGCTTTCCGATAAGGGAGAGGCGTGCGATCTTGCCACGATTGAGAGGGATATCATCGAGCGTGACCGACAGGACATGACAAGGGAGATTTCGCCTTTAATGCAGGCAGAGGACGCCGTGCTGATCGACTCTTCCCATATGTCAATTGACGAGGTGGTGGAAGCGGTCGTAGCGTTGTGCGCAACGTGAGAAGTACTTCTAAAGACGTCCCGCCATTGGACGAGACGCCAAGAAGTACTAAGTCTCACATGGGAGAATGCCCAAAATCGGGCATTCTCCGTAGGAGGATATTTCATGGAAGTGATTTTAGCCGAGCACGCGGGATTCTGCTTTGGCGTCAGGCGTGCGGTGGATACCGTGTATGAGCAGATCGAGAAGAAAAAGGAGGATGGGCGGCCCATTTACACCTTCGGGCCGATCATACATAACGAGGAGGTCGTACGCGACTTACAGGAGCGCGGAGTGAAGGTGATTTCTTCCCTTGCGGATGCAGAGGCGATTTCGGAAGCGGAAAGGGGCACGGTGATTATTCGTTCCCACGGGGTGGAGCGGCGCGTCTGCGAGAGCCTGAAAGATCTTGGGTTCGAGGTGGTGGATGCAACCTGCCCGTTTGTCAAACGGATTCACACGACGGTGGAGAAGGAGAGCGAGGCCGGGAAAAGCATCGTGATTGTGGGCAATGCGGGACATCCCGAAGTGGAGGGGATCAGAGGGTGGTCCTGCCGGTCTGTATATATTATCGAATCTGTTGAGGAAGCGGAAGAATTTGCCTGCAAAGAGGGAGAAAAACTGTGTATTGTTTCCCAAACGACATTTAACTACAAGAAATTTCAAGATGTGGTTGAAATTTTAAATAAAAAAGGTTACAATGGTAGTGTTGTGAATACTGTATGTAACGCTACGGAAGTGCGACAGGCCGAGGCCAGAGAACTTGCGGCACGGGTTGATGTGATGATAGTTATAGGTGGGACTCATAGTTCAAACACAAGGAAGCTCTATGAGATCTGCAAACAGGAGTGCGATATGACCTACTATATACAGACACTCGACGACTTGCATTTAAGGTTACCTGAATCTGTCCGACTGGTGGGTATTACAGCAGGGGCTTCCACCCCAAACAATATTATCGAGGAGGTTCAAAATTATGTCAGAATTAACTTTTGAACAAATGTTAGATGAGTCTTTTAAGACAATACACACAGGAGAGGTTGTTGAAGGTACTGTTATCGATGTAAAACCGGAAGAGATCATTCTCAACATCGGATATAAGTCAGACGGTGTTCTCACCAGACATGAATATACAAACGAACCGGGCGTTGACCTGACAACCATTGCGAAACCGGGCGATACCATGGAGGTAAAGGTACTCAAGGTAAATGACGGTGAGGGACAGGTTCTCCTGACCTACAAGCGTCTTGCGGCTGACAGAGGAAACAAGCGGATCGAAGAAGCCTACGAAAACAGAGAAGTGCTTACCGCAAAGGTAGCGCAGGTGCTGGACGGCGGTTTAAGCGTTGTGGTGGAGGAAGTGAGAATTTTCATTCCCGCAAGCCTCGTATCAGATACGTATGAGAAGGATCTGACCAAATATGCGGGTCAGGAGATTCAGTTTGTAATCAGCGAGTACAATCCGAAGAGAAGAAGATATATCGGCGACAGAAAGCAGCTGATCCTTGAGGAGAAAGCCGAGCTTCAGAAGAAGCTTTTTGAGACAATTAAGATTGGCGATACCGTGGAAGGTACGGTGAAGAATGTAACAGATTTTGGCGCATTTATTGATCTCGGCGGATGCGACGGCCTGCTTCATATTTCAGAGATGTCCTGGGGCAGAGTGGAGAATCCGAAAAAGGTGTTTAAGGTTGGCGATGTGGTGAAGGTGCTGATCAAGGATATTTCCGGTACAAAGATTGCCCTGAGCCTTAAGTTTGAAGACCAGAATCCCTGGAAGAATGCGGCAGACAAGTATTCTGTCGGCACGGTAGTGACCGGAAAGGTTGCCCGCATGACGGACTTCGGTGCATTTATTGAGCTGGAGCCCGGTATTGACGCTCTGCTTCACGTATCGCAGATTTCCAAGGAACATATTGATAAGCCTTCGGATGTATTGAAGAGCGGGGAAGAAGTAACCGCGAAGGTAGTGGACTTTAACGAGGCGGATAAGAAGATCAGCCTGAGCATCAAGGCCATGTTTACGGAGCCTAAGGCGGAAAAGGCAGAAGATGAAGATGTTGTGTCCGTAGATATTGATGCAATGATTGCAGGAGAGAGCGAGGACGCAGAATAAGAAGTTTCGGATTTGCATTTCAAAGGCTTCCATAATCATATAAAGAATAAAGGGCGGTGGAGGTTGTTTCATGGCATACGATTATGAATACTTTAAGAAAGCGGTTTTCGACCTTACCAAGATTGATTTAAATGCCTACAAAGAAAAGCAGATGAAGCGTCGGATTGATACGCTGATTTCCAAAAATAAGATTGTGGGATATGAAAATTATGTTTCGGTTCTCAAGACAGACCAGACCAAATTCGAGGAGTTTGTCAATTATCTCACAATTAACGTATCTGAGTTTTACAGAAATGTAGATCAGTGGCAGCTTTTGGATAAAGACGTATTTCCGGAGTTGATAAGCCGTTATGGGAAAAATTTAAAAATCTGGAGTGCGGCGTGCTCTACCGGCGATGAGCCGTATTCTCTTGTGATGGCATTGTCAAGACATCTGCCGCTGAATCAGATTCGGATTTATGCCACCGATCTGGATAAGCAGGTAATTGAGAAGGCGAAGCTTGGTTTATATGGTGAAAAGAGTGTGGCGGGCGTTCCGGCGGATCTGAAAAAGAAGTTTTTTACAAAGATCGGTCCCTCCTATCAGATTTCCGACGAAGTGAAGTCCAGAGTGGAATTTAAAGAACACAACCTTTTAAAGGATACATATCCTACTGATTTTCATTTGATTGTGTGCCGTAATGTGCTGATTTATTTTACGGAGGAGGCAAAGGACGAGGTTTTCCGTAAATTCCAGAAGAGCCTGAAACCGGGCGGCTATCTGTTTATCGGCAGCACGGAGCAGATTATCAATTACAGGGAAGTGGGATTTGACCGAAAGAATTCGTTCTTTTATCAGAGACCGTTGTAGCAGATCGGATGAAAGTGCGTTCAATGGAAGACGACAGGGAGCAGCGAAGAAATCGCTGCTCCTTTTTTTGCGTGCGCAGCTACATCGAAAAATTGCTGCTAGTATGTCCGGGCCATTTTGCCCAGCAGGTACTGTGCGTAGCGGGAGAAGAGCGCCCGGTCTGTTTTCCGTTCGTCGGTAAGTTCAAAGAAATATTCTTTGCTTTTATAGTCCCGTTTGAAAAAGGGTTCGATAAAAATATCCCACTGGGGAAGGAAAAGGCCGTATTTTCTCGTGTAGCAGGTGGCGGCCGAAGCCTGTAAGCGGCGGGATTTATCTACGAAGGAGGCTACCGATTTGTGGAGGGCGATATCTTCCTGCGGCAGATAATAGTAGTCCTTATAATTGGAGTAAAAATATTTCATTTCTTCTTCATAGAGAGGCGCTTTCAGGATTGCATCCTGTTTCTCGGCGCTGAAATAACAGCCGTTTGCCAGATTGGCGACAGGAATGGGCAGCGCCGTGGAAAGATGCAGTTTCATTAAAAGCTCCTGCCGGTCCTGACCATTATAGTCAATATAACTATTGGCCTGTACCTTTTTTGCGCGGATATCTCCGTTAAAAAGATCATAAAATGCCAAAAGGGGAAGGATTTGCAGCATGCCCTTCATATCGTCGCTGTTGTGTAGCAGCAGAAGGGAGCGTGCGTCTTTCGAGGGATTTTCCACATAGTGGCAGTAGACTTCAATCAGATCTCCGCCGTTAAAACGGTCTTCCCGGTGAATTCCGAGCAGATTTTCCAGCGTTTTCTGCTTGCAGTTTGGAACGTGCAGAAAGGCCTTGTAGGGCGAAATTCGTTTATACAGGTCGATTCCCTCAAATTTGTCGAAATTGTGCGGCAGATTATGCTGCTGGCATTTCTGGAGCAGATAGGGAAGATCGAAATTATTACCGTTAAAGTGAATCAGCCGGGTAAAGGAGGCTGCAAAAGAAAAGAAGGCGTCCAGCACAGACACTTCCTCTGCGGGGCTGTCGCAAAACCACTGTCTGATTTGCCAGACGCCGTCTGCATAAAAGGCGGCCCCGATCAGATAAAGGGAGGAGCTTTTTGCCGTAAAGCCGGTGGTCTCGATATCTATGAACAAAAATTCTTCCTGCGGAGCAATCTGTTCCAGAGGATATTGGATTTTGAAAGATTCCAGGGTATAGGTTACAATTTGCATGATTTCCTCCGAATTATGTACTCGCAGTGCAGACTCACTTATTTCGAGGCCGGTGCACTGCTCATTGCTTTCGCGTATATCTTAACATATTTTTTGAATTAGCAGTAGTTTTTTTCGTCGAAAAATAGTATATTTATAGTATCGGTCCAATCGGATCAGAGAGAAGAATGGAACGTGAAAGGAGCAGGGTTACAGGTATGGCTAAACGAACATTTAACGGCGGCATACATCCCTATGACGGCAAGGATCTGTCGAAGGATAAGCCAATTAAAGCTGTGCTGCCTAAGGGAGATCTGGTATATCCGTTATCCCAGCATATCGGCGCGCCCGCAAAGCCCATTGTGGAGAAAGGCGACAGGGTGCTGACAGGGCAGAAGATTGCGGAGGCGGGCGGTTTTGTTTCCGCGCCCATCTATGCGACGGTATCGGGTACGGTGAAGGCAATTGAGCCAAGGCGCGTTGTGACGGGCGACAGCGTGATGAGTATTATCATTGAGAATGACGGCCTTTATGAGGAAGTGGAGTACCCGAAGCGAAAGCCGCTTGAGGAGATGACAAAGGAAGAAATTATTGAGTGCGTGAAGGAAGCCGGTATCGTGGGCATGGGCGGCGCGGGATTTCCCACTTTTATCAAGCTTTCGCCCAAGGAGCCGGAGAAGATTGATTATGTGATAGCCAACTGTGCGGAGTGCGAGCCATATCTGACTTCGGATTACCGCAGGATGCTGGAAGAACCGGAGAAGCTTGTGGGGGGCCTGAAAGTTGTCCTGAAGCTGTTTGACAATGCCAGGGGGATTCTGGCGGTGGAGGACAATAAGCCGGACTGCATTGAAATTTTAAGAAATCTGGTAAAAGACGAGCCGCGCATCAGCGTTAAGGAGCTGAAAACCAAGTATCCGCAGGGCGCGGAGCGGCAGATCATATATGCAACCACGGGGAGGGCCATCAATTCTTCCATGCTTCCTGCGGATGCAGGCTGTGTGGTGAATAATGTGGATACGGTGGTGGCGATCTATCATGCGGTGATTGAGGGGAAGCCCCTGATGAATCGTATCGTTACCGTAACCGGCGACGCCATTGCGGACCCGCGTAATTTTATCGTGCGGATCGGCACGAATTATCACGAGCTGGTGGAAGAAGCGGGCGGCTTTAAGCAGGAGCCTGTGAAGGTGGTGTCGGGAGGCCCGATGATGGGATTTGCTCTTTTTGGTCTGGATGTGCCTACGACCAAGACGGCTTCGGCCCTTCTGTGCCTGACAGAAGATGAGGTATCCCGGATGGAACCAAGCGCCTGTATCAACTGCGGCCGCTGCGTGGAGGTCTGTCCGGGGCGTGTCGTACCGAGACTTCTTGCGGATTACGCGGAACATTATGACGAGGAGGCGTTCCTGTCCCACAACGGAATGGAATGCTGCGAGTGCGGCTGCTGCAGTTTTGTTTGCCCGGCCAAGAGACCGCTTACGCAGACCATCAAATCCATGCGTAAAATGCAGCTTGCAAAAAAGAAAAAATAAGAAGAAAGGAGCATAGACTTAAGAGATGAATGACTTAATGAAAGTATCGTCAAATCCTCATATCAGATCGAAGTCCACCACCAGCAGTATCATGCTGACTGTGGTGATCGCCCTTCTTCCTGCGGCGGGATTTGGTATTTATAATTTCGGGCCGAAGGCGCTTTTGCTCATCCTTGTGACAGTGGCGTCTACTGTGGCGACGGAGTTTGCGTTTGAAAAGATTTGTAAGAAAAAAGTAACAACAGGAGATTTCTCCGCGGTGGTGACGGGACTGCTGCTGGCGCTGAATCTGCCGGTGTCTGCGCCGTGGTGGATCGGCGTGGTAGGCGGTGTCTTCGCTATTCTGGTGGTTAAGATGCTGTTTGGCGGTCTGGGACAGAATTTCATGAATCCGGCGCTTGGAGCCCGGTGTTTTCTGCTTATTTCCTTTACCTCCATTATGACGAATTTTGACTGCGATGCCTATACGGGCGCAACGCCCCTTGCCAATTTAAAGGGCGGCGAGGCGGTTAATATTCTGGATATGGTAATCGGCCGCACAGCGGGAACCATAGGAGAGACTTCCATGATTGCCATTGTGATCGGCGCATGTATATTGATTCTTTTCGGTATCATTGACCTTCGGGTTCCGGGCACCTATATTGTAACGCTGGCGGTTTTTGTGAGCATTTTCGGCGCCCATGGACTGAATTGGCCTTACATATCCGCCCATCTTTCCGGCGGCGGCCTGATGCTTGGCGCGTTCTTTATGGCGACGGATTATGTGACCAGGCCGATTACGAAAAAGGGTCAGTATGTGTATGGCGCTTTGTTAGGGATTCTGACAGGAATTTTCCGTATCTTCGGCCCCTCCGCGGAGGGAGTGTCTTACGCGATTATCATCGGTAACCTGCTGGTGCCTTTGATTGAAAAGATCACTCTTCCGAAAGCATTTGGTAAAGGAGGAGAGAAGGCATGAAAGAGATGATG
>ERZ779632.66-NODE-66-length-69202-cov-20.345684_pt1 | contig 69202 bp, 65 predicted proteins | sample MGYA00514194_ERZ779632 | MGnify/ENA primary metagenome ERZ779632 (study PRJEB29562, sample SAMEA4376704) | mouse gut metagenome | isolation source: Cecum | study: EMG produced TPA metagenomics assembly of the A DSS colitis mouse model was used to assess the... | reverse complement strand
TTATCTTTACGCCGAAGGACACGGAGAAGTTCAGCGTGCGGGAAGACCTGCAGGCGCACATCCAAGTGCGAAGTGAAACAGATCCAGATCCATCGGTCGGGATGCATTTAAAAAGACCATCAAAGACGACCTATAAACTTAACGAAGATCTTGACGTCAGCGGCGGAGAAATTACCTATGGGGAAACCGGGGAAACACTGATTCCTTTAACCAAAGAAATGACAAGCGGATTTCATTCTGACAAACAGGGAATTTCAACTGTAACCGTAACACATAATGAAAATACTGCAACGTTTGATACGCTGGTTGTCGAAGAACCAAGCCTGACAGCAAAGCAAGGGCAAAAACTGGAAGAATTAACACTGCCTTCCAATAACTATGGAACATGGAGCTGGCCGGAAGACAGCAAACAAACGGCATTGACAGAAACAGGCAGCAAGGATTATCCGGTTATCTTTACGCCGAAGGACACGGAGAAGTTCAGCGTGCGGGAAGACCTGCAGGCACACATCAAGGTGCAGACGACCGATCAAAATCCAGGCAATCCTGAAGGAGGACTCTGGATTGCGCCTATTGCAGCGTGTACCTATACAGGAATAGCCGTTACTCCTTCCGTGAATGTATTTTACAATAATAAGAAACTCACGGCAGGTATCGATTATACTATTTCGTACCAGAACAATATAAAAGCCGCCACGTCAGATGCCAAAAAGGCGCCGGCAGTCATTGTAAAAGGCAAAGGCACTTATTCTGGTACCAAAAAAGAAACTTTTACCATTGATAAGCTTACACTGACGAAAGATCATTTAAAAATTGCGGCAAACTACCCCAAGAAAATAAAATATACCCCGATAGTGACAAACGACAGCAACAATATACTCAAAGCAGGAAGGGACTATACGCTGACTTATCAAGATTCCAGCGGCAAACCATTAAATAAACAACCCACGACAGAGGGAAATTACCTGATACAGATTCAAGGAACAGGGAGTTGTGAGGGTGATTTCAGATGCAGCTATTCTATTTCTGAAAGCGGCGGCGCAACAGCAATCAATAAAGGAAGAGCTGAAATCGGCAGCTTTACATATGGCAATGGCGAGCCAAAAGTATCACTGGCTGTGAACGGTAACAATCTGATTAGCGGAACAGACTATATTGTCAACTTTGTTAATGTTGGCAAAAAGGGCACGGCAACGGCGACCTTTATAGGAATAGGAAACTATACTGGTACACTGAAAAAGAACTTTAAAGTTCAGGCAGCTCCTATCCAGGAAAACGACATAAGAGTACCCAAAACTGCAGCATATGCAAAAGGTGGCGCGAAACCAAATGTCACGGTTACTGTAAATGGCCGCAGCCTTGTAATGAATACAGATTATACCGTTTCATACAAAAACAACACAAAAGTCGGAAATACAGCCAAGGTTGTTATAAAAGGGAAAGGCAATTACAGCGGAAGTGTGACAAAAATGTTCAGTATTGAACAACAGTCACTTCGCGCAGAAAACATTAAGATTTATGTATCCGATGCACAGACTGGCAAAAATCCGGCAGTTACAGTGTATGACGCCAACGGAAAGAGGCTTACTGCAAACAGTGATTACCGTACGGAAATTGACAAAAAAGAACACAAGGTAACCATAACCCCTGGAAAGAATGGCCTGTACAAAGATTCTGTTGACAAGGACTACAGGGAACTGCCAAAGAAACAACTGGTTACGTCCGTCACTCTGAAAAAAACGCAGCCTAAATCCTTTGCGTATACGGGAGAAGAAATAAAACTAGAACAAGACTGGCTGACAGTTAAAGCGGGAAAGACCGAGCTGAAAAAAAATGAGTTTGAGATCATCGGTTATGTGAACAATATCCAGAAAGGAACCGCGACAGTGATTATAAAAGGCTGCGGAGAGTACGGCGGAATCAAGATGTATAACTATAAAATAACAGCGAAAAACCTTTCTCAAAAATAGCCTGAACTTATTTGCAGCCAAAATGAACAGATATGATGAAAGCAGCCCCGGTTCTTATCAAACCGGAGCTGCGAGATAGACGCGCTGCCTCTCTTGGAGTAATTGCTCTCAACTGCTATCAAGGGCAAAATACCTGCCCGCTTAAATCCTGTACACAGTCCTCCTGGTCCAGAAAAAAGGTCAATACTTACTACTTAACCAAAATATCTCTTCAACAGCCCCTCAAACGCTTTTCCGTGTCTTGCCTCATCCCTTGCCATCTCATGAACTGTATCATGAATCGCATCCAGATTAGCCGCCTTAGCGCGCTTTGCAAGGTCAAACTTGCCAGCTGTAGCGCCGTTTTCTGCCTCGACGCGCATTTCGAGATTCTTCTTGGTGGAGTCTGTCACAACTTCACCTAACAGCTCTGCGAATTTTGCAGCGTGCTCTGCCTCTTCCCATGCAGCCTTCTCCCAGTAGAGACCAATCTCAGGATAGCCCTCTCTGTGAGCGACTCTTGCCATTGCAAGATACATACCAACCTCGGTGCACTCACCGTTAAAGTTTGCTCTCAAATCTGCCATGATGTCCTCGCTCGAACCCTGTGCCACGCCGACTACATGCTCCGCAGCCCAAGTTCTGTCGCCAGCCTGCACTGAGAATTTCTCAGCAGGTGCATTACACTGAGGGCATTTCTCTGGTGCGCTGTCTCCCTCGTAAACATAACCACATACATTACATACAAATTTCATTTTAAAATCCTCCTTTATATTATCACTCAGGAAAACAGTTGCAGTGCACAAAAGCCTGCCTGTTCTCCACATAGCCATTTTAGGTCTGCCCTGAAGTCTTGTCAAGACAGTTTTTGCAGATACCGCAGAAGTATAGCCGGTGTTCCTCGATCAAGCCGTCAAAGCCCTCCGATGCCGCCTCGTCAATAGAGGCAAAACCGCTGTGTTCCATCGGCAGATCAATGACCGCATTGCAGCACTTACACACAAAATGATAATGTGGGCTGGTATTGTAATCAAAATGGTCAATACTCAATACCCCAAAGCTGTGCTTGGCGATCATGCCAGCTTCCGCAAGCTGGTTTAAGTTTCGGTACACAGTGCCCAGACTGATATTGGGAAACGCCTCCTTCATACTGGTATAGACAGTCTCTGCTGTCGGGTGATCCCTGCGGGATTGTAGGAAGGAGAGGATTGCAGCACGCTGGCGGCTGTACTTCATATTCATATGACCCCTGCCTTTCTAGTGTATCATTCAGTTTGCTCATCACTAAATCAGTAATGATTACTGTTATTATATTTGTTTTCCTCTGTTCTGTCAATATAAAAATAAATATTTCTAAATTAAAAAAAAATTAAGAAATATCAAAACCACTATATTTTAAAATCTTATATGCTATACTAAACCTATATTGAGTTAAATTTTACGGGCAGGAGACGGTATTTATGATGAAAAGCAAGACACGCATCAACCTCAAGACAAAAATGATGATTCTTTTTTTGGCAATCATACTGGTTCCGATGATGTGCGTCGTCATGGTATTTCTGGGCTATGGATATTCTGTGAATATTGATATGATTCAGGAGCTGAGCAAGAAGGATATCATGATCGGGGCGATGGTCAACAGAAGCCTGCTGAAATATATGCTGATTGCGATGGTCATGATTCTGATCGTGACAAGTGCGATCATCACCGCGTGGCTGAATAAGGATGTGTACAGACCGCTCAAGGAGCTGAGTGTGGCAATGCAGCATATCTCTGTGGGAGATTTTGACTATCATATGAATGGCGGGCGTGAGGATGAGATCGGGCTTCTTTTTGACAATTATGAGCAGATGCGTCTCCAGTTAAAGGAGAGTGAGGAGGAGAAAGCCCAGAATGAGAAAAAGTCCAAGGAGCTTGTGAGCAATATCTCCCATGACCTCAAGACGCCGATCACGTCCATTAAGGGCTATGTGGAAGGCATTATGGATGGTGTGGCGGATACGCCGGAGAAAATGGATAAGTATATCAAGACGATCTACAACAAGGCAAATGATATGGACCGGCTGATTAATGAGCTGACGACCTACTCAGGGATTGACTCCAACAAAATTCCATACCATTTCCATATTCTGAATGTCTCGGATTATTTTACGGACTGTGTGGAGGAAGTGGGGCTTGACCTTGAGTCGAAAAACATACACCTTGATTTTACCAATCTCGTGCCGGCAAATACCTGCGTCGTGGCAGACCCGGAGCAGCTCAAAAAGGTGATCAACAACATTATCAGCAACAGCGTGAAGTATATGGGACATCCAGACGGCGTGATTGATATCCGTCTGCTAGACGAAGGGGAGTCCGTGAAGATTGAGATTGAGGATGATGGGAAGGGCATCGCGTCGAAGGATATCGGCAATATCTTTGAGCGGTTTTACCGGACAGATTCCTCGAGAAATTCCCTGCAGGGCGGCAGCGGCATCGGGCTGAGCATCGTGAAGAAGATTATAGAAGATCATGGCGGATATGTCTGGGCGACCAGCAAGGAGGGCGAGGGAACCTGTATGCATTTCGTGCTGAGAAAGTACACGGAAAAGACAGATGAAGTAGTCATTTAATAAGTATATATTGTAATAGGAAAGGAAAGTGTGTATGAGCAAAATTTTAATTGTGGAGGACGAGGAGGCAATCGCTGAGCTTGAGAAGGATTATCTGGAACTCAATGACTTTGAGGTCAAGATAGAGAACAGCGGGGACACCGGTCTTGCAACGGCGCTGGCAGAGGAGTTTGATCTGATTATTCTGGACTTGATGCTTCCGGGGATTGACGGGTTTGAGATCTGCAAGCGCATCCGCGAGGACAAGGATGTGCCGATTCTGATGGTGTCTGCCAAGAAGGACGACATCGACAAAATTCGCGGTCTGGGACTGGGCGCAGATGATTATCTGACCAAACCGTTCAGCCCAAGTGAGCTGGTGGCACGCGTGAAGGCGCATATGGCACGCTACAACCGTCTGGTGGGCAGCCATATGAAGGAGAATGATGTGGTGGAGATCAGAGGTATCCGCATCGACAAGACCGCGCGGCGCGTTTTTGTGGACGGCGAGGAGCGCAATTTTACGACAAAAGAGTTTGATCTTTTGACCTTCCTTGCGGAAAATCCAAACCATGTGTTCACAAAAGAGGAAATTTTCAGGGAAATCTGGGATATGGATTCGATCGGAGATATCGCTACTGTGACAGTGCATATCAAGAAAATCCGCGAAAAAATCGAGACGGATACTTCCAAACCGCAGTATATTGAGACGATCTGGGGCGTGGGTTACCGGTTTAAATTATAATCAAACGCGGCAGATGGCAAAATTTTCATCCAATAGGAATGATAAAGATGGACAAAATGATAGTGTATGAGGACGAGGTTCTGCTGGTGGTGCACAAGCCTGCGGGTATCGCGACAGAGACCGCGCGGGTTGGGCAGGCAGACCTTGTCTCCGAATTAAAGAATTACCGCAGGAGAAAGGGCGAGGATGCCTATATCGGCGTGGTGCACAGGCTGGACCAGCCGGTTGAGGGACTTTTGGTCTTTGCAAAGGATGCCCCCACAGCGCGCACGCTTAGCGGCAGCTTGCAGAAGGGGAGACTCACCAAGAAATATGCTGCGCTCGTGGCAGGGGTTTTGGATGCGCAGGAGGGCACACTCACGGACATGCTGCGAAAGGACGGCAGGTCTAATCTGTCGGCGGTCGTGCCAAGTGGTACCGAGGGCGCCAAGGAGGCAGCCCTCCACTGGAAGCTGATGAGGCACAACGAGGTGTGTTCTCTTGTGGAGATTGAGCTGTACACAGGCAGGCATCACCAGATCCGGGTGCAGATGGCACATGCGGGGTTTCCGCTTTTGGGTGATTTCAAATATGGCTCTGCATCGTCAAAGCAGTTGTCTAATCAACTGTCTGTCAATAGTACGGCATTGATGGCATATGAAATCCATCTGAGGCATCCAGCCACAGGAGAAACGATGGAATTTTCGTTAAATTTAGATAAATTTCATAAAATTTTCTGACATAAAGAACGCACATTAGGAGTTGACACATTTTTACAGAATAAGTATAATAAATTTATAGACAAAGGCCTTGTATTTTGCGGGAACTCGGTTCAAGGGGAATCATACAAAGGAGGCCAGAATATGGATGGAATGCAGAACTGGACAAACTATTTAGAGGTTATGCGCAATCGTCTGCTTCTGGTCCATGACGCTGACAGTCTGATTTCGGTATTAATGGATGTCAGGAACATACCGATTGCGCTATCAACGGTCGAGGACGTGACAGACGGAACTGGGCTGAATATGTCATTATCGGTAATCTGCTCGGAGGCAAAGGTTGTGGGCAGGGTGATGTGCTTGGTAAGTGATGATATGTTTACGACAGTTCAGCTTAATCTTGACACTGTAAAGAGAGTAGACTCAAAAATATCAGTGGACGGTAAGGGTGTGGTCATGAAGCTCACAATCAGGAACGGAGCAGAGTTTTTACTGATGTTCCACACAGATTTTGTGGAGGAAGAGGACGCAGAACCCTTGTTGTGACAGGAAAAGGATGCTGTATAGACGCAGCATCTTTTTTCCATACAGTGGAAACCATTGGAGGGAAGCACAAATGGAATATCGCAAAAAGGCAGCGCTGAAGGTAGAATGTATCGCCTCGAAGGAGGATTTTGAGTTCTTTGGTATGACGTTAGAGGATGTGCTGGACAGGACAGAGGCCGGGATATATTTTCTAAAAAAGGCAAAGGAGCTCTGTGCCATGACCCAGAAGGTCACATGGACGAATGTGGCGTACACGCTCAATATCACGATGCTGTCGGACGGAAAAGTTTCCTTTGAATTCAGCGAGTGCATAGAGGATTATATTGTCAGCCTGAGGCATTCTCTGGTGATGGCGGACGAGGAGACAAAAGGGCCCTTGGAGGAGTTTATACAGGCGCTTGAGGATGCCAGCGAGGACGAGGCGCGCAGGCTTGTGGCTCATTTTGAGCAGAATATTCAAAAAAATTCCTAAAATAATTCACATTTGCAGAAACATATGTTAAACTATTCTATAAGAGCGCCCGGCGCGTTCAGAAAAAAGTGGAGAAGGTGGAAATGATGACAAAACCAAATAAGTTCGTACAATGGATGCTCGCTGTTGTAGTTGGTGTATTTTTGGCTGCATTTTCGTATGGTGCGTGCACAGCACAGGCAGCGGAGACGACAGTGGAAGCACAGGAACAGGCACCAGCAGACAGCAATGCAGAGAATGGCGGAGGAGCGATGATTCTTCTGATGGGTGGTATGCTGATTATCATTCTTGCGGTGGTGCTCTCTGTTGTCGGTACATTTGTATCATCGGCGGCGATTGTGGACGAGCTGTAGATTTGTAATCAGGTATTGAAATGGGTGGTAATGCCACATGCAGGGACAGTGTGTGTCATTGCCATCTTTTTATGCACACGGGCACCCAGCTGAAATTTGTCAGCAGAAGCTGACTGGAAAGGAAGAGTGGAAAATGGCGAATGAAAATAAGAAATTAGTGGAGGCGATCACCTCGATGGAGGAGGATTTCGCGCAGTGGTACACAGATGTCGTGAAGAAGGCGGAGCTGTGCGACTACTCGAGCGTGAAGGGCTGTATGATTATCAAACCCGCAGGCTATGCCATCTGGGAGCAGATTCAGCAGCAGCTTGACGCGGCATTTAAAAAGACCGGGGTGGAGAATGTATACATGCCAATGTTCATACCGGAGAGTCTGCTTGAGAAGGAGAAAGACCATGTGGAGGGCTTTGCGCCGGAGGTTGCGTGGGTGACACACGGCGGGCTTGAACCTTTGCAGGAGCGGCTCTGCGTGCGTCCTACCTCGGAGACGCTGTTCTGTGATTTTTACAAAAATGAAATCCAGTCCTACAGGGATTTGCCAAAGGTATATAACCAGTGGTGTTCGGTGGTCCGCTGGGAGAAGACGACGCGCCCGTTCCTTCGGAGCAGGGAATTTTTGTGGCAGGAGGGGCATACAGCCCATGCGACTGCTGAGGAGGCACAGGAGAGAACCATCCAGATGCTGAATGTGTATGCTGATTTTCTGCGCGACGTGCTTGCAATCCCTGTCGTGAAGGGACAAAAGACAGACAAGGAGAAATTTGCAGGGGCGGAGGCGACCTATACGATCGAAGCGCTGATGCATGACGGCAAGGCACTGCAATCCGGCACCAGCCATAATTTCGGAGACGGGTTCGCCAAAGCGTTTGGCATTCAGTTTACAGATAAAGACAACACACTGAAATACTGCCATCAGACCTCATGGGGGCTCACGACGCGTCTCATCGGCGCGGTGATCATGGTACACGGAGATGATTCCGGCCTGAAACTTCCGCCCAAGGTGGCGCCGGTACAGATCATGATCGTACCAATCCAGCAGAAGAAGGAGGGGGTGCTTGATGCGGCATACGCACTGAGAGATCGTCTGGTTCAAAAGGGCATGCGCGTGAAGGTGGACGATTCGGACAAGAGCCCGGGCTGGAAATTCAGCGAGTGCGAGATGCGCGGCGTGCCGTTTCGCATCGAGATTGGTCCCAAGGATATCGAGAACAACAAGTGTGTCTTTGTGCGCCGTGATACGAGAGAAAAAACAGACGTGTGTCTGGGTGAAGCTGAGACGAAGGCCGCAGCGCTTCTTGATACCATTCAGACTGAGATGTACGAGACGGCAAAGAAACATCTTGAGACGCATATTTACAGCGCAGTGACATGGGAGGCGTTCTGCGACACCATCAACAACAAGCCGGGATTTGTCAAGGCGATGTGGTGCGGAGACAGCGCGTGCGAGGATAAGGTGAAAGAGGAGCTGGCAGCGACCAGCCGCTGTATGCCGTTTGAGCAGGAGCAGCTCAGCGATACCTGCGTGTGCTGCGGAAGGCCTGCAAAGAAGATGGTTTACTGGGGCAGGGCTTATTGATAGATGGAATAATATTATAAGGAAATAAAATTTTCAGGAGGGAAGTACTATGAATATTTTAGTCATCAACTGTGGGAGCTCCTCGCTCAAATACCAGCTGATCAATAGTGACACGGAGGCAGTACTCGCAAAGGGACTGTGCGAGCGCATTGGCATTGATGGGAGTCTGCTCACACACACGCCCGCAGGAAAAGACAAGGTAACGGTCGAGACGCCGATGCCAAATCACACAGTGGCTGTAAAACTTGTGATTGATGCGCTCACCGATGCGGGGCACGGTGTAGTCCAGTCGCTCGATGAGATCAATGCAGTCGGACACCGCGTTGTGCATGGCGGGGAAAAATTTGCGTCCTCAGTCATCATCAATGAGGAGGTCATGGCTGCGATCGAGGAGTGCAGCGACCTTGCGCCGCTCCATAATCCGGCGAATCTGATCGGCATTCGCTCCTGTCAGGAAATCATGCCCAAGGTGCCAATGGTGGCGGTATTTGACACGGCATTTCACCAGACAATGCCAGAAAAAGCATACCTGTACGGACTGCCCTATGAGTATTATGAGAAGTACAAGGTGCGCCGTTATGGATTTCATGGGACAAGCCATGACTATGTGTCAGCGAGGGCAGCACAGCTTCTTGGCAAGTCAAGGGATGCGCTGAAAATCATTGTGTGTCATCTGGGCAACGGCGGTTCTGTGTCGGCAGTGGACCACGGGAAATGTGTGGATACCTCGATGGGGCTCACCCCGCTTGAGGGCATTATCATGGGTACACGCTCAGGCAGCATTGATCCTGCAATCTGTGATTTTATCTGCCAGAAGGAGAACCTGACGCCGGCGCAGATGAACAATGTGCTGAATAAAAAGTCCGGTGTGCTCGGCATGTCGCGGGTGTCCTCTGATTTCAGGGATATCGAGGCAGCGGCGGCTCAGGGAAACAGCCTTGCACAGACGGCGCTGGATGCGTTTTACTACAGTGTGGCGAAGTACATCGGCGCGTATGCGGCGGCGATGAACGGTGTGGATGCGGTCGCATTCACTGCGGGCGTGGGCGAGAACAACATCGCGGGGCGCGCAGAGATTGCAAAGTACTTAGGGTATCTCGGGGCGCAGATTGACCCGGAGAAGAACAATGTCCGCGGCGAGGAGCGCGTGATCTCGACAGCAGACAGCAAGGTTGCACTGCTGTGCGTACCGACCAATGAGGAGCTTGCCATCGCGAGACAGACGGCAGCGCTTGTATAAAATAAGATCAGATGAAAAAAACCTCTTCAGACAGGAAAATCTGGGGAGGTTTTTTTGATGCAGATCTCTTTTCGGGAAAAAACGGTACTTTAGTACTATTGTGTAATCTGCTCTGTTCGTATAAACTGGTAAGGCGCACCTTGAAGCGCGATAGGATAAATACACAAGAGAGAGGAACCGAGGAGAAATGAGAAAATTAAAACAATTGCTGGCAGCAGTGCTTGCCGCCAGTGTCGTACTGAACATGCCTGCGTGCATGGAGACTGTGGAGGCGGGGCAGATGCGCAGGCGGATGCCAATCCCTGTAGACATTCCCGCAATCCAAGAGCCATCGGAGGAAGCGGCTTTGGAGAGCGAAACAGGGGACACGTCATCCGAAAGCAGTCTGTCCATGAGCGCGGCAGAGGAAACACAAAGCGGGGCAGAATCCCAGCCAGAAGAGTCCGCAGAGGAAGCACAAAGCAGGATAGAAACCGAACCAGAAGAGTCCACAGAAACACAAAGCGGGATAGAATCTGAGCCAGAAGAGTCCGCAAAAGAATCCCAAAGCGGGATAGAATCTGAGCCAGAAGAGTCCACAGAAGCACCAAGCAGGATAGAAACCGAGCCAGAAGAGTCCACAGAAGCCCAAAGCGGGATAGAAAGCGAGCCAGAAGAGTCCGAAGAGGAACCCTCCCAGACGATGCCGGAAGAGCTTCCAGAGGATGCAGCTACAGAAAATATGCCAGAAGATCCGACACAGGAGTATCCCGAAAATGGCACGGAGAACAATACTGAAGAAAACACCGGAGATTTGCTGTGCCCCATGCAAATCATACCAGAAGTGACGAGTGAAGGCGTATTGGATTACAGGACTTATCTGGAAGCAGAAGAACTGCCCAAGCTGGTTGTCAGACTGGAGGAATGCGCTGAGGATACAGATTTGATCGAAATGATAGCATTACAAAATGACGACAGCGTAGAGGAACAGATGCATTTTTATTTGCAATTGGAGGAGGACGGCATTGTAAAGCCTCATTATTTTGAGGAGGCGTGTGTCTATGACCCTGACAAGGCATGTTTCAAGGATGCCGCCGCGCTTGAACTTCTCCGAGTGGGAGAGACGGCGTACACCGTGGAGGTACTGGGGGAATATGGCCGCGAGATTGATCCGGGCAGCGGCGTGATAAAGGTATGCAATAGTCCCATGCTGGACAGTGACTTTTATATTGAGGTGGTACGGGGCGGACAAGTGCAGACCTATACATACAAAGCGTGGGAGGAGTACTTAAAGGCACATGACAACTGGGTGGATGGAGAAGTCCGCATCCAGCTCAGCGACACCGGTCAAAAATATTATACAACGATTAAAACAGAAGAGACAGCCAGTGAAGCGTCTCAGAAAACCTATACCTTCTGGGCGGAGAATCCTGAGCGGAACGCAAGTACCAAGGAGGAGGAAAACGGCACCAGAAGCTACACGGCTGGCGTTGACAAAGAGGCGCCTGTGCTGGCTGCGCTCCAGTCAGACAGCGTATGCTTTGAACAGACAAAGACGGATACCCTTCAGTATTATGCAGAGGATTTTGTGCTGGAGGGGACGTTTGAGGATACGCAGAGCGGTCTTGGCAGGATTGAGTACACGACGCAGGCCACATTGGAGGAGCAGGCGGAGTGGACAACACTGGACGTTTCGGACGGCGGGACGTTTCGGATCGTGCTTGCGGACGGCTGTTATGATGCCATTGCAGTGCGGGCGTATGACCGGCTGGGAAATGCCAGCAGAGCGCATGGTTTTGTCAATGAAAAGGGAGAATACATCAAGGTGGTGGTGGACAAGGCAGTGCCTGTATGGAAGCTGGATGTCACAGCAGACAAAGTGCCATACTGCGGAGACAATGAGAACTGGACAAACAAGGATGTGTTGTTCAGTGTGGCAGCAGATGCAGAGAGTTGTCCCTATGCAGGGATTGGACAGCTTGAGTACAGGTATGTAAAAATTGGCGAGCTGTCAGATGAGACGGACAACACTGGGGAATGGACAGCGCTTCTATGGGAGGAAGGATTCACGGCAGCGCTCAGCGTGACCCATGATGCCAATGGATATTATTGCTTTAGAGTACAGTCGAAATCGGGCGTCTGGTCAGAAAGTACTGCGCGCAAACGGGTGCTGGTACAGCATGAGGCGGCAGAATTAAAGCCTCTGCTTATCACGGGCGTCGATGAGACAAAGCGCAAAAATGAATGGTATAACAAGGAATCGGGGACGCCGTATATCAAGTTTGAATTTCCGGCGTATGACGACGGGGCGGTGTCCAAGGAGTACGATGCGCCCATCACGATGCATTACAGGCTGGCAGCGCAGGGAAAACAGCATGACGGTTCTGATGTTATTGTTATAGAAAAGAGCGTGTCAATCGGGGTAACTGAGACGGCAGGAAGGCTTGTGCTGACAGAGGAGTCCTTGGCGGATTTTGCTGTCGATTTTGGATACCGTGCAGATACGCGGGAAGCAAGGGATGGAATATACACGCTGGAATACTGGACAACGGACAAGGCGGGCAACCAGTCCAAGAGGCAAAAGCAGATCTACAAGATTGATACCCATGAACCGACAGACATTAAGGTAACGGTTGACGGAAGCGTATTTCCGGCAGGCAATGAGTCCACGATTGTCTTTGAAAATTTTTACCGAAAACCTGTGACAGGCAGGGCAAGTGCGCAGTATGGCGCCAGCGGAAAAGGCTCGGTGCAGATCAAGCGGGCAAAGAAGCCGGGCGAGTGGCATGACAGGGCGGGCTTTTGCTTTGACGGGGAGGACAGCGTGGATATTCCGCTCAACACAAGGTGTTTTCTGTATGTGCGGGCACAGGATTATGCCGGCAACATCGCTGAGGGCTGGACAATGGGCATTGTGACAGACGATACAGCGCCAGACGGGGGAGACAACGTGTCTCTGGTCATGACACCCGAGGGCAGGAATGAAAATGGGTTTTTTAACCGGGATGTTAAAATTCCCATTCAGGTCAGGGACCACGCGGGAAGCGGAGACGGTTCCGCGCTGAAATACGTGACAAGCACTGTCGGCAGGGATGGCGTGGATACCATCGCTGGCAAAATGCTTTTTTCTTTTACGAAGGAGCGCCCTACCGCTGAGGAGCTTGCCGGCGCGGCGGCGTTTCAGACCATACAGACCGTAAGTGCACAGGAGAATGAGAGCAATAACGCGTATGTCGAAGTGACGGCTTCGGACCGCGCAGGAAATACAAGAACATCGATCCAGCTTCTAAAAATTGATGTCACAAAACCAGTATTGTCGGTTGAGTTTGACAGCGACGATGCCTTAAACGGCAGCTATTACCGCCAGAAAAGAACTGCGGCAATCCATGTGACAGAGCGCAATTTTGACCCGTCGGCAGTGCAGATTTCGATTCAAAAGGATGGAATCCCTTTTGCGTGCCAGATGCCCAGATGGACGAGCGACGGGATGGAACATGATGCAGAGATTGTGTTTGAGGAGGATGGAAGCTACACGATGGAAGTGGTCTGTACGGACTTGGCTGGCAATGTGTCTGACAAGGTTCAGACAGCGCCGTTTACCATTGACCAGACAGCGCCCGAAATTCAGGTGGCATTATTTCAGGCGCAGGAGAAGGCGCCGGCAGGCCAGACGTTTTTTCATACGGAAGTCACAGCCGTCATTACTGTCAAAGAGCAGCATTTCAGGGAGGAGGAATTTGTGCTGGACAGCACGGCAAAAGCACATGCAGGACAGTGGAAGCACGACGGGGATCTGCATACGGTACAGCTTGTATTTGACAAAGAGGGCGGACACCATTTGGAATGCGCCTACACAGATCTGGCGGGAAATCCAGCCAGACGGGCAGTGCGGGAGTTTGTGCTCGACCAGACAGCGCCCGTGATTCTGATACAGGGCGTCAGGGACGGCTCTGCCAACAGAGGAGAGATTCTGCCAGTGGTGACGGTGTCCGATGCCCACATAGAACAACAAGGGGTATCCATCGCGGTGCGGGCAGGAACGGGTGCACCTGTGGACAATCTGATAGAAACGGAGGTTTTTGAGGATGAAGCAAATACAAAGTGCCGTTTTACGCTAAAGGATATGACGGACAAGGAAGACAATGTGTATTATCTTACTGTCACAGCCGCAGATCAGGCGGGAAACCAGACTGCGCGCACCTGCCGTTTTTCACTCAACAGGAAAGGCTCTGTATACGACATGACACAGGTCGCGGCTCTGGTGCAGAACCAGTACCAGACCAAGGAGAAGATGAACGATCTTGAGATTGTTGAAATGAATGTGGACAGGGTGGAGGAGTTTGACCTCTATATTTCCAAGAATGGCGAACTGGGAACGAAAGCGGTATTTGCCAAAGAAATCAGCGGTTCGGAGAGCACGGGCTATACTTATGTGTACAAGATCGACAAAACAAACTTTACAGAGGAGGGCGCCTACCGCCTGAGCCTGTACTCCAAAGACCGCGCGGGGAATGAGATCAACAATGCGGCGGATCTTCAGGGAAAAGAGATTACCTTTATCGTCGATAACACGGCACCCAAAGTGATCATTGACGGTACCGTGTCCGCAGATGCAAAGGAGGCGGGGCCGCAGGAGATTCAGATTGTCGTGACAGACAATTTCAGCCTCGCAGAGGCGGAATTTATGATTGTAAACAAGGACAATGATGTGCTGGAATATTGGGATTACATGGCACTTGCCGGGGAGGGGGAGACGATGAGCATCACGCTTGTGCCATATGAGGAGGAGGTATCGCTGGTCTACAGAGTGAAGGATGCCGCGGGAAATGAGGCGCAGCAGCGCTTTGACAGACAGACGGTGGAGAACCGAATCACACCGTATTATGACAGTCAGGAATACATACCCTATGGGGGCATCGCGGCAGCGCTTGCAGTACTGGCTGGACTGGTTCTGGTACTGTTTGTCTGCTGGCGCAGGGAAAACGCGAAATACTTGTAATTGAAGTGCGCCAAGTTTCATGCTATAATAAATGCGGATTGAAATATAAGAGAAAGTAAATGAAGGAACAGAGCATGGAACAGAGCACAGAATTAAGAAGAAAAAAGTACGTGACGACGTGGGGAAATGCAATTTCGGTCGCGGACAGAAAACCAGAGAATTATGCGAAGGACCTGACACTGCGCTATCCCGTCCGCCCAATGTTTGACGGGGAGAAGATCAAGATCACACTGGACAATTTCTGCGGTACGGAGCCTGTGACTATCCGCCATGTGTATGTGGCAGGGAGCGCAGACTCCGCGCGGGAGATTGTGGAGGAGACCAATACGGCTGTCACTTTTTGCAATGGCAGTGAGCAGGTCACAATCCCGGCAGGGGAGGCAGTGGTGAGCGATGAGATCGGTTTTGAGACCAGACGCGGGCAGGATTTTGCTGTCAGCCTGTATCTGGAGGATTTTACCCAGATGCGCTCTGCGGTCCTGATTACAGGTCCTTTGTCAAAAGGGTATTATACAGTGGGCAATGCTGCTAAGTGCGGCAAACTGCCGCTGGATTTTACCAGAAATACAAATTGGTTTTATTTTCTGAGCAATGTAGAAGTATATACAGACGATATTAACAGGGCAGTATTGTGTTACGGGGACAGCATTACTTCGCAGGCGTGGCCGGATGAACTGACGCTGCGTTTATTTCGGGACAAAATCGAGCATACTGCTATTGTGAGGCGCGCGGCGAGCGGTACGAGGGTTTTGCGCCAGTATGACAACATCACATATGATTCATATGGGCTCAAAGGGTCGGTGCGCTTCCCGCGGGAGGCGAAGGCGAGCGGCGCGGACACTGTGATCATACAGCATGGCATCAATGATATTATTCATCCGGTGGGCGTGGAAGTCAATCCATTCCGCCCGTGGAGCGACCTGCCGACGGCGGAGGAGCTGATACAGGGGCTTAGGCAGTACATTTGGCAGGCAAAGGAGTACGGGCTGGATGTGTATATGGGAACACTGCTTCCAATCTATGGCTGGCGCACGTATGAGCCCTTCCGCGAGGAACTACGCTGTGCGGTCAATGAGTGGATACGCAGCACGAAGGAGATACAGGGCTGTATTGACTTTGACAAGGCAGTTTGCGACAGCCTAGACCCGAGGGCGTTCGCGCAGGGATTTGACAGCGGCGACCATCTGCATCCGTCAGCGGCGGCGTATAAGCGGATGGCGGAGGAAGTGCCGCAGAGTCTATTAGAGCACAAGGAGATGTAACTATGCCCACAGTACTATTTATCAATGCGTGTGTGCGCGGCAAGGATTCAAGGACACTGGCGCTTGCGGAACATCTTCTCGGGTGCATCCGGGAGGCAAACAGTCAGGACATGGCATTTCATATAGAGGAAATCAGGCTGTCTACAGAAAATCTGCTCCCGCTCAACTATGAGCGTCTGATGCGGCGCGAGGAGCTTCTGGCAGCAGGACAGCGCGGGGATACGATGTTTGACTATGCCAATGCGGTTGCGCAGGCAGACATGCTTGTGATCGCGGCGCCCTACTGGGATATGTCCTTTCCGTCTTCGCTCAAGATTTTCTTTGAGGCGGCGAGTGTGGAGGGAATTACGTTTACATATGCTGGCGACGGTACGCCGATTGGACTTTGTGCTGCGCAGGATATGTATTATGTCACAACAAGCGGCGGTTATATCGGCGATTGTAACTTTGGTTTTGAGTATGCCAATGCCCTGTGCAGGCTCTACGGTGTGCAGAATGCGCATTTTGTCAGCGCGCAGGGGCTTGACCTCGATGGCGCAGACGTGCAGGCGATCATGGAGGAGGCATGCAGTGGGGAGATACTTCATGTTGGATGATAAGCAAGCGGCAATCAAGGAGCTGGCACCTAAGATCTGGAGCCTGTCCAGAGACAGGCTTCTTGTGAATCTGCGCTTTCTGGATGCGGCGCTTTCCGGGCTGAAATTCCAGCCGCAGGAACAGAGTGGCGAAGTCTGCTGTGACCTCAATGCGCCCCAGCGCGCGGTAATTTACTACGATCCGCCGGTGGTGGTACATCTGTACAAGAAAAATCCAGCCAATGTCACGAGGCTGTACCTGCATATTTTACTGCACTGCATTTTCAGCCATTCTTATAAATATGACAAGGTGGAGCAGGAGCTGTGGGATGTGGCGGCGGATATGGCGGTGGAGAATGCCACGCTTGGCTTAAAGCTGTCTGGCTTGGAGACTGCTGGCGATGCGCAGCGCAGGGAAGTGCTGGCACAGTGGAAAGCGCGTGTGGGGACCCTGACGGCAGAGAGAATCTACAGGAACTTAAAAGCTGACAGGCTGGGCGTGAGCGAGCTTTTGGAGCTTGGCAGCCTGTTTCACCGCGACGGGCATGAGCGCTGGGGAACCGCTGAGACGCTGGAGGTGACGGCGGCGCAGTGGAAGAAGCTCAGCGAGCGCATCAAGGCGGAATTAAAGTCCTTCTCGGAGGACAAGTCGGATGACAAGAGTATCTTGCAGAATCTTGAGGAGGCGACGCAGGAGCATTATGACTACGGGAGCTTTCTCAGGAAATTCTGTGTGTCCGGCGAGGAGCTACAGGTCAATGACGATGAGTTTGACTATGTGTATTATACGTATGGGCTGTCACTGTATGGGAATCTTCCGCTGGTGGAGCCGCTTGAGTACAAGGATGTCAACAAGATCAAAGAGTTTGTGGTCGCCGTCGATACCTCGGGTTCCTGCCGCGGTGCGGTGGTTCAGGCATTTCTGAATAAGACCTACAGTATTTTAAAGAGCAGTGAAAATTTTTTCCGCAAGGTGAATATTCATATCATACAGTGCGACTCAGAGGTGCGGCGGGATACAAAGATCACCAATGATGACGAGTTTGAAGCATTTATGCGCGGCGGGCAGTTAGAAGGGTTTGGCTCTACGGATTTCAGACCTGTTTTCTCGTATGTGGACAAGGCGGTTGAGAGCGGGGAGTTTGAGAATTTGAAGGGGCTTATTTATTTTACGGACGGTTACGGCGTGTTCCCAGAGCACAAGCCGCCGCACAATTACGATACTGCGTTTGTTTTTCTTGAGGATGATTATGAGAAACCGCCCATTCCGTCGTGGGCGATCAAGCTGGTGCTGCCGGCTGAGGAGTTAGAGGAGAATGGGGGAGAGAATACGTGAATATCAAGCAGGCGAAGGAGCATATCAAAAATTCTGTACAATTGTATCTCAAAAAGGACGAATATGGGGAGTACCGCATTCCGGTTGTGCGCCAGCGGCCCATTTTTCTGCTTGGCTCTCCGGGCATTGGCAAGACGGCAATTATGGAGCAGATTGCGCAGGAGCTTGGCATTGCGCTGGTGAGCTATTCCATGACGCACCACACAAGGCAGTCTGCGCTGGGGCTGCCCTTTATCACGCACAAAAACTACAAAGGGTTTGAATTTGACATTTCAGAGTACACCATGAGTGAGATTATCGCTTCTGTTTATGAGGTGATGGAGCAGTCCGGGATTGAGGAGGGCATTTTGTTTCTCGATGAGATCAACTGTGTGTCTGAGACACTGGCGCCCTCGATGCTGCAATTTTTACAGTACAAGGTCTTTGGGCGGCACCGCGTCCCGGATGGTTGGGTGATCGTCACTGCCGGAAACCCGCCGGAGTACAACAAGTCTGTCCGTGAGTTTGATGTGGTGACGATGGACAGAATGAAGCTGGTGGAGGTGGAGGCGGACTATGCAACGTGGAAGGAGTACGCGCTCAGGCAGGGCATTCACAGCGCTGTCACAACCTATCTGGATATGAAGAAGAATGACTTTTACCGCGTGGAGACTACCGTCGGCGGCAAATCCTATGTGACCGCGCGGGGATGGGAGGACTTGTCGGCAATGATGCTTCTGTGCGAGGAGGAGAAGCTTGCGGTGGATGAGACGCTTGTCGCACAGTACCTTCACAACGATAAGATTGTCAAGGAATTTACTGCGTACTATGAGCTTTATAATAAATATAAGAGAGAGTATAAGGTGGAGGAGATTCTCGCGGGCCAATACTCCGCACAGGTGGTAGAGCGGGCGAGGATTGCCAAGTTTGATGAGCGGCTTTCCCTGCTTGGAATGCTGTTGGACAAGCTTGAGAGTGAGATGAAGGAAAACCTTGAGAAATCGGATTATCTGGCAGATTTGATGAAGGTGCTCAAAGCCGTCAGGGCACTGCATGAGAAGCAAGGTTCGGTGCAGCAGCTGCTTGAGCGCCAGATTGCAAACCGCGAAAAGCTGATCGAGTCCATGACCAATGCCGGGACACTCGCGGGGGAGGACAAGAGGCGGCACAGGGCAGTGATCCGTTTTCTTGAGAAGGCAGGAAAGAAGCTCAGAATGGAAGGCGCAGAGGACCGTGCGGCATTTGATTTATTAAAGGCGGAATTTGATGCACAGGTGGCAGCGATGAAGCGTGAGAACAGCAGGATTCAGGCGCGGCTGCATCATCTGTTTGCATTCAGCGAGAACGCATTTATGGATGGCAATGAGGTGCTGGTGCTTGTGACAGAGCTCACGGTCAATGTCTACAGTGCGCGATTTATCGGGCAGTATGGCAGTGAGGACTACTACAGGCACAATGAGGATCTCATGCTGCATGAGCGGCAGGATGAGATTATGAAGGTGATAGAGGAGCTGGAACTGTAGCGGGGAGTGTGCCATGGAACAGGAGATTATACAAGAAATTATAATAGAAAATACAGGCAGCGGCGGCGGCCAGTTCGCGGTCGTGCCGTACAAGAGCGGATATGCGCTCAAACGCTACCGCGGGGCGGGAGAGCAGATCATGGTGCCCTCATGCATCGGCCAAAAACCGGTGACAGCGGTTGAGAGAAAGGCATTCCTAAGCTGTAAGACCATCAAAAGCATCACGCTGCCTGACACGATAGAGGAGCTTGGCGACTGGGCATTTGCCCATGCAGAACAGCTCAGGACGGTGAGGATGCCATGCCGTGCCCTCACGCGCGGTAAGGAGCTTTTTCTAGGGTGTAAACGGCTGCGGGAGATCGTGCTCTGCGGGCGTGACGGATGCAGTGACAGCGGGCTGGGGCGTATGCTTGCGCTTGCAGTCACCGTGCTTCACGACTACTTCTTATTCGATCCGCAGGGTGTGGGCACAGACGAGTGGGTTAGACGCTGGGATGAAAAACTGGCTGCGCTGATTGAACTAGACGATCTCGACGGCTTTGAGGAGCTGTGGACCTGCGGTGAGGAGGATTATGAGGGAAAGGACTATGATATCAAGTCTTATCCTGTCGAGAAGCGCAAGATGAAGCTGCGGGTCGTGTATTTCAGGCTGCTTTATCCGTATAAGCTCTCAGAGGAGATGAACCGCAGATTGCAGGAATATCTTTGCAGGCATACGAAGGGGACACAGACGCCGCAGGCGTGGGAGCTCATCGTGGAAGAGCATCCGCAGGACTTGCCATATTATCAGGTGTTTGCAGCAGCCGGCGGCATCACTGAGGAGAACTTTGACAGCCTGCTGGAGGATTTGAAGGACAGCAGCGCGGAGATCCGTGCATATCTGCTGCGCTACAAAGAAGAACATTTTGCCGCAAAGGATGCGTTTGCTGCATTTGAATTAGACTGGTGAACGAAAAAAAGCGCTGTTTTAAGGCGCTTTTTTTGTATAGATTTTACAGGTTATTTATATAATTCCATCAGATAGTCCGTGACAGCTTCACGGATCTCCCCTTGTGCGAGATAGCCTTCGCCGTAGTTTTCCTTCATGTTTGCCACATACTCCTCGCCGCTCTCCTCTGTCATCTCTGCAAAGACAGCCTCCATATCAAGCGTCAGCCCGGCATCTTCAAAGATTGCCTGATAGACCATAGCGTTCTTGGCAGTCTCTTTTGCGCGCGTCCTAAGCTCTTTTTCATAAGAGAGCTCGTCTTTGACGCTGTCGTCTCTTAAATCCCACACATTTGTCATGCCATAGGAAGAGAAATATTGAAGCATCGACTCGTCATTATATTTTGTGGTGGCACGTACCTTTTTCAAGTAATCAGAAGGGTATGACTTGACGGTGGTATTTTCTATAATGTAGTTTGTGAGGTATTCTTTCAAATGCTGCTCATAAAACTTATTTTTGACAAAATTGCGGTACTCCTCAGCAGTGGTGACGCCTTCCTCGGTGATATTCTCTGCGACGAATGCGTCCGTGAGCTCAGGGGTCACGCTGATACTGTTTATGGTAACGGCAAATACTGCGTCCTTGCCGGCAACGTCCTCACCGTCATAATCGTCAGGGAAAGTCACTTCTACAGAGACGTTCTCCCCCGGCTTATGCCCGATGAGCTGCTGCTCGAAGTCATCGATAAAGGAGCCTGAGCCGATGGTCAGGTCATAACCTTCGCCGTTGCTGTTTCCGCCATCAAATTCAACGCCGTCAATCGTGCCCACATAGTCAATATTCACCTCGTCGCCGTCCTTGATCTCAAGTGCCGCGTCCGTGCTTGCCTCTTTGTGGGATTCGAGGGTGGACTGAATGTCCGCATCGACTTCCTCGTCTGTTGCGGCAACCTCGTCAGCGGGAACAGAGATGTTGGCGTAGTCTGCGAGTGTGAGCGACTTGGCGGCATCGAAGCCCTGAATTTTGCCGTCTGCTGAGAGACCAGCACTGAGGTCAGTGACGGAAGTAGTACGAAGTGCAGACAGATACACCACTTTGCCCGCGGCGATGATGACAACCGCAGCCAGCACGGCGGCAACGGCAATACTGATTATCTTGGAGATGCGCTTTTGCCGTCTGTCCTTTGCGACCTCCTTCCTGCGCTCCTCGCGCTTTGCCTTGCTCTTGCTGATGTCGGCTGTATTATTTTCTTGTTTGTCCTTAGCCATTTTGATATCCTATCCTTTCCAATTCATGTATCAGTTTTCTAAAACCTCATATTAATCTATCACAAAATGTAGAAAAAATAAAGAGTTTCCTGCGAATTCACACAATTCACACAAATAATAAAAGGATAATCGGCTTGACAACAGGTAAAAATACAGACTATACTATAGTATATCAAGTGGAAGAAAGGAGCAGGGCGGCAGATGAATGTAGAAGATATACCAGTACCGGCAATGGCGGCGATCAGGGTGAGCAAAGAAGGAAAATCGGCGCTTTTTGAGACGACAATCATTCAGACTACAGACAATAAATATATATATACCATGCCAGTCAGGGTGGATAACAAGCTGGTAAATTTTGAGGCAAAGGGGCTGTTAAAGGAGATTAAGATCGAGTTTGCCCCATTTGAGTTTTATGAGTGGCGCAATATATCCATCATACGGTTTGTGGAGGATGGGAAGAGCTATCTCAGAATCAGGACGACGACACCCGGGATTCGCGCGATGGCATGGTCTGATAAGCCAGTGACGACCAAGAAGAAGAAAAAGGAAAATATTATCAAAGAGGAGGCACTAGAGGTGGTGAATGCCGCGCAGGCGGTTCAGGCAGACCGGGCAGCAGAAGGAGATCGATCGTGAAAAAATCAGTAATAGCGGCAGTGACCGCAGGGGTGTTGATGGCGGGCGGTATCGGCGGATGGCAGAACAATAGTTCTGGCAACGCTTCGGGGCAGAATGCAGAGAGTCCAGTGGAGAGCCTTGTCAATGAGATCGGCACACAGGCGGCGGAAGAATTGAAGAATGTATTTGCACAGGAGGTCAGCGATTTTTTTAAGAGCAGTGATCTGGAGAAAACACTTGGAATAGACCACAGCGGGCAGGCATCCATCGAGGCATCCATCAAAGCATATATCCGCGATTATGATCTGGACGAGGGGAAGCTTGAGGAGGCGAAGGCATCCTTGCAGACACTTCTTGGAAGTGCGGAAGGACTGACTGCCGACGAGATACAGGACAGAATAGCCCAGATCTTTGAACATGAAAAATAGAAATAACCCGTATGGCTATACCATACGGGTTATTTCTGCGTTTTGTTTGGTTCTTAGGTCATAGAATACATTGTTGAGATACAAAGTTGGGCGCGACAGGGCATCCTCGTGGATTTCTGTGATCCGCCCGTCGAGGTTTCCCGTCACACAGACGCGGCGGTCCACATACATCTTGGCGATGCGCGTGAGGATGGGGGCAATGTTGGGGCCATACAGGGCAAATCCCTGCTCCTCAAAGACGCGGATTGCCTGAAAAGGGGTCAGGGCTACACGCTGTGCCCTTGGATGCGTCATCGCTTCGTAAGTATCAGCGATCGCGGCGATCAGCGCAAACGGATCAATGCGGTTTTCCTTGAGGCGCGCGGGATAGCCGCTGCCGTCACAGCGCTCGTGGTGCATAATCATGACGCTGACTACATGCGGCGGCATTTTCCTAGACTTGACCAGCTCATAGCCCAGATGGATATGGTGCTGCATCTGAATATATTCCTCCGGGGAAAGTTTGTCAGGTTTCCACAACAACTCCTCGGAAAGTTTGGTCTTGCCAATGTCAAAGATGAATCCGCTCACAGTCAGGTTGTCCAGATCTTCTTTTTCAATCCCCGACCACTTGCCAAACACATAGCAGAGCAGTCCGCAGTTGAAGCAGTGGTTGTATGTAATCTCATTCTCATTGGGCACCATGTTGTACAGATAATCCAGTAGCTGTTCTTCATTGATGACAGCGGACATGATGTCGTCGCGCAGGGACAGCAGCTTGGTGATATTGAGCTCCAATCCTGTGTCGAGGGTACGCATAATTTTGTGAAACAGGGCAAGCGTGTTTGCATACACTTCATTAAAGCGCTGGAAATGTGGATTCTGGTGCAGGTATGTGTAATGTGTCATATTGACTTCATCAGGCTCGCTCAGCGCGATCTCGTCAAAGTTGTACTCGTAGAGCGACTGGATATTTTCCTGTGTCAGCGAGGTGTTGGCTTTGAACAAAAGCGCGTTGGCGGGGGTGTAGAGATCATCGAACAGAACCATGCCGGGTTTGAGTGACTGTGTTGATAGTTTATACATATAGAACCTCCTTGAAGTAAAAGAGTTTAACCATTGTAATAGGATACATACATAATATCATAAAATATAGATAGTTGTATAGATAAAGATTTGTTTTGTTAAAATTCGTATAAAAAGAATAGAAAATGGGAGATTCTGGCGGGGAATGAGGTAAACATAACTAAAAAGTTATGTAAATTTGCACAATTTGGAAAATAAGCATTGATTTATAAAAATACATATGCTACTATTGAGGAAAATGTAGATAAATATTGGGATACCGCTCTGTTTTATCCACAGGCGGATCTGGATATGCGGATGGGAATGCGCGTTTACATAATATATGCTGGTTATGTTTCTGCGCCGTGTTCACGAGAGGGAGAAAGTGACCGGGAATGAAACTAATCATAGATCTGCTTTGATTCCGGCATGCATGCCGGAGCACCTTGACAACATACTGCTGTCTGAGTATGCGCTTGGATGGCAAACGATAAGCATCGCAGGATGTGCAAAGTACAATTAGGATTACATGTGTATGGCACTTGTCTCCTGCCCGGTGCGGGGGGGGGTACCTGAGTACTGCCGGGGGCAGGCAAAAGTGGCTGTACCGTATTGAAAAGGATTGAAGGGGGACAATAATATGCTAGCTACAAAAAGAGAATTATCTCAAAGAATTGATATTTTAAACAAAAAGCCAATGATCAGAAAGAATCAATCCACAGGAGAGATGGTAGCAGGATTTTTAGATCCGTTAACAGGAAGCTTTGAAGTCGTGATGGACATTAATGATGAGCGGGATATCGACGATTTTCTCGAGGAGTATGATTTGTCTGTTGTCATGATTTCAAAAATGTAATGATGTAATTACATAAAATGAACTGTATTCAAGGTGTATATCAAAGCAAAAAGAAGGGGGCAGGAAGGGCTGCCCTCTTTTTCGTAGGGTTTTATGCGCACGAGCAGGGAGAAAATGGATGAAGAGAAAAGATTATTATATGCCCTCTAAGGATGGCATACACAGGCTTCACGTGGTGTTGTGGGAGCCGGATACAGCAGTGAAAGCGGTGGTGCAGATCTCACATGGCATGGTTGAGATGATCGACCGCTATGAGGGTTTTGCGCGGTTTTTGAACCAGCACGGCTATGCGGTGGTCGGCAATGATCATCTGGGACATGGGCTGACGGCTGGAAATGACGCTGATTTAGGATATTTTTGTCCTAGAAATATGAGCGCGACGGTGGTGGCAGACCTTCACCGCGTCACACGGGCTGCAAAGAAACGTTACAAAAACAAGCCATATTTTCTGATAGGGCACAGCATGGGCTCCTTTATGGCAAGAAGATATCTGATGACCTATGGCATGGACCTCGACGGGGCAGTGATCTGCGGGACAGGCAGCCAGTGCTGGCTGACGCTTGCTGCCGGGACGGTCGTCTCCAATGTGCTGCGGCTGGTGGCGGGCGACCGGTGCCGCTCACAGTTACTGCGCAGGAATGCGTTTCATTCCTATCAGAAACGCATTGTCCATCCGCGGACAGAGAGCGACTGGCTGACAAGGGATGAATCCGTGGTAGACTTTTGCACAAGCAATAAATTCTGCAATTACAGTTTCACAGTCAACGGATACCGGACATTGTTCGAGGTGCTGCTGTTCATACAAAAAGAACAGAATATCAGGAATGTGCCTAAGGAACTGCCGCTGTTTTTTATCGCGGGCGGTCAGGACCCGGTAGGGCATTACGGAAAGGATGTGCCGCGTGTGGCTGCAAGCTTTGAGCGGGCAGGTGTGGAGGATATCTCGTTAAAAATTTATCAGGAGAACCGGCATGAGCTTCTGAATGAACTGGATAAAGACCAAGTGTACAAAGATGTGCTCTCGTGGATGGAGCAGAAGCTATGATGAAGCAGAGCGACGATGAGCGCTATATGAGGGAGGCGCTAAAGCAGGCGAAAAAGGCATATGCGCTCGGTGAGGTGCCGATTGGCTGTGTGATCGTGCATGACGGCAAAATCATAGGACGCGGCTATAACCGGCGAAACACGGACAAGAGCACACTCTCCCACGCAGAGATCATCGCGATCAAAAAGGCAAGCAAGGCAGTTGGCGACTGGCGTCTTGAGGAGTGTACGCTGTATGTGACACTCGAACCCTGCCAGATGTGTGCGGGCGCGATCGTGCAGGCGCGGATTCCAAAGGTCGTGATGGCGTGCATGAATCCCAAGGCGGGATGTGCCGGGTCGGTGTTAAATATCCTTGACATGCCAGCGTTTAACCATCAGGTTGAAGCTGTGCGGGGGATTCTTGCGCAGGAGTGTGAAACGCTGCTCAAGACCTTTTTCAAAGAGCTTCGTCTCCGAAATAAGGCTGAAAAGGAAAAAAGACTTTATAATCTTGAGAAACTATGATACACTACCAATGTGAATATTTAGGTATCGGAGGCAGTATGATGGACGAGATTGCAGTGCTTATTCCCTGTTACAATGAGAGCAAGACGATAGAGAAAGTGGTAAAGGACTTTAGAAAAGCGCTGCCGCAGGCAGTGATTTACGTGTATGACAACAATTCAAAGGACGGGACGGATGAGATCGCGCGCAGGGCGGGCGCAGTCGTGCGCTATGAGTACCAGCAGGGAAAGGGAAATGTCATACGGCGCATGTTCCGTGAGATCGACGCGAAGTGTTATATTATGACAGACGGGGATGACACATACCCGGCAGACGAGGCGGGAAAGCTGTGTGAGGCAGTGCTTGAGCGGGGCGCGGACATGGTGGTCGGGGACAGGCTGTCCTCCTCTTATTTCGAGGAAAATAAGAGACCCTTTCACAACTTTGGCAACTCGCTTGTGCGCGGTGCCATCAACGGGATGTTCAAGAGTGATATCCGCGATATCATGACAGGCTACAGGGCATTTAGCTATCAGTTTGTGAAGTCTTTCCCGGTGCTCTCGAAGGGGTTTGAGATTGAGACGGAGATGAGCATCCATGCGATCGACAAAAATATGCGCGTGGAGAATGTGATCATCCAGTACAGGGACAGGCCAGAGGGCAGCGAGTCGAAACTCAACACCTACTCGGATGGCTTGAAGGTCATTATGACGATCGTCAAACTGTACAAAAATTATAAGCCGATGGGGTTTTTTACATGGATTGCAGCGGTGCTTGTGCTGGTTTCGACCATTTTCCTCCTGCCGGTGATGAGCGAGTATTTTGAGACAGGGCTGGTGGAGCGTTTCCCGACGCTGATTGTATGCTGTTTTGTGTACCTTGCGGCGATGCAGTCCTTCTTTGCAGGCTTGATGCTCTCTACGATGAAACAGAAAAATATGCAGGATTACGAGATGAACCTGATTTTTTTAGACACAGAATATAAGGATAAAATGAAGAATGAACAAAGACATACCGATGAGTTACGTAGCCTTTGATATTGAGACTACAGGGTTAAATCCCAAATTGGACAAAATCATAGAGATGGGGGCAGTCAGGGTACAGGACGGGGAGGTCACAGAGACTTTTTCGAGCTTTGTCAATCCGGCAAGAAGCCTGCCAGAGCGGATTGTGGAGCTCACGGGGATTCATGACGAAGATGTCAAGGAGGCACCCTACATGGAAGAGATCCTCGACGCATTTCTGGCATTTCTGGGGGACGATGTCCTGCTGGGACACAACCTGCTCTTTGACTATTCCTTTGTCAAAAAAGCTGCGGTGAATCAGAAGAGGGCTTTTGAGAGATCCGGCATTGATACCCTCAGGATTGCAAAGCGGTTTCTCAATGATTTGGCGAGCAGAAACCTTGGGTATTTGTGTGAGTACTACCATATAGAGCTGGATGCGCACCGCGCGCTCAATGACGCCGTTGCAGCGCATGAATTATATAAGATACTGGTGAGTGCATACGGGGAGCGCGAAGCAGAACCATTCCTGCCAAAACCTTTGATTTATACCGTCAAAAAAGAAAGTCCCATCACGCCAAAACAGCTTGAGCTCCTGATGAAGCTGGCAGTGCAGTATCATCTGTGCTGTGACGGATGGGTGTTAGGGCCGGTGGATAAGGTGACACAGGAGTCGGTGGACTTGCAGAAGCTCACGAAAAACGAAGCAAGCAGGCTCATAGATTTGCTGCTTGTAAATTTTCGACGATCGCGTCCTTCATAATGGAGTGAAGCGTCTGTGCCTGCTGGATCAGCGTGCCGATTTTTTCCGGTGTGCCGGTCTCTTTGTAAAGCTCGGCGAGCAGATAATAGCTTTTGCTGACATCGGTTTTGGTGGATACTGCAAACTCAAGAACTTCGATCGCAAGGGCGTATTCAAGGCTGTCGTGCAGCAGTTCGGCAAGTTTTTGCAGCAGCGTCACAAGATTTGTGTAATGAAAATCGCAGTCACTTAATATAGTAATATTAGCAGTGCCATATTTTAGCTTGAGGTCTGTGTTTGAGTAGCCGGTGAGATTGACGATTTTCATATCGGACAAGTCCCGCAGCTCAGAGAGGCAATCCGCGATCTCCTCGGACATAGGTTCGGGCTTCATGCTGAGCAAATGCTCTGGGATGGTGATATAGTTCAGGTCATCGAGCGGTTTTTTGCGGGTAAAGTTTGCCCGGTACTCGCGCTCCCAGAATTCGCGGTCCGCATCCTCCTCTTTGCGCTGGGTGCGGTGCAGGCAAAAAGAAAATAATAAACAACCAAATAAGACAAGACTTGAAAAAAATATCAAATTCATTTATAATATCCTTTCGAAAAGGGGTGAACAGCCATGATGAATATGAATCATAAAAAAACGCAGCGTAAAATCGCAGCCGTCATAGCCATTCTTCTTGTATTGACTATGGTAGTACCATTAGCTGTGAGTGTTATCGGTTTCTAATTTAATATATCATAGGATTCAGTGCAATGTAAAGTATCTGAATTATTTAATTAAATAAGGGTACTGGAGTGATATGATGAACAGTACCCGGAGTGGAGGTATATGAGAAAATCAGGTAGACGAATCGGAATCATCGCGTTGGCTATCCTGCTGTCTGTGATTTGCGCAGGGATGTATCAGCCGCACTGTGCGGTGGCAGCAGCGGACGATGAAGCGATACTTGAAGGCGTGTATATGGGTGAGATGAGTCTTGCCGGGATGACCGCCGAGGAGGCGAAGGCTTCAGTCAGCGCATTTGTGGAAGAATTGAAACACAAAAATATTACATTTGGTGCCGTCGGTGATCACTATGTATCGGTGATCGCGGGCGATTTGGGGCTTGCATGGGTCAATGAGTCAGACATCGACGCGGCGGCAGCGCTTGGCAAGAAGGGAAATATTGTCAAGCGGTACAAAGCGATGCAGGATTTGAAACATGGCAATAAGGTCTATGACCTCAAGCTGTCGCTTGACAGAGATTTGATCAAATCGGTGCTTGAGGAGCAGTGTGCAGAGTACGATATTCCGTCGGTGAACAATACGATCACCAGAGTTGACGGGCAGTTTGTCATCGAGGAGGGGCAGGCAGGCGAGCGGGTCAATGTCGAGGAGTCCCTGAACCAGATCTATGAGTACATAACAAATGGATGGGATTATCAGGATGCTTCGATTGATCTGGCGATTGATGTGTCAGAGCCCAAGGGAAGCGTCGAGGACCTTCAGAAGATGACAGATGTCCTAGGTACTTTTACAACAAGTTATTCGACCAGCAGTGCCTCGCGATGCAAAAATATTGAGAACGGCGCGCGCTTAATCAACGGTACGCTGCTGTATCCGGGAGACGAGTTTTCGACCTATGATACCATCAAGCCATTTACGGAGGCAAACGGCTATTATCCAGCAGGCTCCTATATGAACGGCAAAGTGGTTGACAGTCTGGGCGGCGGGATCTGTCAGGTCTCAACGACGCTGTACAACGCGGTCTTACTCTCAGAGCTTGAGGTGACAGAGCGGCATAACCATTCGATGATTATTGCCTATGTGAAGCCGTCTATGGATGCGGCGATCGCGGAGTCCTCAGGAAAGGATTTCCGCTTTGTCAATAGCTGGGAAAATCCTATATACATAGAAGGGGTTACGCAGGGGAAACAGATCACGTTCACAATCTATGGCGTGGAGCAGAGAGATCCCAGCCACGTCGTGCGCTATGAGAGTGAGACGCTCTCGACCACGCATCCTGACCATGAGATTATCACGCCGGCTTCCGGGCAGGGTGTGGGTTATATCAGCGTAGAATCAGCGCATGTGGGTTACACAGCACAGTTGTGGAAGATTGTCGAGGAGAATGGTGTCGAGGTGAGCCGCGAGGTCATCAACAAGAGCTCCTACAAAGTCTCCCCGCGGTCGGCTGTGGTGGGTGTCAACACAGACAATCCCGTGTATGCCCAGCGTATCAATGCGGCTGTGGCGTCGGGCAGTATCGACACATGCAAGGCGGAGGCAGCGGCGATCAAGGCAGAGATGGCAGCGGCGCAGCAGCAGCAAGAAGCGGCAGCCCAGCAGCAGGCAGACCTTGAGGCGTATTATCAGGCGTTGCAGCAACAGCAGTTATTGGAGCAGCAGGCACAGTTACAGCAGCAGATTTTAGAGCAGCAGGCAGCGGCAGAACAGCAGGCAGAACCATAACTGTAAACGGGGGATTGACGATGAAATGCGGAAAACTGGCACAGAGCGTCTATGAGCGCTCTGTGATAAAAGTGATGAAGGCAAATGGCGCAGGACTGGGGGCAGACTGCGCCGTTTTGGCGGGGAGCGGGAACTGTGCCGGCATTCTGTCCGGTCAGGCGGCTGCATTTGGCATGGATTCCCGCACTGCGGCGCGGGCGTATCTGGCAGCGACGAACCATGTGATTGCCTGCTGTGCCAACAGTGCGGCGTCAGGATTGTTTGATGCCTATGCCAACATTACATTGATGGTGCCGGAGAAGCTTCGCGAGATCAAGCTCCGCCAAATGACAGAGGCTGCCGCAGGGCAGGCGGAGGAGACAGGGATTCCGATCTTAGGCTGTAATGTTCAGGTGCTTCCGATGGTCACAGAGACTGTGGCGGTCTGTGTCATCAGCGCAGGCATGAAAAACCGGTCAGAGAGTCCTCTGGTGCCAATCAGGAAGCAGCCGCTGGTGGACAGAGATCTTGTCATGACAAAGTGGCTGGGACTTGAGGGAACAGCGGTCATAGCGGCGGCAAGCCGCGAGAAGCTCTGCGGCCGGTATCCATCGGACCTTGTGGATACCGCGGCAGAGTTTTACCAGTATCTGTCCGTCGCGCCGGAGGCCGCTACCGCCGTGAAGTCCGGCGCAGATTATCTGCTGGCACTGCGGGAGGGCGGTGTGTACGGCGGCTTATGGCAGCTGGCAGCAGCAAATGGCGTTGGACTGGTCGCAGACTTAAAGCGCATACCTGTGAGACAGGAGACGATCGAGGTGTGTGAATATTTTGATTTAAATCCGTATGAACTGATGGCGGGCGGAAGCCTGCTCATCCTTTCGTCAAACGGCGGTGAGCTGGTGCGTGCGCTGGATGCGGCAGGTGTGCCTGCGGCGGTGATCGGACGCACGACACAGGGCAATGACCGCATCATACGCCACGGGGAGGAGTCAAGATTTCTGGAATCTGCAAATGAAGACGAACTCTTCCGCTACCGTGCGCGGGTATCTGGCAATGATACTGGAAAAATAGTAAAAATGGGAGCAATGGAGGAAGCAGAAGTATGAGAGAACAAATTTTGTCAATTATAGAGAAGAACAGCAGAATTGACCTGCATGAGCTTGCAGTTATCCTAGGCATGGAGGAGGCAGATGTTGTCAATGAGATGACGCAGATGGAGAAGGAAGGAATTATCTGCGGCTATCACACACTGATTGACTGGGAAAAGACTTCGGTGGAGAAGGTGAATGCATTGATTGAGGTGCGTGTGACGCCCCAGCGCGGCAAGGGCTTTGACAGCATCGCAGAGCGCATCTACAAGTACCCGGAGGTTCACGCGGTCTATCTGATTTCGGGCGGATATGACCTGCTTGTCAGCCTTGAGGGAAAGACGCTCAAGGAGGTTTCAAACTTTGTGTCTGACAAGCTGTCTACCCTAGAGACTGTCATCAGCACAGCGACACATTTTATCCTGAAAAAATACAAAGACCACGGCACGATTCTGGATAAAAAAGAATCTGATGAAAGGATGCAGGTGACACCATGAGAAATCCTTTATCAAAGACAATCGTAGAGATAAAACCTTCTGGCATCCGCAAATATTTTGATATTGTGAGCGAGATGAATGACCCCGATGTCATTTCGCTTGGCGTTGGCGAGCCGGATTTTGAGACGCCGTGGCATATCCGCGATGAGGGGATTTACTCCCTTGAGAAGGGCAGAACCTTTTACACGGCAAATGCGGGGCTTCTGGAGCTGCGGGAGGAAATCAACCGCTATCTAAACAGACGTTTTGATCTGAATTATGATCCGAAGAGCGGCATACTGGTCACAGTCGGAGGCTCCGAGGCGATCGACATTGCGCTGCGCGCGATGGTGGACCCGGGGGATGAAGTCATTATTCCCCAGCCAAGCTATGTCTCTTATGAGCCGTGTGCAGTGCTTGCCGGGGCAACGCCTGTGATTATAGAATTAAAAAATGAGAACCAGTTCCGCCTGACTGCGGCAGAGCTTGAGGCAGCAATCACGGACAAGACCAAGGTGCTGATTCTGCCGTTTCCCAATAATCCAACGGGTGCGATTATGGAGCGCAGGGATTTGGAGGAGATTGCAAAGGTCATCGAGAAGCATGATATTTTTGTATTGTCAGATGAGATTTACTCTGAGCTGTGCTACACGGAAAATCATGTCTCGATCGCCAATATTCCCGGCATGTGGGAGCGGACGATTCTGATCAATGGATTTTCCAAGTCCTACGCAATGACAGGATGGCGGCTTGGATATGCGTGCGGCCCGGTACAGATCATTGAACAGATGTACAAGATTCATCAGTTCTGTATTATGTGCGCGCCGACAACGTCACAGTATGCGGCAATTGACGCGCTGAAAAACGGCGATGCGGATGTTCAGATGATGCGGGATTCGTACAACCAGAGACGGCGTTATCTCGTGAATGCTTTTCGGGAGATGGGGCTGGAATGCTTTGAGCCGTTTGGCGCATTTTACATGTTCCCGTGTGTGAAGCAGTTTGGCATGACGAGTGATGAATTTGCCTCAAGGCTCCTGCATGAGGAGAAGCTGGCTGTCGTGCCCGGCAATGCATTTGGGGACAGCGGCGAGGGATTTCTGCGCATCTCTTATGCGTACTCTCTTGAGAAACTCAAAGTTGCAATGGGACGCTTGGGGCATTTTGTGGAGCGGTTAAAATGAGCATGAACATTGTACTATACCAGCCAGAGATACCAGCAAACACTGGAAATATAGGGCGCACCTGTGTCGCGACAGGCACGGTGCTGCACTTGATCGAGCCGCTGGGATTTCGCCTGACGGGCAAGGAACTGCGCAGGGCAGGCATGGATTACTGGGAGCACCTCGATGTGCGGCGCTACATGAACTTTGAGGAATTTATAGAGAAGAACCTGAAAGACCGCCCTCAGGCAAAGCTCTGGATGGCGACGACCAAAGCAAAAAAGGTGTACACGCAGGCACAGTATGGCACCGGGGATTATATCATGTTTGGAAAGGAGAGTGCCGGGATTCCAGAGGAAATCTTAGTGGCGTATGAACAAACATGCATTCGCATTCCCATGCTGGACAAGATTCGAAGCCTGAATCTGTCCAACAGTGTCAGCATTGTGCTCTATGAAGCGCTGCGGCAGCAGCAGTTTGCCGGTATGCAGATGGAGGGGGCACTTCATCATAAAGAATGGAAAATGGAATAAGGCAAGACAGGCAGAGGACAAGCGGGTTCCTCTGCCTGTTTTTTCATTTGTATGCAATATTTTTGGGGTTAAATTGCAACAAAAGCGGTAAAAGTGGGATATAAAGAGTGAGGAGGTGGTGGAACAGTGGACAAAACTGACATGGATGCGGTCTATCAGGAATACGCGAATCTAATCTATCGTTTTCTGTACACGCACACGCACGATGCGGACTGGTCACAGGAACTGATGCAGGAAACGTTTCTGCGCGCGGTGGATTCCATATCCAGATATGACGGCTCCTGCAAGCTGTCTGTATGGCTCTGCCAGATTGCCAAGCATGTGATGTGGCAGGAGCTGCGTAAAAGGAAACGGTTTGACATTGTGGAGTGGACAGAGGAGCTTCCTGATGCACATGGACAGGATGGCGAGGGGTGTGCGCTGCAACAGGAACGCACAAAGGAGTTGTACCGCGCGATCCACCTTCTGCCGGAACTTGAGAAGGAGGTTGTTTTGTACCGCATGACCGGAGAGCTCTCATTTCGGCAGATTGGTGAAATTTTGGGAAAGAGTGAAAACTGGAGCAGAACGGTATTTTACCGCGCAAAACAAAAAATCAGAAAGGAGCTGGAAAAGTATGAGTGAAATAAAGTGTGACATTATCAGGGATTTGATGCCCGGCTATCTTGACGGTGTGCTGAGCGGGGCAGGGGACACCGCAGTGCGGGAACATCTGGAAAGCTGCGGGGCGTGCCAGCAGTTTTTGGCAGAGATGAAAGAGGAGATGGTGCCCAGACAGGGCAGCACGTCCGCAGATGAGCAGGCAGCGCTCGACGGCTTTAAGAAGATACGCAGACGCACCCGCTGGCTGAAAATGGCGGCAATGATGGGGGGGCTGCTGACGGCTGCACTGATCGTTGGCGTATTTCTGAAAGTTTACGTGATTGGCAGTCTGCCGTGGAGTGCATCTATGTGGGTTGAGAGTGCGCAGTATGATGAAGAGACGCAGAGCCTTACGCTCAAAGGCACTGTGAATAGCGCAGGAACCCGCGTCACCCGCGTGGAGTGGAAGGAAAGCGCCAGTACCGGCGGGCGTGTGGATGTGTTTGTCCATGCGGCGGAAACACTGCCGTTTGGGCGGGAAAAACGGGAGTTTTCCATCACAATCCCAGACATGAAGGGAAAGAATGCCTACCTTGTAGGTTCTGACTATGATACCCTCAAGGCTTACAACTGGAACAGCGATCATTATGAACTGATGTATTCGCTGGAGGAGGAACTATACAGACGCATACCGGAATGGACGCGCGAGAAGGTGGTTTTAAGTCCCGTTCAGGGAATTACCGTATTGGACGGCGTAGAGGGGATCGAGTATTCCGCCATGTTCCTTCTGGGGGAAGATGCCTATTGGCAGCGGTTTGGCGATCAGGTTATAACCTATGGGGATATTGGAGAAGCGTATGAGTATGTGTGGATATCGTTGGAGGAGCCGCACGAGATCCGGCGGTATGAGCGTTAGGAAAAGCATATTGCTTTCTTGCACATCCATCCAATATGGTGTAGACTGTTAAAAACGGATACACACGCCAAGGAGGCATGCAAGGCAAATGAGAAAAAAGCATGAATTATTCGGATTCCTGCGCAAGTTAGGGATACAAAAACAATTATATACCATCTATATGCTGGCAGTATTGATACCTGTATCCCTGATCGGAACCTTTTTGGTGGGAAATACCTACAGGCTTTTGACAAATTATCATGGCGATCTGCTGGAATCGGATAATCTGCGCGTGCGCACCATACTGTTTGAAATCACGACACAGGTGTACAATATTTCAGAGGAATTGTCATATCATGAGAAAGTGGAATCTCTGCTGAAAAAGAGATATGCGTACCACGAAGAGTTTAAAGCGGCAGTGAACAGGATTTCTGAGATTGTTGACAACTATGCAGACCATTATACCGAGATTGATCAGGTGGAAATTTACTGCGATAATCCCGACATCTGTGATTACAAACAGTACCGCCTCGTTGATGAAGAGACTCAGAACTCAGACTGGTACCGGCGGGCAATCTCCCAGACAAGCGTATTTTGGCATGAAATGCGCAATATTGACAAATATGGCAATGAATACTGGAATTTGTGCCTCATCAGGCGGATTCCTCTCGTAAACTCCAAGCATCATGCAGTACTGGTTATCCGTATCAGCAATAATTATCTGAAAACGCGGATTGGGAGCCAGAAATATCAAATCTGTGTCTCGGTCGATGATGGCGTCGTGTTTTTTGCCTTGGACAGTGAAAATAACGGCAAACCCCAGCCCGTGGCGCTTGGCAGCGGCAAAAAACAAAAGATACGCCATAAGATCTGCCTTGTTGAAATCTCTGAGCTTGGGCTGTATCTGTCTGACTCGCATATTTATATATGCACGATGGATGACCAGTCGTATGACACGATCAGAAGCATTATTCAAATCTGCATTTTAATCATATTGGTCGCGGTGTTTGTACCGGGCATCTTGGTCTATTACTTTGGGCAGTATTTTACGAGACGGGTACGGACTCTGCGCCATGTGATGTATCAGGCAAGCAACGAAGACTATGATTTTAAAGAAATGGTGCGGGGAGAGGATGAGCTCTCGGAGGCTTTCTCCGATCTGGAAGTCATGGTGCAGAACATTAAAGAAAAAGATGCGCAGATGTACAAAGTGCTGCTCAAGGAACAGGAGCTTACCAACGAGCAGCAGAAGATGGAATTTAAGATGCTTGCAAGCCAGATCAATCCGCATTTCCTGTATAATACGCTGGAAACCATCCGCATGAAGGCATATACGGTCGGGGACAGGGAAGTGGCTACAGCAATCAAACTACTGGGAAAATCAATGCGGTATGTGCTCGAAAATAACGGAACCGCGTTTACCGCCTTGAAGGAGGAGCTGGACTATATTGAAATCTATATGAAAATACAAAAGCTCCGCTTTACGGATAAATTTGACTATGAGCTGAGAACGCAGGACGGGATGGATTTATATAAATGCATCACACTGCCGCTTCTATTGCAGCCGATCGTCGAGAATGCCATCCTGCACGGGCTTGAGGAGACAGAACAAGGCGGCATGGTCACGATTCAGATTGGTCAGGAGACTGGCAGCGAAAGAATCTACATCGCCGTGTCAGACAATGGCTGCGGGATGGATAAAGAGACACTAGAGCGTCTGAGGGCGGATATCGAGACGAAAAATCCAATGAAAAAAGAAAGCATTGGATTATATAATATAAACCAGAGAGTGAAACTCTGCTATGGGAACGAATATGGAATGACCATTGATTCTTTGGCTGGCAGCGGGACAACGGTCACACTGCATCTGCCCGAAAAAGTATATCATGACATTTAACATTCAAAATTCATCGGATTACATCACTAAAAAATAGCGTATTTATTTCCAAAATGCCCTTGTATAATGGAGAAAGCCATTTTGAATGGGAAAGTACAAGGAGGAAATAAGTATGGAGAATCAACATGCAAAAGCGTTAACCGCCATGCTGACACTGGATGAAAAGATTGGCATGATTCACGGGGCACACCTTTTTGCCACGAAGGGGGTGGAGCGGCTGGGGATTTCGCCGCTCGTGATGTCAGACGGCCCCATGGGCGTGCGGCAGGAGTTTGAGCCGGACCACTGGAAAGCAGTCGGAGGTCCCGAGGATTCTGTGACATATCTGCCCTGCAACAGTGCGCTGGCTGCCACATGGAACCGTGACTTGGCATTTGCTGTGGGCAGTGTGCTGGGCGCTGAGGCAAGAGCAAGGGGAAAGGATATCATTCTTGCCCCGGGAATCAATATCAAGCGGAGTCCGCTGTGCGGCAGGAACTTTGAGTATTTCAGCGAAGATCCCTATCTGACGGGCGAGCTGGCGGTCTGCTACATACAGGGGGTACAGCAGTGGGATGTGGCTGCCTGCGTGAAGCATTTCGCGGCGAACAATCAGGAGACACAGCGCCTATGGGTAGACGTGGAGATTGATGAAGCTGCGCTCAGGGAAATCTATCTGCCGGCTTTTTATGAGTGCCTGACGAGAGGAAAGAGCCTGTCCGTGATGGGGGCATACAATAAACTCTATGGGGAACACTGCTGCCAGAGCCAGCATCTTCTGCATGACATTCTGCGCGGGGAATGGTCGTATGATGGTGTCGTAGTCTCTGACTGGGGCGGCGTCCATGACACAAAGCTGGCAGCGGAGTCCGAGCTGGATATCGAGATGTCTGTCACGGACAATTTTGATGAATATTATATGGCAGAGCCGCTTAAAAAAGCAGTGGAACAGGGCATCATACCAGAGAGCAGAATTGATGAAAAAGTAACGCGCATCCTGACACTGATGATGCGTCTGCACATGATTGGCGGCAAAGAGCAGACAGCGCGCAAAAGCGGTGTATATAATGCGCCAAAGCACAGGCAGACAGCCCTTGATACAGCGCGGGAATCCATCGTTCTCCTGAAAAATGATAAAGATAAAAATAAAGATAAACCTATCCTGCCGCTTGACGAAAAAAGCTTAAAGAAAGTCCTGCTCGTGGGAGAAAATGCGCAGAGGCTTCATGCAGATGGCGGCGGCAGCGCAGAGATCAAAGCCCTCTATGAAATTTCCCCGCTGATGGGGCTGAAAATGCTGCTTGGCGGCAATGTGAAAGTAGATTTTGTAAAAGGCTATCAGAGCGGGACAAAAAGCGCCAAAGACAGCGTAAACTGGCAGGAAAAAAGTCTGGAAGACGGCGGCGGGCATGGCAGCAAACAGCAGGATGAAAATCAACAGCTTGCAAAGGAGAGGGCGGCGCTCCGCAAAGAAGCAGTGGAGATGGCAAAAGCCTATGAGACGGTCATATATGTAGGTGGGCTCAACCATGACTATGACAGCGAGGGCTTGGACCGCAGCGACATGGCGCTTCCATATGGACAGGATTTGCTGATACAGGAGCTTCTCGAAGTGAAGCCAGATCTGGTGGTGGTCCTCATAGGCGGCAGTCCTGTGGAGATGGGGGCATGGATAGACAGGGCGCGGGCAGTCGTGTGGAGCTATTATGCCGGCATGGAAGGAGGAACCGCCCTCGCAGAGGTCCTTTTAGGCAGAGTAAACCCTTCGGGCAGGCTCCCGGAAACTTTTTACAAAAGCCACAAAGACTGCTCGGCACACTGCATTGGCGAGTTTGCAGAGGAGAAAAAGGTCTGCTACAAGGAAGGCATTTTTGTGGGGTATCGTTTTAATGAGACGTTTGGCGTGGAACCAGCGTTTTGCTTTGGGCATGGGTTGTCGTATACAAGTTTTGAGTACGAGAGCGCTGTCTATGAAGCAGCAGACAGTTTTGTCACCTGCACAGTCACCAATACAGGAGAACGCGCCGGCGCAGAGACCGTACAGGTATACCGCATGGCGGCAGATCAGGAAATCCTGCCCATTCCTGAAGAGACCGCTGCATTACAGAAACTGCGCCCGGTGAAGGAGCTGGCTGGATTTGGGAAGATTTTCCTGAACCCGGGGGAGACAGGGCAGATCAAAATTGCACTCAAAGGCAGGACAGACACCGGCGTTTTGGGCGTTGGCAGCAGCGTAAAGTCCATCCGCAGGATGATCAGCGGACAAAATTAAATCATGTACATAAAAAAGGCACATTTCATGTGCCTTTTATCGTGCAAAATTACAGTTTTTATACAGTAAAAATTAAATATGTATAAAAAAGTAAGGGTATATTGGCATGAATTTTCACCGTATCTTTATACAAATTTTACGATTATAATTTGAGTATCATAAAAAAGGAGGTCGTAGTTGATGAAAGCAAAGAAAAAATTTAGCTGGCAGCTTATGTATAAGCAGCGTTATCTGCTGCTGATGTCAGTGCCGTTTGTCGTTTGGCTTGTGATTTTTAAGTATGTGCCGTTATGGGGCTGGACAATGGCATTTCAGGATGTCCGGCCAAAGACATTTGCACTGTCCGTCTGGGAGCGGGATTTTGTAGGATTTGGCAATTTTACAAAGGCATTTACGGACAGACTGTTCAAGCAGACCATGATCAATACCATCGGAACCAGCCTGCTTGGAATCCTGCTTGGAACCGTGTGTGCGATTATCTTTGCACTGATGCTCAATGAAATCCGCTTTCTGAAATTCAAAAAAGTGACACAGACGATTTCGTATCTGCCCCATTTCGTATCGTGGGTAGTTATCGCCAGCATTGCAAAGATGGTGCTCAATGACGGCGGTATGCTGGATACGCTGCTGGACACAAAGCTCAAGCTGATGAGCACAAACTCACCGCTGTTCTGGGTGGTGGTCTGCATGATTAACGTGTGGAAGGAAATGGGATGGGATGCGATCGTGTATCTCTCTGCGATGGCAGGAATTGATCAGGGCTTATATGAGGCGGCAAAGGTAGACGGCGCGGGACGGCTAAAACGCATCTGGCACATCACATTGCCCGGCATCAAGCCGACCATTATCGTACTGCTGATTATGAGTGTCGGAAGCACGCTCAATGTCGCAATGGAACGCCAGATGCTGCTGAGCAACGGTATTGTGCAGGATCATGCGATGGTGCTCTCATGGTTCTCTTACCTGAGAGGTATCGGCAACAACAATTACGGCGTAGGTACAGCGATTGGCATGTTCCAGTCCGTCGTAGGCATTGTGCTTCTGCTGATCGTAAATAAGATTGCCGGACTATTTGGCGAGAGCAAATTAATTTAGAAGAAGGAGGGATGGATTGTGAAAGGTTCAAGAGTGAAAAGCCGGGATGATATTTTAGACTGGATCCTGCTGGTGGTGTTTATCTTTTTGATCATCATCACACTATATCCGTTTCTGAATGTTCTGGCAATATCCTTCAATGACCCGATTGATACGATGCGCAACATCAATATGGTCATACCAAGACAGTTTACACTGAGCAACTATGTGTACATATTTGAGGAAAATAACCTGATCGCCCCCTTGCTTCTGTCGGTTCTGAGGACGGTGCTTGGCGCAGGGCTTGGCGTCATCTGTACAGCGATGCTTGCCTATGTGCTGAGCAGGAAGGATTTTTATTTCAACAAGGTGTTTACACTGCTGTTTGTCGTGACCATGTACGTCAGCGGCGGACTGATTCCAGAGTATCTGCTGCTCATGAGAACGCTGGGGCTTGGCAATAACTTTCTGGTTTATATCATTCCGGGGCTGATCTGGGTTTACAATGTGATTCTTGTCCGTTCGTTTATAGAAGGGCTTCCGATTGCGTTACAGGAGGCGGCGAGAGTGGATGGCGCCAATGATTTTATCATCTGGGGAAAGATTATCCTGCCGCTGTGCAAGCCGGTGCTGGCGACGGTGGGGCTGTTCATGGCAGTAGGACAGTGGAACTCTTTCATGGACACCTATCTATATGCAAAAGAGCTGCCGACGTTGCAGTATGTCCTGTACCAGATTATGGAGACAGCGACGATTAAGATCGACCCGCACGCGGCAGAACAGATGACAAATGCCGTATCGCCGCTCTCGGTGCGTATGGCAATCACCATTGTGGCAACTGTGCCGATTCTGATCGTGTATCCGTTCCTGCAAAAATATTTTGTGGGCGGTATGACCGTCGGGGCAGTGAAGGATTAATATTATTTTAAAAGAAGGGAGAAGAACAAATTATGAGAAAAAGGAAAATCGGAGCAGTGCTGTTGGCAGTGACAATGCTGGCAGGCATTCTTGGCGGCTGTGGGGATAAGAGCACCACTTCGCCGGCAGACACAGACACAGGAAACACGGTAACAACATCCGGTACGGCGGAGGGCGCAGGGGACACGGACAATGCGCCGTCAAACAATGGAGAAGTCGTTGAACTGACCTTCTTCAATGCGGATGGCAATCAGGAGGACCCTTGGACAGACCCTGTCGCGCAGGCTATCACGGAAAAGACCGGCGTGAAGTTAAAGACGACGTATCCGATTGGCGGCAATGACCAGAGTGAGGCGGTTGCCCTGATGATCGCAGAGCAGAAGTATCCTGATCTGATCTTTGCGAAAGGTTCTGCAAACAACTTGATCGAAGCGGACGCATTGATTGACATGTCTGATTTGATTGAAGAGTATGGCCCGAATATCAAGAAACTCTACGGGGATGAATTTGGCAAGTTAAGGCAGTCGGCGGACGACCCGGCGATCTACCAGCTCTCAGCCTACGCAGTGGGCGGGGAGAAGTACAAGGACTGCGGCTCCGCACAGATTCAGTGGGATGTCATCAAGGCAAATGATTACAAGATTCCTGAGACTCTTGACGAATTTGAGACGATGATCAAGGAGTATATCGCATCCAGCCCAAAGACAGAGGATGGTCTTGACAGAATCGGAATCACCCTGTCCACTGCCGACTGGCACTGGATGATCACGCTGGGCAATCCCGCAGGTGCCATTGCAGACGGCGCGCCGGACAATGGGCAGTGGATTGTGGATGAGAACAACCAAGCGATGTACAAATTCCGCTCAGAAAAAGAGAGAGAATATTTCCGCTGGCTCTGCCGTATGTATAACGAGGGAATCCTCGACCCTGAGTTTGCGACACAGACCCATGAAGATTATATTGCAAAGATTGCTTCCGGGCGCGTTGTAGCCCTGTTTGATAAAGACTGGGATTATCAGGATGGTGAAAAGGTACTCAAAGCGGACGGAAAACTGGGCGCTACCTACTGCGGACTGCCGCTTACGATGGACAAAGACACGAAGAGCCCGGTATTGATGTATCAGGGACTGACAACCGGTACAGGGATTGCCATCACCTCTAGCTGTGCGGACCCTGTAAAGGCAATCCAGTATATTGATTTCCTCTGTTCTGATGAGGGGCAGGTTTTGACCCACTGGGGAGTTGAGGATGTAAACTATTTTATTGATGAGAGCGGACACCGTTTCCGTACCGATGAAGAGATTGAGGCATCACAGAACGACAAAGATTATCAGAAGAATACAGGGGTAGGATTCCATAACTATCCATTCCCGTCTTATGGGGATGGCATCACGGACCCGACGGGAAGCACCTATACGACAACGAGCAAATCTTCCGTGATTGGAGAGTACAACGAGGAAGAGCGGGCAGCAGTGGAAAAATGGGGCGTGGAGCTTCTGGTGGACGTGTTTCCACAGGCAGATGAGTTTGAGGTGCCGCCATATCCCCCTCTCTGGGCGCTTGCCAAACCGACAGAGTTTGACGAGATCGGAAACCAGCTCGATGAGGTGGCATGGTCTAAGCTGATCGAGTGCGTGATCGGAAGCGAGGCAGATTTTGATGACACTTATGATGCGATGATCGCAGAGCTTGAAGCGACAGGAATGTCTGACGCAGAGGCGATGTTAAATGAGATTATCGCGGAGAAGGTTGCATTGATACAGTAATACAGTGGCAGGGGAAAATTTTTCCCCTGCCTGAGTTATTCTGAATCGTCCAATGACAGTTGTCTGCGGTATTCCGCAGGGCTGATGCCGACATATTTCTTGAATTTTTTGTGAAAATAGTCCACATTTTTGTAGCCGACCTGCTCTGAGACTTCATAGACCTTGATATTCTGGCGTTCAAGCAGTTTCTTAGAATGTTCGATGCGCCTGTGGTCAACGTAGGAGTTAAAGTTTTCCCCGATTGCCTTCGTGAACAGCTTGCCAAGGTAAGCGCTGTTGTATCCAAATAGCGGGGCAATCGTCTCAAGCTTGATATTTTTGTTGTAATTGTTGTCAATGTAGTAGAGAATGTCCTCTAGGATGGAGTCTCTCGTGGAATTGTCGTTGCTGTCCATGACCGATTTGACCTGACCGGAAATATACAGGATGATCTCATACAGGTAGTTACAGCTGCCAATATAGTCGATGATCGCGGAGTTCGTGGGAAACGAAATACGCGAGCTGTTATATATTTTGTTGATGCATTCTTTTAACTGCAAGAACAAATCTGTGAGAAAAAGCTTGACCGAATCAATGGAGCTGTCAACATTGTACAGATATTCTTCCAGTGAAAAAAGCGTGGAGGCAACCTGCTTGCGGTTGTTTGCCTGCAAATAATTTGTCAGATCAGTGCAGAACTTATTGAGCTCGAGATCGCTGACAGTATTGTTGTGCGCAAACATGACAGGCAGCTCCTGATAGCCCAGTGTATGCTGTCCCTGTGTACAGAAAAAACGCCTGTTGGTGAGCGCAGCAGCCTCCTCATAAGAGAGATAAATCTCGTCGGGGTTTTTGACAGGATGTCCATAGGCAAGAAAAAGTGAGTCCAATGGACTGCCTTTTTGAAGGTCTGCCTTTTCATAGTGATTTAGAAAGTCCTCAAAACGCCTAAGTGCAAAGGAGCCTTTGAGCAGGATGATTTCTTTGCCGTCCACCGAAAAATGTTCAAAGGAATGGTTGTTGTTGTTTGTGATGTTTAACAGCTCTGCAAAGTGGTAGGTTTTGTATGCGGGCATGGGGCCAAACTGTTCACAGATCACGACCTGATAGAGATCGGACAAAAGGCCCATGCTCTGAAAATCGGCGGAGGACAGACCCGTGCTGCCGTCTGTTTTCCATGTGCCGGTGATGAGCTCGTAGAGGATGACATCTTTGGCTTTCTCGCGGTAGAGTGCGATGTTGTCCGATGTCTGCTGCTCCTGCTTAATGGCTTTTTGGATGGACTGGATCGCCTCGAGCAGTTCATTCTCGTCAATGGGCTTGGTCAGATAATACTCTACGCCATAGCGGATGGCAGCCTGCGCATACGAGAAATCAGAGTATCCGCTCAGGATGATAAATCTGCCGCGATAGCCCTGTTCGCGCGCAATTCTGACAATATCAATGCCGGTGAGCTTGGGCATACGGATATCCAATAGGACAAGACTTGGATTTTTCTGAAGAATGCCAGAGAGCGTCTCCTCACCGTTTGCCGCTTCGCCGCACAGCGCAAATCCAAGTGTTTCCCATTCCAGGATACATTTTAATCCCTCGCGTATATTTTTTTCATCATCTGCGATAAACAAAGTTTCCATCTGGAGACCTCCTGTGTAATGATTGTACACTTTTATTATACATAAATTATTATACATGATAAAAGAGGTTTAAACAATCCTTCCGATGTCAAATATATACGGTGAAAAAACTGTAATAAATTCATTTTCTTTTGCGCGGAATATGTTATGATGATGATATCTGTACCATGCGGCGTATATATGCCAATATTTTGCAGAAGGGAAATAAAAAATGAAGCGTAGGAAATTTCGTGTGCAGGTATCACTTGTGATGGCGCTGGTCTGCTGTGTCAGCCTGATGGGCTGTGCTTGGGACAAGCAGGCAAAATCCTGTTCGTATCAAGAGTTTATCGTGGTGGATGTGCTGGATTTGTTTGCAAACTACCAAGGAATGCAGTCGGGCTGGTTTGGCGAACTCGTCAAAAAGAAGTTCAATATGGAGCTCAATATTATCACTCCCAATATTTCAGGCGGTGGAGACCGGCTGTTTGAGGTGCGCGCAGCGGCGGGCAACCTTGGCGACCTGATTGTGTGCAGAGGCTCCAACGGCGAACTGGAAAATATGGTGGCGTCAGGGCTTCTTTACAATATGGAGAAAGATCTGCGCGGGAAAGAGATTTTTAAATATAAGGATGCGATCGAGAATCTCAACAATAAGATACCGCAGGGAGGCATTTATGCCATTCCATCGCAGGTGTCTGTCAATGCGCCGGATGTGCCAAGCGAAGGAAACGAGCCGTTTTATGGCCCGTATATCCGCTGGGACTTGTATAAGGAGCTGGGGTATCCGCCGCTGGATACGCTGGAAGATGTGCTGCCCATCTTAAAAGAGATGCAGAAATTATGTCCAGCCGCGGAGGATGGCGAAAAGGTGTATGGATTTTCGCTTTTCCGGGAATGGGATGACAATATGATGAATGCCGTAAAACAGCCGTGTTGTATGTATGGTTATGATGAGTACGGCGTCGTGCTTGCCAAGGCGGACGGCTCGGATTACCAGAGCATTATGGATGATGACTCGCTCTATGTACGGATGCTGAATTTTTATTTCGAGGCAAACCAGATGGGACTGCTCGACCCGGAATCCATCAATCAGGATTATGACAGGTGCTTTCAAAAGTATCGTAAGGGGCAGGTATTATTTTCCCCGTGGCCGTGGATGTGCCAGCCAGCGTACAATTCCGGCGCCAACATGGAACAGGGAAAGGGCTTTATGATGGCGCCGGTCCGGGATATGCAGATTTACTCATATGGCTGCTCTCCCTATGGAAATCAGGACAGTATCATTGCCGTGGGCTCGCAGGCAAAAGACCCCGCAAGGCTGGTGGATTTTATCAACTGGCTTTATACAGATGAGGGGATCATGGCGGGCGGAGCGACACACTCGGGAGCGGCAGGACCGGAAGGGCTTACGTGGGAGATGCATGAGGATGGCCCGCATCTGACGGACTTTGGTAAGGAAGTACTGCTCAATAACAACAAGGCAGAAGTACCGGATGAATATGGCGGCGGGGACTGGGAATCAGGCATTTCCGCGCTGAATTACAAGGCAGTAGCCCAGTGTGAGAAGAGCGCTGCGGGATATTACTATTATTATGATCTGTGGGACAGCGTAAAGGAGCTGAACAAATCTGCCCTGACAACAGACTGGTGCCAGCAGATGGGGGCAGATACGACAATGGAGTACTTGCAGGAGAATGATATGCTGCTGGTGGCGCCGGGGATGCTGTATACTGCGGAGGTGGAAAGCATGGAACAAGTGACCATCCGCAGCCAGTGCAAACGGGTTGTTCAGGAGTACTCGTGGAAGATGATCTTCGCGGCAGACCGTGAAACCTTTGAGCGGCTGCTGGATGAGATGCAGGCATCGGTGCTCAGTTATGGATACAATACACTGCTGGAATATGATATGAAACATGCAAGAGGGGCTAGAGGGGCATGATGCGCGTCTAAGGTTATCTTGGAAAGGCTTGACGAACTGGAACAGCAGGGAGTGATCGGGGCGTTTGACAAACGCACAATCATAGAGCTTTCCGGCGATGTGATTAAAGAGATTGCACAGAAATACGAGAATGTGCAGAAAGGTGTAGGTGATATGATGAGTGGAGCATTGATTGAAACAAGTGCAAGAACTATTTTAAATCAAGGAATAAAGCAAGGCGTTAGTGAAACAAAAAAGCAGACAGCACTAAGGATGCTCAAAATGGGAAAGCTGACAATCGAGGAAATTGCAGAATGTTCTGAACTCAGCGTGGCAGAGGTAGAACAGCTTGCAGGACTTCAAACAGTGTAAAATGATAACGTAAAAAATTTAAGGATTGCATCCGACGAGTCAGAAAGGAAAAACGATGAGACAATCTTTATCAGGAATCTGGCAGTTTGCACTCGACGGCGAAAAAGCAGGATTGGCGCAGGAATATTTTCTGCGGACAGCATTTGCCGACACGATCGAGCTTCCCACGACGACTGCCGAGGCTAAAAAGGGCAAAAAGGGCGCAGAGCGCCATACAGGGTATTTGACAGAACCTTATCATTTTGAGGGCTATGCATGGTTTTTAAGAACGCTTGACATTCCCGCAGAGGAGGAGGGCGCGGGCAAAAAACGCTTCTTTTTCATGATGGAGAGAACGAGAAAGTCAAGTGTGTGGGTGGACGGCAGCTTTATGGGCAGTTTTGACAGCTTTTATGCGGCACACCGGTATGAACTGACAGATGCGCTCGCGCCGGGGCGCCATACGCTTGTGGTGATGATTGACAATACGGACTATGTGTCCAATGGCGGACATATGACTTCGCCCGACACGCAGACGAATTGGAACGGCATTCTGGGAGAGATCTCGCTGGAAACCGTCTGGGACACTGCGATCGAAAACATGTGGATTTACCCATCGCGCAAAGATAAAAAAGCAGAAATTAAAATACAGCTTTCCCCGCAGAATGAACTGCCAGCAGTGCAGGCGGAGGTCTGCTGTAAGCTAACAAGGCTCTCTGTGAAGGCGGGCAGGGATTTTGAGCACTATGAGCCGCTGTACACACAGACGGCAAAGACACGGCGTGAGCGGATTGCGAAGAATGAAATACAGGATGCGCCCTACACGATTGACACGCTTGCAGTCCTCGGCAGCCAAGTATATGATTTGACGCAGACGCAGGAACAGGACAGCATATTCGCCATAACGTACCCGCTGGGCGCGGACGCTGTGGCGTGGGATGAGTACCATCCTTATGTGTACGAGCTTACAGTCCGCATTCTGCGCGGCGGCAGGGTGCTCTGTGAGCGGACAAGCCATTTCGGACTGCGGGATTTTACGCACCGTGGGCGGAAGCTGTACTGCAATGACAATGAAATTTTTCTGAGAGGGACTCACGACGGGATGATTTTCCCGCTGACGGGTTATGCGCCAATGGATTTGGACTCGTGGCTCCGCGTATATGGGACGAGCAGGGAGTACGGTCTGAACCATTACCGTTATCACACCTGCTGTCCGCCCAGAGCGGCGTTTCTGGCGGCGGCTTATCTGGGAATCTATGTGCAGGCAGAGCTTGCCTTCTGGGGGTCGATCTATGACAGGGAGGACCCGCAGTGCAATCAGGAGCAGCAGGATTTTCTGCTGAAAGAGGGGATTTGTGCCCTTGATGCCTTTGGCGATCTCCCGTCTTTTTTTGGCATGAGTATGGGAAATGAGCTGTGGGGCAGCAAGGAGGAAATCAACAGAATGATGGGCGTGCTCAAGGCGCACGATTCACGGCATCTGTATACACAGGGGAGCAACAATCACCAGTTTGTGCCGTCTGTGCTGCCAAATGACGACTTTTTCAGCGGCGTGCGCTTCTCTAAAAATCGTCTGCTGCGCGGCTCCTATGCGATGTGTGATGCGCCGCTTGGCTTTGTACAGACCGAGCGGCCGGGTGCGTACTGGCATTATGATGCGGTGATAGCGCCCAAGGAAATCCAGGAAAATACTGCCGTGAAGAGCGGGAGCATACAGATTCAGTACGGCACTGGCATCAAGGAAGTGGAGATTGCGGAGGGAGCGGAGGAAGTCATTGCGCAGGTTCCAGTGGTCTCACATGAGATTGGGCAGTATGAGTTTACGCCGGATTTTAGCGAGATTGAGCGCTATACAGGCGTTTTGCAGCCCGAAAATTTAAAGATTTTCCGAGAGCGCATGGAGGAGAAGGGACTGCTGCCCTATGCCGCCGAGTACCTGTATGCTTCGGGAAAACTTGCGGGGGCATGTTATAAGCTGGAACTTGAGGCAGCGTTTCGAAGCGCTGAGCTAAGCGGATTCCAGCTCCTTGACATCAAGGATTTCTCTGGTCAGGGGACGGCGCTTGTGGGAATTTTGAATGCATTTCATCAAAATAAGGGCATTATTTCACGCTCAGACTGGCGGATGTTCTGCTCTGATGCGGTGCTTTTGCCCACGCTGGACAGCTTTGTGATGCGGGCTGGCAGCAGCGTGGACTGTGAGGTAAAGCTTCGCTATTACCGTCCTGACACGATTTTGAAGCCGCAGCTTAGAGCACTCTGGTATCTGAAAAGACAGGCAGGAAATATAGATGAAAGCACCGGAGAAAGTGGACCAGAGCAGTTAAAACAGTCCGTGGCATGTCAGGAAATAGCATGTCAGGATATAACGGGGCGGGGACTCTTTACGCTCGGGACGCTCTCGCTCAAGGTGCCGGCGTGCCGCAATAATGCGGTGTATATGCTGCGCTTTGTGCTGACAGGGGAAAATGCGGAGGAAATCTGCAATGAATACGAAGTATTTTTATATGAAGAACGTGCATTGAGCGGAGAGTGTATCTTGGAGGAAGGGGCAAAGCGGCAGGGGAAGGTGTGCATTACAAACGATAAAAAAGAAGCTCTGGCAGCATGTAAAAAGGGGAACGCAGTCCTCTTGTTTGTCAAGTCAGATGACTTGGTATCTGACACAATTGAAGGAGCGTACTGCACAGACTTCTGGTGCTATCCGATGTTTCGCTCGATCTCTGAGGGCGCAGGGAAACCTGTACCAACCGGGACAATGGGGCTGCTGATCGACAATACACATCCGGCGCTGGCGGGATTTGTGAGTGAGACCTACACGACGGCGCAGTGGTATCAGATTGTCATGCACGCAAGGCCAATGATACTGGACAATATCGAGGAAGCCAGAAATATTAAGCCCATTGTGCGCATGATGGACAATTTCGAGCGCAATCATCATCTGGGACTGATCTATGAAATCAGTCATGGTGCTGGAAAGATGCTGGTCTGCCATGCGGATTTGCTTTCGCTGAAAGAGACGTATCCAGAGGCGGACTGCCTTTACCGGAGTCTCGTGGCGTATATATCATAATTAGACAAGCAGAAGCTGGCATGCTGGGCATGAAAGCTTCTGCTTGTTCTATGTATGTTATGAACCTACCCATCATCACGCGCTAAGATTTGGACAGGGAATTGCATTTTCACGCGCACAGTGATACAATGAGGGGCAGGATAGATGAAAAGGAGGAACAAGAGTATGGTTTCACAGAAGTATAAAGAGCTGCTTGGCGCGAAGTCGGTCATCCGGCAGATGTCAGAGTGGGCAGCAGGACGGGCAAAAGAGATTGGGATGGAGAATGTGTTTGATTTCAGCCTCGGCAATCCGTCTGTGGCGGTGCCGCAGGCGTTTACGGACAAGATGATAGAGCTGTTGCAGACGCGCGACACGATGGAGCTTCACGGCTACAGCCAGTCGCAGGGGATTCCTGCTGTCCGCGCCAAGTTTGCAGCGTATCTAAACCGGACGTATGGCATGGCGTACACGGCGGAGCATCTATTCATGACGACGGGCGCTGCGGGGGCGGTTGCGCACGCGGTGCGGGCGGTCACACAGCCGGGGGATGAGGTGATCACGTTTGCACCGTATTTCCCAGAGTACAATCACTATGTCAATCAGACGGGCGCAGTGTTAAAGGTGGTGCCGGCTGACACGAGACAGTTTCAGATAAATTTCGAGGAATTAGAAAAGCTGCTAAATCCAAAGACAATGGCGCTGCTTGTCAACACGCCGAATAATCCGTCTGGCACCGTGTATTCGACAGAGACTATCAAGAGGCTTGCACAGCTCCTTGAGGCGAAGCAGCAAGAGTACGGTCATGATATATTTCTGATTTCGGACGAGCCGTACCGGGATATTATCTTTGAGGGTGTGGATGCGCCGTATGTTTCAAAGTATTATGACAATTCCCTCTCGTGCTATTCGTTTGCAAAGTCGCTGTCCATACCGGGTGAGCGTCTTGGATATATTGCAGCCAATCCCAACTGTACGGACAGTGAACTGATCTCACCGATGTGTGCACAGATTTCAAGGGGAATTGGTCATAACTGCCCGCCTTCCATCATACAGATAGCAGTGGCAGAGGTTTTGGGGCTGACCTCCGACCTGTCAGTCTATGAGACGAATATGAAGCTGATCTATGATGAGCTTGTGCAGCTTGGATTTGAGGTTGTGAAGCCGGGCGGGACATTCTATATCTTTCCAAAAGCGCTTGAGGAGGACGCAGTGGCATTCTGCAAGAAGGCGATGAAGTATGATCTGGTGCTTGTGCCGGGTGATACGTTTGGCTGTCCGGGGTATTTTCGGATGGCGTACTGCATTGAGACGGAGAAGGTGCGCCGCGCGATGCCGGCAATGCGTAGATTTGTCGAGCATGAATATAACATGAAGAGAATTTCTAAGCCTGCAAAAGACGCAGACTAAGAAATTCTAAAACTTCATGTTTGTAAACCCATTTTTCATGACAGGGAAGCGTGCGTTTTTGACAGACGCTTGGGGAGGATATTATGGTTGAATGTGGTCTGGTGCTTGAGGGCGGCGGGATGAAGGGGATGTATACTGCCGGCGTTCTTGAGTATTTTATGGAGAAAAATTTATATTTTCAGAATTGCTATGGTGTCTCGGCGGGAGCGTGCCACCTGTGCAGTTATATTTCAAAACAGAAAAAGCGCGCTTACAGAGTGGCGTTAAATTATTTAAAAGATAAGAATTATTGCAGCCTCCACAGTCTTTTGACGACGGGGGATTTGTTCAATGCCGATCTGTGTTATAACCAGATTCCAAATAAGCTGGACCCGTATGACTACAAGACGGCTGCAAAATATGAGGGAAATGCCTATGCGGTGGTGACAAATATCCGCACAGGACAGCCAGAGTATATGCCGATGCGGGAGATGTACAGAGACACGATTGCAGTGCGGGCGTCCGCGTCGCTGCCGCTGGTGTCCAGAAATGTAAAAATCGGCAATGAATACTATCTCGATGGCGGCATTGCCGATGCAGTTCCGATTCGCAGAGCGATTGCGGACGGAAATGAGAAAAATGTGGTCATACTCACAAAGGAAGTAGGATATGTCCGCAGGCAGGCCTCGCCGGCGATGCTGAAGATGATAAAACTCAAGTATGCCAAATACCCCAAAATCTATGAGCTGACAGCGGACCGTTATGTGCGCTACAATGAGACGTTACAGTTTCTTGAGGAGGAGGAAAAGGCGGGCAGGGCATTTGTGATCCGCCCCCGGTATGCGAATGATATTGGCAGGATTGAGAAGGACAGACAAAAGCTTGAAGCCTTGTACCGGTTAGGATATCAGGATGCGAAAAAGCATTATGGAGAACTGGTGGCATTTTTGAAAAAAGAAAAGGAGTTATAAGGTATGATAGAACTTCTAAAAGCGATCCTGTTTGGCATCGTTGAGGGAATCACAGAGTGGCTTCCTGTCAGCAGTACGGGGCATATGATTATTTTGGATGAATTTATCAAACTGGATTGTACCCCGGAATTTTTGGAGATGTTTTTGGTCGTGATACAGCTCGGGGCGATACTGGCGGTTGTCATTCTGTTCTGGAATAAGATCTTTCCGTTTCAGTTCAGAGACAAAGATAAGCCGGTGATTGAGATGGATAAGATCATGCTCTGGCTCAAGATCGTCGTGGCATGTATTCCGGCGGCGGTTGTGGGGATTTTGTTTGATGATGTGTTTGAGGCATTGTTTTATCATGCCAGTTGTGTAGCGCTTGCATTGATTGTATTTGGTGTGGCATTCATCATCGTGGAGCGGCGCAACAAAGGGAGACGCGCGAAGGTCAGAAAACTTGACGACATCACGTTTCAGACAGCGTTTATCATCGGAATCTTTCAGTTAATTGCGGCGGTTTTCCCGGGAACATCGCGCTCGGGCGCCACGATTGTCGGTGCGCTGCTCATCGGCGTGTCGAGAAGTGTGGCAGCGGAGTTTACATTTTTTCTGGCGATCCCAGTGATGTTTGGCGCGAGCCTGTTAAAGCTGGTAAAATTTGGCTTGTCGTTTACAACGCTCGAGGCTGGTGTGTTGATCATTGGAATGCTGGTATCGTTTTTTGTGTCAGTCTTTGTCATCAAGTTTTTGATGGACTATATCAAAAAACATGATTTTCAGGTATTTGGATGGTATCGGATTGTGCTTGGCATTCTGGTTCTTGTGTTTGGTGCTGTCGGTGTCATAAACGTTTAAAAAGAGGTCTTGCGGCCTCTTTTTTCATCATTATTTTCATCATTATTCTGTCGTATCATTCTCTTCATCATAATATGCCTTGATGCGTATGGCTTGATTGTGGTCGCCGAAATCCTCGCCAAAGAGCGTGAGTCCGCCGCAGTTTGCGGTGTCCTTTGGCACTTCGAATTTGAAGGTGATATAGCTGTTGTAGTCAATGCCCAGATCTTGTATTGTCACGTCCGAGAGCTTCTTGGTGCCGTCCATAAAGCAGCCCTCGCTGTTAATAATCAAAGTTTTCAGCAGACCATACTGATTCAAGGGCTCAGGCCACCATGCAGGGGAGACATAGCCGCCGCGCCCGCCGTAATCGCCGGGACTGATCCACATGCCAAGCGCGGTGTCGTTGATAGAAAAATAGATATCCGACGGGTAATCTTCATTGGTATTGGGGCATTCTGAAGAAATCTCAAAGGAAATCTGAAGCTCTGTCAAAATCTGGCCTGCCTGTAGGTGGTTTGGCAGATTGTACTCTACATAGCCGCTGGTGAACCAGAGGATTCCTGCCTGAAACCGGTCCGGGAAAGAAAAAACTCTGGGATCGTCAAAGGAACCGATGATCTCCTTGCTCGTGGCAAGACCACAGGTCGGAGTGCCGTGGCAGGTGGTATAGTATCCGACACAGATGTCATCAGTGTAGCAGTGCCGCGCCTCCTTGACCGGAGCCAGATCGATCATGAGCCGGTCATACCGCGGGCGCACAATCTTCATGGTGCCGCGCTTGCCGGAGGTAATCTTGATGCGCACAAGTCCGGCTTCCTCGAGCTTCCCTACATGCATGGACACCGCACCGTTTGTCAGGCCAAGTGCTTCCGCCAGATCATTCATGCTGAGAGAGTCGTCTTCGTAGATCATTTCCATAATTTTTACACGCATGGGTGTGCTCAACGCTTTAAATACATTCTCGGCTTCTCCGACGGAACGAAAGTACAGCATACTATACGACCTCCTTTTTAATGTACCCTCGCAGAAGCAAGTACATTGTATTTATATTTAGTATAGTGAATGCTAAAACAAAAGTCAAGACTATATCGTTTCATCCTCGCGCACCCGCACAATCAATTCCTCCCGCCGGCTGACGCCAGTCTTATCAAAAATATTCGACACATGCTTTTTGACCGTCGTCTCTGAGATGAAAAGCTCTCCCGCAATCATGGCATTGGACTTTCCCTGTATGATAAGCTGCGTGATTTCTGTCTCGCGCCGTGTCAGCGCATAAGTTACCGAAAACTCATGGATGCCGAGTTTTTGCTGGGCAGAGATCTGACACGTGGAAGTTTCATTTTCAGATTCCTCCAGGGGCTGCTCATTTCCATCCGCCAGATCGTGTGTCTCTATCCGCTCCGCCAGCAGGATAAACAGGCAGAACCCGTACAATAGCGGGCGGAAGCACAGGGCGATATCACCGAGAAGCCGGTTGTAGCCCGCCTCGTTCTGGAGTCTGGCAAAGAGCAGCAGAAAAGTCTGTATAAAGCCGGTATCAATGGATTTTCTGCCAAAAATATAGAGCAGTTCCCGGCGGCTGATTCCCTCCTCATAATAAGGAAGCGTCAAGAGCAGCGTGCCCACAAGCGTCAGAAAGATCAGGCGGAGATCTATTAATAAGAAGATATTAAAGTCAAGGGCACAGGCGACGATAAAGATATATAAAAGAACAGAGAAAATGATCTGCCATCTCTTTTTCATACCATACCTCCATATCTGTTGAAACCTGTGCAGGTTTTAGTTCTTTGCATTGGTGTCTGTGTCCGCGGCGGCAGCTGCGGCAGTCTGGCCGGAAAGCGTGTGCAGCCGCACGAGGAGCCGCGAGCGCATCGGCAGCAGCAAGATGTTCAAAAAAGCAGCGTACAACAGGGAGATCATGGCGATTCCGACATAGGCGCAGATAAATTCGTCTGATGTGAAGGCAAAGATCAATCCCAAGAGGGTGTCCACAATGCCCGCTGTCCACAGCGCTTTGATTGTGAGGGTCACGGCTTCGATCGCCCGGAGCAGCTCTGTCTTGCTGCAAGGTGCAGTGCGCTTGATACTTAATCGGAACGCATTATTGAAATCGCGCAGCAGACCCGAGCTCAACAGGACTGGCAGCGTGACCAGAAGCAGCATGATCAGGCTTGCAGGGTCGAGATAGTTGACGATGGCTGTATTCATCGTGGTGACAGACCATCCAATGCCGAGCAGTATCAATAGTATAAGTGATAATATATACATAAAATACCTCCTTTCCTATCACTGCCAGTATAGCGTATTTTCAAGCATTTTGAAATACTGCTTTAGCAGTAGAAATGGTAGTATACTACTATTTTTCGACCCATTTCTCGATATAGGAGGTCAACGTGTCGAATTTGTCGTCATAGATCAGGTTCAGGAGATTGTCCAGTTTCCGCAGCGCCTGCGTGATAATGTGCGGTTCGCACAACGTCTGTTCGATTGCCACTGCAAGCTCATTGAGGTCAAGCACCTTGATATAGCCATCAGGATAGATGACCACATCGGCGAGCAGGTCGGTGACGAGCAGCTCCTCCCCGGTTTCGCGGTATGTATAGTCTACAATGTCACAGTACCAGTACAGGAGGGAGTTGTCCTCCCGGTAAAATTTGCTCACCTTGTAGCCCAGTTTTAAGAAGTAACAGGAGTAGCCGTGATGAAAGTCGCGGCGCGGCTTTAAGGTATTCCATTTGGTGATGATAATGTCGTCGGTTCTTTCCAGAATGATGTCATCCTTTAATAAGATGCATTCATCGGGTATCATGCGTTTGCGGTAGATTTTTAAGTGGTTCATGACGTATTCCTCCATAAATGTTTCTATTTTCTATTACAGTGTACCTCTTTTCGGGAAAGGCTTCAATCAAAATCAGAAATATCCGTTGCACTTTGCGCATTTTTAACGTATAATCATTACAGTTATCGAAAAAATTCGAAGATAAAACATTTTGTAAGAAGAACAAGGAGGCGATAGCATGAGGCAGTTTTTTGGAATGAGCCAGAGTGGTGATCTGACAGAAGCGGTCAGCGGATTAGACAATCCTCAGTTTATTATGCTGATGTCAAACAATGCCCAGTTCGAGACGCATGTCAGGGCATTGGAAAAACTTTATCCCGGCGTTCCCAGTATCGGATGTATTGGAATGAGTTATGATGTCAGCGTGGTGGAAGAGGGGGTTGGCGTCGTCGCGTTTTTCGATGGTGTGGAAGCGGCGGCAAACGTATTGCAGCAGGTCTCATCTATGCCGGTAAAATATATTCAGCGTCTTGAAAATGATATGTTAAAAATTAATGGTTCGTCAGAGGACACCGTGTGCATTGATTTCTGTGCCGGAAATGATGCGTGTGTGCTCACAACGATCAACACCGTGCTCAAGCACCGCGGAATTTCACTGGTCGGCGGAACCGGCGATGCAGGAAAAGTCTCTGCAAATGGCAGAATCTATGAGGACGCAGTCGCGTATGCACTCGTTCGGAATCTCGGCGGGCGCGTGAAGACCTACAAGGAGAATATTTACCGCAAATATGGCAATTACCGTTTCATCGCCGCGGACACAGATAAGGAAAAGTATGTGATCGGTACATTAAATGGAAAATCTGCAAAGCAGGTGTACAAAAACATTCTGCACGTGACAGACGAACAGATCCTGACACAGACCTTTCAGAATCCTTTTGGAAAAATCAATGGAAGTGACACCTGTATCATTTCGATCAAGGAGGTTCAGGGAGAGGCGCTTGCCTGCTACCGTCAGGTGAATGATTCGGATGTGCTGATTCTGCTGCAACTGGCGGACTATGAGGCAGTCACACAACAGACAATCCAGAGGATATGCCATGATTTTCCAAGCCGCTCTGCGGTGTTTTCGGTCAACTGCCTGTTTCGGTACAAGCTGTTTACAGAGCGCGGCTATATGGATACCTATTTGCAGAATATGTCTGAGCTTGGCAGCCATGCGGGGCTGGTGGGATATGGCGAGCACTATAATAACCAGTTTGTCAATCAGTCGATGACGTGTGTGGTATTTGAGTAGAGAGGGAGGAAGACAGAATGATATTTTCGAACATACCTTGGATGAAAAAAAGCCCGGAACAGACACTTGAAAAGAGTCTTTATCCAGTACTGCACGTCATGGGCAGCCTGAAAGAGTATCATAAGGAGCTGGTCGGCAAGGAGGTTGAATCGCTGTGGGAGCTGGGAATGGTCGGCAGTTGCTTCAAGGGCGTGATCAAGAAAGCAGATCATTTTCATGACCAGCTGGAGAATTTCGAACACACTTTTGCGGAAATCAACTCTGCGGCAGGGCAGTTTGACCAAGTGCGCGGCGCGATCAGTACTGCCGTGACAGAGGCGCAGGGGAAGGTGGAGGAATTAAAGCATACTTCTGTGGAGGTCGAGAAATCCTACAGTGATATGGAGCAGACTTTTGCGCAGCTACAGGCTTCGGTGGAGGGAATACAGCGCTGCATGAAAAAGATCATATCCATCGCAGAACAGACGAATATCCTTGCGATCAACGCCTCGATCGAGGCGGCAAGAGCCGGGGAGTCCGGCCGGGGATTTGCAGTCGTTGCGGCAAATGTCAAGGAGCTGGCGGACGAGATCAAGGAGCTGGCGGAGGAGGTCGATACAGGCATCAATGAGGTCGAGCGCGGCACTGGCGAGCTGAACAATTCGATCTCAGCATCACAGCAGGCACTTGACCAGAACATCCACACGGTCAACAGCACCTATGAATCGTTCAGCAAGATCACAGAGACCGCGGAGGATACCGTGGCAGTGCAGGCGGAGATCTCGAATGTGATCGACGGCGGACAGCATGAGCTGCAAAATATCGGACTGTTTTTTGACGAGATCAAGAAACAGTATCAGGAGGTTGTAAAGCACATTGAGCGCGCGAATCATCTTGGCACGACCAAGAGCGCTATGTTTGAGGACATTGACCACATGCTCACGCAGATTCCGCTCATCATCGAGGATATAAGTTAAAGGAAAGCGGTTGAATTATCCGCTGCTTTGAGCTATAATTTTGAATAGATATTGAAACAGTTTTGGCATCAAATGTTAACATTGGAAATCAGGAGGATAGTTATGACAGTTCAGGAGTTTTATGAGGAAGTCGGCGGTGACTACTATGATATTATGTCCCGTCTCAGGACAGAGGAGAGAATCAAAAAGTTTGCAGGGATGTTCACGCGGGATGAGAGTTATAATACACTTGTCCGCTGCATCAATGACGGAGAGGTTGACGAGGCATTTCGGGCAGCGCATACCATGAAGGGCATGTGCCAGAATATGGCATTTACGCGTCTCTACCAGTCCAGTCATGCGATCACAGAAGTACTTCGCGGCAAAGATCTCGACGGAGCGAAGCAGATGCTTGACACGGTGACGGAGGATTATAATATTGTGATTGCAGGCATCGAGAAGCTGCTGGCATAACAACAGATGCAAAGGGAAGGAAATGAGCGTCTATGGAGACTATGGAAAAAGATACGATCTTAATCGCGGATGATGCAGAACTCAACCGTGAGATGATAAAGTTTATATTTGAGGAGCAGTTCAATATTATTGAGGCTGCTGATGGTGTGCAGGCGATCAACCGGCTTGTAGAGAACAGTGACCGTCTGTGTCTGCTGTTTCTGGATCTGCTGATGCCCAAGAAGTCCGGGCTTGATGTGCTGCGTTTTATGAATGAGGAGGACTATATCAATTACATACCTGTGATTATGATTACGGGTGAGGCGACCGATGAGACGGATGAAAAAGCGTACGAGTATGGTGCGTCCGATATCATTTACAAGCCGTTTGCGCCCAATGTTGTCATGCGGCGGGCTAAAAACCTGATGGAGCTGTTTGAGCACAGGATTTATGTGGAGCGCAAGCTTGAGAAGCGCACCAGGCAGCTAAGAGAGAGCCGCGAGAAATTAGAGCGGAACAATGAATTTCTGGTTAATGCCCTGAGCTCTGTCGTGGAGTTTCGTAGCCTTGAGTCCGGGGAGCATATACAGCGCGTAAAGTATTTTACAAAAATTTTTCTGAAATATATTATGAAATTTTATCCCAAGTACGGGATTGAGAAGGAGCAGGCGGATTTGATTGTCAACGCGTCTGCGCTGCATGATATTGGTAAGATTGCAATACCGGACAGCATCCTGTTAAAACCCGGCAAACTCACCAAGGATGAGTTTGAGGAGATGAAGAAGCATACATTGTATGGCTGTGAGCTCCTTGAGAAGTTCAAGCAGGAGGACAATGAATTTTATAATTATTGTTATGAGATCTGCCGCTATCATCACGAGCGGTATGACGGAAACGGATATCCTGACAACCTCAAAGGAGATGAGATTCCAATCTGGGCACAGATTGTCTCCATCGTCGATGTCTATGATGCGCTTGTGAGCAAGCGTGTCTACAAAGATCCCTATGTGGTGGATGAGGCGGCACGTATGATTATAGAAGGAGAGTGCGGCATATTCTCGCCCGAGATGCTCGACTGCTTCTCTCTCGCAAAACATGAACTGTTTGACGTGACAGAGGGCGCGCTCTCGTTTGCGGATTCCGTCGTTAAATAAATAACGAATCATCTAAAAAAGAGGACGGCAGATGTCCTCTTTTTCGTTAAACACGCTCTGGCGCATGAAAAAATAGACAAAAATTTGACATTTGCTAGACAATTTTACCAAATTTTTGTATAATTAGGTTTAGGACGTGTAAAACAGGGGTTTCATCAGGCATATGGAGGCAGATAAATGGGAAAAAATAAAAAGTATAAACGGTCAGTATATCAGTCTTTGGCTGTGATCACCCAGTTTGGCATCAATATGCTCGTGCCTATTTTTATGTGTTCTTTTGCGGGATTGTTTCTGGACAGGAAGCTTGGCACCGCATTCTGGTTTGTTTTATTATTCTTTGTTGGAGCCATAGCAGGCTTTCGGAATATCTATATTCTGGCAAGGAAGATTTACGAGGGAGATAAAGAGGATGATAGACAGGATTAAGAAGATTAACACGGCGCTGCCGGGACTGCTCTTTGGGATTATTCTGTTTGGCATGTTGTGCCAGATCGCAGGCATCTTTCTCGTGGAGGATAAGGCAGGCTACAGCGTAGGGCTCTGGATTGGAGTGCTTACAGCAATATTTATGGCCTTTCATATGGCGGTGACACTCAACTCCGCTGTTGAAAGAGATGTAAAGGGGGCGCAGGCAGTAGCAACGAGACAAAATATCATCAGGTATCTTGTGGTGGTGATAATCCTTGGGAGCTTGATGGTGACGAGGATCGGCAGTCCGCTGGCGGCTTTTGCAGGAGTCATGGGACTAAAGATATCGGCTTATCTACAGCCATTGTTCGCCGGGCGGTCTCACAAGGAGGTGCAGGGGAATACTCCGCAAATCAAAGAAGGTAACTATGAGGGAGATGAATAGTTACGAGGCAATCTGTAAAACTGAATAAAGAAATAAAATAAGGAGGTGAGTGTATGGGAGCAGGAATCCTGTTATCCGGCGCTGATGACATTGACTTTATGATACATGGCGTGTTCCAGTATGAGCTCTTTGGACAGAAGCTGTGGATAACAACCACGCACGTATGTCTTTTTATCGTCATGGCGATCATCATCATATTCTGTCTGTGTGCGAACAGGGCAGTCAAGCGTGCGACGGAAGTCCCGGGAGCTTTCCAAAACGTTGTGGAGCTCGTTGTAGAGATGCTCGACAACATGATCAAGGGTGTTATGGGGAAAAATGCGACAGCCTTTGCCAACTATATCGGCACGCTGTTCATCTTTATCCTGATCAGCAACATTTCCGGCCTGATGGGTCTGAGAGCGCCTACCGCAGATTACGGTGTGACATTTGCACTGGGTCTGATCACGTTTACCCTGATTACTTTTAACAAATTCAAGTATCAGAAGGTATCAGGCGTCATCAAGGGATTGTGCGATCCATGGCCGATTTGGGCACCGATCAACGTGATTGGCGATGTCGCAGTGCCCATATCTTTGTCATTGCGTTTGTTTGCAAACGTTTTGTCAGGAACGGTTATGATGGCATTGCTCTATGGTCTGCTCGGCTTTATTGCGACAGGCTGGCCGGCAGCGCTTCATGTGTACTTCGATCTGTTCTCTGGAGCAATCCAGACCTATGTGTTCTGTATGTTGACAATGACATATATCAACAATGCGATCGAAGGGTAAAAAAACTATCATTCAATATTTCACAGGAGGAATTAATTATGGAATTTAATTCAAACTTTATCTTAGGTTGTTCAGCAATTGGTGCAGGTCTTGCGGTTATCGCAGGTATCGGACCCGGTGTAGGTCAGGGTATCGCGGCTGGTCATGCAGCGGCGGCAGTAGGCAGAAATCCGGGCGCAAAGTCTGATGTTACCTCTACAATGCTTCTTGGACAGGCGGTTGCTGAGACAACAGGTCTCTATGGTCTGCTTGTAGCGATGCTGTTACTGTTCGTAAAACCTTTAGTGCCATAATAAAATGATAAGAAATCCAAGTAAATAGAATGAAGGAGGTACAAAGGTATGGTGAATTACACCATGATACTTGCCACCGAGACAGAGGGATTGAGCCGGTTATTTGACTTAGACTTTCAGCTTCTGGCAGACACGGTGCTCATGATCATCGCAATGTTCGTCCTGTTCCTTGTGGCGTCGCACTTCTTATTCAATCCAGTGAGAAAGCTGCTCAATGACAGGAAGGAGAAGATCAAGGGAGAACTTGATCAGGCTGCATCAGACCAGAAATCAGCAGCCCAGACGCGCGCCCTCTACGAAGAGAAGCTGAATCAGGCGGGCAAAGAGGCGGAGGCGATTCTGGCAGATGCGCGCAAGCGCGGCATGGAGAATGAGGCGAAGATTGTCGCGGAAGCCAAGCAGGAAGCTGCAAGAATCTTGGAGACAGCCAGAAAAGAGGCAGAGCTTGAGAAGAAGAAGCTTGCAGATGAGGTAAAGCGCGAGATGATCGCGGTGGCTTCTGTGATGGCGGCTCAGATCGTACAGGCCAATATCGACACAAATGCCCAGCATGAACTCATTGATAAGACATTGAAAGAAATAGGTGATAGCACATGGCTAAGCTAGTTTCCAAAACGTATGCTCAGGCGTTGTTTGAACTTGCCGTCGAGGAGGGAAAGACCACAGCCTTTTTGGAGGAATCTGTGGCGCTGCTTGAGGTGCTTCGCAGCAATGCGGAGTTTGGACAGTTCATGAACCATCCTAAGATTCAGAAAGAGGACAAGCTTGAGGTGGTGCAGAATGTGTTTCGGGATAAACTCAGCAGGGAGATGCTGGGATTTCTGGTGACGATTGTCGAGAAGGACCGTTATACAGAGATCGAGGCAATTCTTGGCGAAGTGATATCCTCCATCAAGGAGTACAACAATATCGGAACGGCTTATGTCACAACCGCTATAGCGATAAATGAGCAGGAAAAGCAGGATATTGAGAGCCGGCTGCTCGCTACCACCCGCTACAAGACGATCGAGTGCATCTATGATGTGGATCAGGATTTGATCGGCGGCATGGTCATCAAGATGGGTGACAGGGTTGTGGACAGCAGTATTCGGACAAAATTGGATAAGCTTCAGCGCGAGCTGCTCGCCATCCAATTATAATGGAACCGGAGTGTTTCCAAAAATAAAATAGAAAGGTGCAGATCCATATGAATTTAAGACCAGAAGAGATAAGTTCTGTGATTAAGGATCAGATCAAGAGATATGCCTCTGACTTGGAAGTATCAGAAGTTGGTACAGTCATTCAGGTGGCAGATGGTATCGCACGTGTACATGGACTAGAGAAGGCAATGCAGGGCGAGCTTTTGGAGTTCCCCGGTGAGGTTTACGGCATGGTCATGAACCTCGAGGAGGACAACGTAGGTGCCGTATTGCTTGGAAGTTCCAGAAACATTAATGAGGGTGATACCGTAAAGACGACAAACCGCGTGGTGGAGGTTCCTGTTGGGGATGCCATGCTGGGGCGCGTCGTCAATGCGCTTGGCCAGCCGATTGACGGCAAGGGGCCGATCGCGACAACCAAATATCGTCAGATTGAGAGAGTGGCATCTGGTGTTATCACCAGAAAATCCGTTGATACACCCATGCAGACAGGTATCAAGGCGATTGATGCCATGGTTCCAATCGGAAGAGGACAGCGTGAGCTGATTATCGGCGACAGACAGACCGGTAAGACGGCGATTGCGATTGATACCATCATCAACCAGAAGGGTCAGAACATGAAATGTATCTATGTTGCAATCGGCCAGAAGGCTTCTACCGTTGCAAGCATTGTAAAGACGCTGGAGGAGTTTGGCGCGATGTCTTACACGACCATCGTGGCAGCTACGGCGAGTGAGCTTGCACCATTGCAGTATATCGCACCTTATTCAGGCTGTGCGATTGGAGAGGAGTGGATGGAGAACGGCGAGGACGTGCTCATTATCTATGATGACCTGAGTAAGCACGCGGTGGCATACCGTACACTCTCCCTGCTTCTGAAGCGTCCGCCCGGACGTGAGGCGTTCCCCGGCGACGTATTCTATCTGCACTCAAGACTTCTTGAGCGCGCATGCCGTATGAGTGATGAGTATGGCGGAGGTTCTATTACAGCGCTTCCGATCATTGAGACGCAGGCGGGCGACGTATCCGCCTATATTCCGACAAACGTAATTTCGATTACAGACGGTCAGATTTATCTCGAGACAGAGATGTTTAACTCCGGTTTCAGACCAGCCGTCAACGCGGGTCTGTCCGTATCGCGAGTAGGAGGTTCCGCTCAGATCAAGGCGATGAAGAAGATTGCCGGACCGATTCGTACAGAGCTTGCCCAGTACAGAGAGCTTGCATCGTTTGCACAGTTTGGTTCCGATCTGGATGCCGACACCAAGGAGCGACTTGATCAGGGTGCCCGGATTAAGGAAATCTTAAAACAGCCGCAGTACAAGCCGATGGCTGTCGAGTATCAGGTTATTATTCTGTTCGTGGCGACGAGAAAATATCTGCTCGATGTGCCTGTAGCGGACATTACCCGATTTGAGGCAGAGCTCTTTGAGTTCCTCGACACGAAGTATCCGCAGGTGCCAAAGGCAATCAAGGAGACACAGGTCATTTCAGATGAGACTGAAAAGACGCTTGTAGCAGCGATTGAAGAGTTCAAGGGACGCTTCAAATAAAGAAGGGGGGACTGAATATTTATGGCCTCCATGAGAGACATAAAGAGACGTAAGGGCTCCGTGCAGAGTACACAGCAGATTACAAAGGCCATGAAGCTTGTTTCCACCGTTAAACTGCAAAGGGCGAAGGGGCGTGCAGAGAAGTCGAAGACCTATTTTAACTGCATGTATGATACGGTGGTTTCCATGCTTTCCAAAGCAGGGGATATCAATCACCCGTTCCTGAAAGCAAACAATTCTCCGAAAAAAGCAGTGATCGTGATCACAGGCAACAGGGGACTTGCAGGCGGTTACAATTCCAACATCATCAAGCTGGTGCGGGACAATGACTGGAATAAAGATGATTTGATCATCTATCCGATCGGAACGAAGGGACGAGATACCTTTACACGGCTTGGTTATGAGATGGGCGAGGATTTTTCCTCCGCGATTGATGAGCCGATCTATGCGGATGCGATGCAGATCAGCAGGCAGGTGTTAGATGATTTTGCGACCGGCAGGGTAGGTGAGATCTATATCGTATACACCGGGTTTAAAAACACGGTGACGCATATTCCGACGAGGCTGAAACTCCTGCCGATCAAGATTGAGGATGAACGCAGTGAGGATGACAAGGCAGTGCTTGACTTTGAGCCGGAGACGGAGGAAGCGATTGAGCTGATCATTCCCAAGTATATCACGAGTCTGATATACGGGGCGATGATCGAGGCTGTGGCGAGCGAGAACGGCGCCAGAATGCAGGCGATGGACAACGCGACCAACAATGCGGATGAGATCATCTCGAGTCTGTCACTGCTCTACAACAGGGCACGTCAGAGCGCGATCACGCAGGAGCTGACAGAGATTATCGCGGGTGCTCAGGCCATATCATAACACACCGCGAAAAATAATAGATAGAGAGGAAACAAAGAGATGGCAGATAAGATAATTGGTAAAGTTACCCAGATTATCGGTGCGGTTCTTGATGTAAAGTTCAGCGAGGGACAGCTCCCAGAGCTGAACGATGCCGTTAAGATTACAAGAAGTGATGGTACAGAACTGACGATCGAGGTTGCACAGCATCTGGGTGATGATACAGTGAGATGTATCGCCATGGGACCTACGGACGGACTGGTGAGAGGAATGGACGCTGTTTCGACAGGCGCGCCGATCACGGTTCCCGTTGGTGAGAGTACACTTGGGCGTATGTTCAATGTACTTGGCGAACCGATAGATAACAAACCTGCGCCAAAAGCACAGGGATTTGAGCCGATTCACAGACCTGCACCTTCCTTTGAGGAGCAGGCGACATCGACAGAAATGCTTGAGACAGGCATCAAGGTCGTAGACCTGCTCTGCCCGTATCAGAGAGGTGGTAAGATCGGATTGTTCGGCGGTGCCGGTGTTGGAAAGACGGTATTGATTCAGGAGCTTATCACCAACATTGCCAACGAGCACGATGGGTATTCGGTATTTACAGGTGTAGGCGAGCGCACCAGAGAGGGAAATGACCTTTACAATGAAATGACGGAATCTGGCGTTATCAGCAAGACCGCCATGGTATTTGGACAGATGAACGAGCCGCCCGGAGCGAGAATGCGTGTGGGTCTTACAGGGCTTACGATGGCGGAGTATTTCCGTGACAAGGGCGGCAAGGATGTGCTTCTCTTCATCGACAACATTTTCCGTTTTACACAGGCTGGTTCAGAGGTTTCCGCGCTGCTTGGACGTGTGCCGTCCGCCGTGGGGTATCAGCCGACATTGCAGACAGAGATGGGCGCTTTGCAGGAGCGTATCACTTCTACAAAAAATGGTTCGATCACTTCCGTACAGGCTGTTTACGTGCCTGCGGACGACTTGACAGACCCCGCGCCTGCTACAACATTTGCCCATCTGGATGCTACGACCGTTCTCTCACGTTCCATCGTGGAGCTCGGAATCTATCCGGCGGTAGACCCGCTGGAGTCCACATCGAGAATCCTTGACCCTCGTATCGTAGGTCAGGAGCATTATGAGGTGGCGCGCGGTGTGCAGCAGGTTCTCCAGAAATATAAGGAGTTGCAGGATATCATCGCAATTCTCGGTATGGATGAGTTGTCTGAGGAGGACAAGATCACTGTAAACCGTGCGAGAAAGATTCAGCGATTCCTGTCACAGCCGTTCCATGTAGCGGAGCAGTTTACAGGTATGCCGGGCAAGTATGTACCAATCACAGAGACGATCAGAGGCTTTAAGGAGATCATGGAAGGAAAGCATGATGACATTCCAGAGGGACATTTCTTAAATGCCGGAACAATTGATGACGTAGTGGCAAGAGCGAGGTAGGAGGTGCTGCTATGGCAGAGAAGTTCAAGCTTACAATTGTGACGCCGGACCGCGAATTTTTCAATGAAGAGGCGGATATGGTGGAGTTCAATACAACAGAGGGCGAGATTGGCGTCTATGCTGGTCACGCGCCGCTCACTGTGATCGTAAAGCCCGGTATCCTCGCGATCACACAGGGCGACACGGTGAGAAATGCAGCACTTCATGCCGGATTCGTTCAGATACTGCCACAGGAGATTACGATTCTTGCGGAGATTATTGAGTGGCCCGGCGAGATTGACGAGACACGCGCCAACGCTGCGAAGCAGCGGGCGGAGGGTAGACTCGCAGAGCGCGGCGGCAGTATTGATGTCGCCAGAGCGGAAGCAGCACTGATGCGTTCACTCACGCGTATTGATGCGGCGAAGCTGAAATAAAAAATTGAGACGAATATAGATTGAACAGTCAAAACGCGGTCATATGACCGCGTTTTGTCGTTTAGGAATATTTACTTGATTTATCCTATAATATCCGCACTAGAAATTTTGCCATCAATCTCCGCGTAAATGACAATTGCATGGTCTGTAAACATCTCGTCAGCATCATAGTACACGGTTATGCTGCCCTCTTCGTAAATCTCAATGCTCGCAATAGACAGCCTGCGCAGGAACTCGTCTCTCTGAATGGGCATTTCCACGTCAAAGTCATCGTCGCTGTATTCATACCAGTCATTCGCAAGTTCTAATAGTTCATCGGCAGAAAACTGGCGGAACTTATCATCCCACACCTCCCTGTCTTGGTAGAGTGTCTGAAAATATGCATACGCCTTCTCGGCGGTTTCGCCGTTCTCCTCGTCGGTTATCAGGTAGACATTGCATTTGGTGCCTCGCCAGTCCGCCGTGCCCACAAACCATGAATACTCGCGTTCGAGCAGGAAAGTGCCAAGTGTGCTGTCCTCGATCGTCACCGGTGTTGACACATGCTCTTTGATTGGATTAAGCTGCGGGTCAGAGACATTTTCTTCGAGAATGTCAAGAAGCAGATAGTATTCTTTTAATTTTTTGTGTTTTCTTACACGGATGCGGTAAATCTGGAACTGCTCAAAGTTGAATCCCCAGCCTTTCCAAGGAGCACCGGGTATCATCCATTGCAGAATGCCTCTTTCCTGAGAGAGTTCTCCCGTCTCTAAATTGACAGAGGCAACAAAGTCTAGGGAAGGGACGATCATGTCATGTTCTTTATGGCCGCTGCTGACGCGCTGATTGGTCAGAACCAGCAGTTCTGTTATTGTGGTGTCATATTTACTTTCGAATTTTTTTACAATATTCATCGAGCTTGTCCTCCTCAGGATGAAAGCGTATACGTTTAATCATATTCCGCGCAGATATATTTGAAATCCGCGGTCTTGTTGAGCACCGGCAAGGCGTGCTCCTCAATACGTTTTGACATGAGATCAACCATGTACAGGAAAGTATTTGTGGGATAATCCTCGGCACAGCGCGCCATGGTGATCAGCCGCTCATTATCGCCCTCGATGTTCTCAGAGGGATAGTCGCCGGCATTGTCCAGCACATCGCTGTCGCCGTGGTATTTTTGGCTGAGTGCTTCCATCTGTGCTGCGGTGCCGATTACAGCATGGTAATCCATACAGTCCCCATCTGAGTAATATTCAATGAAAAGCCTTGCGACTGCCTCGGTGCTTTGGCTGAGCTGTTCTGTGATCTGCGCTATGATGGCGTCGGCATTCTGAATGGCGAATTTCTGGATTTCCTGCCTTGCGTGCTCCTCGTCTTCATAGTGGATGTACAGGAGCGTCTCGTGACCGTCCAAGGTGGCAGTGACATTTTGGAGTGTCCCATCCTTGTCATAGACGGCGCGCAGCGTCTGGTACAGATCGTCCTCTGGAACGCTGTAGAGCGTCATCGCGCGCCCATCCTCCCCGGCGGGAATGACATAATCGAGGATTTGATACTGTGTGTCATAGTCAAGGGAGATGGCATTGTCGTCGTCAGCATCTGCAATTTGTGCAAGCTCGCTGGCACCGTACACGCCCTCTTTATAATGGAGTGGAATATTTGGTAATTCTGGCATTTGGGTATCCTTCCTTTCTGGTGTATTAGCTTCCTTTAAACACACTCTGGCGATGGTATTATTGTAACATATCGCATCTGCTGCCGCAAGAAAAACGGTATCGATTCAAAGGAAGTTGTCTTATACTTGATAGTTGAAAGTTCTCAATAAAAAAATAACCCTTTCGCATAAATCTATGGTATCTTT
>ERZ779632.64-NODE-64-length-70086-cov-12.660950_pt1 | contig 70086 bp, 60 predicted proteins | sample MGYA00514194_ERZ779632 | MGnify/ENA primary metagenome ERZ779632 (study PRJEB29562, sample SAMEA4376704) | mouse gut metagenome | isolation source: Cecum | study: EMG produced TPA metagenomics assembly of the A DSS colitis mouse model was used to assess the... | reverse complement strand
TGGGTTTTTAGCCCTTGTGCAAACCACGCGTTTCACGCGTGGTTTTGATGTGGTGAAATTTTTTGGCAAAACAGGGAAAGGGGACGGGAGGGGGTTGAGTTTTTTACCATATGGTGGTAAGATTAGTTAAAACTAAGCAGGAATGCGCGTTAAAAAGAACGAAGGAGCTTGTATGGGATGAAAAGGGTTTTGTCTTTTATGCTGGCGCTGTGTGCAGCTTTGGGAATGGTGTGCCTTGGAGAGCCTGCCCAGGCGGCAGGGAAGAAGCTGATTGCCGTGACTTACGACGACGGCCCGGGGCCTTATACGGAGCGGCTGCTGGACGGCCTGAAAAAGAGGGGCGTGAAGGCCACTTTTTTTATGCAGGGGATGAACGCTGCCCGGTATGAAAAGACGGTGGCCCGGATGTACCGGGAAGGGCACCAGCTTGCAAACCACACCTATAACCACCCGGATTTAACCAGGCTTTCCGCCTGGGAGATACAGAGCCAGGTGAACCGCACTAACAGTATTTTAGACAAAGCGGCGGGAAAGGGCGCGGACTACCTGCTGCGCCCGCCCTATGGCTCTTACAACAGCGCTGTGGGCAGGGCTGCCGGCGCGCCCATGATTTTGTGGTCTATTGACCCCCAGGACTGGCTGTACCGCAACGCTGCCACTGTGAAGAACAATGTGCTGCGAAATGCCCACGACGGGGCTGTACTGCTGCTCCACGACATCCACTCCACCACAGTGGACGGCAGTCTTTCCGCCATTGACAGCCTGAAGGCCCAGGGCTATGAATTTGTCACCGTGCGGGAGCTGTTCCGCCGCCGGGGCCGCACCCTTTCGGCAGGCAGCAGCTACAGCCAGGCAAACCCCAACGGCAAAGACCTGGGGCCTGTGCAGCAGCCGGAGATAACCTCCCAGCCAAAGGGCGGGCAGTTGGAAATCACCATTACAGCCCAGAAGGGGACGGCTGTCTATTATTCTCTGGACGGCTCTGATCTGAACCAGCAGAGCCGCCGCTATACAGGGCCTTTTACGGTGCAAACGCCTTGCACTGTGAAAGCCTGCGCCGCTTACAATATGAACGGCAGCCGCAGCGACACCCTGGAAAAGAAGTTTGACAGGCCTGCGGCCCCTGCGCCGGTGCTGCATATTGAAAATGGCTTTCTCATTATTGAAGGCACAACGCCGGAGGTGGCGGTATATTATTCCGTCAGCGGCGCCCAGGACAGCAATGGTAACCAGCTTTACACAGGGCCGGTGGCCCTTGTGCCAGGGGTGCGGGTGTCTGCCTACGGGGCAGGGGAGGGCTATTACAACAGCGCTTCGGTGCGCATAGCTTATTCCCCTTTGGGCAACGTGTTCCGGGATGTGTTCCATGAAGCCTGGTATTTTGACGCTGTGGACAAAGCGGCGGCTGAGGGGATTATCCAGGGCCAGGGAGATGGCGTGTTTGCGCCGAAGGATTCTGTAACCCGGGGGCAGCTTGTCACCTTCCTGCACCGCATTTCCCAGGAAACAGGCGATGTCCCTGCCGGGGAGGGCAGCCCCTTTACGGATGTGCCGGAAGGGAAGTATTACACAGAGGCTGTAGCCTGGGCGGTGGAAAACGATGTGGCCTCCGGATATGAGGACTATACCTTCCGCCCGGATCGGAAGGTGACCCGCCAGGAAATGGCCTGTATCCTGTACCGGTATATGACAGGCTGCTGTGGCGCCGCCCTTTCTGCCGGGGGGCTGGAAAGCTTCCAGGACAGGAATACTGTGGCGGATTGGGCAAAAGAGGCTGCAGACGCCCTGAGCGCTTCCGGGATTTTACAGGGGGACACCGAGGGCAATTTCCGCCCCGCAGACGGCTGCACCCGGGCAGAGGCTGCCGCTGTGCTGCTGCGGGTGCAGGGATATGCCCCGCCGGCGATATGAGATAGATACTGGCGGTCATGTGAAAAATTTGCACAAAGAAAGAAGGGGATTTTGGAGTGAAAAGGCTATGTTCGCTTTTGCTCTTTATTTTGCTGCTGGCAGGGACGGCCTGCCTGCCACAGCCTGTCCAGGCGGCGGAGAAGAAGCTGGTTGCCATCACCTATGATGACGGCCCCTGTGAGAACACAGAACGGCTGCTGGACGGACTGAAGGAGAGGGGGGTGAAGGCCACCTTCTTTATGGTGGGCTGGAAAATCTCATCCTATGAAAAAACGGTGGCCCGGATGTATGAGGAAGGACACCAGGCGGCAAACCACAGCTTCAGCCATGAAAACCTGACGGCTATCCCCTTGGAAGAGGTAAAAAAGCAGGTGCAGGACACAAATGCCCTGCTGGACAAAATCTGCGGTCCGGGCACAGATTATATGGTGCGCCCGCCCTATGGCCATATCAATGAGGGCGCGGCCCAGGCTGTGGGTTTGCCCTGTATCCTCTGGTCACAAACGCCTAAAGACTGGATTTACACAGACGCTGCTTCCATCAAGGCGCGCATTCTGGACAGCGTGAAGCCAGGAGACATTATCCTGGTGCATGACACCGTGCCCGGTACAGTTGACGGCAGCCTTGCGGCTATTGACGAACTGCAGGCCCAGGGCTATGAGTTTGTCACAGTGCGGGAGCTTTTCCGCAGGCAGGGGCGCACAGCGGAAAATGCCAAGTGGTATACAGGAGGAAGCCTTGTGAAGGATTTCCAGGATCCCGGCCCTGTCCAAAGCCCCCAAATCTCTTATACAGTGGGGCAGGGCAGCCTGGAGGTGTCCATTTCCGGCCCTGCCGGGGTGCCCTTGTATTATTCCGCAGACGGCTCTCCTTTAAACCAGCAGAGCCGCCTCTATACCGGGCCTTTCACAGTTACCGGGCCTTGTACCATCAGGGCCTGCGCCGCCTATAACATGAACGGCAGCCGCAGCGGGACTGTGGAGGAGCGGATTACCCGGGCCACAGCCTTCACCCCAGTGCTGCGCCTGGAAAACGGCCTGCTCACCATGGAAGGGGTGCAGGAGGGCGCCCAGATCCATTATACCCTGACCGGGGCGCAGGACAGCGGCGGGGAAAAGCTTTACACCGGGCCTGTGGCGGTAAAGCCCGGGACAGTGGCCGCGGCCTACGCGGCGGGAGAGGGTTTCTTTCCCAGCGGGACGGCCAAGCTTGCCTATTCCCCTTTGGGAAATGTGTTCTGCGATGTTTTTCCCACAGACTGGTATTTCGACTCTGTGGACAAGGTGGCGGCAGAGGGCATTATGCTGGGAACAGGCGAGGGCCGTTTTTTCCCTGCGGATCAGGTGACCAGGGGCCAGCTTGCCACTTTCCTGCACCGGGCCTCCCGGGAGGCCTCGGCTGTCTCCATCGGAGACAGCCATCCCTTTACTGATGTGCCGGAAGGGGAGTATTACACAGAAGCTGTGGCATGGGCCTATGAAAACGGCATTGTAACAGGGTATGGGGACGGCACCTTCCAGCCGGACAGGAAGGTGAACCGGCAGGAGCTGGCGGCTGTTTTTATCCGGTATCTTCGGCATAAAGGCGTGGTATCCGCCCAGCCAGAGGATGTAAGCGGCTACACAGACGCCGCCTCCATTGAAGAATGGGCTGTGGAGGCTGTGGGTGCCATGACGGCCCTGGAGCTTCTCAAGGGAGACGCAAACGGCGCTTTCCGGCCCAAAGCAGGGGCCTCCCGGGGGGAAACCGCCGCTGTGCTCGTGCGCATGGAAAAATATCTGGCATGACGTTTATTGCCTGGCAGTAAAAAAGAACCCCCGTGTACCTGCTGCACATGGGGGTTCCTTTTTACTTTGGGTAGGTTTTAGAAGGTGTACTTTTTGCCGGTCTTGTAGGACTCATAAGCACCCACCATGAACTTGGTGAGGGCCACAGCGTCCTCTATGCCGTTAGGGGCTTCGCCAATGCCGTTTACCGCGTCAATCCAGGCGTCGATGGGCATGGTGGACTTCTCGGGCAGATCTGTTTTCTGCACCAGCTTGTTGTCGGTTTCCTCGCAGCTATACTCCAGGATGTCATTATGTACCATCAGGGAGCCTTTGGTGCCGCTCATTTCCATTACGTAGGGAATGCCGGTGGTGACAAAGCCAGTTTCAGAAACGCCGATGGTGCCGTTTGCAAACTCGATAACGGAAACCGCGTTTTCCTCTACAGGCTTGCCTGTAACCTCGGTGAACATGGAAACAACAGACTTAGGCTCGCCCAGGAACCAGTTCAGGGTGTACATGGGATGTGCGCCCAGATCCATCATGGCGCCGCCGCCGGTCTGGGAAGCGTCATAGAAATGGGGCGGCAGCCAGCCGGCGGTGCTGCCGTTGTGATAGTTATGCACGCGGGCATAGGTGATCTGCCCCAGTTTGCCGCTGTCCACCAGCTCTTTGGCGGCTTTCAGGGTGGGCCAGGTCTTGTGGGGATAGGAGATAGTGAACTTCACGCCGCTTTCCTTAATGGCCTTGGCGATCTGCTCTGCTTCCTCGTTGGTAAAGGCCAGCACCTTTTCGGTGAAGATGTGCTTTTTGGCCTTGGCCGCAGCCATGAGCACCTCTGTGTGCTGACAGGTGGCGGTGGTGATGGACACAGCGTCGATGGTTTCGTCATCCCAGATGGCCTGGAGATCCGGCTGGAAGGGAATGCCGAATTTCTCTGCCATGGCCTTGCCGCGCTCCTGATCGTCATCCCACAGGCAGCAAAGCTCTGCCTTGGGGTTCTCCTGGATAGCGGTGGTGTACTCCCGGGTGTGTACGTGCCATGCGCCGATAACTGCTACTTTCATGCGTAATACATCCTTTCTTTGACTGTAAATGGACAATGAGAGAGAGGCGGGAACATGTCCATGCCCTTTCCCGTCTCTGGCAGAGAGACGGCTTTCCCATGTCCTGTACGTCAACAGTGTACACTACCTGGAGGAAAAGTGCAAGGGGGTTTGGGAATATTATTTTTTTAACAGGGAAAAGGGGAGACAAAATCTTTGGGCAGGCTTCCCTCTGGCGCAGACGGTATTGACGGGCAGCGCTTTAAAGTGGTATAATTTTTCAAAATCCACATGAAAAGGAGCGTGGCGACGTGAGCGGCATCAATGAGATAGGCCCCCGGCTGCGGGAGCTGCGGGAAGCGAGCGACTACACAGCAGAGCAGCTTGCCCGGGAGCTGCACCTGGATCCGGCAGTGTATCAGGGCTATGAAGAGGACGGGCGGGATATCCCCATCAGCGTGATATATGAGATAGCAAACAAATTTAAGGTGGACTTTACAGAGATTGCCACAGGCGTGCCGGCCCGCCTGGATACATACCATATTGTGCGCCGGGGCCAGGGCCGGGTGGTGAACCGCAACCCGGAGTACCATTTTGAGGACTTGGCCTTCCGGTACGCGGATAAAATCATGCAGCCGCTGCTGGTAACGCTGGAGCCTACCGACGAGGCGGCAAAGCTTATCACCCACCCGGGCCAGGAGTTTAACCTGGTGCTGGAGGGCGTTGTGGTGGTGTGCATAGGGGAGAAGGAGTTTGAGCTGAAGGCTGGGGATTCCATCTATTTTAATCCCACCCTGCCCCATGGGCAGCGCTGCGGCGGCAGCGGGAAGGCCAGGTTTGTCACAGTTATTACAGAGTGAGCACGCCCCTGGCCCGCAAACCGGGAGGCAGAGCCTCCCGCGCCCGGCTTTGCTGGGCGGCCTGTCCAGGACAGGCGTTTGCGGGCCGAGGCTGCCGGCTCAATGCCCCTATAGGAAAGGATGAAGAAAATGGACTATCTCTTGCAAAAATATATGCCCCGCATAGACTTTGACAGCTATGAGGACTTCCGGGCAAACTATAAAATCAATGTGCCGGAGGACTTTAACTTCGGCTTTGACGTGGTGGACGCCTGGGCGCAGGCAGAGCCGGAGAAAAGGGCGCTGGTGTGGTGCGACGAGTCCGGGGAAGAGAAGGTGTTCACCTTTACGGACATCATGAAGCTTTCTGCCCGGGCGGCAAACTTTTTCCGCGCCCAAGGGGTGAAAAAAGGCTCTGTTGTCATGCTCATCCTCCGCCGCCGGTGGGAATACTGGATATGTGCCGCGGCCCTCCACAAGCTGGGCGCTGTGCTGATTCCCGGCACCCTGCAGCTTACGAAAAAGGATATCGTATACCGGGGCAACGCCGCGAAAATACATGGCATTGTCTGCGTAAACGATCCCTTTGTCATTTCCCAGGTGGAAGCGGCCCAGGAGGAGATTCCCAGCCTGCAAATGAAAGCCCTTGCGGCGGAGAGCCGGGAAGGGTGGCTGAACCTGGATGAGGAAATCATGGGGTATCCGGATGAATTTCCCCGGCCTTCAGGGGAAGAAGCCACCCGCTGGGACGATATCATGCTGGTATATTTCACCTCCGGCACCACAGGAATGCCCAAAATGGTGCAGCACAACTTTGCCCACCCTCTTGGCCACGTGACCACCGCCCGGTACTGGCAGTGCGTGGAGGAAAATAAGCTCCACATGAGCGTGTCCGACTCCGGCTGGGCCAAATTTGGCTGGGGAAAAATTTACGGCCAGTGGCTGTGCGGGGCCACGGTTTTCTGCTATGACATGCTGGGAAAATTCGAGCCTGCCCGCCTGCTCTCGCACCTGGAAAAATATAAGGTGACTACCTTCTGCGCGCCGCCCACCATGTTCCGGTTTATGCTTCAGGAGGATGTGTCCCGGTATGACCTGTCCTCCATCCACCACTGCGCCACTGCCGGGGAGCCTTTAAACCCGGAAGTGGTGAAAAAGTGGAAGGAGCTTACGGGCCTGCAAATTTACGAGGGCTTCGGCCAGAGCGAAGGCCCTGTGCTGCTGGCAAACTTCAAGTGGATATCCCCCATCCCCGGCTCCACCGGAAAGCCCAATCCCCTGTATGACATGCAGCTAGTGGACAGGGAGGGGAATCTCTGCGAGGACGGCGAGGAGGGCACCATCGCCATTATGGACGTAAAAAGCAGGCCTCCGGTGGGCCTCTTTACAGGCTATTTCCAGAACCCTGCCATGACGGAGGAGAAGCTGGGGGGCGATTACTACGATACCGGAGACGTGGCCTGGCGGGACAGCGACGGCTATTTCTGGTTTGTGGGGCGCAATGACGATGTTATCAAGTGCTCGGGATACCGCATCGGGCCTTTTGAGGTGGAGTCTGCCCTGGTGGAGCACCCGGCGGTGGTGGAATGCGCCATTACAGGCGCGCCGGATCCTATCCGGGGCCAGGTGGTGAAGGCCACCATTGTGCTGGCAAGGGGCTATGAAGGCACGCCGGAACTGACAAAGGAACTGCAGGCCTATGTGAAAAAGGCCACAGCCCCTTATAAGTATCCCCGGATCATTGAGTATGTGGCAGAGCTGCCCAAGACCCTGGGGGGGAAAATCAAACGTGCCCAAATCCGGCAGATGGATACCGCTGGGAAGCCCTAGATACAGCCGTCGGGCCTGTGGGACACTGCTGACACCCTTCTCAGGCCCGGATCCACAGGCCCTGTGGTGGTTACGGCGGCGCAGCCGGTGAGATAAAGGGCCAGCAGGCAGAGGAGAAGCCAGTATACAGTTTTTTTCATGGGAATTGCCATGGGGTACAAAAGCCATGAAAAAGCGGCGTTTTGCGCCCCGTATCTTTCCTTTCTTTCGTGTTTTTGCTTTAACAGCCCATTCTTTCACAGATTTTGGGAACAAAAGCCCCGCCCTCTACAAGCAGAGAGGGCGGGGCTTTCTCCTGTTCTCCCAATACCTGCTGGGAATAGGGTTTGCCATTATTCTTGGATATATTCCCGGACGTGGAAATCCGCCCCCACGTTTTCACAAAGGCGGCGGCACTCGTCCATTTCCTCCTGGGCCATGGTGCTCACCACCGTCATGCGCACGTGGGGGACGTTGAGAACCGCGTCGGCGGTAAAGCGCAGGATGGCGGGCAGGGCCTCCAGGCCAAACCGACTGTGACACAGGTCGTCATACCTTTTGGGCGTGCTGGCGTTCAGGCTGACAGACACCGCGTCCACCCGCCCGTCCAGCTCCAGGGAGGCCTTTTTCCCGGTAATCAGGTTGGCTAAGCCGTTGGTGTTAATGCGGATAAAGTGGGAGCCATGCTCTTTCAGGCGGTCGCACAGCCACATCATATCGTCCCAGCGGCAGGCAGGCTCGCCATAGCCGCAAAAGACGATCTCATGGTAGGCGTTCAGATCCCGCCGCTGCAAATTCTCCCAAACCTCCTCCTTAGACGGCTCGCCGTTCCGGTACCAGAGGTTTGTGGCATAGAGGCTGCCGTCGCTGTTATTGCGCAGGCAGAAATCACAGCGGTTGGGGCAATGGTTTGTCATGTTTACGTAGAGGTTTTTCCCGTATTCGTATGTAACGCTGGCACCGAACTTGGGATCGATCTCATCTGGCTTGCTTCCGTACAGCATGGTTTTCGCTCCGTTTCTTTGGAATCTTTCAGTATGTCTATAACTGCCCCTAAGAAACTTTTTGAAAAAAGTTTCTTAGGAATCTTCAAAAATTTTAAGACGCGCCAAGTGAGAGAATGGCGCCGCCTTTTTGGCCCGGCAACTACATGCTTGTTAAGCCGAATCTCTTGAGGCGCTCCAAAAGGTGCAGGGAACAGCCCTCCCGGCCTGGCACCCTGAGGTGCGTCAGCTTATGCCAAACAGCTTTTTTGTGTTTTCGATGGCGGCATTTGCAATGGTTTGAGGTTCTTCCCCCCGTATTTCCGCAATTTTCTCAATGACATAGGCGATAAGGGAGGAGTCGTTGCGCTTGCCGCGATAGGGCACAGGGGCCATGTAGGGGGCATCCGTCTCCAGCAGCAGACGCTCCAGCGGGATTTCCCGGGCCACATCTACAGCGTGGCGGGCGTTTTTAAAGGTCACCACGCCTCCAAGGCCGATATACAGCCCCAGGCCCAGCACCTGCCGGGCTGTTTCCAGGCTGCCGGAAAAGCAGTGTACCACGCCCCGGGGGCGATATTTTTCCAGGAAGGAAAGGGTGTCTGCGTGGGCTTCCCGGTCGTGTACCACTACAGGCAGGCCCAGGCGGTTTGCAAGCGCCAGTTGGGCGGCAAACACCTCCTGCTGGCGCTCCTTAGGGCAGGCGTCCAGCCAGTGGTAGTCCAAGCCAATTTCTCCCACCGCCACCATTTTTTCCTCTGAAAGCCACCTTTCCACCAGGGAAAGCCAGTCCTCGGGCAGATCCTTGGCGCACTCCGGGTGGATGCCCGCCGCGCCGTATACGTATTCATAGCGCCTGCAAAGCTTGACTGTGGCTTCGCAGCCGGGGATGTCGCTGCCCATGTTCAGAATGCCTGTTACGCCTTTCTGGGGCAGGGTTTCCCCTAAAAGCTTTTCCCGGTCGCTGTCAAACTGCCCGCTGTCATAATGGGCATGGGAATCGAAAATTCGAATCGCATGAGAATCGAAGATCTGAATCCCAGGGGAACCAGAAATAGGTAAAATATTTTCACTCATAGTCGCTTGCTTTATATCTGTTTAAAATTTTATTATAGCCTATGATAAGCGCGGGTATGCCGCCAATGCAGGATACCACCAGCAGAATCCCCGATGCCATGGGGAGCCAGAAGCCCAGCAGCCCGGAAATCCAGAAAGGCAAAGAGAAAACTGTCCACATGCGGGAGTTTGCCCGGTTGTAGGCAGGAATATCTGCGATGCTTTCCCGGTCAACAGTGCTGCCCGACCAGAACCAGACAGGCTTTTTATAGCGCCGGGCAAATAGAGCCCAGCCCAGGAAAGCGGCGGCGCAAATCCAGCAGGACGCAACTAAAACAGCCGTACCAAACCAACTATTGTTCATAAAAGACACACTCCTTTGCATTTTGTTTTTCTTGCAGTTTTTGGAAGGTTCTTAGGAAAGCTGCCCACGGCATGGGTGCAGCGTCACGCTGCTTAGCACAGCTTGGCCCCGGCGGGGATGGAGTCGTCCACCATCAGCAGGTGCAAAGCCTCCTCGCCCTTTTCCTTGTGGACGGCGGAGATGAGCATCCCGCAGCTTTCCAGGCCCATCATCTTCCGGGGGGGCAGGTTTACAATGGCAATGAGGGTTTTGCCGATAAGGGCTTCCGGCTCATACCATTTGTGGATGCCGGAGAGAATCTGCCTGTCTGTGCCGGTGCCGTCATCCAGGGTAAAGCGCAAAAGCTTGTCGCTCTTTTTCACAGCCTCGCAGGCCTTCACCTTTACAGCCCGGAAGTCAGACTTGCAGAAGGTGCCAAAGTCCACCTGCTCTGTAAGCTGCGGCTCCACTTCGATTTCCGGCACAGGCATGTTGGCAAGCCTTTTTTCCTCAGCCTTTTCAAGCACCTCGTTTTCGTCCAGGCGGGCGAAGAGGATCTCCGGCTTATCGGTAACCTTGTTCCCGCTGGGATACAGCCCGGTTTTGTCCAGATCTGCCCACACGCGGGGCTGTGCGTTTAACTGCCGGAAAATATTCTCGCAGGTGCCCGGCAGGAAGGGCTGCAAGAGGGAAGCCCCTGTGCAGATGCAGTCCACCAGGTTATACAGCACAGTTTGCAGCCGGGGCAGCTTTGCCTCGTCCTTGGCCAAGGCCCAGGGCATGGTCTCGTCAATATATTTATTGCAGCGCTTAAACAAGCTCATAATCTCTGTGATGGCGTCTGCGGCCCGCAGGCTCTCCATCTTTGCCGCCGCCTTGTCCCGGCAGGCGCTGACAAAGCCTTTTAGATCATCGTCCACAGGCTCTGTTACCCCGGCGTCTGTTACCACGCCGCCGAAATACTTATTGCTCATGGAAATGGTGCGGTTTACAAGATTCCCCAGCACGTTTGCCAAATCGGAATTGTTCCGCTCGCACACCAGCTCCCAGGTAAGGTTGCCGTCGTTGTCATAGGGCATCTCATGCAGCACAAAGTAACGGATGGGATCCACGCCGAACACATCCACCAGATCGTCCGCGTATATGGTGTTACCCTTACTTTTGCTCATCTTCCCGCCGTTCATCAAAAGCCAGGGGTGCCCGAACACCTGCTTAGGCAGGGGCAAATCCAGGGCCATGAGGAAGATGGGCCAGTAGAGGGTGTGGAAACGGATGATATCTTTGCCGATAAGGTGCAGATCGGCGGGCCAAAGCTTGTGGAACTTCTCCTCAGATTCCCCGCCGCAGTGGTAGCCAATGCCGGTGATATAGTTTGTCAGGGCGTCCAGCCACACATACACCACATGCTTAGGATCAAAATCCACAGGGATGCCCCAGGTGAAGGAGGTGCGTGACACACACAGATCCTGGAGGCCCGGCAGCAGGAAGTTGTTCATCATCTCGTTTTTCCGGGACACAGGCTGGATAAACTCCGGGTGGCTGTTGATGTGGTCGATAAGCCGCTGGGCATACTTGCTCATCTTAAAGAAATAGGCTTCCTCCTGGGCCGGGTGGACTTCCCGCCCGCAGTCCGGGCATTTGCCATCCACAAGCTGGCTTTCGGTGAAGAAGGATTCGCAGTCTGTGCAGTAAAGCCCCTCATAGGAGCTTTTGTAAATGTCTCCCTGATCATAAAGCTTTTTAAAGACCTTCTGGATTTCCTTCTCGTGATACTCGTCTGTGGTGCGGATAAAATAATCGTAGGACACGTTCATCAAGTCAAACTGCCCCTTGATAATGCCGGCGATTTTGTCCACATATTCCTTGGGGCTGACCCCCGCGGCAGCGGCCTTCAGCTCGTTTTTCTGGCCGTGCTCGTCGGTGCCTGTCTGGAACCACACGTCATAGCCCTCCAGGCGCTTGAAGCGGGCGATGGCGTCTGCCAGCACGATTTCATACACGTTGCCGATATGGGGCTTGCCGGAGGTGTAGGCAATTGCTGTGGTTAAATAATACTTTCCTTTGTTTTCTGCCATGGTTTTCTTTCATCCTTTCTGCGGCAAACCGCAGGATATTATATCTTCATTCTTATAGTATGGCTGCCCTTGGGCCGCAGGCCCCGGCGCTGGGAACAAAAATCCCCAGCGCCCCCTACATTCGCCGGCAGGGCATAAACAGCGTGGTATGATGAAAAGGCATGAAATCCCTCCTACCTGAAAATCAGGGCTGAAAGCACAGAGCCTGCCATCAACAGGGCCAGCATGGCGGCGGTGACGCGGATAAACAGCTTGCGGCGCTTGTCATTATAGCCTTTCATAGAAGAAAACCTGCCCTTCTGTTCTGAAATCTGGATATACCATGCTATTTTAGCATTTTTTTTCACATTTGTAAAGTTTGACTTTCTCTCCCGGAAGGTTTACACTTTATACTTGAATAGGTTTTAAGAAAACCGTAAGGAAAGGATGGAAGTGAACAATGCAGCAGAGGGAATTGACCTGCGCCGCCATACATGATCTTTCGGGCTTTGGGAAGTGCTCGCTGACAGTGGCCCTGCCGGTGCTGTCCGCCTGCGGGGTGGAGGCCTCGGCTCTGCCCACAGCAGTGCTGTCCACCCATACAGGAGGCTTTGCAGGATATATCTACCGGGATTTGACCCCGGAGCTTCTGCCCATGGCAAAGCACTGGGAAAGCGTGGGGGCGCGCTTTAAAGCGCTGTACAGCGGCTTTCTGGGCAGCGGGGAGCAGATTGGCATGGTGGAGGAGATTTTTGAAATGTTCCGGGAGCCAGAAAGCCTTGTACTGGTGGATCCGGTGATGGGGGACGGGGGCAGGCTGTACAGCACCTACACCCAGGAGATGGCGGACGGCATGGTGCGCCTGTGCCGCCGGGCAGACGTGGTGGCCCCCAACATGACGGAGGCCTGCCACATCCTGGGCCTGCCCTATGACCCAGGCCCCTACACCCGGGAGGGGCTGGAAAGCCTTTTGCGGGCGCTTTGCGGTTTAGGCCCCCGGCAGGCGGTACTTACAGGGGCATGGCTGCAAAAGGGAGAGCTGGGCGCGGCCTGCTTTGACCGGGAGACAGGGGAAATGCGCCTTTCCCTGCGCCCGGAAATCCCCGGCTATTTCCATGGCACAGGGGATCTCTTTTCCTCCACCCTCCTGTGCGGGCTTTTAAACGGAATGACCCTTTATGAAGCCTGCGATACGGCTGTGGAATTTACCCACCGCACCATTGTCACCACAGCCAAAAGCGGCGGGGACACCCGCTTCGGGCCGAAATTTGAAACCCACCTGCCCTGGCTTGCCCGGCTGATGGAGGAAAAGCGGAAAAGCTGCGAATGACAGAAAAAGAAGGCAAAAGGCACACTTTTTGTTGCAATTTGCCGGGAAATCCGCTACAATAGGGGTGAACGGTTTTTTGCCGGTTTAAAGCGGCAAAACCACCGGCATGCACAAAGAAAGGAAAGTGGTTAGAAGAGTGGGGGAAAGATTTTTTCAAAAAGACGTGGAAACCATGGGCCGCAAAGAGCTGGACGCCCTGCAGCTCCAGCGGCTGCGGCGCATGGTAGATTATTGCTACAACAACGTGCCCTTTTACCATAAGCGCCTGGGGGAGGCGGGGATTACAGGCGGGGATAAAATCAAAGCCCTGTCGGATATCCAGTACATACCCTTTACCACAAAGGACGATATCCGGGATAACTATCCTTTCGGAATGCTGGCTGTGCCCATGAAGGACATTGTGCGCATCCAAGCCTCTTCCGGCACCACAGGCAAGCCCACTGTGGGGGCCTACACAAAGGGCGACATTGAACAGTGGTCCGACTTTATGGCCCGGGTGGTCACGGCCGCTGGGGTGACGGAGGAGGACGTTATCCAGATATCCTTTGGCTACGGGCTGTTCACCGGGGCCTTGGGCCTGCATTTTGGGCTGGAGAAAATCGGGGCAACAGTAATCCCGGCCTCCTCCGGGAACTCGGAAAAGCAGTTGATGATGCTCCGGGACTTTGGGGTGACAGGCCTTGTGGCCACCCCCTCCTATGCCCTGTACCTGGGGGAGCTGGTGCGGGAAAGCAGCTATCCCAGGGAGGCCTATGGGAAGCTGCGCCATGGCATCCTGGGCAGCGAGGGCTGCACCCCGGAAATGCGCGCCCGCATTGAGGAAACCCTGGGCGTAAGGGTTACGGACAATTACGGCATGACAGAGCTGCAAGGCCCTGGCGTTTCAGGGGAATGCCTGTGCCGCTGCGGCCTGCACTTTAACGAGGACGGCTTTTTGCCGGAGATTATCGACCCGGACACCCTGCAGCCCAAGGCCCGGGGGGAAGCAGGGGAACTGGTGGTGACCACCCTGCTGCGGGAGGGCATGCCTGTGCTGCGCTACCGCACCAAGGATATCACCCGGCTGCACTACGAGCCTTGCGCCTGCGGCCGCACCCACGCGCGCATGGAAAAGGTGATGGGCCGCACAGACGACATGCTGATTATCAAGGGCGTGAACGTGTTCCCCTCCCAGATCGAAAGCGTGCTGGTGGGGATGCAGAACGTGGGGCCGCACTATCAGCTTGTGGTCACCCGGAAAAACTTCCTGGACAGGCTGGAAGTCAAGGTAGAGCTGACCGATGGCAGCCTCCTGGAAAGCTTTGGCGAACTGCAGGCTTTGCAGGGGAAAATACACGACAGGCTCAAGAGCGTGCTGGGGCTGGAGACAAAGGTTTCCCTGGTGTCGCCTAAATCCTTAGAGCGGTTCCAGGGCAAGGCAAAGCGGGTGCTGGATTTGCGGAACGAAGAAAATTAGGCAGAAAACCATTGCCCAGAAAGGATAGGACGAAATGAAACAACTGTTACTTGGCAACGAGGCTGTGGCCCGGGGCCTGTATGAAGCGGGGGTGCGGGTAGTGTCCAGCTACCCGGGAACCCCCAGCACGGAAATAACGGAAGCGGCGGCAAAGTTCCCGGAGCTTGCCTGCGAGTGGGCGCCCAACGAAAAGGTGGCGGCAGAGGCCGCCGCCGGGGCCGCTGTCGGCGGGGCCAGATCCTTCTGCGCCATGAAGCACGTGGGGCTGAACGTGGCGGCGGATCCGGTTTTCACCATGAGCTACATAGGAGTAAACGGCGGCATGGTGCTGGCTGTGGCAGACGACCCGGGCATGCATTCCTCCCAGAACGAGCAGGACTCCCGCAACTATGCGAAAGCCGCCAAGCTTCCCATGCTGGAGCCGGCAGACTCCCAGGAGTGCAAGGAATTTGCGAAGCTGGGCTATGCCCTTTCCGAGGAATTTGATACCCCGGTGCTTTTGCGGCTGACCACCCGGGTGTCCCATGCCCGCAGCGTGGTGGAGTGCGGGGAGCGGCAGGAAATCCCCTTAAAGGAATATAAAAAGGATCCGGCGAAAAACGTGATGCTGCCTGCCTTTGCCCGGCCTAAGCACGAGAAGGTGGAGGCCCGCACCCAGGCCCTTACAGAGTGGGCGGAGCGGTGCGAAATCAACACGATTGAGAACAACGGGGCGAAAATTGGCATTATCTGCGCCGGGGCAGTGTACCAGTATGCCAGGGAGGCCATGGGGGATTCCGCCAACTACCTGAAGCTGGGCATGGTATACCCCTTGCCCCAGAAGCTGCTGCGGGACTTTGCCGCCCAGTGCGAAACCCTGTATGTGGCGGAGGAACTGGACGATTTTATTGAGTCCCACTGCAAGGCCCTGGGCCTGGAGGTTGTGGGCAAGGAGCTGTTCCCCCGCTGCGGGGAGCTTTCCCAGCGGCTTATAAAAAAGCTGCTTACCGGGGAAGAGGCCCCCAGCGCGGCCCTGGAAGGCCCTCTGCCTGTGCGCCCGCCTGTCATGTGCTGCGGGTGCCCCCACAGGAGCCTGTTCTATGCCTTGAAGCAGGAGAAGGTGTATGTCAGCGGGGACATTGGCTGTTATACCCTGGGGGCCTCCGCGCCCCTTTCCGCCATGGACGCCTGCATCTGCATGGGGGCCTCTGTCTCGGCCCTCCATGGCTATAACAAGGCCCGGGGAGAGGGAGCTGCTAAGAAGGCTGTGGCGGTTATCGGTGACTCCACCTTTATCCATTCCGGCACCACCAGCCTCATTGACATTGCGTATAACCGCACCAATTCCACTGTCATTATCCTGGATAACTCCATCACCGGCATGACAGGCCACCAGCAGAACCCCTCCACAGGCTTTAACATCTACAACGAGCCTGCCCAGGCGGTAGATCTGGAGGCCCTGTGCTGCGCAGTGGGTATCCGCCGGGTGCGGGTGGTAGACCCTTATGACCTGAAGCTGACCCGGCAGGTTCTCAAGGAGGAGCTTGAGGCAAAAGAGCCTTCGGTGATTATCAGCCGCAGGCCCTGCGCCCTGTTAAAGACGGTGAAGCACAGCGCCCCCTTAGAGGTAAGCGGGGAAAAATGCATAGGCTGCAAGGCCTGCATGGGGATAGGATGCCCTGCCATCAGCATGCGGGACGGCAAGGCGCTTATCGACCCCACCCAGTGCGTGGGCTGCGGGGTGTGTACAGCGCTCTGCGGGAAAGGAGCGATAGCATGAGCCAGACAAAAAGCGTGATGATTGTAGGCGTGGGCGGGCAGGGCACCCTGCTTGCCAGCCGGATTTTAGGCAGCGCCATGCTGCAAAAAGGCTATGACGTGAAGGTAGGGGAGGTTCATGGCATGAGCCAGCGGGGCGGCTCTGTGGTCACCTATGTGCGCTTCGGGGAAAAGGTGTTTTCCCCGGTTATCGAGCAGGGGGAAGCGGATGTGCTTCTGGCCTTTGAGCAGTTGGAGGCGGCAAGGGCTTTGCCTTACATGAAAAGCGGCGGCACAGCAGTGGTGAACACCCAGAAAATAGACCCCATGCCTGTGGTGACCGGGCAGGCGGCTTACCCCCAGGGCCTGCTTGCGGCCATGGAGGAAAAGGGTGCAAAGGTTTTGGCGGTTGACGCTCTAAAGCTTTCTGAGGAGGCAGGCTCCCAGAAGGCAGTGAACGTAGTGCTTATCGGGGCCATGGCCCGGCACCTGGATCCGGATGAAGATCTGTGGCTGGAGGCGGTGCGGGCTTGCGTGCCGGAAAAGTTCTATGCGCTGAACGAAAAAGCCTTCCGGCTGGGGTTCGGGGCATAAGGCCACAATAAACTGTAAAGGAATGATGCGGTATGCCAAATTATTTTCAGCCCGAAATTGAGTGCGCTTCCCGGGAAACCCTGCGGGAAATACAGTCCAAGCGCCTGGCGGACATGGTGAAGCGCTGCTATGAAAATGTCCCCTTCTATAAAAAGAAGTTTGACGCCATTGGCCTCAAGCCAGAAGATGTGAAATCTATTGACGACATCGTGAAGCTGCCCTTCACAGAGAAGCAGGATCTCCGGGATACCTATCCCTTCGGCCTGGTGGCAGTGCCCCGGGGGGAGCTGGCCCGTATCCACGCCTCCTCCGGCACCACAGGCAAGCAGACAGTGGTGGCCTATACAGCCAGGGATTTGGACACCTGGGCCACCGGGGCCGCCAGGGCTATTGTGGCAGTGGGCGGTAAGAAGGAGGATTTGGTACACGTGTCCTATGGCTACGGGCTTTTTACAGGGGGCCTGGGGCTGCACGACGGCGCGGAAAAGCTGGGGGCGGCGGTTATCCCTGTGTCCAGCGGCAACACCAACCGGCAGGTGCAGATTTTGCAGGACTATGGCAGCGACATCCTCTGCTGCACTCCCAGCTATGCCATGTATATCGGGGAAACCGTCCGGGACAAGGGCATAGACCCGGAAAGCCTGCGGGTGCGCATCGGCATTTTCGGGGCAGAGCCTTGGACAGAGGAAATGCGCCGGGAGATTGAAAAGGCCCTGGCCATAAAGGCCTATGACATTTACGGCCTTTCGGAAATTGCCGGGCCTGGGGTTTCCTGCGAGTGCCAGGAGCAGGCGGGTATGCATGTGCAGGAGGATTATTTCTATCCGGAAATTATCGATCCCGTAACCGGGGAGCAGCTTCCCGACGGCGTGGAAGGAGAGCTGGTGTTCACCTGCATCGGCAAGGAAGCCCTGCCATTGGTGCGCTACCGCACCAGGGACATTGCCTCTCTGACCCATGAGGTGTGCAAATGCGGGCGCACCACTGTGCGCATGACAAAGCCCAAGGGCCGCACCGATGACATGCTCATTATCCGGGGCATCAACGTGTTCCCCTCCCAGATTGAAAGCGTGCTGCTTGATTTGGGCATGGATCCCAACTACCGCATGGTGGTGGACAGAAAGAATAATCTGGACACGCTGGAAGTGCAGGTGGAGATGAACAGCGGCATGTTCTCCGACACCGTGCGCAATCTGGAAAAAGTGGAAAAGCGCATTGCCGGCGCGCTCCAGTCCACCCTGAACATTGCGGCGAAAATCACCCTTCTGGAGCCTAAGTCCCTCCAGCGCTCTGAAGGCAAGGCCAAACGGGTGGAGGACAGGCGGAAGTTTTAAAGGCCATGCGAACCGGGTAAGAGAGGGGGCGGCTGCATGTATGTAAGGCAGGCAGAAACAGGGGACGTTTCCCGTATCGCGGAGATTTTTGTTTTCGTCCGCCGGGAGAAATTCTTCCCCATTTTCCAGTATGAGCCATATTCCTTTGGGGAGCTGCAGGTGCTGCCTGTTGCCCGGGAATACCTGGACAGCCCCAGCCGCCTGCAGGACGTGCTGGTGTATGACGACGGCATTGTGCGGGGCTTCCTGGAGATGGATGGCAGCGAAATAAAGCACCTGTATGTGGAATCCTTCTTCCGGGGCCAGGGCATTGGCGGGGCGCTGCTGGAACAGGCGGTGCAGGCCCGGGGGGCTTCCTGGCTGTGGGCCTTGGAAAAGAACCCGGACGCCATCCGCTTTTATGAGCGCCATGGCTTTGCCCTCACCGGGGAGCGGGTGCTGGAGGAAGATACAGAAGAATACCTGCTGCGGATGGAAAGAAAATAAACTTTATCTATATATATTTGTATTCTTTTAAAGGAGGAGCGATTATGCAAATTCAACAGTTGTCCGTCTTTATTGAGAACAAGCCGGGGCGCCTGGCGGAAATTACCGAGGTGCTGGCTGGAGCGGAAATCGACATCCGGGCCATTTCTGTGGCGGATACCAGCGATTTCGGCATCCTGCGGGTGATTGTAGACCGGCCCCAGGACGCTGTGGACGCCTTGAAGGCCCATGGCATGACTGTGTCCCTGACAAACGTGATAGCAGTGGGCATTCCGGATGTTTCCGGCTCCTTTGCCAAGGTGGTGCGGCTGCTGTCCGACAAGGGCTTTGACCTGGAGTACATGTATGCTTTTATCAGCCGGGACAAGGGCAAGGCCTTTGTCATTATCCGGGTGGATCAGGGCCAGCAGGCCGCAGAGGCCCTAAAGGCCGACGGCTGGGAAATCCTCACCCAAGATGTTTTAAGCCATATGTAAACCCGCCATGGGAGAATAGAGAGGAAGCACCAGCCTTTTGTGCCCGGTTCTGTTTCCTTCTCTGTGTGTTTCACACTACCCCCATATAAAGCGAGGGAGCGCCTTCCCGCAGGAGGGCGCTCCTTTTTATCGCCACAGAATTATTTCATGGTTACATATTTATGGAGCGTTTCCCGCACAGCGCCCGGGCCTGCGTACAGTTCCGCTGTCATGGATTCTACCCGCTCTCCCAGTCCTGCGGCGTAGAGATCCACCCCGAACACGTCCGCCCGGCTGAACAGCGCTTTCAGGCAGGACATGTCCTGCTGTCCCTTTTTCACTTCCAGCGGGGCAACAATGGCCTGCAGTTCCTCCAGCAGGGGATCCGGGGAGGGGGTAAAGGGCGCGCCCGTATCGTCCACGCCTTTGATGTACCGGGCATAGCCTGCCAGCACCAGAGGGATCAGCAGCAGGCTGTCCAGGGAAAGCCCTTGGGCCTGGTAGGCTTTGATGGTTTCCCCAAAGCGGACAGGCAGCTTCTGGGAGGTGTCAGTGGCAATGCGCTGGGGCGCGTCGGGCATGAAGGGGTTGGGCAGGCGGCGGGTGAGCACCGCGTCTATAAAATCCGCAGGCTTCAGCACTCCCGGATCCACCACCACAGGCATGGCCTCCTGATATCCCAGCTTGGTAACAAGGTCCCGGATGTCCTCATCCTGCATTTCAGCGGAGATCAGTTCATATCCCAGCATACAGCCGAAAATGGACATAGCGGTGTGCAGAGGGTTCAGGCAGGTGCAAACCTTCATTTTCTCCACCTTATCCACAGTGCCCCTGTCTGTAAAAAGCACGCCTCCCAGTTCCAGTGGTGGGCGGCCGTTAGGGAAGCTGTCCTCTATCACCAGATACCCCGTCTCCTCCGCGTTGACAAAAGCGGCGGTATAGGTGTTCTTTTCCGTCAGGATTGTCCCGCTGTCTGCAAAGCCCTGGGTTTCCAGCATTTCCCGCACTTTCCCGTCAGGCCGGGGGGTGATTTTATCAATCATGCTCCAGGGGCAGGAAACCTTGCTTTCATCCTGCAAGTAGGACAGGAAAGCCTCCGGCACCAGCCCTGCCTGCACCCAGGCTTTGCCATAGGCCAGCAGGGCCTCCCGCAGCTTGTCCCCGTTATGGGAGCAGTTGTCCATGCTTTGCAAGGTAATAGGGCAGGCCCCGGCGCGGTAGCGCTCTAAAAGAAGCAGGGCGGCCTTTCCCATCAGTGCTTCCGGAGCCAGCCCCCGCTGCAGGTCGGCAGGGGAGAGGCCATAGCCCTTTTCCGTAATGGTAAAGCTTACCACCTGCAGGGAAGGGGCCCGGAAGATTTCTATAAGCCGCTCCCAGTCCTGGGGGAACTGAGGGGAGGCCTTCAGGCTCTCCGTAACGGAAGCCACCACCTGTTTTTCCATGGAACCGTCCGCCTTCAGCACCACCAGCAGGCTCAGATTGTCAAAGGGGCGGTAAGCCCGGTCGATAATTTCATAGTCAAAGCCCTCCGCCACAATCACGCCTTTGTCATACTGCCCGGCGTCCAGCAGCCGCTGCAGCACTGCGGCGGGAAAAGCCCGGAAAATATTGCCCGCCCCGAAGTGCAGCCAGACAGGCTCTTTCTTGGTGTTCTCCCGAACCTCTTCCAGGTTAAACCGGGGCAGGGCAATGCCGGCCTGCTCCCAGGGGGCCTTGTCCCGTATGCCGTCAAAATGCAGTTTCATACGTTTTCCCTCCCAAAATCAACAAAATATAATGTCTGTCTGGATTTTATCATGTTTTCACTGCCTTGTAAAGCCAGACTGCTGGTAATGGGTTTATCATTTCGCCTGTAAACAAACCCAACTGTGCATAAAACATGCCAGGAAAATCATAATTTTTATATTGACAAATGCTTTTAAGTGGAGTATACTACAAACAGACAGATGCACAACTGTTTCATTTGGTGTGGACAGGTATTTGTGAAGTTCTGCTTAAAACAGGTTGAAAGGAGGTGGATGTATCAAAAGGATAGTGCTGACTAAGCGCGAAGATGAGCTGATGAACTTCCTGTGGGACGCTGAAAAGCCGCTTTTAGTGGAAGAAATGCTAAACACAGGTGGGGAACATGCCTGGAATGAGACGTATCTTCGTGCCATGTTGAAATCTTTGGAAAAGAAGGGCGCTGTAGAGTGCTGCGGGTTCCTGTTGCGCAGCAAGCTGTATGCCCGGCAGTTCAAGCCGAAAATTTCCAAAGAGGAGTTTTATATGCAGCTTGCCCTTGACAGGGGCGCAAAGGCGGAAACGCTGTTCCAGGTTGCAGCGGCTGCGGCTATGAAAAGCGGGAATGAAAACCCAGACAAAGTCAAGCAAAGGCTGGAGGAGATCCTGGAAAAGGAGATCCGGGAAAATGTTAGAACAGGGACTGACGGAGAGAAATGAACATAGAAGTAAGTTTTTTCTCAGTATGTATGGGGATTCTTTTTAGTTCATTTTTTATCGTTGCTGTCCATTTGTTGCGGAATAATAAGGCTTTTTTGAAGGGCTTTGGCGTTATTACAGTGCTGGTACTGCACGTGCTGTCTCTTTGCAGAATGTTGTTGCCTGCAGATTTTCCGTTTACTGAACCCATTCGTGTGGAAAAGATATATAATGACATATATTTGTTTCTCGCGGAATCCTGTGGAAGCATAGCTGGCAGAGAGTTTAGCATTTTGGATATTCTTCTATGGATATGGTTCTTTATAAGCGGAGTTTGTCTTGTCTACTGGATGTTTTCTTATTGCAGAAACATGCATCATTTTGGCAGATTTCGGAATAACCGTAACCTGCTGGGCGAAGAGATTCTAAAAGTAGTGCAGAAAGAAACAAGCCGGAAAATGAAAATCCACTTGATGGTTTATCCCACTTTGGATGGCCCAAAGAGTATTGGCTTGTTTAAGAAAATAATTCTTTTACCTGCTAAGGATTACTCAAATGAAGAGTTGTTTTCCGTACTTGTACATGAATACGCACATTTTCTTAACCATGATTTGTGGATAAAGTTTCTTGCGAAGCTGTTCCAATGCCTTTTTTGGTGGAATCCCTTAATAATTTTGTTACAGCACGACTTAAGCCAGATACTAGAAATCAAATGCGATTTCACGGTTAGGCAAGTGTTTTCAAAATTCAAGAAGACGGCATACATGCAGACGCTTATCCGGGTTTATGAAGATGAGAGTAAGCCCAAAGAAAATACGCCAAAGGGATAATTGCCCGCATACTTTCTCTTTTCTCCCTTGATACATTGTTTCATGGCAAGTTCAAAAACTTGTGGCGGCCTTTTTGGAAACGCGAGAAGCCGCCAGAGAAAACGGAGATTTATGAACGCTTCGATATGCTGAGCAATCCTGGAAAGCCTGTAACGCTTTTCGCGCAAATTCTTTTCTATATTCTTTGTGCGATAGTAATTGTGTGGTCATATTCGTTTGTTTTTCAGCCGTTTTATGAACCGCCTAGAGAGGATATATATACAAATAATTCAGTAATAGAAATTAACGATATGTCGGGATGGCATATCAAAAAAGATGAAAGTGGAAAGTATTTTTTAATACGAGAAAATAACGATGTTCCTATTGAAATTGAAACCAAAGCGGTTGAAGCGCTAATTCTTAGTGGGATTGAGATTAAGGAGGAATAATTTGTGGTTAGTAAAATTATGCCTTTAAAAGATGAGATTATTATTAAGTGGCGTACTAGTTATGGAAAGTTGCAGTACCGTCGTTGGAATGCAACACGTAATTACTGGGTAGATCCGTATTGGATTGATGCTGAAGTAGGTTAAACTCTAATCTTTAATATTAAAATAGAAAATTCACTGCATGAAGCAGTTTCAGGCGGGATACCTTCCGGTAACCCGCCTGCTTTCTGTTTTAATCCTATTATAATGTAAAATAATAGGGATCTATTTCATCCCATGGCTCTGGTTCTTCCCGCATGTCCGCCAGATTGATTACAGGCACGCCTTGCTGCTGGGCGTATTTCACCGTATAGGCAGTGCCGCCGCTGGCTTTGCCTGGCTGTAAGTAACACATGCAATACCCGCTGTGATCCACCATATACCGATTGCGCTGAAACATGCAAGAATGGGTATAGTGTTCGGAAACATAAATGACCTGATCGGCCTGTTCGAGAATTTTACAGTATATCTCAGAGTTTTTCTGGCTCCAGCGGGCATTTTGTTCACGACAGGGCAGTGCCAGAATCAGTTTAAGGTGCGGGAATTGTTTCTCTCTGGCCCATAAAACCGCCTGGGCGGCCATGGTGTCAAACCCCAGGGCACCACCAGCCATGAAGGCTTTAACCCCTTTCCTGGCCACCAGGGAGGTGATTTCACCCTGGAGTTTTTGCCGCAGAAGCGTGAGATGTCCACTTTCTATACGCCTATGCCCTGTGAAACAGCAGCATTCTTCCCGGTTGATATTCATAAACATCCCCTTACGCAGCAAAATAAAAAAGCAGCCCACCCGACCGTATTGTGCATCTCAATAACCTGCTACAGAAAAAGCAGGTGGGTGCCCTCCCGTTTGGTTCTCGCTCCCTTCGTCCAGCAACGGTCAAAGCCGCGCCGGGAGGTCTGCAATCCGCAAGCGGAGGCAAGGCTCCCAATATGAGGAGTGTAGGGTTATATGTGCACAGTCCGCGAATCGGGCAGGCTGTTTTACACGAAAGCCAGCCTGCCGCGCCCAAAGGCGCAGTATTCAATTTTGTGAAAAAATTTTATTCGTCCTCAGGCTCGTCGAAATAGGCTTCATTAAAGCGGGTTTCAAAAATGTCTGCCAGCTTATCCAGCAATTCGTCATCATCAACTTCCTGAAGCTGTTCCTCGCCGTCCTCTTCGACAACCTCAAAGATGTAGTAGGTTTCCGCGTCAGAGGAGATGTCCTCCGGATCCTGCTGGGTGGGAACCAGCGCCATATAGTGACCGTCATCGTTATCCAGCTCGTCGATGATTTCGAATTCATGCTCCTGCCCTTCATCGTCGATTAAGGTAATCAGATCGGCCTCATAACCGTTATCCATAAGCAGTTTGCGCTCCTTTCCGAAAGCATGATGAGCTTTCTCTGAAACACATTGTACATAAAAATGGGGCTAAAGTCAAGAGTGAATCGGCAAAAACCACCGGATATCCGTTTTTTTCACGAGGCTTTTATCTCTTTCCGCTTCTATAGCCTGCCCGTTTTCCTGTCCTTTAATGCCCGCAAAGTAATCATATGCCGCAGGCTTGTAAAAAATGCAAAAATTTTTTCAAAAAAGTTTAAAAAACCTATTGACAAGCTCCGAGGTTAGTAGTATACTATAGCCAGAGACAAGGGAATAAGAAAAACGAAAGTCTCAAAGGCGCATTCGCAAACCGGAAGTAGGCAAGGCAAAAGCTGAGCATGAAAACGGTGAGGAGAGAGTAAAAAGAACTGCAAAGCCTGATTTGACAAAGAAAAAATAGCTGCAACCAAAGCTAAAAAGGCAGACAGGTTTTAGTAAACAGAAAAAGTAACTGCAAAGGAGCAGCGAAGGGATTTTCTGAACAGCAAGCAGTTCTGGAAGAGGAGACAATGCGAAGCGCGAAAATCATGAAAGAAAGGCGGGTGAGTCCGATGGATACAGTTGAATCACAGCACCAGGTCTGCGGACTCATAGTCCGCAGATAATAAAAAATCGGGAGAAACGAGAAAACTGAAAGAGGGGTACACCCACTGAAGCATTCTCAAATATGTAAAAGGCCAATAAAGCACGGGACTGCTTAACAACGTCTGGTTATACGCTTCTTTAAGCGAACAATTTACATAAATGAAAGATAGACGGAAAGCATTAAGCGGCAATGATGTGCTAGAAAAAGAAAGAGGTACACTCCCGGTGTACGGTTTCAAAAATTGGCGGATTGACTAAACAATATGTCACAGGAAGTTTCTTTAAATAAAAGAAGAAACCTTAATCGGAAAATATTAAGCGCTGTGATGAATGTTGTGATAGAAATCGCATGAGAGACTATATCGAATTGCTAACACAATAAACAGGGATTCGGTTTTAACAGTTCACTCATACGTTAATCTCTCGTAATGAGAGGGGCTTTCAAGGAGCACTTGGAAGCCCCTTTTTGATATTGTGCCTTGCATATCCATTTGTAAGATACATTTATAACAAGCCTTGCCTGAAAATTGATGAGTTCCCATTTTCAAGTGCGTTCAATAGAGAAGCCCCCCGGTTTTACCGGGGGGCTTCTCTATACATCAAGAAACTTGCAGACAGTTTCTGAAAGGCTGTTTTCCCAAAGAACTACGATAGGCTTATCCTTACGCCAGGAAATTCATAAGCATCTGGGCCACTTCGGCCCGGGTAGCAGTTCCGGTGGGATCCAGGCGGTTGTTCCCCTTGCCCCGGATAATCTCGTTCTGCACAGCCCAGCGCAGGGCAGGCAGGGCATATTCGCTGGCTTTGCCGGCATCGGTGAAGGGGGAGAGGGCATTTTTCTTGCCCTTTGGTTCCCCGGCATACCGCCAGAGGATAGTGGCAAGCTGTTCCCTGGTAATAGAGTTGTTAGGGCCAAAGTGGGTGCTGTCATATCCCATTACATAGCCCTTCTGGGCCGCCCAGTTGACAGCGTTTGCATACCATTCCTTGGCAGGTACGTCGGTGAAAGAACTGCCGCCGCGCACCCAAGGCTTGCCCTCCTTATTGTAGAGGATTTGCGCCAACTGTGCCCGGGAAAGCTTCTGGTTGGGGGAAAAGACAGTTTTGCTGTCTCCCTGCATCAGGCCGTTCAGTTCTGCAAACTCCACAGCCCCATAGAACCAGTCGCCTTTACGCACGTCGTTAAAGGGGTTTTTCCATTGGATAGCGGAGTCAAAGCCCACAAAATAGAGGGAGAAATGGCTTGTGGTATAGGTGGCAGCTTTTTCCACCTGGCTGTACCGGGTCGGGCAGGCCGAGGCCTTCCCTTTCTCGTCCAGATAGTATATAGTGATGCCCGCAGCCGACTGCCCCGGCTTTAAGGTGTAGGGCAGGGAAACCGTGGCTTTGCCTTTGCCGAAATCGGTAATGGCGGCATTGCCCTGGAGGCTTAAATCAAAGGCGGGAGCTGTGCCGATGGACTCCAGTTGCTCAGGCGTTAAATCGTGCCGGTCTTTTGCAAGAATTTTCAGCGTCACCTTGCTGCCTGCCTGCTTCTGAATGGAAGCCAGCGCGGCGGCATCAAAGGAGACGGAGCCTGTGGAGAGCTTCAAAGACAGCCCCTCCACATCGTTGCCCTGGGCCTGGGCCGCAGCGGCAATTTCCCCAACAGCAGCGCCAGGCAGCTCTACTGTGTCAATCTCCTGCTCCAGGCCGGAGAAATCAATCCGCACCATGCCGGTGTTCACCTTATCCCCAATCACGCTGCCAAGCTGGGTGGTGTCAATGGCGCTCACCACAGCGGTGGAATCCTTTATGCTGGCCACGACCTCCACCGTTTTTTCCTCGCCGGAAACCGGGATTTTCACCTCCACAGGCGGAACAGGCACCTCCTCCACCTCGCCGAAGGCCAGCACCTTCACAACGGCATAGCTCCCAGCCTCAAACTTATTAGTTTCCTTCACACGCACGTAATAGGTTCCGGCGGGAAGCCCGGTAATGGTGTTGCCGGTGCAGTCCTTAGCGTTTGTAAAACCACTGTTTGTAGCGTATTCCATTTTATCCGTAGTGCCGCTGATTTGCCCGTCTCTGCCGTCCTTCTTGGTGGGGGAAGTGGCTTTCAGTCCGGTGGGCGCCGCAGGGGCCGCACCCTTGCCAATGCTCCATTTTATTTGTTTTGCATCGGTGGTGCCGTCTGCCCACTGGAATTTTTTAGTATCCTGTAGGGCTGCAGTCGCGGTATACTCGCCTATCTCTGTAGCTGTGTTGCCGACCAGGGTATACCCCGTTCCTGCTTCCACGCCTGTCAGTTCTTTCCCCGTATATTTCAGCCCGGTTTTGGCAACAGGGATAGCGATGGAGGTAGGCTTACCCGGTTCTGGAGACGGAGAGGGGGACGGCGTTGGTGCGGGTGTTGGCGTTGGGGTCGGCGTTGGGGTTTCGCCGTCCGTTGGGATAGTAACAGTAAACTGCGCTTTTGGCTTTACCCCAGCCGCACAGTTAGCTGTGGGAACAGAGATAGTAAAATTATAGGTGCCAGCCGGGATAGGTGTAACACTATTCTCCATTCTGAAAATGAAACTATCATCATAAACTTCAAAGATAAATTTGCTACCTGAATCATTCCAAGTGTAGTAATCGTTTTCGTCAGGTTCGTTATTCTGCACATATTGAGCATCTTTACTATTTATCAGCACAGTTAGACGGATAAACGAAAGAGAGGAAATGGACGCTGAATCCTCCCCAAATTCTACATCATAAGGAATTTCAACCTCTGTTTTATTATCATTTACTTTCGGCGTGTTAGCCGCCAGGCTTTTCACTAATATCTTCTGCTCGGCCCCGGCACTGGGATCTACGACTTTCCAGTTTCCGCTTCCATCATTTTGGATAGTTAGTTTTAACTGATCTGCGGTGCTTTTCGGAAGAAAGGAAAAGGAGGTGGAAGTGGACTTAGGAGCTGAGATGAGAAGCTGATTGACCGAGACACTCCCGGACGAAGCATTATTAAACACACTCCCAATACCAACCTTTGTTTCTCCGCTCACCGTTCCGTTAATGGTAAGCTGCTGTTTTTCTCCCAGCACCAGCGTGCCGCCGCCAGCAAAGTTATTGACAGTTGGGTTTGTTGTCAAGCTTGCCACGTTCAGTGTGGTGTCAGCAGGCACAGAGAGGTTTGCGCCAGAAAGGTCACTGCCTGCGGCTGGCTGAAGTGTCCCTGTATCAGTGCCGTTTTGAGCCAGTGCAAGGCTGGCGATATTCTTTAACATGAGGTTGGAATTCGAATATACTCCGCAAACATATTGCACAGCAGCCTTTTTGCCGCCACCCATATCACCATCTACGTTAGAAACAGTATTATAATAAAGATTAAACGTAACATCGCCTGTAACGGGATAAAGCTCAGAACTCGGAACATTCCAATTATCACGAGAAGCACCACAAGCATACATGCCTGTTGCACTGTTGGCACTTCCGGATTCAATAGTAACAGTAGCAGGAAGCGCAGAACTGCTATTTGCTTCACTGTCAGAAAGGTTCCCGGCATATATATTGCCAAACCCAGTGCAATCCTGCATAATAATTCTACCATGAACGCCACTATCAGGCAAAGTAAAAGTACCATTAGGATTTGTCAAGCTGCCACAAAAAATGGGAACAGCTTTTGCACCAGATGATATTGTTATACCATGTAAAGTCAATGCGTATCCGTTAGCTAGAAAAGCAGGGCGTTCCACGTTTGGAAATGTAAATGACAAATTCTTAAAAGTAACATCCGCCCCTAAAACGATGCCGCCAGCCCAAAAAGTCAATGAAGAATTATTGATGCCGGAAATGGTAACCGCCCTGTTGATAATTAAAGGGGTGCTTTGGCTATCTGCCTCATCATTAACACGGATGGAACCGTTAATTTCAATTTCACTAACAGATTCATTCGTAAGTGCCGCTTTAAATTCTGCTTCAGTAGTCACAGTAGCCTTGCTCCCCGCCGCTCCCGCTGCCAGGGGCAGGGCGTATAGGGGGATTGCCAGGGCCAGTAAAAGGCTGATAATTTTTTTCATATATACTCCTCCTGATCTATGATATGCCTGCACATGAAACCGCGAGCCGAGGGGAAGCTTCCCCTGCCCAGAAAAGCGGGAATCCCCGCTTTTCTAATAGTGTATCATACTCCCTGTATAAAAGTCTACATAAAACTTTTCAAAATAAAAAAATTTATGCCCAGTCCCGCCCAAACAAAAATAAGAATGATTTTCATCTGGACATAAACGGCGCTCCGTGGTACAATAATTTCAGTGGGCTGGCAGGCTTTGGCAGCACGCGCCGGCCCTGGAATTTTTAGAAAGGATATTGTACGCAAAGAGGAGGAAGCTCATCATGGAAAATCAACTGGAATGGCTGGACGAGTATAACATTGGCGTTGAGGTGATTGACAAAGAGCACCAGCGGCTCTTTAAAATTATCAAAAAACTTATGGATTTCAGTGAGGAAGAAAAGAAAAACCAGCGGGCCTGCCAGGAGGGCGTCAAATACTTTAAAGGCCATGCCATGAAGCATTTTGCCGAGGAGGAGGCTTATATGGCCTCTGTGGGCTATGAAGGGCTGGAAAGGCACAGGAAAATACATACAGGCTTCCGGGTGAACACCCTGCCCGCCCTGGAGCAGGAGCTGGAAGCGGCGGAGTGTGCCCCGGACGCAGTGGATCACTTCCTGGGCGTGTGCGCCGGATGGCTTATCGGCCACACCCTCACAGAGGATCAGGCCATTGTTGGCGGGGCTGTCAGCAAGTGGGAGGGCCTTCTGCCGGAAGAAGAGCTGGCGGCCATGAAAAAGCTGATTGTCCAGTTGGTGTTCGATATGTTCCATCTGGAGTCCCAGGTGATCAGCGACACCTACGGCGGGGAAAAGTTTGGCCGGGGTGTATATTACAGGCTGACCTACGGCGCGCCCAAAGAGGAAAAAAAGCAGGAAGTCCTGTTGATTTTTGAGGAAAAGCTGCTTATCAATACAGTGGGAAAGGCCATGGGCCTTAAAACCAATAAGCTGGACACCAGGCTGGTTCACGCCGCCCGGTATACAGCCCGGCAGTTTGTGGGCCGGGTGCTGGAGCACTTCCCAGAGGCCTCCCGTTACGAGCTGAAGGATGAAAACCTGCTGACGTATGAACAGTTCCAGCAGGTGTTCGACCGGGAAAAGCCCCAGGTAAGCCTGCTGTTCAATACAGGCGGGGCAGGGTATTTTGCCTATTGCATGATTGCCCCCCGCCTGCTGGAAAAGGGCGTGGGCACCTCCCTGGAGGCGGACAACGCCTTGGAAGAGGTGGAGAAGTTCCTGTCTAAGCGGGAAGAAGTGGTTGCGGAGGAGGAAAGCAACCCCAAGCCTAAAGTGCTGGTGGTGGACGATTCCGCAACCATCCGCACCGGCATGAAAACCCTGCTGGGAGAGGACTATGATGTGCTGGTGGCAGAGTCCGGGATATCCGTTATCCGGGCCATCACCCTGGATAAGCCGGATCTGGTTCTGCTGGACTATGAAATGCCGGTTTGCGACGGCAGGCAGACCCTGGAAATGCTGCGTTCCGTAAAGGAATTTGCCAGCCTCCCGGTGGTTTTCCTCACAGGCAGGAGCGATCCGGAAAGCGTGCGCAAGGTTATGGCGCTGAATCCAACTGGCTATCTGCTGAAATATTTAAAGCCTGCAGAGCTGAAGCAGAAAATTGACGCCTTCGTTGCCGCCGCAAAGAAATAAGCTTTCTGCATATGTTTTTCTGCACATGTTTTCAGGGGCCTGTTTATGTGCAGACAGCTTTTAAAACAGCCGGAATGTCTGCTGTCTTGGCAGAAAAATCTTGACAAAACAGGCGGGGTGGGCTATAATCTTAGAAAAAATAGAGAGAATGACAGTGACGGGAAGAAGACGCTGCAAGCGGCGTTTCAGAGAGCCTGCGGGTGGTGAAAGCAGGTGCGCGGCCCAGTGTGTATGCTGATCCCCGAGTCGCCCCCCTGAAAGTCTGTGCCGTAGGGAGGGCCGTGTGGCGGCGTTATCCGCCAAGCCTTGTCAGAGGCCTGAAGGGCGCGTCCCGCGCCGAAACCGGGTGGTACCGCGTAAATACCCTTGAGATTTTCGCCCCGGATACAGAAGCAGTTCTGTATCCGGGGCTTTTTCTGCCTCTGGGCAAACCCTATGGAAAGGACGGATTCCTCATGAAGCAAAGCTATAAAAAATACAAGCCCTTCACTCCCCAGCCCCTGCCTGACCGTACCTGGCCCGACAAAGCCCTTACAAAGGCCCCAATCTGGTGCAGCGTAGATCTCCGGGACGGCAACCAGGCCCTTGTAAACCCCATGAACCTGGAGCAGAAGCTGGAGTTTTTCCAGATGCTGTGCAAAATCGGCTTTAAGGAGATTGAGGTGGGCTTCCCGGCAGCATCGGAGACGGAATATGAAATCCTTCGGGCGCTGATAGACCAGGGGCTTATCCCTGACGATGTATCGGTGCAGGTGCTGGTGCAGGCCCGGGAGCACCTCATCCGCAAAACTTTCGAGGCCATCCGGGGCGCAAAAAACGTCATTATCCATTTCTATAATTCCACTTCGGAATTACAGCGCCGGGTGGTATTCGATACGGACATGACCGGAGTGACAGAAATTGCTGTGGAAGGGGCAAGGCTTATCCGCCGCCTGACCCAGGAGCTTATGGCAAAAGAGCCTGTAAACATCCGCTATGAATATTCCCCGGAAAGCTTTTCCGGTACAGAGATGGACAACGCTGCCATGATTTGCGACCGGGTGCTGGAAGAACTGGGGGCCACGCCGGAAAACCCGGCTATTATCAACCTGCCCAATACAGTGGAGTTGTGTACCCCCAACACCTATGCCGACCAGGTGGAATACTGCTGCCGGAAAATGAAACGCCGGGATTGCGCCATTATCAGCCTCCACGCCCACAACGACCGGGGCACAGGCACAGCCGCCACAGAGCTGGGCCTGATGGCAGGGGCGCAGCGGGTGGAGGGCACCCTGTTCGGCAATGGGGAGCGCACAGGCAACGCGGACATTATGAATGTGGCCATGAACCTGTACGCCCAAGGAGTGGATCCGGCCCTGGACTTTTCCAACATGAAGCATATCCGCAAGGTATACGAGGAGTGTACCCAGATGCAGGTACACCCCCGCCATCCCTATGCCGGGGAACTGGTGTTCACAGCCTTTTCCGGCTCCCACCAGGACGCTATCAGCAAAGGGGTAAACTACATGGCAAAGCACAGCTCCCCCTATTGGGAGGTGCCTTACCTTGCCATTGACCCGGCAGATTTAGGCCGGCAGTACGAGCCGATTATCCGCATTAACAGCCAGTCCGGCAAGGGGGGCGCCGCCTTTGTTATGCGGCAGAACTTTGGCTATGTACTGCCCAAGGCCATGCACCCGGAGTTTGGGGCCAAGGTTAAGGAGGAGTGCGACCGCCTGGGCCGGGAGATAAGCGCCGGGGAGGTGTTCGCCATTTTCCGGCGGGAATATTTGGACGTGAAAGAGCCATACCACCTGATGGCCTACAAAATCTTTGAAGAGGACGGGGGCCAGGGCCAGGTGGTGGTGGATTTTGAAGGCACCCTGCGTTTTGACAACCACGCCCAGTTTATCTCCGGCAAAGGCAATGGCCCTCTGGACGCGTTCTTCAACGCTTTGCGCACAGTGGGGCTTACAGAATATGAATTTATCTCCTACAGCGAACATGCTGTTTCCGGCGGCGCAGACTCCAAGGCTGTGTCTTACATCCAGCTCCGCCATGGGGGAGAGATCATTTTCGGCGTGGGCATGGACAATAACATCAGCGTTGCCTCCATCAAGGGCATCCTCTGCGCCATCAACAGGCAGCAAGCGTGACGCTTGTTTCAAGACGCGGGGATCGTAAGCAAAACGGGATCGCTGCGCCGCTGTGCGGCCCGCTCACGAAGGCTGCCGCGTGCCCGACGTGGCTCCCGAATAAGCGTGTAAAAGGTTTTGCAAAGCAATGGGTTTTGTTCCAAGACGCAGGGCATGTAAACAAAATAGGATCGCTGCGCCGCTGTGTGGTCCGCACACAAAGGCTGCCGCGTGCCCGGCGCGTATAGTAAACGCACTTGAAAATCGCTACAGCCCGATTTTCAAGTTGAGCGGCTGAGCCGCCTAGTTCAAAAGAGGTATTCTACCTCTTTTGAACTGCGTTAACTATAAACAGATATTGTGCGAAAATAAAAGCGCCCCAAGCCTGAAATGGCCTGGGGCGCTTTTAAAAAGGAGGCTGCAAGTGAGCCTGAACGCTGGTCGGTATCCTGCATTTTATATGTTTGCCAGCCTTTGCAGGGCCTCCTCTTTTGTGCTTACAAAGAAAAAATCCTTCCCTTGGTTAGACTCATAGATAAAATCGTGCAGGGGCTTGCTGGTATAGTGGGAAAAATCCCCGAAAATAGCCGCTTTCACATGATAATTGATAAACTTTTGCAGAATTTCCCCTGCAAGCCTGGTGCTGAGGATAAAGAAATCCTCGCATACAAGGCTCTTGTCCAGCATCAGTCTGGCAGCGCCCGTCTCATATTTAACCGTCATGGCCAAATCCAGGGCGGACTGCGCGTCTGTAATCACCGGGACATCGCTGGAAATAACCGCTATATCTTTCCCGTTTTCCTTTATATATGTAACATCCAAGAATTATTCATCTCCTTTTACCAACCCTGGGGAACAGGCTCTAGCTGGAAAAAAAGTATACCATATAAAAAGGAAATTGTCAAACCAGCCTCTGGAAAGCGCGGCGTAAAAGCTGCTGGCTGCCAGGGGCTGGTTTTTGAGGGTAATTTAGTTCCTGTGCAGAATGATGAATAAACTGTGAATTGGAGGAAAAATGGAAGGTTTCTTGCAAAAAAGTCAGGATTTGCAAACAATTTGTAACCTTTGTCATTTTTACGAAACCCCGGAAATCCTGGCCAAAGCCTTCCCAAAGGCCAGCCCTTACAGGAACAGCGCTCCTACATGGTACACCACAAAGGTGACAGCCCAGGCTACGGCAATCTGGAAAGCGGCGGTGAGTCCTGTCCAGGCCCAGCTTTCCGATTCCTTTTTAATGGTGGCCAAAGTGGCGGCACAGGGCACATACAGCAGGGAGAAGGTCATGAGGGCATAAGCGTTTAAGGGGCCAAAGCCGATAGCGCTAAGGGCCTGGGTAAGCTCTGCCATGCCTGCGGCAGTGGTGGCGTTTCCCACGCTGAACAGCACCGCGCAGGAGGATACCACCACTTCTTTTGCAGAGATGCCCGCAATGAGCGCCACCACAATCTGCCAGAACCCTAAGCCAATGGGGGCGAAGAAGGGCACAATCCACTGGCCTATCTGGGAGCCAAAGGTTTGGGACATGTCCAGAGAATAGCCCTGGGGGCCGAAATTCAAGAGGAACCACATGAGGATGGAGGCGATGAAAATGGTGGTGCCCGCCTTGGTGAGATAGTCCTTTACCTTTTCCCACACATAGATGAAGATGGTGTGGGCGCTGGGGGCCTTATACTCCGGCAGCTCTATGAGCAGGCTGCTGCCTCCAGCGAGGTGGGCGTCGTCCTTTGCCTTGCGGTCGAACAGGTGGATGATAAGGGCGCACAGCACAGCCACCAGAAGCCCCAGCACATACATGGAGTAGGCCGCCAGCATGGCAAATTTCCCGAAAAACAACTGGGAGAACAGCACGTAAATGGGCAGGCGGGCGCTGCAGGACATAAAGGGTGTGATGAGCATGGTTTTAAAGCGGTCGCGCCGGTTTTCCAAGGCCCGGGAGGCCATGATGGCAGGCACTGTGCAGCCAAAGCCCAGAATCATGGGGATGAAGGATCGGCCGGAAAGCCCCAGCCTCCCCATAATGCCGTCCATCACATAGGCCACCCTTGCCATATAGCCGCTGTCCTCCAAAAAGGCCAGGGCCAAAAACAGGATGACAATGTTTGGCAGGAAGGTTAAAATGCCCCCCACCCCGGCGATGATGCCGTCTACCAAGAGGGAAATAAGGGGCGGGGCTACCTGGAGATAGGTAAGCAAAGAGGCGGCCCCGCCGGAGAAGGCCTCCAGGCCCAGCTCAAAATAGCCTTTCAGCCAGTCGCCCACCGTGAAGGTGAAGAAGAACACCAGGGCCATAATCAGCAGGAAAATGGGCAGGCCCCATACCGGGTGGGTCATAAGGGAATCGGCCTTGTCGGTGACAGCGGCTTTTTTGTCCTTATTCACCAGCACTTCGTCGATAACCTCTTTGATAAAGGCATATTTCTCGTTGATAATGTCCTGCTCATAGCTGCGGCTGATAAGAGCCGGATCGGAGAGGGGAAAGGCCTTTGTGATTTCCGGATCCTTTTCCAGCAGCTTGATGGCGTGCCAGCGCAGGTTCTGCAGGGAGGGATACTGCTTCAGAAGCTGCTCCATCACCTGGTCGATTTTATCCTCTATCTCGTCGCTGTACACCATGGCGAATTCCTTATGGTGCTGGTGGGGGTGCCGGGTGGCGCTGGTGCTTGAGGGCTGGCTGCCATGGTGGTGGATGAGGGGCATGGATTCTTCCGCATCCTTGTGGTGGGCGGCGGCGTGCATGAGGATGTCCAGGCCCGTTTTCCGCCGGGCGGACACAGGGATGACCGGGATGCCCAGCATTTCGGGCAGCCGGTGGGTGTCAATCTCCATGCCACGCTTCTCCACAATGTCCATCATGTTCAGGGCCAGGATAACGGGCTTGCCCAGCTCGATAAGCTGCAAGGTGAGATAGAGGTTGCGCTCCAGGGCAGAGGCGTCTGCCACGTCGATGAGCACGTCTACCTCGTCGCTTAAAATATACTGGCGGGTAACCTGCTCTTCCATGGTGTAAGAGGTGAGGCTGTAGGCCCCGGGCAGATCCACCAGACGGTATTCGTGATCGTGAAGCCGGAAGCGCCCCTCTTTTTTCTCCACCGTCACCCCGGGCCAGTTGGCAACCTTCAGGTTGGCCCCGGTGTAGGCATTGAAAAGGGTGGTTTTGCCGCAGTTGGGGTTGCCCACAAAGCCGATGGAAACAGAGGGCTTTCCCTCCTCCAGCGTATGCGTTTTATGTTCCATGCTCATCCCTCCTCCACCAGAATGCGGGTGGAAACAGCCCTGCCCAAGGCAAAGCGGCTGCCCCGTATTTTGATAATCATGGCTCCCCGCCGCTTTTTCCGCAGCACCTGCACCGGGCAGCCCCGGGTCATGCCCAAAGCCTGCAAACGCCGGGTAAGCTCTAGGGGAAGCGCGGTGCCCTCCACCCTGTAAAAGGCCCCCGGCCTTCCTTCCTCTAATGTCATGCTCTATATACCCCCTTGCATTTATTATTATCCGTTTAATAAGTTAGCACCATCTAACGCATTTGTCAATGTTTTTCGGGAATTTCCAGGCATTTCTCTTTTTTTCTAAAAATTTCTGGCGGGTTTTGACTTTTTCCTCCCTTTATGCTAAAATATACACTACGAAATTTACAGGAGGGATGGGCTGTGATTGATCTGCACCTGCATCTGGACGGCTCCCTGCCGGCGGCCTTCATAGGGGAACTTGCCGGGAACCAGGGCGTGGCTTTGCCGGAAAACCTGGAAAAGGCCCTGAAGGCCCCGGAAAACTGCCAGAGCCTTGACGAGTATCTCCAGTGCTTTGACTTGCCCCTGTCCCTGCTGCAAAACGCGGAAGCCCTGGAGCAGGCTGCTTTTACCCTGTGCAGCCTGCTTTACAGCCAGGGCCTGCTGTATGGGGAAATCCGCTTTGCCCCCCAGCTTCACACCCGGAAGGGGCTTACCCAGCGGCAGGCGGCAGAGGCTGTATGCCGGGGCGCGGCCCAGGCGGCGCTGCCTGTACAGGTTATTTTATGCTGTATGCGGGGCGGCCCATACCCTGTAAACCGGGAAACCCTGGATACGGCGGCCGCCCTTCTGGGCAAGGGCGTTTGCGCCTGCGATCTGGCTGGGGCAGAGGGGCTGTATCCCACAGAAGAATACCGGGAGCTTTTCGCCTGCGCCCGCTCTTTGGGGCTTCCCTTTACCATCCATGCCGGGGAGGCAGCAGGCCCCCAGAGCATCCGGGCGGCGCTGGAAATGGGAGCTGCCCGCATCGGCCATGGCGTGCGGGCAGGGGAGGACAGCGCCCTTTTACAGGAGCTTGCCGCCCGGCAGATCCCCCTGGAGATGTGCCTGACCAGCAACGTGCAGACAAAAGCTGTAAAATCCCCGGAAAGCTTCCCCTTGCGGGAATATCTCCAAAAGGGCCTGTGCTGTACGGTGAACACAGACAACATGACGGTTTCCGGGGTGAACCTCCGGGAGGAATATAAAAAGCTTGCCGCTTTGGGGCTTACGGGGGAGGAAAAGGAAGCCCTGCTCATAAACGCGGCCAGGGCCGCTTTCCTGCCGGAGGAAAAGCGGCTGGCTTTGGAAAAAGAGGCGCGGGCAAAAGGGGACAACTGGCCTGCCTGAGAAAACGAAAAGGGAGGGACTGATACATAATGAAAATGAGGAAAATTTCCCGGGGCGCAAGGGCGCTGGCTTTTATGCTGGCCCTGCTGGCAGCAATCCCCTTTGGGGCCGCCGCCAAGACCATTGAGGAGGTGCAGGCCGAGCAGGAAAGGCTTGCCGCCGAGCACGAACAACTGGAGCAGCAGTTGGAATCCCTGCGGGCCGACGAGGAAAAGGCTTTGGAGTACCAGCAGGCTTTGGAGGAGAAAATTGGGCTGACGGAAAAGAAAATCGACGTGTCCAGAGAGTCCATTCAGGTGATGGACAGGGAAATTACGGGCATGGAGAAAAAGCTGGAGCTTTCCCGGCAGGAATATGAGGAAACCCTTACCACCTTCTCCCAGCGGGTGCGGGCGCTGTACATGTCCGGATCTGTGGGCACTTTGGAAATCCTGTTAAGCTCTGACAGCTTCTCCGATTTTTCCATGAAGTCGGAAATGCTTTCCGCAGTGACAAAGCACGACCAGCGGCTCGTGGAAAAAATTGAGGAGTACCTCCAAAAGACCCAGCAGAACAGGGAGGCCCTGCAGGACATGCGGGAGGAAGAAGCCCAGGTGAAGCGGGAGCTGGAGGCGGCCCAAGAGGAGCTGGAGGGCCTCTATGAGGAGAACAACACCCTGATTGCCGACCTGGAGGAGCGCCAGGTGATGACCCAGGACGTTATCGCCCAGAACGAGGAAGAGGACGCGGCCCTGGAGGCAGAGCTGCAGCGGCTGATTGAGGAGCGCAACGAGGAAGAGCGCCGCCGGAAGGAAGCCGAGGCATTGGCGGCTGCCCAGGGGGGCAGCGTGTCCCCGAACCCTGGCGGCAGCACCGTAAACCTGCGGGGGGACTTTGCTCCCATGTGGCCCCTGCCAGGGGTGGGCTATGGCAGCATCACCGGAAACTATGGGGATATGTATTTTAACGGGCCCCATAACGGCATGGATATTGGCGCGGGATACGGCACCCCCATTGTGGCGGCCCAGTCCGGGCAGGTGCTTTCCGCGGAGTATCACTGGTCTTGGGGCAACAATGTGCTTATCTGGCATAATTCCAGCTTTTCCACCCGGTATGCCCATTGCAGCTCCCTGGCGGTGTATCCGGGGCAGTATGTGGAGGCGGGGCAGACCATTGGCTATGTGGGCAGCACAGGGCAGTCTTTTGGCAACCACCTGCATTTTGAGGTGTATGCAAACGGCGTGCGCACAGATCCCCGGTATTATCTGGCGGGTTTTTAAAAAGCGTTTGAGGCTTCCTTTTGGAGGCCTCTTTTTTTGACAGGATCCGCTTTTTTCTCCCAGGAAGGCTTTGTTCTGAAACGGGAAAAATCTGCGGCGCGCGTTGACTTCACAGGCGGAATGGGGTATACTCTATTCGTGTATATGTTTGTGTATATGCCAGCAAAGCGGTTCAAAAGAGGCGGAAACCGGGCTTTACCGGTTTTCAGGCGCGCTTGCTATAAAACCTCTCTGCAAATTCGCCGTTTCAGTACGGCTGGAAAGGAACGCGAAATATGAAATTGCTGATTATCGGCGGGGTTGCCGCCGGGACAAAAACTGCCGCCAAGTTTAAGCGGGAAAACCGGGAGGCAGAGGTTACCCTTCTGTCTAAAAGCGGGGACATCTCCTATGCCGGGTGCGGCCTGCCTTATTATGTGGGCGGGGCTATTCAGGACAAGGGGGAGCTGATTGTCAACACCCCCCAGCGGTTTTCCGCCCTCACCGGAGTGGAGGTGAAAACCCTGCGGGAGGCTGTGAAAATCCTGCCGGAGGAAAAGCGGGTGGAGGCCAAAAACCTTGCCACAGGGGAGACGGAAACCTATGGGTATGACGCTTTGGTAATTGCGGTGGGCGCGTCCCCTGTAATGCCCCCTGTGGAGGGCGCGGAGCTGCCCGGGGTGTTCCGAGTGCGCACGCCTGGGGACGCGGTGGCCATCCGGGAATACCTGGAGGAAAACAATGTGAAGAAAGCCGTGGTGGCAGGCGGCGGGTTTATCGGCCTGGAAATGGCGGAAAACCTGCTGCAAAAGGGTGTGGCCCCCACCGTGGTGGAAGCGGCGTCCCAGATCCTGCCCGGGGTGCTGGATCCGGAAATGGCAGGGTATGTGAAGCGCCATTTGCAGCAAAACGGCGTGCGGGTGCTCACCGGGACAAAAGCCCAGGGGATTTCCGGGCAGGAGCGGGCAGAGGCTGTGCAGACCTCCGGCGGCAGCCTGCCCTGCGGCGCGGTGGTTTTCTCTGTGGGCGTGCGGCCCAACACAGCCTTTTTAGAGGGCACAGGCATTGAGATGCAGAAGGGCGCTGTGGTGGTGGACGAAAAGCTGCGCACCAGCCTGCCGGACATCTATGCCGCTGGGGACTGCGCCCTGGTGAAAAACCGGCTGACCGGCAGGCCCCAGTGGTCGCCCATGGGCTCCTCCGCCAACCTGGAGGGCCGCACCCTGGCCCAGGCCCTGGCCGGGGAGGAAAAGTCCTTTGCCGGGGTGCTGGGCACTGCCGTGTGCAGGCTGCCCGGGCTGAACGTTGCGAAAACCGGGCTTACGGAGCAGGCCGCTAAAGACGCGGGCTACAACGTGGAGACAGCCCTCATTGTCACAGATGACAAGGCCCATTATTACCCCGACTCCTCCTTCTTTGCCATCAAGCTGCTGGCAGACCGGGACACCCGCGCCTTGTTAGGCGTGCAGGTGTTAGGCCCCGGAGCCGTGGATAAAATCTGCGACCTGGGCGTGCTTGCCATCTCCATGGGGGCAAAGCTTTCCGATTTGGAGAATCTGGATCTGGCCTACGCGCCCCCCTTCTCCACAGCCATCCATCCCATTGTCCAGGCAGTATACGTGCTGGAAAACAAGCTGGACGGGGTGCTCCAGAGCATGACCCCGGCAGAGTATGCCGCAGGGGCAGCCGAAGGGTATACCATTATCGACACCAACCAGCAGCCTGTTATCCGGGGGGCAAAATATGTGGATCTGCCCACTGTCACCGGGCCAATCCCAGGCATTGATAAGGATGAAAAGCTTCTTCTGGTGTGCGCCAAGGGCCGCCGGGCCTATTTCCTCCAGAACCGCCTGAAGGCGCTGGGATATGAGAACACCCTGGTGCTGGAGGGCGCCACCTCCTTTAACGAGGTGAGAGTGAAAGCGGCTGGGGCCGCTGTGCCCCCAGAGGAGGTCACCCGGGTAAAGGCCTTGGGCTTCCTGTGGGACAAAAACACCCCCGACTGCTTTAACGGCCGGGTTATCACCCGCAACGGCAAGATTACGGCGGAGGAGATGCGGGCCATCACCGAGGCCGCCGAGAAATACGGCAGCGGGGAAATCGCCATGACTTCCCGGCTGACCATTGAAATCCAGCATGTGCCCTTTGATAATATCGAGCCTTTGCGGGAGGAGCTGACGGCGGCGGGCCTGGAAACCGGCGGCACCGGCAGCAAGGTGCGGCCTGTGGTTTCCTGCAAGGGCACCACCTGCCAGTATGGCCTCATTGACACCTTTGCCCTGTCAGAGGAGATCCACGAGCGGTTCTTCCACGGGTATGCAGGGGTGAAGCTCCCCCACAAGTTTAAAATTGCTGTGGGCGGCTGCCCCAACAACTGCGTGAAGCCTGACCTCAACGACCTGGGGGTTATCGGCCAGAAGGTGCCGGAAATCGACCTCAGCAAGTGCCGGGGCTGCAAGGTCTGCCAGGTGGAGCGTGCCTGCCCCATCCATGTGCCTGTGGTTGCGGACGGCAAGGTGGTTATTGGCGACGCCTGCAACCACTGCGGCCGCTGTGTGGGCAAGTGCCCCTTCAAGGCGGCGGAAAGCTTTGTGCCAGGCTACCGGGTGTATATCGGCGGGCGCTGGGGCAAGAAGTTTGCCCACGGGCGCTACCTTGACAAGGTGTTTACCGACAGGGAAGAGGTTCTGGACGTGATTGAAAAGGCCATCCTGCTCTTCCGGGAGCAGGGCATTACTGGGGAGCGCTTTGCGGACACCATTGCCCGCCTGGGCTTTGAGAACGTCCAGGAGCAGCTTCTCTCTGACGAACTTCTCTCCCGCAAGGAGGAAAACCTTTCCGCCCAGAAGCATTTGAAGGGCGGCGCAACCTGCTGAGTTTCCATATTGGCAGACGAAAGGGTTTCTAAAAAATAGAAAAAGCGGCGGCGCCCGTCTCCCAAACCTTGGGAGGCGGGCGCTTTTTGCCGCTGGACTTTTTCCCCTGAGGGCTGTATAATACAAATTGAATATGGATAAAGGAAAATACCAGGAGGTACAGCTATGCAAAGCGACGCACCAAGGCCCCAGGGCCTGCTGGCCCGGCTGCTGGAGCCGAAAGCCCAAATCCCGGAGGAACGAAGGCGCTTTTCAAACCCGGCCCTGAAGGCCCTGATCCTGCCCGTACTGATTGAGCAGTTTCTGGCCCTTTTAGTGGGCATTGTGGATACCCTGATGATAAGCTATGCCGGGGAAGCGGCGGTGTCCAGCGTATCCCTGGTGGATCAGCTTAACAACGTGTTCATCATGGCCTTCACCGCCCTTGCCTCCGGAGGCGCGGTGGTGGCCAGCCAGTATGTGGGCCGGGAGGACAAGGAAAACGGGGACATGGCGGCAAGCCAGCTTGTAATGTCCATCAGCGCCATTTCCATCCTGCTGGGGCTGGTGGTGCTGCTGTTCGGGCGGCAGATTTTCGGCCTGCTGTTCGGCAGGGTGGAGCAGGAGGTGCTGGATACCGGCATGGTTTACATGCGCATCACAGCCTTTTCCTTCCCCTTTTTAGCGCTGTATAACGGCTGTGCCGGGCTTTTCCGCAGCATGGGCAGGACAAAAATCCTCATGCAGGTTTCCATTGCCATGAACGGCATCAACGTGGCAGGCAACGCCATCGGCGTGTTTGCCCTGCGCGCAGGCGTGGCAGGCGTGGCTTGGCCCACCCTGATTTCCCGGGCCTTTGCGGCTGTTGCCATGGTGATGCTGACCATGAACCCGGAAAACCCCATCTCCCTGCGGCTTTCCATGGTGTTCTCCTGCCGGTGGAGCATGATTACAAGGATTTTCCGCATCGCCGTACCCAACGGCATTGAAAGCGGCCTGTTCCAGCTTTCCAAGGTGGCTCTCAGCTCCATTGTCGCCACCTTTGGCACTGTGCAGATTGCCGCCAACGGCGTGGCCCAAAGCTTCTGGTCTATGTCGGCCCTGTTCTGCATTGCCATGGGCCCTGTGTTTATCACTGTAGTGGGCCAGTATATGGGCGCGGGAGACGTGGAAGGCGCTGACTACTATATGAAAAAGCTTCTGCGCATTACCTTTGCCGGGGCCGCTGTGTGGAACCTGACCATCCTTTTAGCCACGCCCCTGGCTTTGCAGGTGTACAGCCTCAGCGGGGAGGCCAAGCACCTGGTTATCCTGCTGGTTTTCATCCACAATTCCCTCAACGCTGTGTTCGGCCCTGTGGCCTTTGCCTTTGCCAACGGCCTGCGGGCCGCCGGGGACGTGAAGTTCACCATGTACGCCGCCATCTTTGCCACGGTAGTGTGCCGGGTGTCCCTTTCCTTCCTGTTTGGGCTGGCGCTGCAAATGGGCGCTGTAGGCGTGGCCCTTGCCATGGTGTGCGACTGGGTTATCAAGGCCATATTGGTTATCTGGCGCTATAAGGGCGGCAAGTGGCGCGCCATGCGGGTGATTTAACCGTACATAGAAAATCCCGGACTTTTCACAGTCCGGGATTTTCCTGAAGTGTTTATGCGGCAAGCTTTTCCACAAGGGACTTAGCCGCCATAAGCTGGCCTGTGAACCTTGCGGCGGCGGCTTCCAGCTCTTCATCGGAGAAATCTGCGCTGCCCCTTACTTCCACAGCGATGCCCTCCTTCCGGGCGTCTTCCAGGATCTCCTTGCTGGGCTTGTCAGGCAGTTCAATATCCTCTATCACGGTGTTGCCGTCCTTGTCCTTGTAGACAATCCGGCCCTGCCCGCTTCCCTTTTCTTCGATGGAGAAATACTCAATAGGCGTTCCATCCTCCGCCCCTTCCAGAGCGTCAAAGTCTACCGTCACCGTAATGGTTTCGCCATCCTCGGAATACGTCACAAAGCTGGCAACGCCTTTGAAAAGCTCTCCGCCTGTGGCGGCGTTTGCTCCCATAGCCAGGGCCGCGGCCAGGGCCACCACCAGGGCAGCCACCACCAGGCGGCGCAAAATAAATTTCTTGGGCCTTTTCTTTGTCTCTGTCATGTCAAGTACCTCCTGTATCAATTGGGGAGAGGGCACAAGCTTTGAAAATGTCTGCTTATATAACCAGGTATCCGGCAATGCTTTGTGTTCCATGGTCAGTTCTCCCTTTCTTCTTCGCACAATTTCTTTTTCAGCTTCTCCCTGGCCCGCTGCATACGGGTCTGCATGGTGGAGGGCTTCACCCCGCACAAGGCCGCGCATTCCTTCACAGGATAGCCCTCGTAATAGTGGAGGTATACGGGCACCCGGTATTTCTGGGGCAGTTCCATCACCGCCAGGAACAAGGCGCTTTCCTCCGGCCCTTCCAGAGAAAGGGTCTGTGCGTATTCCTCCAAAGGCACGCTGCGGCGGAACCATGCCGAGCACACCAGCTTTTTGCACTCGTTCACCGCCACCCGGATAACCCAGCGGCGCATGTGCTCCTCGCTTTCAAAGGCGGTCTGGGTGCGGAAGAGCTTTAAGAGCACGTTCTGGGTGATGTCCTCGGCGTCCGCCTGGTTTTTGCAGGAGTGGAACGCTATCCGGTATATTGTGCCGCTGTACCGCCCGACCGCGGCTGCAAATGCATCGCTGTCCATGGTTCCGCCTCCTTCTGAAAAGCTTTTCACCCATAATACCCCCTAGCGCCTGGAAAAATCTCATAAAAGGGGAAGTTTTTTTAAAAATTTTTCTGCCCAGGCCCTCCGGGGCAAAAAAACAGGGGTTTTTTGAAAAAAGCCTTGCAATTTCCGGACACGCCTGTTATAATTTGATCTGTTACGAAACTTTACATGTTGTATGTTCAACCTGAAGGAGGTGCAGATATATGGCAAAATGTGAATTCTGCGGCAAGGGCGTTTCTTTCGGCATCAAGGTTTCCCACTCCCACCGGCGTTCCAACAGAACCTGGAAGCCCAACATCCGGCGTGTGAAAGCGATTGTTGACGGCACTCCCAAACGGGTTTACGCCTGCACCCGCTGCCTGCGTTCCGGCAAGGTGACCCGGGCGGTTTAAGTTTCAAAAGACAGCAGACGGTTCTTTGGGGGCCGTCTGTTTTCTTTTATCCTGGAAAATATTGGAAAAGGAGACTGTAAAAGATGAAAAAATTATTGGCAATGCTCTGTGCTGTGCTATTGGTTTCATGCACTGGCCTGCCTGTGGCGGCCGCAGATAGCGAACCTGTGATTACCTTTGATACCGACACTTCCCCACGGGCCCGTATTTGTACGTATACACTTCCAGATGGCGGAGTGCTATATTTCGCAGAGCCGCTGGAAGAAAATAGCGAAATCATTCCAGGATGGACACTGTATGAGTCGGAAAATCTGAAAGGCGATATAGTGATACCAGAATATATTGAGGGCAAGCCTGTATCAAGATTATACTATGAAAATTTCCCAGACGCAGGCGGCACCCATGTTTTTTGTCTGAATGGCAATCCGGAAATGATTTCTGTTGTATTTCCTGCAACTTTACAGGAAATAGAAGGGGTCTATTTAACAGGAGCTTGGTTCGGCGGCTGTTCAAAATTAGAACAAATTATTTTTGAAGGTGATGGGCCAGAGGAAATTCCGCCCTTCTTTTTCTGGGGCGCGCCGGAACTAAAGCGGGTAAAGCTTCCCAGGAACATTGCCGAGCTGGACGGGGCCTTTGTATCCGCGTCATATCACGACATTGATACTGCCTGTACAAGCATTACCTCTTTAGAGTTGGATAGCGGCAATAAGAACTTTGTAATGGATGAACAGGGAATCCTGTATAACCATGATAAGACAAAGGTTGTCACCGCCATACAGGGGGCGGCTGAACGCAAAACGGTTACGCTTCCTGATACGGTTACGGAAATAGCAGGCTATGCCTTTGCCGGGAACACCCAGCTTGAAACCGTTTACGGCGGAGCGGCTCGCGTTGTAGAGAACGGATACGGATACACGTTTTATAAATGTAACTCTCTTAACCCCTTCCAGGACACCTATGGCCATTGGGCGGAGGAGCAGGTGAAGTGGGCATATCAGGGAGGAATTTTAAAAGGTACGGAATTGCTGCGGTTCAGCCCCAATGCCACGCTGGAGCGGGGAATGATCTGCACAGTCCTGCATCGGTTGGAGAATTCTCCTCCGGCAGGCTCTGACAACCCCTTCCCAGATGTAATCGACTATGCCTGGTACGGAGAAGGCGTGATATGGGCAGCGGGAAACGGCCTGGTGCAGGGCCATGATGACGGGCTTTTTCGGCCCACTGACCCTGTTACCAGAGAACAACTGGGGGCTATCCTCTACCGTTATGCGCAGTTTAAAGGCATAGCAGGTACAACGGGCAGCCTGGACAGCTTTACAGACGCAGGCAAAACCAGCGCCTATGCCCTTTCCGCCATGAAATGGGCTGTGGGCTCTGGCCTGCTGCGGGGCCGGGACGATGGGATGTTGGATCCGCAGGGCTATGCCACCCGGGCAGAAGCCGCCGTTATTCTGCAAAGGCTACAAACTTTGGCATAGAAGATGCCGTATAACAGCGCTTTCTCTGTTTGAGATGCGGCCTTCCTGTGGGAAGGCCGTTTTTCTTTTTAGATCGTTATAGCCGCTACAACCTGTGTAAAAACAGAATATAGTAAACGCGCTTGAAAATCGGCATAGCCCGATTTTCAAGCATGCGGCATTGCCGCTGGTTCAAAAAGCTGTTTGCCTCTTTTGGACTGCGTTAACTATTACCCCGCGCGCTTTTCAGATAAGCGGGTGCGGTATGGCTGTCTTGCAACACATAAATTTCCCCCAAAGGTTCTGATACGGGCACGTTGCAAAAATTTTTTCAGAATGTTATACTTACATACAAAATAGCGTGGAGGAGGAAAAGCCATGAAGCTGTATGTAACCCGTCATGGGGAAACGGCTTGGAACAAAGAGAACAAGGTGTGCGGCAGGACAGATCTGCCCCTGACGGAAAAGGGCCGGGAGCAGGCCAAAGAAACCGGGAAAAAGCTTTCCGGGGTGCATTTTGACAGGGTGGTGTGTTCGCCCATGCTGCGGGCCAGGGAGACGGCGGCCCTTATCTGTGAGGGCCGGGAAGTGGTGATAGAGAGGCACAGGGAGCTGATTGAGCAGGACTACGGCCTGTGCGAAGGGGCAGACAGGTTCGATGAAAACTTCCTTTTCCACAAGCGGAACTTTGCAGACGGGTATCCCCAGGGGGAGTCCCAGATGATGCTGGCAAAGCGGGTGTACCGCTTTCTGGAGGAGCTTGCCGCCCGCTGCCCGGAGGAAACGGTGCTGGCGGTGTGCCATGGGGGCGTGTGCCGGGTGATTGAAAGCTATTTCCACCCCATGGACAACGAAACGTTTTTTAAGTTTGCCATGCACAACTGCGAGGTGCGGACGTATGAAATGCCTGCGGCAGAAGCTTTTCCGGCCCCGGTGAAATTTTACGGAACGGAAATCTGCAAGGACTGCGCCGAGGCCCTGTGCCTTTTTGCGGAAAAGGGCTTTACAGGGTTTTCCTATATGGATATTGGCCTTTCCACCGGCAGCCTGAAAGAATTCCTGGCCCTGCGGGACAGCCGCCCGGAGTTCCGGCAGGTGCGGGAGGACGGGGGCATCGGAATCCCCTGCTTCCTGCGGCCAGACGGCTCTATCTGCTTTGAACCGGAGGAACTGCTGGAAAGTCAATAAAAATTTTTATAAATATTGCGAACTGTTTTGGCAAAATCACGAACACTGGAGATTAAAAAACAGCAAAAACCGTTTTTTACCTTTACAAAAATGTCAATATCATGTACAATATGAATACGTGCAGGCATATGCTTGGATTTGCCGGGGCGAGGCCCGGGCAAAGGGAAGGAGTGAATTCATGGGACTGAAATATAAGCGCATTCTCTTGAAGCTCAGCGGCGAGGCTCTGGCAGGCAGTTTGGGCCATGGCATTGATTTCGACACAGTGATGGAGATTTGCAGGCCCATCAAAGAGGTGGTAGGGCTGGGCGCCCAGGTTGCCATTGTGGTGGGCGGAGGCAATTTCTGGCGGGGCCGCAGCAGCGGCAGCATGGATCGTACCAGGGCAGACCACATGGGGATGCTGGCCACAGTGATAAACGCCCTGGGCGTGGCAGACGGCCTGGAACAGGCGGGGCTGGACGTGCGGGTGCAGACAGCCATTGCCATGCAGGAGGTGGCAGAGCCTTATATCCGCAACCGGGCGGTGCGCCATCTGGAAAAAGGCCGGGTGGTGGTGTTCGGCTGCGGCACCGGCAACCCCTTCTTCTCCACAGACACAGGGGCAGCCCTGCGTGGGGCGGAAATTGAAGCAGACGTGATTTTAAAGGCCACCATGGTGGACGGGGTGTACGACAGCGATCCCAAGAAGAACCCGGAGGCCAAGAAATATGACACCCTTTCCTATATGGATGTGCTCAGCCGGAACCTGGGGGTTATGGACATGACAGCGGCCTCCTTCTGCAAGGACAGGGGCATCCCGTTTTTGGTGTTCAGCATGGAAGATCCCCAGAACATCGTCCGGGCGGCAAAGGGCGAAAAAGTAGGCACTCTAGTACAATAGGCAGCGTGACGCTGCACCCAAGACGCGGGGGACAGAGGCGGAAACCTTCCGCCGTGTAAAGAGTTTACGCGGCTTACGCAGGCTATCGCGTTCCCGGGGTGCTCCCGGAGCGGATAGACTGAAAGTTTTTTGAAGATTTTTAAGGAACTTTTTTGCAAAAAAGTTCCTTAAAGCGGGTTAACAGAAAGGATGGGAAACCATGGCAGAGATGAAAGATGTATTTACGAAAGCGGAAAGCAAAATGAAAAAAACCATCGGGCACTTGGAGGAAGAGTATGCCGCCATCCGGGCAGGCCGGGCAAACCCTGCGGTGCTGGATAAGATAATGGTAAACTACTACGACACCCCCACGCCCATCAACCAGTTGGCGGCAGTGGCGGTGAGCGAAGCCCGGGTGCTGACCATCCAGCCCTGGGACGCTTCTGTGCTGCGGGGGATTGAAAAGGCCATCCAGACCTCCGACCTGGGAGTGAACCCCCAGAACGACGGTAAAATCATCCGGCTGGTGTTCCCGCCCCTTAATGAGGAGCGCCGCCGGGAGCTGGTGAAGGATATCAGCAAGCTTAGCGAAGAAGCCAAGGTGGCAGTGCGGGCCATCCGCCGGGACGCCATTGAAAAGCTGAAGGAAATGAAAAAGCAGAGCGACATTACAGAGGACGATCAGAAGCAGGGGGAAAAGAAAATCCAGGAGCTGACAGATAAATACGTGAAAAACTGCGATACCTGCTTCTCCGCAAAAGAGAAGGAAATCCTGGAGATCTAAAACCCATTCTTTTGCCGGGAGGTTGGGCCATGGCGCTTTTTAAAAAGAAAGAAGAGAAGGGGGAGGCTCCCCGGATACTGCCTGCCCATGTGGGCATTATTATGGACGGCAACGGGCGCTGGGCCAAAAAGCGGCATCAGCCCCGAAGCGCCGGGCACCGGGCCGGCGCCCAGAATTTCCGCGCCATCACCCGGTACTGCGCAGGGCTGGGCATCCAATACCTGACCATCTATGCCTTTTCCACAGAGAACTGGGCCAGGCCCGCCGAGGAGGTGGGGGGGCTGATGCGCCTCTTCAAGGACTATCTGGAGGAGGCCCTGCGGGACTTTATGGATGAGAATATCCGGGTGCGCTTTATCGGGGATCCCTCCGCCTTCCCGCCGGAACTGCAGGCGCTGATGCGCCGGGTGGAGGAGGAGTCCTCTGTGAAAACCGGCATGGTTTTAAACCTTGCTATGAATTACGGAGGCCGGGCAGAGCTTGTCCGGGCAGCCCGGGCTTTTGCGGAGGATGTGCAGGCAGGCAGGCGCACCCCGGCGGACATGGAGGAATCCCTCTTTTCCGGTTATCTCTACACAGCGAGCCAGCCGGATCTGGATTTGCTCATCCGCCCCAGCGGGGAGCAGCGGCTTTCAAACTTCCTCTTATGGCAGTGCGCCTATGCGGAGTTTGTGTTTTTTGACATCCTCTGGCCTGATTTCACGCAGGTGGATATGGACAGGGCCTTGCAGATCTACGCTTCCCGGCAGCGGCGCTTTGGCGGCGTATAGGCCGGGGAGAGGGAATCACACAAAAAAAAGGGGGCATGCGCTATGAGGCGGCGTGTTCTTTCCGGGGCAGTGCTGGCGGTATTTTTGGCGGCGATTATCCTGTTTGACCAGACCTTCCCTCTGGCGCTGAATATCGCTGTGGCGATTATTGCGGCGGCAGCAGTATTTGAATTGGGGAAGGCGTTAGGGCTTGAAAAGAAGGGGGTTATTTTCTGGCCCTCTCTGGCAGCGGCGGCGGCAGTGCCCTTTTGCAGCGGCAGGCTTCTCTTTTTAGCCTATGCCCTTTACACCCTGATTATCTGCTGCGCCATGCTGGCTTACCATGAGGAAGTCAGCTTTAAAGATATTTTTGTGCAGTACAGCATGGTGGTGCTTATTCCCTGCGCCCTGCACAGCCTGGTGCTCCTGCGGGAGCTGAACCGCGCCCATGGCATGTTTTATGTGCTTCTCGCAGTGTTTGCCGCCTGGGCCGCGGACATGGGGGCTTTTTTTGCCGGCACCTTTTTTGGAAAACACAAGCTTTGCCCCAAAATCAGCCCGAAAAAAACGGTGGAAGGCGCTGTGGGCGGCCTTGTGGCAAACGTGGCGGCTGCCCTGCTGTGCGGCCTGTTTTTCAGCCGGGTTTACCACCTGGGACAGGTGGAGGTGCAGTATCTGCCCCTGTTTTTAATCGGGTTTTTCGGCGCCTTTGTGTCCATGCTGGGGGATTTAAGCTTTTCCCTTATTAAGCGAAGCTGCCATATCAAGGACTTCGGACAGGTGATCCCAGGTCATGGCGGCATTCTGGATCGGTTTGACAGCGTGATTTTTACAGCGCCCTTTGTTTACCTGCTCATAAGCTTCCTGCCCGTTGCGGGATAGCAAAAGCGGGAATATGCGCAAAAGCCTGTTTGGAGCAGTTCTTTTTAAACATTTCAAAGACCCTGGCTGTAAAACCGGGCTTTGGCGCATACACTATGGAAAGGAAGGATTCCTTTGAGGCTTTCCCTGTTAGGATCCACCGGCTCTATCGGCACCCAGGCTTTGGAGGTTGCGGAGCAGTTAAACAGGACAGGGACGTTCCCTGTTGAGATTGCGGTGCTTGCCGCCCGATCCAATGTACAGCTTTTAGAGCAGCAGGCCCGCCGCTTTTCCCCCCAGGCAGTAGCCCTTTTCGACCCTGCCGCCGCCAGGGACTTCCGGCAGCGCACCCGGGACTTGGACATCACAGTGCTGGAAGGGCCGGAAGGCCTGTGCGAAGCCGCCGCCTGGGAGGGCGCCGACACCACCCTGAACGCTGTGGTGGGCATGGTGGGGCTTCGTCCCACTATGGCGGCCATAAAGGCGAAGAAAACCCTGGCTCTTGCCAACAAGGAAACCCTGGTGGCAGGGGGCAGCCTTGTAATAGAAGCTGCCCGGCAGAACGGGGTAAAAATCCTGCCGGTGGACAGCGAGCACTCCGCCATCTTCCAGTGCCTCCAGGGAAGCCCTGGGGAAAGGGCTGTGAAGCGCCTTATCCTGACGGCTTCCGGCGGGCCGTTTTTCGGCTGGGAAAAGGAACGGCTTCAGGCCGTCACTCCGAAGCAGGCCCTCTGCCATCCCAACTGGGACATGGGGGCGAAAATCACCATCGACTGCGCCACCATGATGAACAAGGGCCTGGAGGTTATTGAGGCCGCCTGGCTGTTCCATATGCCTGTGGAGCGCATCGGAGTGGTGGTACACCGGGAGAGCATTGTCCACTCCATGGTGGAGTTTGCAGATAACGCCGTCATTGCCCAGATGGGCGCCCCGGATATGCGCCTGCCCATCCAATATGCCCTCACCTATCCCCAGCGGCTGGAAAGCCCCTCGGGGGCGCTGGATCTGCCTGCCCTCGGGAAGCTAACCTTCTTTGAGCCGGACAGGGAGCGCTTCCCCTGCCTGAACCTGTGCATAAAGGCTATGGAGCGGGGGGGCCTTGTGCCTGCGGCGGCAAACGGCGCAAACGAGGCGGCGGTGCAGCTTTTCCTGGAGAAGAAAATCGGGTTTATGGATATCCCCCGGCTGGTGCAGGCAGCGGCTGACAGCCAGCCTGCCGTTCAGGCCGCCAAGGTGGAGGACGTGCTGGAGGCAGACCGCATGGCCCGCAGCCGGGTGCTGGAACTGGCAGGAAGCCTGTAAGAAGCCGGACCAATAGGGCATAGCGGCAGCTTTTACTGTGCATGTTTCCCCACCTCTTGGGCGGGGAAACATGCACAGTACTTTAGAAGCTGTACCAATAGGCTCCTGCACAAACCTTTTCGGGAAATTCAGCGGGCTTTTGTGTTGGGAATCCTCGAAACACACAAGTGTTTCTTGCGGTTCTCCGCCTTGAACCCCACAAAATTTCCTCGAAAACCTTCGCACCAATCCTATCGGTACAGCTTCTTACTTTTTTGCCCTTAGCTCGGGGGGCGCTTTACAAAACCGGATCAAGGAGCTGATATTTTGCAGATTTTCATAATAGCGCTGTTAATTGTCATTGGCATACTGCTTTTCGGGTTCGTGATATTTTTTCACGAGCTGGGCCATTTCCTGCTGGCAAAGGCGGCGAAAATCCGTGTCAACGAGTTTTCCATTGGCATGGGCCCCAAGCTGTGGGCTTTCCAAAAGGGAGAAACCCTGTATTCCCTGCGGCTGCTACCCATTGGCGGCTTCTGTGCCATGGAGGGGGAGGATGAGGACAGCGACGACCCGGCGGCCTTTGGCAGCAAGCCTGTGTGGCGGCGGATTCTGGTGGTGATAGCCGGAGGCGTGTTCAATGTGGTGCTGGGCTTTGTGCTCATGGGCCTTACCCTTATCCCCCAGGAAGTTTTTGCCACCACGAAAATCAGCAAATTTGCGGAAAATTCTGCCCTGGAAGCTGCCGGCGCCCAGGTGGGGGATGTGATAACCGCCATTGACGGCTATGCCGTTTACAGCGACAGGGATATGTCCTTCGGCATGGCCCTGGCAAACCCGGACGCTGTTTCCATCACCGTTTCCCGGGAGGGGCAGCGTATAGACCTTAGCCCCTTTCCCATGACCTATCAGACAGTGTCCGGCCGCCGGGTGGTCACCCCGGACTTTTATGTTCAGCCGGAGCAGCGCAGCTTTTTTGGGGTGGTGAAGCGCTCCTTCACCTACACTGTGTCCATGACCCGCATGGTGCTGGAAAGCCTGAAGGGCATTGTGTCCGGGCGCTTTGGCCTTAACGAAATCGCAGGGCCGGTGGGCACAGTGCAGGCTATCTCTGTAGCGGCGGAAGCCGGGCTTTCAGAAAGCTTCGGGAAGGCTGTGGGGAACATCCTGCAAATGATTATTATGATAACGGTAAACCTGGGGGTGGTAAACCTGCTGCCCCTGCCCGCCCTGGACGGGGGCCGGCTGCTGTTCCTCATCTGGGAGGGTATTAGCCGCAGGCCAGTGCCGCAGAAGTATGAGGGGTATGTCCATGCCGCCGGGTTTATCCTGCTTTTAGGACTGATGGCAGTTATCACTTTTCACGATATCGTCCGAATATTCACAGGCTGACATTGCATGACAGGGGAATGAGTATAGTATGGCAAAAAGAAAATCTACACAAGTGAAGGTGGGGAATATCCTGCTGGGTGGCGGCGCGCCTGTAACGGTGCAGTCCATGCTCAGCACCCCTTCCACAGATATCCCGGGCAGCGTGGCCCAGGCAAAGGCACTGGAACAGGCCGGGTGTGAAATACTCCGGGCGGCGGTGCCGGACATGGCGGCGGTAAAGCTCATCTCCGCCCTCAAAGAGGCGGTATCCATGCCCATTGTGGCGGATATCCATTTCGATTACCGCCTGGCCTTGGCGTGCTGCGATGCCGGGGTGGATAAAATCCGCATCAACCCCGGCAACATCGGGGAGGACAGCCGGGTGAAAGCCGTAGCCCAGGCCTGCCGGGCCAAAAACATCCCCATCCGCATTGGGGTAAACGACGGTTCCCTGGAAAAGCATATCCTGGCAAAATACGGCCACCCCACCCCGGAGGCCCTGTGCGAAAGCGCTTTGTACCATGCTTCCCTGCTGGAGCGCTTTGATTTTACCGACATTGTGGTGTCCATGAAGGCCTCCTCTGTGGATTCCACCATCCGGGCCTACCAACTGGCGGCGGAAAAGTGCCCTTACCCCCTGCATCTGGGCATCACCCACGCGGGCACTTCCCGCATGGGGCTGGTGAAGTCTGCCATCGGCATCGGAAGCCTTTTGCAGCAGGGCATTGGGGACACCCTGCGGGTTTCCCTGGCCGCAGACCCGGTGGAAGAAGTGTACGCAGGCAGGGACATTCTCAAGGCCCTGGACATGCGGGGAGGCGTGCGGTTTATCGCCTGCCCCACCTGCGGGCGTACCCGCATCGACCTGATTTCCCTGGCAACCCAGGCGGAGCAGGCATTGTCAGATTGCAAAAAGGACATCACTGTGGCGGTGATGGGCTGCGCGGTCAACGGCCCCGGGGAGGCAAGGGAAGCGGACATCGGCATAGCTGGTGGCAAAGGGGAGGGCCTGATCTTTAAGAAAGGGCAGATTCTCCGGAAGGTTCCTGAAAACAGGCTTTTAGAAGAGCTTTTAGCGGAAGTGGGCAAGTTATAAAAGGAGCGGAGCATGAAACAGATTCTCACCATTCAGCACTGTGAGTCCATCCACCATACAAACGGCATGGTAGGCTCCTGGACAGACTGGGATTTAACGGAACGGGGATGCCGACAGGCCCAGAATATCGCGGACAACCTGGCCCCGGAGCTTTTAGGCCAAAGCGTGAAAATCTATTCCTCCGATTTAAAGCGGGCAGCCCAGACCGCCGCGCCTTTAGCGGAAAAGCTGGGGCTGGAGATAGAATTCCGCCAGGAACTGCGGGAGCGAAACCTGGGGGAAGCGGTGGGGAAATCCGCCCAATGGTACCGGGAGCACAGAGGCCCGGAACGCCCAGGAGACTACATAGATGTAAGGCCTTTCCCCAGCGCGGAGACGGAGCGGGAGGTCTATCAGCGGCTGGAGCCTTTGTGCCGGGAGGTGTTGGACAGGGATGAAGACACCGTGGTGCTTGTGTCTCACGGCGGCACGCTGGGCGTGTGGAACCTCCTTTGGCTGGGCCTGCCGCCGGAAGCTATGAACCATTGCGGCATCCGGACAAAGGCCGGGGCTGTGGGGCGGTTTGAGTTTTACGGGGGCTGGTCGCGGCAAATCCGGCAGATAGGCGTGCTTTCCTACATGGAATAAAGAGGCACAGCGGCCCGCCGGAGCCGGGAAAGGGCTTTGCCCTTTCCCGCGCCGCTTTGCGGCGGGTTCGGCCCTTAGGGCCGAACCGCTCCGGCGGAGGGGCTTTGCAGGGCGCGGGGGAAAGTAAAAGTTTTTGAAGGGTTCTTAGGGGGACTTTTTCTAAAAAGTCCCCCTAAGCAGGGTTTGGGGCGAGGGCCGCCAGTGGCGGCCGTTTCGAGCTGAACGAGTCGGCAGACGAGACGGAGTCCCAACAAAAGAGGAGGACGGGCATTGAGCACACTGGGCGAATTTTTCCAAAAGGAGCTGGCGGGCAAAACCTTCCCGGCAGGGCTGCTGGAGGGGGAGATTGAAAACCTGCGGGTAAGCCGGGAGCCGAGGGGGATAGAAGTGGGGATACGCTTCCCCCAGTTTGTGGCATACGAATCCTTTGCAAAGCTTGCGGAGGCTTTGACGGGCTTTGGCGCTGTGCGGGTGCTGCCCCGGTTTCCCCGGGAAAGCTTTGCCCCAGAGTGCCTGCCCTCCTTGTGCGCCGCCTTAAAGCAGCAGGACGCCACCTTAAACGGCACCTTCCATCAGGCGGAGGCCCGGTGGGAGGAGGGGGTGCTCACCGTAGAACTGCGCCATGGAGGCCTTTCCCTTCTGGAGGCCCGGCACACAGACCAGCGTATGCAGGACTTGGTACGGGAGTGGTTCTCCCTGGGCTGCAGGGTGGAATTTACGGGGAAAACCAGCACCAAAGCAGGCAGCGCCTCCCTGTTAGAGCGCATCCACACCCAGGAGGAGAAGCAGCGGCGGGAACAGGCCATCCAGGAGATGGAGGCCTATGAAGAGGCCATGAAGGAGCAGGCCAGCCGCCGGAAAATCAGCGTGCGGGGGGAGGAAAACCTGCTGCCCGCCATTGTGCCCGAAACCGCCCGGCCCTTAATCGGCGCGGTGCCCAAAGGGCACATCACACCCCTGGCGGAAGCCGCCATCGACCTGGGCAGCATCATCGTGTGGGGAGAGATTTTCTCCCTGGAAAGCAAGGAAACCCGGGATAAGTCCCGGAAAATATACAGCATCGACATCACAGACTACACCAGTTCCATCACCCTGAAAATCATCCAGGATGCAGGCCAGTGCAAGGAGCTGGACAGCCTGAAGGCAGGGAAATCCCTGCTGGTGCGGGGCAGCCTGGAATACGATAAATATGACAGGGAAAACGTGCTGCGGCCCCGGGCCATCGCCACAGTGGAGCAGGTGGAGGTTGTGGACGACGCCCTGGAAAAGCGGGTGGAGCTGCACCTGCACACCAACATGTCCGACATGGACGGCATGACTCCCGCAGGGGATCTCATCAAGCAGGCCCACAAATGGGGCCAGAAGGCTGTGGCTATCACAGACCACGGGGTGGCCCAGGCCTTCCCGGAAGCCATGAATGCCGAGGCCGCCATCCGCAAGGAGGATCCGGAATTCAAAGTGCTGTATGGCACAGAGGCCTATTTTGTAAACGACCTGGTGCCTGCGGTCACAGGGGAGACGGCCCAGCCTTTAGAAGGGGATTTCATCTGTTTCGACCTGGAAACCACCGGCCTTTCCCCGAAAAAAGACCGCATGACGGAAATCGGCGCGGTGCGCATCCATAACGGGGAGGTCACCGACCATTTCGATACCTTTGTCGATCCGGAAATGCCCATCCCCCCAAAAATTACAGAGCTGACAGGCATTACAAACGAAATGGTGCAGGGCGCGCCCAAAGAGGCGGAGGCCCTCAAGGCTTTCTATGAGTTCTGCGGGGAATCCCCTGTGCTGGTGGCCCACAACGCGGGCTTTGACACAGGCTTCCTCCGGGCCGCCGGAGAGCGGGTCGGCATCCCTTTCCAGCATGTGTACATAGATTCTGTGCCCATCTGCCGGGCGCTTTTAACAGACATTAAAAACTGCAAGCTAGATACAGTGGCTTCCTACCTGAAGCTGAAGCCCTTTAACCACCACCGGGCCGACGATGACGCCGCCACCCTGGGAGAGATTTTCCTGCGGCTTTTGCAGCGGCTGCGGGAGAGCCAGGGGGCAAAGCTTGTCTCAGACATCAACGCCGCCCTGGCAGGAGGGGATCCCAAAAAGCTGCGGCCCTACCATATGATTCTCCTGGTGAAAAACCACACAGGCCTGAAAAACCTCTACCGCCTGATTTCCAAAGGCCATCTGGAGTATTTCTACCGCAGCCCCCGCACACCCAAAAGCGAACTGAACAAATACAGGGAGGGGCTGCTGGTGGGCAGCGCCTGCGAGGCCGGGGAACTGTTCCAGGCCATGGTGCGGGGAGATTCCTTTGAGAACCTGTGCAAAATCGCGGAATATTATGATTACCTGGAAATCCAACCTTTAGGCAACAACATGTTTATGGTGCGAAACGGGGATACGGATATAGAGGGTCTGAAAGAATATAACCGCACCATCGTGCGCATCGGGGAGAAGCTGCACAAAATGGTAGTGGCCACCTGCGACGTGCATTTTAAAGATCCCAAAGACGCCACCTTCCGGAAAATCCTCATGGCGGGCAAGGGCTTCTCCGACGCTGACCAGCAGGCCCCCCTGTACATGCGCACCACGCCGGAAATGCTGGAGGAGTTCAGCTATTTAGGCAAGGAAAAGGCTTTTGAAGTGGTGGTGACGAATCCGGGCAAAATTGCGGACATGATAGACCACCTCCGCCCTGTGCCCATGGGCAACTTCCCGCCCTTTATCGAGGGCGCCCAAGAGCAGCTTATCGACATTACCTGGCAGCGGGCCAAGGCGAAATATGGGGATCCGGTGCCGGAAATCGTGGAGAAGCGGCTGAACAAGGAGCTGGGATCCATTGTCAAGCATGGCTTCTCTGTGCTGTATATGACAGCCCAGAAGCTGGTGGCAGACAGCGAGGCCCATGGCTATCTGGTGGGATCCCGAGGCTCTGTTGGCTCCTCCTTTGTGGCCAGCATGTCGGGCATTTCAGAGGTAAATCCTTTAGAGCCTCACTATGTGTGCCCTAAGTGCCAGTACAGTGAGTTTATCACAGACGGCAGCGTGGACTCCGGCTTTGACCTGCCTCCCAAAACGTGCCCTCACTGCGGTGCGGAACTGGACAGGGACGGCCATACCATCCCCTTTGAAACGTTTTTGGGCTTTGACGGGGACAAGGTGCCGGATATTGACCTGAACTTTTCCGGAGAATACCAGTCCGGCGCACACCGGTATACAGAAGTGCTTTTCGGCAGGGACAACGTGTTCAAGGCCGGCACCATTGCCACAGTGGCGGACAAGACGGCCTTTGGCTATGTGAAAAAATATGCCGAGGAGCGGCAGGCCACCTTCCACAAGGCAGAGGAAAAGCGGCTCTCCATTGGCTGCACAGGGGTGAAGCGCACCACAGGCCAGCACCCCGGCGGCATGATCGTGGTGCCCAGGGGCATGGAGGTGTACGACTTCTGCCCTGTCCAGCACCCGGCAAACGACCAGAAGTCTGACAACATCACCACCCATTTCGACTTCCATTCCATCCACGACAACGTGTGCAAGCTGGACGAGCTTGGACACGACGTGCCCACCATCTACCGGTATCTGGAGGACTACACAGGCATCCCTGTCATGCAGGTTTCCATGAGCGATCCGGAGGTGATGAGCCTGTTCCATTCCCCCAAAGCCCTGGGCGTCACCCCGGAGGATTTGGGCGGGGTGAAAACAGGGACGCTGTCCCTGCCAGAGCTGGGCACAAACTTTGTGCGGGGGATGCTGGAGGAATCACACCCCACGAAATTCTCCGACCTCCTGCAGGTTTCCGGCCTTTCCCATGGCACAGACGTGTGGCTGGGCAACGCCCAGGAGCTGATTAAAAACAAAACCTGCACCATCTCCGAGGTTATCGGCACCCGGGACAGCATCATGGTGTACCTGATGAACAAGGGCCTGGATCCGAAAATGGCCTTTAAGATTATGGAGATTGTGCGTAAAGGCAAGGCCACAAAGCTTTTAACCCAGGAGCATATTGCCGCCATGAAAGAGCACAACGTGCCCCAGTGGTATATCGACTCCTGCTTTAAAATCAAGTACATGTTCCCTAAGGCCCACGCGGCGGCCTATATGATTGCCGCCCTGCGGCTGGGCTGGTATAAGGTGCATAAGCCCACAGAGTTTTACGCGGCGTATTTCACTGTGCGCAGCGACGACTTCGACGGGGCCACCGCTGCTTTGGGCCGGGAAGCTGTCTCCCGGAAAATGCGGGAGCTGGACACGAAAATCAAGAACCGGGAGGCCAGCGCCAAAGAAGAGGGCGAGTTTGGCACCCTGCAGATTATCAACGAAATGCTGGCCCGGGATATTAAGCTGCGGCCTGTGGACATCTATAAATCCCATGCCAACAAGTTCCTGGTGGAGGAGGGGGAAATCCGCCTGCCCTTCTCAAGCCTGAGCGGCGTAGGCGGCGCTGCGGCGGAAGGCCTGCTGGAAGCAAGGCAAAGCGGCGGGGAATATATCTCCATTGACGATTTGCAGGCCAGGGCCAAGGTTTCCAGCGCCGTCATTGAGGCCCTCCGGAACACCGGGGCCTTAAAGGATCTGCCGGAAAGCAGCCAGACCACCCTGTTTTAAGGCAGCGTAACGAAACGTATTGCCCTGCAAAGCGTTTTGCACCCAAGGCACGGGTGAGGCCTGCGCAGGCTTTTCGCTGCGCTTGCTGGGGCGCTCCCGAAGCATCCCTTTGGCAAGTGGCAGAAACAATGTCGCGGAGTTTCCCGGGAAATACGGGCTTGACAAAAAGCTGCCGATGCTTTATTATAGTAGCACAATAAAGCACAGAGAGGAAAGAGAAAATGCGCACATACAGCAGAGTGACCCCGGAAGGGGCGCGGGATATCCTGTTTGAGGAGTGCCGGGGCCGCAGGGAGGTGCAGCGCAGGCTCACCTGGGCCTTTACCCTCCGGGGATACCGGGAGGTGATGACCCCGGGGATAGAATATTACGATGTGTTCAGCCTGCCCGGCGCGGCGCTGCCCCAGCGGGAAATGTACAAGACTACGGACAACCGGGGGCGGCTTATCGTGTTCCGGCCCGATTCCACCCTGCCCATTGCCCGCATGGCGGCCTCCCGGCTTCAGGGCCAGCAGAAGCCCCTGCGGCTTTACTACAACCAGAGCATTTACCGCAACCGCCCCGACCTTTCCGGCCGCAGCGATGAAAGCGCCCAGATGGGGGTGGAACTGATGGGCGCCGGGGGCCTTGGGGCAGACTTGGAGGTGGTGTCCTTAGCGGCCCAGGCCCTGGAAGGCTGCGCGCCGGACTTCCGCATGGAATTGGGCCACGCCGGGATTTTCCGGGTGCTGGCAGACCAGCTTCCCGTATCCCCGGAGCAGAAGGAGGAACTGCGGGCCACCATTGAGGCAAAGAATTACGCGGCCCTGGAAGAACTTTTGGAGCCTTTAGGCGAAAACCCGGCGGCAGAGGCCATCCGCCGCCTGCCCCGGCTTTTCGGCGGGGAGGAGGCCCTGGAGGAAGCGGCCCGGTATTGTTCCGGCGGCGAGGCCGGGGAGATGCTCTGTTACCTGCGCACTGTCTACACCGCTTTGCAGAAGCTGGGGCTGGGAGACAGGCTGATGGTGGATTTAGGCTTAGTCCAGCGCAACGACTACTACACAGGCATTGTGTTCAGCGCCTATGTGCCCCACCATGGGGCGGCGGTGCTGATGGGCGGGCGGTATGACGGGCTGTGCGAAAAGTTTGGGGAGCCTATGCCTGCCGTAGGCTTTGCAGTGGATGTGGACGCCTGCGCCCTGCTGCTGGAAAATGGCATGGAAGAAGAGCCGGCCCCGGCTGTGCTGGTGTACGGGGAGCCGGGCTTTGAGGCAGAGGCGGAAAACGCGGTGTCCCTTTTAACCCGCCAGGGCAGGCTGTGCGAGCTGTCCCTGTTTGAAACGCTGGAGCAGGCGGAGGGGTATGCCCGGGACAGGGGCATCCCCCGGCTGGTGCTGGTGGGGCGCCAGGTGACGGAGATGGAAATAAAGCGGAAGGGGGCGAACCCATGAAGCCCTTGCGGATAGCCCTGACAAAGGGCCGTTTGGAGAAAAAAACCGCCGCCCTTTTTGAGAAGGCCGGGCTTGACTGCCAAAGCCTTACGGATAAGGGCCGCAGGCTGATCCTGCCCATTGGGAGCGGGGAGATGGAGGCTGTGCTGGCAAAGGCGGCGGATGTTATCACCTATGTAGAGCAGGGCGTGTGCGACCTGGGAGTGGTGGGGAAAGATACCATCATGGAGCAGGGGCACCAGCTCTTTGAAATTTTAGATTTAGGCTTTGGGCGCTGCGGCTTTGCCCTGGCGGCCCCCAGGGGAGCGGATTTTTACGGAGGCTACCGGGTGAAAACCATTGCCTCCAAATACCCCAGCGTGGCAAGGCGTTTTTTCGAGAGCAAGCACATGGACGTGCGCATTATCAAGATAGAAGGCTCGGTGGAACTGGCCCCCCTGCTGGGCCTTTCCGACGGCATTGTGGACATTGTGGAAACCGGGGCCACCCTAAAGGAAAATGGCCTGGAGGTGATAGAACCCATTGCCCAGGTGTCTGCCCGGCTGGTGGTAAACCCTGCCAGCATGAAGCTGCGCAAGGGGGAGATTGAGGCCCTGGCGGCAAAGCTGGAAGAAAAATTAGAAAAGTAATAAATCAGAAATGCGTGCGATGCAGAAGTGATCTATAAATAATTGAAACTTAATTTTAGGATCAACCGTTCCTAAAGGAAACGGTTCCCCTTCTTTTAAAAGGGGTTGCAGGGTGTGGGACTGAGTCCCACGGTCTTGTGCTGTAGGCACCAATATTTTATACGCGGAAGGTGGATTTTGATGATACGCACAGTAAAAGGCGAGCGGCAGGCCCGCCTTGCCTTTATAGACGAGCTGAAGGCCCGGGTGGGCCAAGCGGACAGGGCTGTGGAAGAGTCTGTGGCGGAGATTATCCGAAACGTGAAGGAGGGCGGGGACGAGGCCGTTCAGAATTATTCCCGCCAGTTTGACGGCTGGGCGCCGGAAAGGCTGGAGCTTACCCGCCAGGAGATGGAGGAAATTGCCCAGGCGTGCGCCCCGGAATTTTTAGAGGCCCTTAGGCGGGCGGCGGAAAACATCCGGACATTCCATGCCCGGCAGAAGCAGCAGAGCCGCATCGATCCCATGGGCGGCATCATCACAGGCCAGCGGGTGCGGGGCCTGCACCGGGCGGGGGTTTATGTGCCTGGCGGTACGGCGGGATACCCTTCCTCTGTGCTGATGAACGTGATACCCGCCCAGGTGGCAGAGGTGGGGGAAATTGTAATGGCTACGCCCCCGGGCCGCACAGGCCGGCCCGACCCCAACATCATTGCCGCGGCCCTTGCCGCCGGGGTGGACAGGGTGTTCCTCATGGGCGGCGCCCAGGCGGTTGCAGCCATGGCTTACGGCACGGAGACGGTGCCCAAGGTGGACAAAATCGTGGGGCCGGGGAACATTTTCGTGGCTACCGCCAAGAAGCAGCTTTACGGCGTGGTGGACATTGACATGATAGCCGGGCCAAGCGAAATCCTGATCATTGCCGATTCCTCCGCAAACCCGGAGTATCTGGCAGCGGATTTGATGAGCCAGGCGGAGCACGATAAAATGGCCTCTGCCATCCTCATCACCCCGGACGAGAAGCTGGCGGCCCAGACGGTGGAGGCCCTGTACAGGCAGCTTGAAAGCCTTTCCCGCAGGGAGATTATTGAGGAATCCTTGGACACCTACGGGGCGGTGCTCCTTACGGAAAATATGGACGAGGCGGTGGAATTTGCAAACCTTCTGGCCCCGGAGCACCTGGAGGTCTGCTGCGACAACCCCTTTGCCTATCTGGGCAGGCTGGACAACGCGGGTTCCCTGTTTTTGGGCCACTATTCCCCAGAGCCTTTAGGGGACTATTTTGCCGGGCCGAACCATGTGCTGCCTACCGGGGGCACAGCCAGGTTTTTCTCGCCCCTTTCTGTGGATGACTTCGTGAAGAAATCCGGCTTTGTATATTATCCCAAAGAAGCGCTTTTAGATGCTGCCGATGATATTATCCTTTTGGCGGAAACAGAAGAGCTTACCGCCCACGCCAATTCCGTCCGGGTGCGCAAGGATGGGAAATAGGCCCATGGAGACAGTGGAGGATGTGTATAAGGCCCTGGAGGCCCGGGGCTTTGCGCCGGAATGGCTGACAAAGGGGAAGGAAGCGGCTGTGCTGTATTTTACAGGGGGCCGCAAACAGTATAAGCTTTATTTTGACGAGAGCTTTGTGGAGGTTTCCCAGAAAAAGCGTTTGTTCCGGGAGGAATACTGGCACAGCATAGGTGTGCGCCGTTATGAAAACCCAGAGGACACCGTGGCGGATGTGTACGATACGGTAGCGTGGTGCCTGGAGGAATATGGCGGGAAAAAGGAGGACAAGGCACATGTACAGCCTGAATGAAAAAGCGAAAGGCCTTAAAGCGTATGACCCCATTGGAGGGGACTTCCGGGTGCGCCTGGACGCAAACGAGTCCTTCCTGCCTTTGCCGGAGGAGGTGCTTCTGGACGCCCAGACAGCCCTTCCGGAACTGGCCTTCAACCGCTATCCAGACCCTGCCGCCAAGGAGCTTTGCGCCGCCTTTGCCCGGCATTATGGGGTGCCGGAAGGGCAGGTGGTGGCGGGAAATGGTTCTGACGAGCTGATAACCGTAATTTTCAGCACCTTCTTGGAAAAGGGGGACGCTTTCGCCACTCTGGAACCGGACTTTTCCATGTATGCCTTTAACGGCTTTTTGCAGGAGGCCCGGCATGTGCCCATTCAGAAGGGGGAGGGCCTTCGCATAGACATAGACGAAACCATCCGGGTTTGTGAGGAGGAAGGGGTAAAGCTGCTGATTTTCAGCAACCCCTGCAATCCCACTTCCCTGGTGTGCCCCAAAGAAGAAGTGGCCCGGCTCATCCGCTCGGTCAGCGCTTTGGTGGTGCTGGACGAGGCCTATATGGACTTTTCCGACCAGAGCCTTCTGGGGGAAGCGAACAGCTTTGACAACCTCATCCTCCTGCGCACCTGCTCCAAGGCCTTTGGCATGGCGGCCCTGCGGCTGGGATTTGCGGTGGCCCGGCCTTTGCTGGCAGACACCCTGCGGGCAGCAAAATCTCCCTATAATGTAAACGCCTTGTCTCAGAAAATGGGGGCTTTGGCACTGGGGCAGGATGCAGCCATCAAGGCCGCCCTGGAGGAAATCTTGCTGTCCCGGGACGAGCTGGCGGCTGGGCTGGAAGAATTGGGGCGGAAATATCCCGGACGCTTTACCCTGCTGCCAAGCGACACCAATTTCTGCGCCCTCTTTATGGAGGACAGGCAGGCCCTGTTCGATTTCCTGTGCGTCCGGGGCATTGCCATCCGCCTTACCGGGGGCCTTGTCCGCATTACCTGCGGCACGCCGGAGGAAAACAGGATTTTCCTCCGGGCGGCGGAAGAGTATTTCAAGGCTTCGGGAAAGGGGGGGCAGGCATGAAGCGTCAGGCTTCTGTAACAAGGAAAACAAGGGAAACAGATATCAAGCTGGCCCTCTCCCTGGACGGCGGCCCAGTGGAGGTTTCCACAGGTGTCGGTTTTTTCGACCACATGCTGACAGCTTTTGGGGTACACAGCGGCTTTGGCCTGGAGGTTTGGGCCAAGGGGGACTTGGAGGTGGACTGCCACCACACAGTGGAGGACGTGGGCATTGTGCTGGGCCAGGCTATGTCCAAGGCTTTGGGGGACAAAAGCGGCATTAAACGCTATGGCCACGCCTATATCCCTATGGACGAGGCCTTGGGATTCTGTGCCGCGGACGTAAGCGGCAGGCCCTTCCTGGTGTTCCAGGCGGCGTTTCCCCAGGAGGTGCTGGGGGCATATGACGCCTGTATGACAGAGGAGTTTTTCCGGGCCTTTGCCATGCACAGCGGCCTGACCCTCCACCTTGCCTGCCCCTATGGGAAAAATTCCCATCACATGATTGAAGCTCTCTTTAAGGCCTGCGCCCACGCGCTGCGGGATGCCTGCGCCCTGGGGCAGGAGGGTGTGCTTTCCTCCAAAGGGGTGCTGTAGGGAGTGCTTCTGACGTTTTTTGCCTCCAGCGGCTCAAAAGCCTTTCAGGAAGCGTCAGAATTGTGCCGGAAAAGAATGATGAACAAAGTGTGAATTCTTAGAAAAAACTGCGGTTTTTTGCAAAAAAGTTGGGTTTTGTAAACGATTTGTAATCTTTTTCGCCCGCTGGATAGGGGCTTTTTCATACAGGTTTGACACCGTTATATAAAGGAGAGTTTGCCTATGATTATACTGCCAGCCATTGACCTGCACCAGGGCCAGTGCGTGCGCCTGCTGCAGGGGGACTATGCCACAGCCCATGTGGTGGCGGACAGCGCCCTGGACACTGCCAGAAGCTTCCAGGAGCAGGGCGCCCGCTGGATGCACATGGTGGATTTGGACGGGGCCAAGGGAGGCGCGCCCCAAAATGCCCAGTTGATTTTTGACGTGCTCCAGAATGTGGACATGCACATTGAGGTGGGGGGCGGCATACGGGATATGGCTTCTGTAGAGCTGTATCTGGAGAAGGGCGTGAGCCGGGTGATTTTAGGCTCTGCCGCTTTGGAAAATCCTGCTTTTGTGAAAGAGGCTGTGGGCCGTTACGGCAAAAAAATTGCTGTGGGCATTGACGCTTTGGGGGGCAAGGCCGCTGCCCAGGGCTGGACGGAGAAAAGCGGGAAGGATTATCTGGAACTTGCCAAGGAGATGGAGGCCCTGGGGGTGGAGTTTATCATCTGCACAGACATCCAGCAGGACGGCATGATGAGCGGGCCAAACCTGGAAATGCTGGATAAGCTGAACCGGGCTGTGTCCTGCAATATCATTGCCAGCGGCGGGGTCAGCAGCCTTTTGGATATTGTGAACCTGTATGATTTGGGGCTTTATGGCGCCATTGCCGGGAAGTCTATCTATACGGGGGCGCTGGATCTGCGCCGGGCCATTACCGCCTGCCAGCGGGTTTCCGGCAAGGTCCCCAAAACGCGGCAGGCGGCAGAGGACGAGCTGGAGCGGTATTTCCAGAAGTCTGAGCTGCTGCCCGCTGTTATCCAGGAGGAGGAAACCGGGGAGGTGCTGATGCTGGCCTATATGAACCGGGAGTCCCTGGTGAAAACCTTGCAGACCGGCACCACCTGGTTTTATAGCCGCAGCCGCAAGGCCCTTTGGAACAAGGGGGAGACTTCAGGCCACACCCAGCAGGTGTGCAGCGTCTATGCGGACTGCGACGATGACACCCTGCTCATTAAAGTGAAGCAGAAGGGTCCGGCCTGCCATACGGGCAGCCATAGCTGTTTTTTTAAAACCCTGTGGCCGGAAAAGGACGGGGCAGAGCAGAAGGAGAATGGAATATGAACTCTTTACAGAAACTATATGAGACAGTTTCAGCCAGAAAAGACGCGCAGACAGAAGGCTCTTACACCTGCTATCTTTTCGGGCAGGGACTGGACAAGATTTTGAAAAAGTGCGGGGAAGAGTGCAGCGAGGTGATTATCGCCGCGAAAAACGGGGATAACAGCGAAACTGTTTTGGAGATAAGCGACCTTTTATACCACCTCACGGTGCTGATGGTGCAGCAGGGCATTACCCTGGAGCAGGTGGAGGCTGAGCTGAAAAAGCGCAGCGGAAAGCAGGGCAACCTGAAAACCTTCCATCAGGTGGACAAAAATACATGAGGTGGGATTTTTGGCAGCGGGCCAGGGCTTTCCTGCGCCCGGAAACCCGGGTGCTCCTGGTGGGCAGGGAAGGGCTGGAGGACTTGCTGGCCCTGGGGCACCCCCTCTGCCTGCTGGCTTTGGCCCTGCCTGCCGGGGACTGCCTCCGGGAGGAAAAGCGGCTGGGGCCTTTAGGCGTGGAGGTGCGGCCCTGGAATGGGGGAGAGCCTTTGCCCTTTGACGGGCAGTCTTTGGATCTGGTGCTGCAATACCGCCAGCCATATGATTTAGGGGAAATACGCCGGGTGCTGAAGCCCGGCGGTTTTTTCCTGACAGAGCAGGCAGGGGGCGCTGACAGCAGGGCCGGGGAGCTGGGCCTGCCGGGCGATTATAACCTGGAGAACCAGAAGCCTTTGTTTTATGAGGCAGGGTTCCGGGTGGTATATGGCGATCAGGGCTATGAAGCTGCTGGAAGGGATCGGAAGAGAGAGCTGCACCACAGGTTTATGATTGTGGCGGGTAAGGGAAGGAAGGGATAGGAGTTCTTTTGGAACAGCATGGACGATAAAACTGGAGCGGCTTTATCCAGTATTTCTGGCTAGGCAATAAGGAGAGACAGTGATAGAGATTGTAAATTTTGAAAAAAGGCACGTGAAAGAAGTGGAGGCAATTGCTGCCGCAAATTATGATGATGAGCATTTGTAAAGGGAACTGCTACAGGAGTGCCGTATTCCTGACTTAAACCTTTTTGCGGAGAATGGACTGGGTATCGCTGTATTTGAAAAACAAAAGATGGCAGGATTTTTATGCTGCTGTGAACCATTTGATAATACCTTCCGTGCCACCAATGCGAGAGTTTTTTCTCCCATGGGCGCAAACGCCGCCGTTTCTAAAAACCGCGCAAAAGTTTATGCCGCCATGTACCAGGCAGCAGGGGAGAAGTGGGTAAAGGCCGGTGCAGTTTTTTGCTATGGCTTCGGTTTGCGCTGCTTAGACGCTGTCCGTCCGGCGAAATCTTTGCCGCAACGCGGAACACCCTACCGCCACATCAGAGGCGCATACTGCCTGCCGGAATACAGGGGCAAGGGGCTGTATCAGAATTTACTGGACTTTTTGCCATATCCGCGCTGAAAAAAGAAGGGTATCTTAGGCTTGGAGTGAACTTTGAAAGCTTCAACCCAGCAGCCCGCAGGTTTTGGCTGAAATATTTTACTACTTACACAAACAGTGTGGTACGAAGGATTGACGCTTGTAATATAATAGGACAAAACCCGCATAAACACTGGAGTTTTGCTGATTTTGTCCAGAACGGAAACGCCGTAAAGGGTGGGGTTGGTATGAATACATAGGCGAGGGAGGAGTTAAAGGAATCGACGGAGAGATATGGATCAATAAGGCCAGGCTGTGAAGAAACAGTCTGGCCTTTGCATTTGTCTATGCATCCACCAGCTGAGCCGGTGGAGAACAGAGAAAGCGATAGCGAAGATTATAAAAAAGAAGACCTACTTTGATATAATGGAAACAAGTAACGCCAAGTGCACCAAAAACAAAGGAGGTCAGTCCAAATGGACGAGTAAAGTTTATCGCATACGAAAGTACAGTTTACAAGGGGCTACACAAGGTAACGGGGTGACGGGCGCAGATTTACCCGTCAGATTTTCCATACGATGTTAATGCTTTCACTTGTGGCATAGATTGCGGTAATCATTAAATCCACCACCCGTCGCTTGTCGTCAAAGGATACTCTGTCCCATGTGTCGAGGTAGCCGGAAATCTGGCTGACCTGTTCCGGGCTGATGGTTTCCACACTCAATTCCGCTATCCTTTTGACAAGTTCCTGCTTGCGTCTGTCCAGTTCTTCAATCTTGCTGTTCACATAGGAAAGCAGGACGGGATTGGCCCCGGTCAGCGTGTCAATGAGCGTTTCAATTTCACTTTGGACTTGTGCCAGTTCCACTTGCAGGGCGGTCAGTTTGGGATTGGACTTCACAGCATTTTTCCGACCCTTGATGGTCTGGAAAGGCTTTAGCTTCTTTTGTCTTGCATAGATCGCGTCTATCCGATTATTCATTCGTCGCTCCTTTTCTTAAAAAAAGAAACGGAGCTGCTGACCGTCTGATTATACCGCCAACAGCCCCGTAAATCAATGATGTGTCTGGAAAACCTTACGCCCCGGCTTCCTCTCTCTGACGCTTGTCAGCGTACTTGTGGAACACATTATAAAGCTGCTGTTCCAGTTCCCGACGTTTTACCGCTTCCTGCTCCGGCGTGAATACCGGGGAGAGATTTTCCAGCGTGATTTCTTTTCCTTGAAAAGTCACGATTTCTGTTTCCTTTTTGTATCTGATATTCGTTATAAAATCACCTTTCCTTTCCATAGTTCGGTTGCCGCTTCAACTCTGCCAGCACTTCCGGCGGGATACGGCCTACTAACCGCTGAATGTTGTGTAACTCGCTTTCCAGCTTTGCCCGTTCTATAACGCCTTTCATCTTGTCTTTTTCGCTGGCTTTGGCTCTCGCTTCCAATGTTTCATTTTCCGCCAAAAGGTCATTTATCGTGACCTTGTATTTCTTCAACTGGCCGGAAAAATTCTCCATCTGCGGGAACCACTTTTTCAGCAGGTCAAGGGCCTCCGCCTTCTTCTTCCCGGCGTTCAGCGGGGTAATGCTGTCCAGCGCCGCTTCAATCGCCCTCGCCTGTTTGGAGAGAGAAACCGCCTGTTTGAAAAGCCGGGTGGGGATATGCTTCCGGCCTGTCTTGCTGGCGCTCTCCCCACGCTCCAAATCGGGATATTTCTCCACCATATAGGCGTGAAAATCGTCCTGCCATTTCGTCAGATTGGCCTGGTTGCCTATGATTTCTTTGGCGCACAGGCGGTTGTCTTTCGTCAGCGGTACAAAGGTCAAGTGCAGGTGGGGCGTTTTCTCGTCCATGTGTACCACCGCTGATACGATATTCTCCCGGCCTACCCGGTCAATGAGGAAGTCCGCTGCCCGCTGGAAGTAGGCCGCTATCTCCTTTGGGGACTTGCCCTTGAAAAACTCCGGGCTGGCGGTTATGAGGGTATCGACAAACCGGGTGCTGTCTTTCCTCGTTCTGCACCCAGCCTGTTCAATACAGCTCTGAATGAAATGGTAGTAGCGGCCCTCTGGCTTGACGATATGGAAATTGTACCTGCTCCGGCTGGTGTCAATGTCCGGATTGCTGGCGTACTGCTCCTTCTTCCGTTCATGGTGGGCTTCCAGCGGCCCCGCCGGTTGGCCCTTGTGTTTCTCAAACCGCAAAATTGCGTGTTGTGCCATTGAACTCCTTTCCCCATTCCATTCCTTTCCGGCGGGTTTCCCCACCGAAAATATCTCTGATAGGATTGGAATGGAATAGATATAAATAAATGGTTTTAATCTCTGTATTTCTATATACCGTCCGGTTTCCGTACTCCAAGAGGATTGATTTTCGTACTTGTAGGGTACGGTTTTCAGCCCTCCGGCGTACCGCAGCCGGATTTCTTGAAGTCGGTGTTTGGAACCGCTTCATAGGATTTCGGGTAAATGC
>ERZ779632.63-NODE-63-length-70816-cov-13.330479_pt1 | contig 70816 bp, 72 predicted proteins | sample MGYA00514194_ERZ779632 | MGnify/ENA primary metagenome ERZ779632 (study PRJEB29562, sample SAMEA4376704) | mouse gut metagenome | isolation source: Cecum | study: EMG produced TPA metagenomics assembly of the A DSS colitis mouse model was used to assess the... | reverse complement strand
ATTTTGGAGCTGTGCAAGGCCAACCGCATCCACCTGGCGGGGACGGCGGAGGACTGCACCGTCACCAGCACGGTGGACGACCTGCCGGAAGATGTGGATGTGACAGTCGAAAGCTATTGAGGGGAGGAAATGCCCGACATGGAACTAAAAGAGCTGGAGAGCGCCATTGAGGGCATTCTCTTTGCGGCGGGAGACCCCATGGGTGTGGAGCGGCTGTGCCTTACCCTGGGCCAGGACCGGGAGACGGTGGACAGCGTGTGCCAGCGCTTGGCGGACAATTACAGCTATGAGCGCCGGGGCATCCGGCTGGTACGGCTGGAAAACAGCTGGCAGATGTGCTCCGCGCCGGAACAGGCGGGGTATATCCGTAAAGCGCTGGAAAACCGTAAGCCGGCCAAGCTGTCCCAGCCAGCGCTGGAGGTGTTGGCGATCATCGCCTACTTCCAGCCGGTGACGAGGGCCTATATTGAGCAGATCCGCGGAGTGGACAGTTCATACACCGTGGGCCTTTTGCTGGAGAGGGGGCTGATCCGGGAGGCGGGACGCCTGGCGGTGCCGGGGCGGCCTATGCAGTTTAGGACTACCAAAAACTTTTTGCGCTCCTTTGGTTTGGCATCCCTGGAGGATCTGCCCGATCTGGCCTCCGCCAGCCAGGAGGATATCCAGCTCACCATGGAGATGGAATCGGCGCTGCGCCGGCTGCGGGAAGCGGAGGATGGGGAAGGGTCTGTGCCCGAACCCGAGCCTGAGCCAAACGGGGGGGAAGGGGCATGACCTTTTTGAAGGTTCTGCTGGCAGTTTTGGCTGTCCTCTGGCTAATTTCGCTGGTCCGCATTGGAGGCAGGGTGAGCTATGGGAGGGAGGGGCTGTTCGCATTCCTCCTGATGGGGCCGGTCAAGCTCCAGCTGTTCCCTGCCGTAAAGGAAGAAAAAGCTGGGAAGCCAAAGGCAAAGAGGCAAAAAAAGAAGGCAGAAAAATCGCCTGCGGTAGAAAAGCACAAAAAAGAACCTAAGGAAAGCCAGCCCGGCACCCTGTCCCGGCTGATGAAGCTGCTGCCGATTGTGGGACAGGCCTGCGGGTCGCTGAAGCGTAAGATACGCATCGACGATTTGGAACTGGAGTTGATTTGGGGCGGAACGGATCCCGCCGCCGCCGCTTTGAGTTATGGCAGGGCAAACGCAGCGCTGGGTATGCTCTGGCCCATTTTGGACAATAATTTTAAGGTAAAGCGCCACTCGTTCCAGATTGGTCTGGATTACGGCATTGCGGAGCCTGTGGTGGAGGTCCGGGCGGCGGTTACCCTCACAGTGGGACAGCTTGTGACGCTGGGCGTGCACTATGGCGTGAAAGCGCTGGTTACTTGGATCAAAAGCGGAAGGACCCTTAGAAAAAAACAGGAGGCATTGAGTCATGAGTGAAAACAACCATCCCATCAATGAAGTGCTCCACACCACCATGGACAAAATCCGGGAGATGGTGGATGCCAACACTGTAGTAGGCCAGCCCATCGTCACCCAGGACGGGGTGACCCTGATCCCGGTGTCCCGGCTGTCCTTCGGCTTTGCCACCGGCGGTTCCGACTTCGGCAAGACTCAGAATGTACCCAAAAACTTTGGCGGCGGCGCGGGGGCCGGCGTCAGTGTGTTCCCTGTGGCCTTTCTGGTGGTGAAGGACGGCTCGGTCCGCCTGCTGCCCGTGGCGCCCCCGCCGGGGGACACGGTGAGCCGGGTGGTGGATCTGGTGCCCGAGATGTTTGAGCGGGTCACAGGCTATATCGACAAAAAGACTGCCGGGGAGAGCGGAGAAGGGACCCTGTAACCCCGCGCCCGGATAAGGCCGGGCGGTCAAGGCCATACTACTCCCATCTGACCATTCAGATGGGAGTGACCTTTTGTGAGAAAATTGACCGCCGCGCTGGCGGCTGTGCTGGCGCTGGCCGCCGTATGCCCCACCGCTGACGCGGTGGGCACCCACGCTTCCAGCGCAATCTTGATGGATGCCGAGAGCGGCCGGGTGCTCTATGAGCACGACATCCACCAGCGCCGCCTCATTGCCAGCACCACCAAGCTGCTTACCGCCCTGGTGGCGGTGGAAGAGGCGGAGAACCTGGACGAGACGGTGAGCGTCAAAGGGGAGTGGCTGGGCAGCGAAGGCTCCTCTATTTACCTGAAGCCGGGGGAGGAAATCACCCTGCTGGGGCTTTTGCACGGCCTGCTGCTCCAGTCGGGCAACGATGCGGCCATGGCCATCGCCTGCCACACGGCTGGAAGTGAGGCAGACTTTGTGGCCCTGATGAACCAAAAGGCTGCGGAGCTGGGGATGAAAAACAGCTCTTTTGCCAATCCCAGCGGGCTTAACGATGAAAACCACTACTCCACAGCCTATGATATGGCCCTGCTTGCCCAGGCCTGCTTAAAAAACAAGACCGTAGCGGACATATGCGCCACCCGGTCCGTCACAATTGGAACCCGAACCTTTGTCAACCATAACAAGCTGCTGTGGCGCTGCGAAGGCTGCGTGGGGATGAAAACCGGTTTTACGGAAAAGGCGGGACGGACGCTGGTGTCCGCCGCTACAAGGGATGGCCAGACCTTGATATGCGTTACCCTCAACGATGGGGATGACTGGAACGACCACTGCGAGCTGCTGGATTACGGCTTCCAGGCCTACCCCCGGCAGGCGCTGTGTGAAAAAGGGGAGGTACTTGGCTCGGTGGCCGTAAAGGGGAGCCTTGTCCCTGGCGTGGAGGCGGTGGCGGCAGATGAAACGGGCTACCCCCTCAAGGCGGGAGAGGCATTGACCATGGAGGTGGAGCTGGATTCGTCTATCCAGGCCCCCTTTCAGGCGGGCGCGCCGATTGGTGAAGCGGTGTGGAAAAAAGACGGCGAAATTGTGGTCCGGATGCCGCTGGTTGCCCGGATCGGGGCACAGCTGGACGTGCGGGAGCCGCTGAATTTGTGGCAGCGGCTGTGGGACGTGGCATAGCAAGCGAAAAGAGGTGGCGGCGGTGGAGGAACGGCTGCAGAAGCTGCTGTCGGCGGCGGGGGTATGCTCCCGCCGCCAGGCGGAGGAGTACATACAGGCGGGCCGGGTGACGGTGAACGGGAGCACTGCCCGGTTGGGGGAAAAGGCTGACCCGGACCGGGACCGGGTAGAGGTGGACGGCGTGCTGCTGGCCGCTCCGGCGGGCTATACCTATCTTGTGCTGAATAAGCCCCGCGGCTATGTCACCACGCTGTCTGATGAAAAAGGGCGAAAGACGGTGGCCCAGCTGGTGGCGGACTGCCCCGGCCGGGTGTGGCCGGTGGGGCGGCTGGATATGGACTCGGAGGGCTTGCTGCTGCTCACCAATGATGGGACGCTGACCCACAGGCTGACCCACCCATCCCACAAGGTGGAAAAGGAATACTGGGTGTGGGTGTCGGGAGACATGGACCGTGCGCTGTCCATTCTGTCTGTCCCGGTGGTGGACGGGGGGGAGACCCTCGCCGCAGACCGGGTGGAGCGGACCGGAGAGCGCACCCTTGCTGTGGTGATCCACCAGGGGAAAAACCGGCAGGTGCGCCGTATGTGCGCCGCAGCCGGGCTGGAGGTGGAGCGCCTCCGAAGGGTGCGGGAGGGTGCGTTGCTGCTGGGTGGGTTAAAGCCGGGCTGCTGGCGCCCCCTTACGGAGAAGGAACTGCGGACCCTGCGGGAATAGCGGGAAATTGCAGCAAAAGCCCTTGCAATTTTCAGGACGAAACGGTATGATACACCTTGTTGGGCGCAGGGATTTTTCGGACGAAGGATAAAAAGAGAGTAGGGTTATACCATTATGAGCCGTGACATTTTGACCGTGATTCAGAGCAGGATGGGCACCTTTTCCAAAAGTCAAAAGCTGATTGGGCGCTATATCCTGGACAATTACGATAAGGCCGCTTTTATGACCGCCGCCCGGATGGGACAGGCGGTCCATACCAGTGAATCCACCGTGGTCCGTTTTGCCGCCGAGCTGGGCTACGACGGCTATCCCGCGATGCAGAAGGCTATGCAGGAGATGATCCGGGGCAAACTCACCACCGTGCAGCGTATTGAGGTGTCCTATGACCGGCTGGGTACGCAGGATGTTTTGGATAAGGTGGTACAGGCGGACATTGAGAAGCTGCGCATGTCCTTGAATGAGCTGAACAGGGAGGATTTTGCCGCCGCGGTAAATGCCATTGTGGAGGCGCGGCGTATTTACGTTTTGGGGGTGCGGTCGTCGGCGGCGCTGTCTGATTTTCTCACCTTCTACTTCAAGCTGATTTTTGACGATGTGAGGCAGATACAGACCAGTTTGGCCAGTGAGATGTTCGAGCAGATGCTCCGGGTGGAGAAGGACGACGTGGTAATCGGGATCAGCTTCCCGCGCTACTCCACCCGCTCCGTCCGGGCCATGGAATTTGCCCGGGACCAGGGAGCCACGGTGATTGCCATCACCGACAGCGAGATGTCTCCCTTATATGACACGGCAAACTTCCGGCTGCTGGCTAAAAGCGATATGGCGTCCTTTGTGGATTCCCTGGTGGCGCCGCTGTCTGTCATCAACGCGCTGATCGTGGCGGTGGGGCGGAAGAAATCCGACGAGGTTACCGCCACCTTCAACCGGCTGGAGAGCATATGGGACGAGTACCAGGTATATGAAAAGGTGGAATATGAGGACAAATAGGGTGGTGGTGGCCGGGGGCGGCGCGGCGGGCATGATGGCCGCCGTTACCGCGGCACGGGCCGGGGCCGAGGTGCTGCTGCTGGAACCCAATGAGAAGGTGGGGCGGAAGCTGTACATCACTGGGAAAGGCCGGTGCAATCTGACCAACAACTGCGGTCGGGATGAGCTAATGGCGGCTGTTCCACGCAATGGGAAATTCCTTTACAGTGCCTTTGAGCGCTTTGGCCCAGCGGACACCATGGCTTTTTTTGAGGGGTTGGGCGTAAGGTTAAAAACAGAGCGGGGGAACCGGGTATTTCCTCGCTCCGACAAAGCCGCCGACATTGTGGACGCCCTGTTTTTTGAGCTGCGCCGCCAGGGGGTGGAGGTCCGGCAGGAGCGAATCACCGGCATAGATATGCGGGATGGCCTGCTTGCCGGTGTATATACCCAAGGCGTTGGGGAGGCGGCAGAGTGTAAGGCACTTGTACTTGCCACTGGAGGGGCTTCTTATCCCCGCACCGGTTCCACCGGAGAGGGCTATACCCTGGCACAGGCCGCAGGACACACCGTCGTTCCCATACGGGGTTCACTGGTTCCGCTGGAGTCGGAGGATTCCTGCTGCGGGAGGCTCCAGGGGCTGTCCCTGCGCAATGTGGAGCTGCGGGTGACAAACGAAGCGGGCAAGAGCGTGTTCCGGGAGCAGGGCGAGCTGTTGTTTACGCATTTTGGCCTGTCCGGGCCGCTGGTGCTGTCCGCCTCCGCCCACATGGATTTTACAAAGTCCAAATATACCGCCCATATTGACTTGAAGCCGGCGCTGGATGCGCAGAAGCTGGACGCCCGCCTGCTCCGGGACTTTCAGGAGAGGGCCAACCAGGATTACGCCAACGCATTGGGGGGACTGGTCCCCCGGTCTATGGTGCCTGTGCTGGCAGAGCGCACCGGCGTCCCTTCGGCTACCAAGGTTCACGATATCCGAAGGGAGCAGAGGAGAAGGCTGCTGGAGACGTTGAAGGATTTTGCTATTGCCCTGTCCGGGCCGCGCCCGGTGGAGGAGGCGGTGGTTACCTCCGGCGGCGTGGCGGTGGGCGAGGTGGACCCCAGGACTATGGAGTCAAAAAAGGTTAAGGGGCTGTTTTTTGCCGGGGAATTGCTGGATGTGGATGGCTATACCGGCGGCTTCAACCTCCAAATCGCTTGGTCTACCGGCTATTGCGCAGGGTTGGCCGCCGCAGGGCGGGCCGCTACGATATAATAAGGAAGGGGTTTTCCCATGAAATACCGCAGCATTGCCATTGACGGGCCCTCCGGCGCGGGCAAGTCCACCCTGGCCAAACGCCTGGCCAAGGAGCTTGGCTTTTTATATGTGGACACTGGGGCCATTTACCGAACGGTGGGACTGGCGGCCCGCCAGCGGGGTATTGATCCCGCCGCCGGGGAATGCGTGGCGGCGATGCTGCCCGAGCTTTCCATCACCATGGATTATGGGGCGGACGGCCTCCAGCGTATGTTTTTGGATGGGGAGGATGTGACGGCAGCCATTCGGGAGAATGATATTTCCGCCTGTGCGTCCAAGGTTGCGGCCCTTCCGGCGGTGCGGGACTTTCTGATGGAGATGCAGCGCAGGACGGCCCGGGAGCATGACGTCATTATGGACGGGCGGGACATCGGAACAGTGGTGCTGCCAGACGCCGATCTGAAAATTTTCCTCACGGCCGCCCCCGAAGCAAGGGCTGAGCGGCGGTACAAGGAGCTGTTGGAGCGGGGCCAGCGGGCGGATTTCGATCAGGTCCTGCGGGAAGTGATAGAACGGGACCTCCGGGACACCCAGCGGGAGACTGCCCCGCTGCGCCAGGGGGCGGACGCGGTGCCGGCGGACACCACCGGGCTGGATCTGGAGGGAAGTTTCCAGCTGCTGCTGGGGATGATCCGGGAGCGGTTGGGTATTAAGGAGGGGACCCATGCGGAATAAGGTATATTCGTTGCTGTACCCCATCATTTGGATCTTTATGAGGATTCTCCACCCCTGGAGGGCGGTGGGGGCGGACAATATCCCCGAAGGGGCGGCGGTGATCTGCGGAAATCACACCACCTTAGGCGACCCGCTGTACGTGGTTTGCGCCATGGGGGGAAAGAGGCAGACCCACGTGATGGCCAAGGCCGAGGTCATGAAGTGGCCGGTGATTGGGTTTCTGCTGAAAAAGGCGGGGATTATCGGCGTCAACCGAGGAAAGTCTGACATGGCGGCGGCAAAGGAGTGCCTTCGGGTGCTGAAAAAGGGGGAAAAGCTGCTGATGTTCCCCGAGGGCACCCGGGTGAAGGAGGGTAAGGTGTCCGAGGCCCAGACCGGCGCGGCCATGTTCGCCACACGGACAGGCGCGCCGCTGGTTCCGGTGTACATCCAGCCGAAAAAACGCCGTTTCCGCAAAACTACGGTGGTGTTCGGCCAGCCGTATTACCCGGCATTTGAAGGGCGCAAGCCCTCTGCCGACGACTACCAGCGCATCGCCGACGACCTGCTGGTCCGCGTCCGGGCGCTGGGGGAGCAGGCGGAATGATTGTAAAGGTTGCCAAGAGCGCCGGGTTCTGCTATGGGGTGCGCCGGGCGGTGGAGCTGGCGGAGAAGGCCGCCGCCCGGGGACCGGTGTACCTGCTGGGCCATATCACTCATAACGACCACGTGATCCGGCGGCTGGAGGATATGGGGGCGGCCACCGTCTCCTCGCCGGAGGAGGTTCCTTTGGGGGAGACGGTGCTGATCCGCGCCCACGGGGAGCCGGACAGTACGTTCCGGGCGCTGGAGGCGCGGGGCTGCCGGGTGCTGGACGCCACTTGCCCCAACGTTACCCGCATACACGAGATTGTCCGGGAGGCGGAGGCGCGGGGGCGGATCCCCGTCATCGTGGGAGAGGCCGACCACCCGGAAATTTTGGGGATTTTAGGATGCACCGCCCGGGGAAGGGTGGTGTCCGGCTGGGATGAGCTGGAACAAATCATGAAAAAAGAGCCGGAATTTTCCGGCTTGTCCCTGACATTTGTGTCCCAAACCACGGCGATTTTGTCAAAGTGGGAAAAAATCGTGGAAAACACAAAAAAAGTGTGTACAAACGCGGAATTTTTTGATACAATATGTAATGCTACGTCCAGGCGGCAATCAGAGGCCTTGGAATTGGCCGGTCAATGCGACGCCATGATCGTCATCGGCGATCAGAAAAGCTCCAACACCAGGAAGCTCACCCAGCTGTGCGCCAGCCGCTGCCCTGTTGTGGTGCAGGTGGAGCAGGGAAGGGGTGTGGACCGGGAACAGTTCGGCCGGATCGGTACGCTTGGGATCACTGCCGGCGCATCCACGCCGGAGTGGATAATAAAGGAGGTCAGCAACAAAATGAGCGATGAAATTATGGAGATTGAACAGTCCTTCGCGGAGATGCTGGAGGAGTCGTTCAAAATTTTGAATACGGGGGATCGGGTCACTGGAACAGTCGCGGCCATCACGCCCACTGAGGTGCAGGTGGAGCTGGGCGTCAAGTACCCCGGCACCATTCCCCTGTCCGAGCTGAGCGACGACCCCGACGTAAAGGTGGAGGAACTGGCCAAGGTGGGCGAGGAGATTGAGGCCATCGTTATGCTGGTCAGCGACCGGGACTGCGTGGTCAAGCTGTCCAAAAAGCGCCTGGACGCCGATAAGAACTGGGAAACCGTGGAGAACGCCGTGGAGAATAAGGACGTTCTGGAGGGCGTGATTACCGAGGAAAACAAGGGCGGCCTGGTGGCCAGCGTCAAGGGCATCCGCGTGTTTATCCCTGCCTCCCAGTCCGGCAAGCCCCGCGGCGCCGACCTGTCCGAGATGGTCAAGACCCGTGTACAGCTGCGCATCACTGAGGTGAACCGCGCCCGCCGCCGCGTGGTGGGTTCCATCCGCGCCGTGGCCGCCGAGGCCCGTGCCGCCGCCGCCGCTGCCATTTGGGATAACATCGAGGTGGGCAAGCGCTACAGCGGCACCGTCAAGAGCCTCACCTCCTATGGCGCGTTTGTGGACATCGGCGGCGTGGACGGCATGGTTCACATCTCCGAACTGTCCTGGTCCCGCATCAAGACCCCCTCCGAGGTGGTCAGTGTGGGCGACCCCATTGAGGTGTATGTCATCTCCTTCGACCCGGATAAGAAGAAGATCTCTCTGGGCGTGAAGGATCACAGTCAGGAACCCTGGACTGTGTTTACCGACAAGTATGCTGTGGGCGATGTGGCCAGCGTGCGTATTGTCAAGCTGATGACCTTCGGCGCTTTTGCCGAGATTGTCCCCGGTGTGGACGGGTTGATCCATATCTCCCAGCTGGCCGACCATCGGGTGGAGAAGCCCGAGGATGTGGTGCGCGAGGGCGACACTGTGGATGCCAAAATTACCGCCATTGATGAGGAGCACAAGAAGGTGTCTCTGTCTATCCGTGCTCTGCTGGAGTCCGGTTCTGTGGATGAGGACGAGGAAGCGGACGAGGCCCCGGCGGAGGAGTAAGCTCCCATTTTAGAATTGGAAAAGGCTGCCGCAGCTGCGGCAGCCTTTTTCGGTAGAGGTGAAAAATTGTGAAGCCTGACGTTGTAATTGTTTCCTGCCCAGATTATACTGAGGCAGAGGCCATGCCGGCACTGGAGCGGGTGATGAAGCCGCTGGGCGGGCTGGATTGGGTGCGCCCGGGGACGAAAATTGCCATCAAGGTGAACCTGGTGACCTTTGCCAAGCCGGAAAAGGCGGCCACCACCCACCCCGGACTTCTCTGCGCTCTGGTGAAGCTGCTGAGGGCGCAGGGGGCGGACGTGGTGGTGGGGGACAGCCCCGGAGGGCTGTATAACGCCGCCTACGTGAACCGGGTGTACGCCGCCACCGGCATGAGGGCGGCAGAGCAGGCGGGCGGGAGGCTCAACCAGGATTTCGGGGAGCGGGAGGCACATTTCCCAGAGGGAAAGGTATGCCGCCAGTTCAAGTATACCGCATGGCTGGGTGATGCGGACGCGATCATCAACCTGTGCAAGCTCAAGACCCACGGGATGATGGCCATGACCTGCGGGGCGAAAAACATGTTTGGGGCCATTCCCGGCACCATGAAGCCGGAATGCCACTTTCGGTATCCTGATCCCCGGGATTTTGCCCGGATGATTGTGGATTTGGACGAGTATTTCAAGCCCCGCCTCACCATTGTGGACGCAGTGGAGTGCATGGAGGGGAACGGGCCCACCGGCGGCACGCCCCGGCATATGGGGGCGCTGCTGGCGGCGGGGAGCCCCCACAAGGCGGACCTGGTGTGCGCCGGGCTCATCGGCTTGAAGCGGGAGGAGGTGCCCACCCTGGAGGCAGCGCTGGAACGGGGGCTCATCCCCGCTTCGGAGTCGGAGCTGACGGTGGAAGGCGACCCCGCCGCCTTTGCTATCCCGGACTTTCAGCGCATCACCACCGGCAACAGCCACCTGTTCCAGGGAGACGGCAAGAGCCTGTTCGGCCGGTTGAAGGGGTCTGTGATGAACTGGGCGCTGTCCCAGCGGCCTGTGGTGAAAAAGGCGGAGTGCGTGGGGTGCGGCGAGTGCAGGGATGTATGCCCGGCCAAGGCCATTACCATGGTGGACAAAAAACCCCGCATCGACCGCAAGGCGTGTATCCGCTGCTTCTGCTGTCAGGAATTCTGCCCAAAGAGCGCCATGAAGGTGCACCGCACCGTTATTGCCAAGCTGCTGGATCATTAAACAGAACCGGGCGGCCAAACAGCCGCCCGGTTCTGTTTATGCCGCCAGGGTGAACAGGGAATAGAAGAAGCCCTTCTGATCCATGAGCTGGTCAAAACTGCCGCGCTCCTGAATCTTGCCGCTTCGCATCACGATAATCTCGTCGTACTGGGCCATAAGCGCCTCGTCCAGCCGGTGGGTGACCACCACCCGGGTGAGGCCGTCCAGGTGGAGGATGGCGTCGGTGACGGCGAAGGAGGTCTGGTTGTCCAGGGAGGCGGTGGCCTCGTCCAGCAGCAGCACCGGCGCGCCCCGGAGCAGGCAGCGGGCGATGGACACCCGCTGGCGCTCGCCGCCGGACAGGCCCACGCCGTTCTCGCCGCATCGGTAGTCCTCGCCCCGCTGGGAGAGAAGCTCTGACAGGCCGGAACGCTTGACAGCTTCGTCTACCTGCCCGTCGGGGAACTCCCGGAACATGGTGATATTGCGGCGGATGGTGTCGTCGAATAGGAATACGCTCTGGCCGATGAGGCTCATCAGGTCATACAGGCTGTCGGTGTCTATCTCCCGCAGTTCCCGGCCGTCGATGGAGATGGAGCCGTCATAACCGTCGTAAGCGCCCATGAGCAGGTTGAGCAGGGTGGACTTGCCCGACCCGGAGCCGCCCACGATGGCATACTTTTTGCCCGGCTCCAGCCGGAGGGAGATGTCCTGAAGCACCGGCTTGTCCGGCTCATAGCCAAAGGTCACGTGGTCTAGGGAGATGGCCTCATTGAGCACCGGGAGGATGGCCTCGCCGGAGCGCCCGGCGTTCTCCTCGGTGACCTGGGCCAGCTTTTCGATGAGGGCCTGGGCGGCCTTGCGGCTGGCCAGGTACTGGGGAATGATGTTGATGGGCATGATGACAAAGTTACACAGGTTGACAAAGATGAGAACCGTGCCTGCGGTGATGTCCCCCCGGATGGCCAGGAACGCCCCCAGGAAAAAGATGCCGAACTGGAGGGCCTCGGAACACAGGCTCTGGCTCACCGCCGTGAGCAGACATTCCCACCAGTAGCGGCGGCGCTTGCCCTCCTCCACGTCGCGGTTAGCGGCGTCAAACATCCGCTGGGCCTCCCCCTCGGCCTTGAAGCTCTTGATGACGGAAAAGCCGGACAGCAGGTCCTTGAGCTGGGCCACGAAGCCCTCGTTCTTGTCGCTTACCGCCTTTTCCCGCACCGCCAGTTCCTTGCCCAGGAGCAGGGAGGCCGCCAGGGGGAAGAGGGCGAGCACGATGGTGGCGACAGCCAGGACCGGGCTGTACCAAAACATCATGCCCAGGGCGCCGAAGAAGAGCAGAATGTAGTAGACCAGCAGAAAAGTACGTTTGAGGTAGTTTTCCTCCACGGAACTCACGTCATTGGTGAGCACGGAGATGTAGCGGCCAGTGTTTTCCCGGGAAAAGGCGCTGATGCTCTTCTCCGACAGGTTGCGGAAGGCCAATGACTTGTACTGGGCCAGGGCCCGGTGGACGAAAGTGGATTTGGTGCGGTACATGGCCAGGTCAATCACAAACACGGCGGCGAGAAATACGATGGCGAATACCAGCGTCCGCCACAACCACTCCAGATCCCTGGCGGCCACCACGTCGATGACCTCGCCCAGCAGCCAGGAGCCGATGAGGTTTTGCGGGAAGGACAGGATGATCAGGAGCAGGGCCAGCACAAAGCGCAGGCGGTTCCCTTGGTAAAAGGATTGGTAATACTGCCGGGCGGCGGGACTCTTTTTGGGCTTCAGGTTCATTTCGATTCTCCTTTGTGTGGGTTCCGGTTTATGTTGGGCAGGCCCTCCGCAGTCAGGCGGCCATAGATGGCGGCGTCGGGGCTGCGGGGCAGCTCCGGCTCGTCGTGGTCATCCCAGAGCAGGTAGAAGGCATCGCTTTTTTCCAGCAGGCACCGGGTGAAGAGCAGGAAGGGGGTGAAGGCCCAGTTCTCGTGGACGATATAGGCGCTGACGGAGCCGCTTTCCATCTCCAGATCCAGCTTTTTCACCAGTTTCAGCTCGGCCATACCGGCCAGCAGCTCCGCCGTCTGCTCCGGGGGTTGGTCCAGCTGCTTGGCCAGTACCTCCGGCACATAGTAGCGGGCGGCGAGATCGTCGTGAAGCCGCTCCATCAGCTCCAGACAGCCCGGCCGGGCCAGAAGGGCGAAGAGGCGGCGGCAGAGGCCGCGGTCGGCGAAATAGGCGGCGTAGCCTGCCTCCGGCCTGGGCCAGATGGACATGAAGGACAGCTCCTCCGATCCCACGCCAAAGAGAAGGCCCTCCTTGATATCCACCGCCACCCGCAGCAGAACATCTTCGCCGCCAACCCTGACGGTGCAGCCCTCGGAATACTTCAGCTCCGGCATAGTGACGGTATCCATACAGTGGTTCATGATGGCGCGGGAGGACGACCATGCCAGACGGCACAATTCACTAATGCGCTGTCCCTCGGGGAGAGATATAAGCCACCGAATCAGCGTGCCTTCCATGTCCTCCACCGCCCCGCCTTCCCGGCCAAAAAGGGCGTCGATGGTCACGCCCAGCCGGTCGGCCAGGGCGGGGAGGAGCTCCACGTCTGGCGCGCCGCCCTTTTCCCATTTGCTCACCGCCTGGGCGGACACACCCAGCGGCTGGCCCAGCTGCTCCTGGGTGAGGCCCCGTTCCCGGCGCAGTTCAGCGATGCGTTCGCTCAGTATATTGGCCATAAGACCACCTCAATTCGCTTGATGGTTGTATCATAGCAAAAACAATGGTTGAATGCAATGGCGGTAATTTTGTCAAAAATCAATCATTATTTGAAAACGGGCAAAAAAACTCCGGCAGGCTGGAAACACAACCTGCCGGGAATTTTCAGCGCATCTCAGCCCAAACAAAGAATTTGAGCAGCCGGGTCACAAAGAAGGGCGCGTTGGGGCAGGCTTCGGTGATGGCCTTATGGGCCTCGGCCCAAGCCTCATCCGAAAGCCCCTCCAGGGGCACGAGGATGGTTTTTGCGCCGTCCGCCACCTGCCCGATGGCCAGGGGCGCGGACACCACGCCGCCCACCGCCACCCGGGAGGCCGCAACTATGCCTCCGGCAGCATAGACGCCGCAGGCCACGCCCCCCACCGCCAGCCAGCCCAGAGCAACGCCGCCCCAGGCCAGCAGGCCCAGCGCCACTCCGCCGATGGACACCGCGCCCAGGGACACCGCACCCAGGGCCAGCAGCAGTCCGAAGCTCACCCCGCCCAGGGAGAACAGCCCTGCGGCCACGCCCCCCAGGGACACAAACCCCGTGGCGATGTTTCCGATGGCGATAATTCCCCGGGCCCAGTGATCCCTGCGCCCGATATTCACGTGGATCAGGGGCAGGCCGAACAGGGTACGCTCGCTCTTATACTCGTAATGCCAGCCCTCGTGATAGTAGTGGTGGACGATGGTTGAGGCGGGCTGGGACGGGGGAGCAGGTTCGCACTCCGGCGGGGGAGGGCAGTAAGCCGCGTCCCGGCCCGTCACCAGGTAGTCCAGGGAGACGTGAAAATAGTTGGACAGGGCGGTCAGGTTGTCCATATCCGGGCGGGATGTGCCCGCCTCCCACTTCTGCACCGCCTGCCGGGTGAGCCCCAGGAGATTGGCAAGCTCCTCCTGGGACAGGCCCGCCTGACGGCGCAGGTCAAATAAACGGTCGCGAAAATCCATGTAGTGATACCTCCGAAAAAAGACTGTCCGGCGCCTGTTGGACAGGGGTATCATAGCAAAAAGCGGCGGAGATGGCAACCAAAAATAGTGTATAATCTGACAACCGCCCGTTGCGTCGGGCAAATTTGCGGGGAAATAGGAGAGAGGCTTGCTTTTCCGGCCCGCGCATAGTACAATAACATTATATTATAATGTATGAGGTGATTCCAATGGACAACAAGACCATTCTGGCCGCCGTAGACCACACTCTGCTTACCCAGACCGCTACCTGGGAGGAGATCAAACAAGTCTGCGACGACGGGGCCGCCTATGGCTGCGCCAGCGTGTGCATCCCGGCCGGCTATGTGAAGCGGGCGGCGGACTACCTGGGGGACAGGCTCCCGGTGTGCACCGTCATCGGCTTCCCCAACGGCTACTCCACCACCGCCGTCAAGGTGTTTGAAGCCCAGGACGCCATTGCCAACGGGGCCCGCGAGATCGACATGGTCATCAATATCGGCTGGGCCAAGGACGGCCGGTGGGACGACCTTCTGGCCGAGATCCGCGCGGTCAAGGAGGCGTGCGGGGAGCTGGTGCTCAAGGTCATCATTGAGACCTGCCTGCTTACCCGGGAGGAGAAGGTGAAGCTGTGCCAGATCGTGTCGGAGAGCGGAGCGGACTACATCAAGACCTCCACCGGGTTCTCCTCTGCCGGGGCGACACGGGAGGATGTGGCGCTGTTCAAGGCCAACGTGGCCCCACACGTAAAAATCAAGGCCGCAGGGGGCATCTCCAGCCTCCAGGACGCGGTGGACTTTTTGGAGCTGGGGGCGGACCGGCTGGGTACCAGCCGCATCGTCAAGCTGGTGAAAGGGCAGCAGGCGCAGGGATATTGAGCGGTGTAATTTGTCTGATTTTGTGAAAAGTTCGTGTACATCGCAAATAAACCTTGTATTTTGCCCACAGACGCGATATAATGGGCACGTCCGCTGGGACGGCGCGCAGATGCTGTGTTCGTGCCCTCGGATATGGAGCGCAGACGGCCCCGCCGTCTGGAACAGATGAAAAGAAAGGATGAAATTCGCGATGAAAAAGCTCTTTGCGATGCTGCTGGTTCTGGTCATGGTGTTCAGCCTGGCCGCCTGCAGCGCCAACAATGATCCCGACCCCACCCAGGGCGCCAGCGAACCTCCCGCCAGCCAGGCCGGCACGGAGCAGAGCGCCGAGCCTTCCCAGGCCCCCACTGAGGAGCCCCCCGCCCCCGCCGCTGACAATCCCGACGACATCGCCGACACGATGACCTCCTCCGACAACAAGTATCAGGTGGCCTTCATCACCGATGTAGGCCAGTTGAAGGACAAGTCCTTCAACCAAGGCACCTTCGACGGCGTGAAGCTGTACGCCGCCGCCAACGGCAAGAGCTATAAGTACTACCAGCCCGCCAACGGCGACGCCGCCACCGACGATGACCGTTACGACGCCATGAAGGCCGCTGTGACTGGTGGCGCCGAGGTGGTGGTGTGCGCCGGCTTCATGCAGGAGGCTGCCCTGAAGAAGGCCGCCGCCGAGTTCCCCGACGTGCCCTTCATCTTCATCGACGGTTACCCCATTGGTCTGGACAACGTGGCCGGCATCTCCTTCCAGGAGGAGCAGAGCGGCTATCTGGCCGGTTACGCCGTGGTCAAGGAAGGCTTTGAGAAGCTGGGCTTCACCGGCGGCGGCGGCGGCACCAACCCCGCCTGCTGCCGCTTCGGCTACGGCTTTGTGCAGGGCGCCAACGACGCCGCCAAGGAGCTGGGCAAGACCGTGGAGATGAACTACTCCTGGCAGTACGGCGCCGCTTTCCAGGCGTCCCCCGAGCTGCAGACCATGATGAACGGCTGGTACTCCAACGGCACTGAGATCGTCTTTGCCTGCGGCGGTTCCATGTTCAACTCCGTGGCCGCTGCCGCCGCCGCCAACGACGGCCTGGTGGTGGGCGTGGACGTGGACCAGTCCTCCCAGTCCGAGACCGTGGTGACCTCCGCCATGAAGGGCCTGTCCAGCGCCGTGCAGTGGGCCGTGGCCAAGGTGTATGACGGCTCCTTCTCCGACATCGGCGGCAACGGTACCTCCCTGGGCGCCAAGGACGACGCCGTGGGTCTGCCCACCGCGACCTGGAGCCTGGAGAACTACACCGTCGCGGAGTACGAGGCCCAGCTGGCCGATATGGCTTCCGGCAAGCTGGTGGTGGACAGCATGGTCACCGAAGAGGACTTCGCCAAGCTGACCGCTACTGAGTGGAGCAACGTGGCCCTGAACTACATCGACTGATTTTGATTTGAGACCCTGTGCGGGCGGGACGCGTTGCGTCCCGCCCGTTTTTTCTGCCGGAATGGAATAAAATTGCTTGTGTTTTTGTCGAGTATCAGGTATAATCGACATAATGGGGGTTTCCGTAGGGACCCGGTATCGACATTTTAGACAGGAAGCGGGATGAGGACGATGGAATCTGAGAACATCATTGAGATGCTCCACATCACCAAGGAATTTCCCGGTATCATCGCCAACGATGATATCACCCTCCAGCTCCGCCGGGGGGAAATCCACGCCCTCCTGGGGGAGAACGGGGCGGGGAAGTCCACGCTGATGAGCGTCCTTTTCGGCCTTTACCAGCCGGAAAAGGGGATCATCAAAAAGAACGGCCAGGAGGTCAAAATCCATGACCCAAACGACGCCACCGCCCTGGGCATCGGCATGGTTCACCAGCACTTCAAGCTCATTGAGGTGTTTACCGTGCTGGACAATATCATCCTGGGTGCGGAGACCACAAAAATGGGGTTCCTTCAGAAGAAAGAGGCCCGCGCGAAGGTGGAGGCCCTGTCCGAGCGGTATGGCCTGAAGGTGGATTTGGACGCCAAGGTGGAGGATATCACCGTGGGGATGCAGCAGCGGGTAGAGATCCTCAAAATGCTTTACCGGGACAATGAAATCTTGATTTTCGATGAGCCTACCGCTGTGCTTACCCCCCAGGAGATTGACGAGCTGATGACCACCATGAAGGAATTTGCCAAGGAGGGCAAGTCCATCCTGTTTATCTCCCACAAGCTCAACGAGATTATGGCGGTGTCCGACCGGGTGACGGTACTGCGCAAGGGCAAGTATATCGGCACCGTGGATGCCAAGGATACAGATAAGCAGTCGTTGTCCAACATGATGGTGGGCCGCCCGGTACAGCTGGAGGTGACCAAGGCACCGGCCCGGCCGGGGGAGGCGGTGCTGGATGTGCGCGAGCTGTGCGTTCCCTCCCGCAGCCATAAGAAAAACGCTGTGAACCATGTTTCTTTTCAGGCCAGGGCGGGGGAGATTCTGTGTATCGCGGGGATCGACGGCAACGGCCAGACCGAACTGGTCCATGGCCTGACGGGACTGGAGAAGAGCTCCGGCGGCACGGTTACCCTTTGCGGGGAGGATATTTCCCACGCCTCCATCAAGCACCGGGGGGCCAACATGAGCCACATCCCCGAGGACCGGCACAAGCATGGCCTGGTGCTGGACTTCACCCTGGAGCAGAATCTGGTGCTCCAGCGGTTCAATGAGAAGCGGTTTCAGACCCACGGCTTTATCAACCAGGGGGCAGTGCGGGAGTACGCCGGGCAGCTGATTGAGCAGTACGATGTGCGGTCCGGCCAGGGGCCGGTGACCATGGCCCGCTCCATGTCCGGCGGCAACCAGCAGAAGGCCATTATCGCCCGGGAGGTGGACCGGGAGAAGCCTCTCATCGTAGCTGTCCAGCCTACCCGCGGCCTGGATGTGGGCGCCATTGAGTATATCCACGGCCAGTTGGTGGCGGAGCGGGACAGGGGCCGCGCCGTGCTGTTGGTCAGTCTGGAGCTGGACGAGGTGATGAGCCTGTCCGACCGCATCCTGGTGATGTACGAAGGGGAGATCGTGGGGGAACTGGATCCCAAGCAGACCACCGTGCAGGAGCTGGGCCTTTATATGGCCGGGGCAAAGCGGATGGACAGGAGCGGGAAGGAGGAGAAGGGCGCGTGAGTGTGAAATATCCGAATCTCGTCCAAATCTATACTGGTGAGGGGGATGAGGGCGCATGAAGAACCAGGGTAGAACTCTGCTGCAAAAGGATGGGACAAAGACTGTGCTGGCATCCCTGCTTTCCATTGTCATCGGTCTGGCGGTGGGCAGCATTCTGGTGCTGGTGGTGGGCCTGTTCAGCGACAACCTGGGCATGGCAAGCGCCTGGGAAGGCATCCGGCTTATCTTTTTCGGCATCCTCAGCACCGGACGGAACACGTCGGGCAGCCTCACCTGGGGCTTCAACCCCCAAAGCATCGGCAACATGCTCTTCCGTGCAACCCCGTTGATCCTCACCGGACTGTCCGTGTCGGTGGCGTTCAAGACGGGCTTGTTCAACATCGGTGCGCCGGGGCAGTATCTGATGGGGACCATGGTTACCCTGGCCATCGCCCTGGGTATTCCTGTCTCCGCGCTGCCCAGCCCGGTTATCTGGCTGCTGGCCTTTTTGGGCGGCATGCTGGCCGGGGCGCTGTGGGGCTGCATCCCCGGCCTTGTAAAGGCCCTGCTCAACATCAACGAAGTGTTGGCCTGTATTATGACAAACTGGATTGCAGCCAATCTGGTGACCTGGTTCTTTGACGCGAATAAAATGTTCCAGAACACGGTGGAGAATACCAAGAGCAGCTATGTCTATAAGACCGCCTATGGCCGGACCATGGTGGATGGGGCCTGGACCTATGTGGACGGCAGCGGCGTACAGACCGCCAAGCTGGGTCTGGATAAAATTTTCCCCGGTTCCCAGGTCAATGCCGGCATCCTCATTGCCATTTTGATTGCCGTCGGGGTTTACATCCTCATGACCAAGACCACCCTGGGCTATCAGCTCAAGGCCTGCGGTTCCAACCGACATGCCGCCCGGTATGCCGGAATCAACGACAAGCGTAACATTGTGCTGTCCATGGCAATCGCCGGGGCACTGTCCGGGGCGGGTGCTTCGCTGTATTATTTGGCGGGCAATACGGAGTTTTTCTGGCAGACGTATCAATCCCTGCCCGCCGCCGGATTCAACGGCATCCCTGTGGCCCTGCTGGCGGCCAATAACCCCATCGGCGTGATCTTTACCGGCTGCTTCATGTCCATGCTGAATATTGTGGGGTTGCAGTTGACCAACCTGACCGCCTATAACGAGTATATTACCGATGTCATCATTTCTGTCATCGTCTACCTCAGCGCCTTCTCCCTGCTCATTAAAATGCTGCTGAGCAGCCGCAAAAAGGGCAAGCCGGCGCAGGCCGCGCCGGATAGCCCAGCGGAGGTCAAGGCCGTTGAGGAAGCCTCCGCAGAGAAAGGAGGGGAGCGGGCATGACATTTCTGATCCAACAGACGCTGCTTTACGCTGTCCCCTTGATGATCGTGGCGCTGGCCGGCGTGTTCGCCGAACGCAGCGGCATCATCAATCTGGCGCTGGAGGGCATTATGATCTTTGGTGCCTTCATTGGAGTCCTCTTTGTAAACATGATGCAGGGGTTTGCCCTGTTCCACGACGCCTTCGCCGCAAAAAGCTGGCTGACCCTCCAGGGGCTGGAGCTGCTGGCCATGCTGGCCGCAGGAGTGATGGGCGCGGTGTTCTCCCTCCTTTTGTCCTTTGCTTCGGTGAACCTGAAGGCGGACCAAACCATCGGCGGCACCGCGCTGAACCTGATGGCCCCGGCCCTGGTGCTATTCCTGATCCGCATCATTGCCAATCAGAATACCTTGGGCATGGCCGAGGGTGATGCCGCCAGTTGGTTTATGATTAAAAAGAGTACCTTCGGCATTGACCGCAAGACCGATCTAGGCTTCTTGGGGGAGACCTTTATCAACAAGGTGTATTTAGCGACCTATGTGTGTATTCTGCTGTTTGTTGTGCTGTCTGTTCTGCTCTACAAGACCAAGTTTGGCCTGCGGCTGCGCTCCTGTGGTGAGAATCCCCAGGCGGCCGATTCCCTGGGTATCAATGTCTACAAAATGCGCTATGCGGGCACGACCATCTCCGGCGCGCTGGCGGGTATGGGCGGCTTCGTCTACGCCCTGACTACCGCCAACTGCGCCTCCACCGGCGATGTGGCGGGTTTCGGCTTCCTGGCCCTGGCCGTCATGATCTTCGGCAACTGGAAGCCGCTGAATATCGCGGGGGCGGCGTTGCTGTTCGGCCTGTTCAAATGCATTGCCGCCTCCTACGCATCCATCGACATCAACGGTGACGGCGTGTGTATGCTGGCCAGCGCGCCCATCAGCAGCCATGTCTACCGCATGCTGCCCTACATTATCACCCTGGTGGTGCTGGCATTTACCTCTAAGAAGTCCCGCGCACCCAAGGCGGAAGGGATTCCCTACGACAAAGGCCAGCGCTGATCCAGTCCAAGCTCAAAATAAAAGCGGCCCGCCGGATATATTTCGGCGGGCCGCTTTTGAGATAGCGGGGGTTCAGCGCTTGGCACGGGACTTAAGGGCATCCTTATAGCGGAACAGTTCCTCCTTGGCCAGCGCGGCGGCGGCCAGAATATCCTCATGGCTGACAGAGTACTTCTGGCTTACCTTCAGAGAACCGTAGACATGGCGGAAGCGGCGGCTGTACTTCTCCAGCTGAGCGACTTGGTCACTGTAGCGCTGGCGCAGGGCGGCGGCGCCATCCTCCAGCCGGTCGCTGAGTTCGGCCTTGCCCAGAGCGGCTTGGAGCTGGAGTTCCTGCCCCAGCTGGGTGACGCCAACCACCAATTTGGATACCAGGGCCAGGTGGCGGATGGTGAGTACCGCGTCCACAGACAGCAGGGCCAGAAATGCGCCGCACAGCATGAACTCCAGCCATACGGGGAGGCCCTCCACCAGCGTCTGGATGGGCGGATGGATGAAAAAGATTACGATATAGGACAGTAAGCCCCAGGTCAGGGCCACCCATAGGCATACCCGGCCTTTCAGGTTAAAACGGAATTGGGAATAGTCCCAATATTTTACGTGGGTGGTGATTTCCAACACCCAGCCCACCAGATATTCCCAGGAGGTCATGACGACCACGGCCACCGCATAGAAGAGCACCAGATTTTGCTTCAAGGGGGTAAAAAACAGCACCATCAACACTACGCCGCCGCCGTAGATGGGGCAGATGGGACCGTATAGGAAGCCCCGGGCCACCAGGCGGCGCTCCACGATAGAGCAGTAGCAGGTTTCCATTACCCAGCCCAAAAAGGAGTATAGGATGAAGTAAAGGAATAGGTTGGAAAGTGGAAAGCCCATGAAATTCATTGGGGAGGCCCCCCTTCATTGTCTGTAAGCAACACTCCCAGCAGCCCGTTGTAAACCCGGTCCGGATGGGTTAGAAAGTGGTCGGCGATGCGCTGGGCATCTTCTCTGGTGGGGGAAAGCAGCGAGAGGGAGAACAGGCTGCCCTGATCGTCGTCCATAGACAGGCATGCGGCAAAGCCCAGGGGGACTTCCTCCACCCGGGCGCGAACCTGGGCTTTGCGCTTGAGGGCCTGATTCAGCGGGGCCAGCCGCCGGTCACACCGCTGGCGGATGACGGGGGAGAGGCTGCTCTCCCCGGCGGCGCAGGCGCGGCGGCCTTTTTCAGTGATGGAATAGATATCCCCTTGCCGGTCCAAATGTCCGCTGTCCGCCAGTTCCGCCGCCGCCTCAGCAAACTGGAAGTAGTCTATCCCGCTGTCGCACATGGACAGATCGGTGAGCGTGGCGAAGTCAATGGGGGCGGCCACTCGGTCCATGATGTAGAGGACCAGCAATTTGATATCCAGTTTGTCATGGATGAAACCAAATCTGGCCATAGGGAGCCCTCCTTTTTCCATCCGGAATACCTGCCCATTATATCGGATTATGAGCTGGATGGCAAGGGGGGATTTGACGGCTCAGCTCCGGGTGACCAAGGCTTGGTAAAGCTGGACCATATAGGCCCAGGTAGAACGGTCCAGGGTGCCCGTGACCGGCAGGCCGGCCAGCCGCTGTACCTCCTGAAGGTTTTTGAATGTCTCGCCATCGTTGCAGCAGTTCATCTGGCAGGGGCTGAAGTTGCTCATCACCTTGTTGAGGGAGCCGAACATGGCCTGGACGATGCGCAGCACCTCACACTCCTGGCCCTCTACGGCAGTGTAGGTGCCGCAGGGCAATACGTTGAGGGCAGGGGGAAAACCGTACATCAGCTCCACATGGACGTAGGCGTCCCGGATGGCGTTCCAGGTGGTCAGATCCACCACGCCGGTTACGGGGAGGTTATTCTCCCGCTGGAACACCATGACGGCCTCCAAGGTGCGCTCACCGAAAATGCCGTCCACCGCCAGCCGGGTGAGCACGTCGTTGTGAATGGCCAGCTGATTGAGCATGTACTGGAGGGAGCGGATGGGCTGGCTGCTTTGCCCGGCGTCAATGGGTTTGGGCGGGGTAATAGTTCCAAAAGCGTTGGTATTCATAGCAGTTTTCCTTCCTTTCAGGTGTCCGTGCTTCCATAGCTGAGGTCGTAACCCGGGAACTGACCCGACATGACCTTCTGTTCGATCTGCTGCGGAGTGGTGGGCAGTCCGGCCCCGGCCAGGGCGGTGCGGGCAATGCCAAGGTATTCGTCATAGATGCCCTGCCAGGTGGCCTGATCCACCACGCCGGTGACAGGCAGCCCCAGCCGGCTTTGGACGGCATTGACGGCCTGGGCGGTCTGGGGCCCGAAGATGCCGTCAATGGCCAGCACGGGTACGGCGGGGGAGAACTGGCCGATGATGGAGATGAAATACTGCAAAGCGGATACGGCCACACCGGTGCTCCCCTCCTGAAGGGTGACGCCTGGGGCGGGGCCCTGGATCTGGGTAAAGGGCTGGCCCTCACTGACCAGCTCCGACAGCTTCCGCACCGCCCCGTGAAGGGACACCAGCTTATACCAGGTGCCCTGGCCCACGATGCCGTCGGGGGTAAGGTTGAAGATGCGCTGGAATGCCTTGACCGACTCCTCGGTCCGGCTGCCGAAGATACCGTCGGCCGGGTTGATCCGGGGGATGGCGGGGTAGTTGCGGGAGATGCGGTTCAGCATGGCCTGGAGTACGGTGACATAGCTGCCGGAAGAGCCCTTTTGAAGGGGGTAACCGGGGTAGGAGTACTCAATATTCCGGATGGGAGCGTTGGACACCAGCTCGATGTCATCGCCGTAGTAATGGCGCAGGATGTCCATAGTCCCCATGCCCTGCCGGGCCAGCGCCTCGCTGCCCCACTGGGAAAGGCCGTCGCAGGTGACGGTGGTTCCATTGCAGAACTTGGCGGCCAAAGGCTCCACAAAGCCCTTCCGGCGGATGTAGGTGGTGAACAGTTCATCCACCAGATTATCCACATTTTCAAAGGTGCTGCGGCCCTTGATAAACTTCTGGTCGTTCATGGTGGAGCCGGTAATATCGAAGTCATAGCCCCGGCTGGGGTAGTATTCCGTGTATACCCGGTTAAGAGCAAAGGAAATTTGGGCCAGGATGTTGGCGCGGAGGGCGGCCTCCGGCCAGGTGGGGTATATCTCACTGGAGGCCACGTTTTTGATGTAGTCGGGGAAAGACACCGTCACGTTTTCCGCCCACTGGCTGGCTGGGCCGGTGTGAACGGTGATGGCCTGAGGTATGTAGGGCGTGACTGAGATAGGCATAGGAACCTCCTTATTTGTGTGCGCGGCATGTCACAGCGGCTGAGGCGTGACCACAACCGGGGCGGCGGTGATATCGTCTCCGGCGGGCTGGGGCAGGGGAACCAGGGGAACGTTCTGTACCGTCTCCACTCCGGGAAACACCTGGAGCTTCTCGAAGGTGGCCAGGTAGTACTCAGGGTGTTCCACCACCAGGGAGTAGTCGGAGAAGGGCGCGGCCTGCCCGGGGCCTTCGCTCAGGATTTTGTCGGGGGCCTCCAGTTGAAAGGGCTGGGTGCCGCCGCTCTCGTCGGTGGTCTGGATGGAAAACACCTTGCGTCGGCCGTCCTCGCTGGGGCTGGAGATGATGACGGTGGCGCCGGATACAGGCAGCTGAGCCTGTGATGTAAAGACGCGCACAACAAGGGAACCGGTTTGGGGCATGGACTACTCCTCCTTATTCAGAATGTAATCCATGATATGCGGCGGCTGAAAAGTTGTGAATCGGACGCCAAGCGGTTTGACAAGCAGAGGGATTTGCGGTAGAATAAAAAAAACTTTGAGCGAGGAACGGGTTATAAATGAAAAAGGATAAGATATCTTCCGCGGTGATCCGGCGGCTGCCGCGGTATTACCGGCATTTGGACGACTTATACCGCTGTGGGACGGTTCGGATCTCCTCCAGCTCCCTGGCAAAATCCATGGGGCTGACCGCTTCCCAGATTCGCCAGGACCTGTCCTGCTTCGGCGGCTTCGGCCAGCAGGGATACGGCTATAACGTAGAGCGGCTGCGCTGCGAGGTGGCGGATATTCTGGGCATGAACCGAAACCATACGGTGGCCATCCTGGGGGCGGGCAACCTGGGGCGGGCGCTGATGGAGAACTTTCCCTTTGCAGACAATGGCTTCTGTCTGGAAGCGGCCTTTGACGTGGACCCGGAGTTGGTGGGGAAGCGGCTGAGCGGGACTCCGGTGTACCATGTGGACGGGCTGGAGGACTATTTGAGGGAACATCAGGTCAGCGTATGCGTGCTCACCGTCCCGGCGGGGGTAGCGGAGGCTATGGCCCGGCGGGTGGCGGCCTGCGGTGTGTCGGGAATCTGGAACTTCACCAATGTGGAGCTGCCCCAAAAGGATATGCCTAACGTGTGGGTGGAGGACGTGCATTTTGCGGACAGCCTGCTCACCTTAAGCTACATGATTTCTGAGGAGGCGCCATGAAAAAGAGAATTCTGGCCGGGGTGTTGGGGCTGGCCATTTTGGCGGGAACGGTGACGCTGGCGGGAGCCGCCAGCCAGGATCAGGCGCTGGTATCCCTGAGCTACCTTACCGGGGTGTTTTGGAACGATTTGAAGGCCACGGTCAAACAGGAGGTGGACCGCGATACCTCCACAATCTATAGCGCGGCAGCGGGTCAGGTGGGACAAGGCGGCGTGGCGGCCGGTTCCTTTGTTCCGCAGACTGGAACGAACGGGGATATGGTGGCCGGAAGCACCGGCTGCGGGCTGGTCTGGACCAAGGGCAGCGCGGCGGTACGCAGCGGTACATTGGTGGATGCCACCGTTGGGGAGGAAATCCCCGCTGGCGGTGTACTGACGGCAGGCCACCGTTATCTGGCCGGGACGGATGTGACGCTGACGGTATCGTCCGTCGAAGCCCAGTGGATGGCGGAAGGCGAATGGACGGTGAGGGCGGGGGAACCGCTTCCGGTTCAGCTGCCCTTCACGGACGTGCCCCAGAGCGCATGGTTTTATGAGGACGTCTCCTATGTGTACCGTTATGAATTGTTTAACGGCAGCAGCCCCACGCAATTTGCGCCGGAGGACAAGATGCAGCGGTGCATGATGACCACAGTGCTCCACCGGCTGGCGGGGAAGCCTGCCGGCGAGTATTCCGTCATATTCCTGGATGTCCCGGATGGGCAGTGGTATACGGCAGGCACCGTCTGGGCGGGCCGCACCGGAGTGGTTTCCGGCATAGGGGACGGGTTGTTTGACCCGTTCTCCAACATAACCCGGCAGCAAATTGCGGTGATTCTTTATAACTATGCGGTGAGAATGGGCTACGATGTGAACGTGTCCGCCCAGTTGTCCGAATTCTCAGACGCAGGGGCTGTGGCTTCCTGGGGACGCAGCGCCATTTCCTGGGCCGTGGGGGTTAAAATCATCAACGGCAGGGATGGGTTGCTGGTTCCTGACGGGGACGCTACCCGGGCCGAAGTGGCCGCCATGCTCCATCGGTTTGTAACATGGGTACAGAAATAGGAAAAACGGGGCTGATTTCGCTATAATCGGCCCCGTTTTTGGCTTCCAGAAAAAATTTCGAAAAAATTGAAAAAATAGCTTGCATTTCCCGGAGCAATGTGTTATTATGACTGAGCTGTGAAAAACAGATGCGGCTGTAGCTCAGCTGGATAGAGTGTTTGGCTACGAACCAAAAGGTCGGGGGTTCGAGTCCCTCCAGCCGTACCAAATGGAAGGCACCTAATTGGGTGCCTTCCGTTTTTTATCTTTTTTGAATCATGACCCGCCCGATTATAAGGATAAGGCTTTGGAAGATGATGCCGTTTTTTGCCTGATCTGCCCAGGAAACCCCGTTCTTCCGGCAATTTTCCGTAAAATTTGAAAATTTTTGAGAAAAAAGGTTGCATAGGTAGGGAGAAAAGGGTATAATAACTCTGGAAAGTTATGCATATTTTTGGAGGTGAGACATTGTATCAGGTCGGAGATAAGGTAGTCCACCCTATGCACGGGGCGGGGGTCATAGACTCCATTGTTCAGCGCAAAGTTTCCGGGCATGTTCAGGAGTTTTATCTGCTCAAGCTGTCTGTGGGCAATATGGTGGTGATGGTGCCCACGGATAATACGGGCGAGATCGGGATGCGCCCTGTGGTGTCCGGCACCAGGGCGGAAGAACTCATGTCTGAGATGGAAGGCATTGAGGTGGATATGACCCAGAACTGGAACCGCCGGTACCGGGAAAATATGGTGCGACTGAAGAGCGGAGATCTGCTGGAGGTAGCCCGGGTAGTGAAGGGGCTGCTGCGGCGGGACAGCCAGCGGGGATTATCAAACGGGGAACGAAAAATGCTTCACACGGCCAAACAGATTCTCATCTCTGAGCTGGTACTGGCCCAGAGCTTGCCCTATGAAACGGTAGAGAGCAGCATCAACAGCCTGCTGAGCCATTAGCGAGAGGGGCCGAAAGGCTCCTTTTTGCGCTGTGGAAAAGATAAGAGCGGCCCCACGCGAGCCAGGCGGAGCGGATCGCGTGGGGGGAGGACGAGCAACGGAATGGAACGGATGCCCGCCGGAGGCGGGCGCAGTGGAATGGAGTTTGTGAGGACGATATGGGACTGTTTCGCAGACGGAAAAAAGAGGCCGGGCCTAGCTGCTCGGTGGTGGTGGTGGCTGCCGGGGCATCCACCCGGATGGGGTTTGACAAGGTTCTGGCGGAGGTGGGCGGGCTGCCCGTGATTGTGCGCTGCCTCCAGAGTTTTCAGCAGGTCTCCGGAGTGAAAGAGATCGTGGTGGTTACCCGGGAGGATTTGGTGCCGGATGTGGCGCGGCTGTGCCAGGATTTCGGCTTAACCAAGGTGGCCAAGGTGATTCGGGGCGGAGAGACCCGCACACAGTCCGCCCGTCTGGGTACTTTGGAATGCGGCCGCAATGCCCCTCTCATTGCCATCCATGATGGGGCAAGGCCCTTTGTCACCCCCCGGGTGATTGAGGACACTATTGCCCAGGCGGCGGTGGGAGGCGCTGCGGCCCCCGCTGTTCCGGTGAAGGACACCATCAAAGAGGCCCGGGACGGCTTGGTGGAGCGTACCTTGGATCGCCCGTCACTGTATGCCGTCCAGACCCCCCAGGTATTTGACGGCGACCTGATCCGGGCAGCGCTGCAAAAGGCGCTGGACGACGGGGTTGAGCTCACCGACGACTGTGCCGCCGTGGAACGGCTTGGGATGAAGGTGGCGCTCACCGCCGGGGATGAGCGAAACATCAAGCTCACAACCCCTGCCGACCTGCTCATCGGCGAGGTTCTGCTGGAGGAGGTGCCTGCGCTGTGAGAATCGGCCATGGGTATGACGTACACCGTCTGGTGGAGGGGCGCAGGCTTGTTCTGGGCGGGGTGGAGCTCCCCTTTGAAAAGGGCCTGTTGGGCCACTCTGATGCCGATGTGCTGGCGCATGCTGTCATGGACGCCTTGCTGGGGGCGGCGGCGCTGGGGGATATTGGAGGGCAGTTCCCGGACAATGACCCCGCTTACGAGGGGGCGGACAGCTTGGCGCTGCTGCATCGGGTTGCGGGGCTATTGGATGAAAACGGGTATGGGATTGGCAATGTGGACGCCACGGTATTGGCCCAACGGCCCAAGCTGGCCGCCCACATCCCCCTGATGCGGGAGCGGCTGGCCGCCGCCATGGGGATTGATCCAGGCCGGGTGAGCGTCAAGGCTACCACCGAGGAGGGCCTTGGCTTCACCGGGGCGGGCGAGGGAATCGCCGCCCATGCGGTGGCGCTGATTGAGGAAAAGTAAATGATGTCACCGGCGCTCCTCTCAGGGCATAAGATGCCTTTGAGAGGAGCGCTTTCACGCTCCTCAAGAAACAGGGAAAAGGAATGGTGGGCCAATGGTCTATTACCTCATTATCTGCCGCTCGCTCACCTATGCCCAGCGCACCGCCCAAGTGCTGGAGCGGGTGGGTATTCCCGGATGGGTCCAGCGCTCGCCCAAGCTTATTTCCAAGGAGGGATGCGGCTATTGTGTGCGCATCCCGGAGAGACGGCTCGCCGACGCGCTGACAGTGCTGCGCCGGGAGGGCATGTCCCCCAAGCAGGTGTTCCTTCAGACGGCGGAGGGGGAGTACAGCGAGGTGAAATCATGATTTATCTGGACAGTGCCGCCACCACGCTGGAAAAACCTGGGACAGTCCCCCGGGCCTGCGCATGGGCCATGACCCATCTGGCAAGCCCCGGCAGAGGCGGGCACGCGCCGGGAATGGGAGCGGGGGAGCTGATGTACCAAATGCGGGAGCAGGCGGCGCGGCTGTTCCATGTAGATGACCCGGAGCGGGTTGTGCTGACCTCAAATGCCACCCATGGGCTGAACATTGCCATCCGCTCCCTGGTGGGGCCGGGAGGGACCGTGGTAATCTCCGGCTATGAGCACAACGCCGTCACCCGGCCAGTCCACGCCATCCCGGAAGTGAAGGTCAAAGTGGCCGGCGGGCCGCTGTTCGATTCAGAAGGGGTATATGCGGCCTTTGAGCGGGAGGTTACCCCTGGTGTGGATGCCGTCATCTGCAACCACGTGTCCAACGTGTTTGGCTTTGTCCAGCCGGTAGAGCGCATTGCCAGGCTGTGCCGGGAGCGGGGCGTGCCCCTCATTGTAGACGCATCCCAATCGGCCGGAGTGCTCAACGTGGATATGGAGGGCTGGGGGGCGGCGTTTGTCGCCATGCCGGGGCACAAAGGGCTGTATGGGCCCCAGGGCACCGGGTTGCTGCTGTGCGGCAGCCAGACCCGGCCTGTGCTGTTCGGCGGGACGGGCAGCCTTTCCGCGCAGCAGGAGATGCCTGATTTTCTCCCGGACCGATTGGAGGCGGGCACCCACAATGTTTGCGGTGCGGCGGGCCTGCTGGAAGGAATGAAATTTGTCGCCCGGACGGGCGCAGGCCGTATCCACCGTCATGAGCAGATGCTGGCCGGGCGGATGATGGACACGTTGGAACGGTGTCCCGGCATTACTGTGTTCCGGGGGAACAATGGCAGCCAAAGCGGCCTGTATTCCATCGTTTTGGATGGGCTGGACTGTGAAGAGGCGGGGGCGGCATTGGCAAAGCGGGGGATCGCGGTGCGTGCGGGTCTGCACTGCGCCCCGTTGGCCCACCGTACGGCGGGTACGCTGGATACCGGCACCGTCCGTTTCAGCTTTTCCGCCTTTAACCGCCGGGATCAGGCGGAACGGGCGGCGGAGGCCGTCCGGGAGCTGGTACGCGCGGCAAAAAAATAGGGCGAGGGGGCGTGGAATATACCGCGCCCCCTTTATTGTCTATGTACGGGACGTTAATTTTCTCTGAATTCTCCTTGAATTACTTGCCAACGCCGGACAAATAAGCTATAATATTCAAAATGCCGTAGTACGGCAATCCGCCGCCGCGACAGTTTCGGGGAGGAAAGGAGTGGGTGGGCGTGGAAACCATTTTGCAGACGCTTGAGCTGGTGCCGGAATATCTCAGGCTCATCGGCCTCACCGACCTTTTGGATATGGCCATCATAGCCTTCGGCATTTACCATCTGTTCCGCTTTGTGCGGCGCAGCCGCTCCGGGCAGGTGGTCAAGGCCATTTTATTCATTGTGGCGGCTATGGCGCTGGCCAATCTGCCCCAGCTCCATCTGAGGGTTGTGCGCACAGTGCTGAACAACGCGGTGGAGCTGGGCGTCATCGCCCTTATCATCCTGTTCCAGCCCGAGCTGCGCCGGTTTTTGGAGCAGATGGGCAGCGGCAAGATCAAGGAGCTGTTTGTGGCGGAGAGCTATAGCAACGACCTGGAAACCGCCATCAAGGAGACGGTGGACGCCTATGCGTCCCTATCCAGGGACAGGGTGGGGGCGCTGATGGTATTTGAGCGCCGCACCCTGTTGGACGACGTGCTCAAGACCGGAACCAGCCTGGACTGCCAGGTGTCGGCTGAGCTTTTGAAGAATCTGTTCTGGAACAAAGCGCCCCTTCACGACGGGGCGGTGATCGTCCGAAGCGGGCGCATCATAGGGGCAGGGTGCATGCTGCCCTTGTCGGGCAATGTGAATTTGAGCCGGGATCTGGGCATGCGTCACCGGGCTGGTATCGGCATCAGCGAAAATTCCGACGCGGTGGTGGCCATTGTATCTGAGGAAACAGGTTCCATCTCGGTGGCCGTCAATGGGATGCTCAAGCGCCACCTGTCGCCGGAGACCCTGGAGCGGCTGCTCCGTCTGGAACTGATGCCGGGGACGGGCGAAGAGAATAAGCCCGTCACCGCCGCCGCCCGGATTACCAGTGTATTCAAGGGCATCAAGGGAGATAATTCCAATGGGAAAGAAGATTCTTGACAGCAAGGCCTTGTATGTGGTGCTCTCCGTTTTGCTGGCCTTCGCGGCCTGGTTGTTTGTGACTTCCAAGGATAGTACCAAGGACAGCGAACGCTTTGCCAACCTCCCTGTGGAGTTTACCGGGGAGGAAATTTTGGAGGAGCGGGGGCTGATGATTGTCAACCGGGATGTGAAGGCCACCATCACCGTCCAGGCGTCCCCTACGGTTTTGGCAGTGCTGAAGAGGGAGCAGCCCAGGCTGGTGGCGAATGTGGCCAACATCAGCACGGATGATACCCATGTGGTGAACTACCGTGTGATTCTGCCCAACGGGGTCAAAGAGACGGACGTGGAGATTATCTACAGCGGACCGGGCGGGTTGGGCGGCAGCGCGGTGAGCGTGGAAGTGGCCCGGGCACTGAGCCGGAAGGTGAGGATAGAGGGTGAGTTCCAGGGCACGGTAGCCGAGGGCTATTTGGCTGGGGATAACGATGATTTTCGGTTTGACCCGGTGGAACTCCTTATCAGCGGCCGGGCGGACTTGGTCAACCAGGTGTCCCACGCCAAGGTTATTGTCACCGGGGACAACCTGACGGAGACGGTGAGCAATGCGTTCCCCTTCCAGCTTATCGGGGCCAGCGGAGACCCGCTGGAGCTGGGGATAAGCTGCGACGTGGACGCCGTTTACACTGTTTTTCCCATACGGGCCACGGCGGAGATTCCCTTAAAGGTGAATATAGTCCCAGGCGGGGGCCTGAGCGAAAAAGATGTAAAGCTCAGGCTCAGCGACAGCTCCATCACAGTGGCAGGCACCAGGGAGGCTGTGGATGCCCTGGCGGGGGAGGGAGAATTGGTTCTGGGCACCATAGACTTGGCGGAGCTGGACGACAATCTGGCCCAGAGCGGAGGAGAGGTGACCTTCTCCATTCCGCTGGCCGATGAATTGGAGAACCTGAGCGGCATCACCGAGGTGACCGCTTTGCTCAGCGTGAACAAAAGGGTGGAAACCCGGACCTTCCAGGTGACCAGCCGCATCAGCACTATCAACGCCCCCGAGGGCTGGACGCCAACCATCATTACCCAGGTTCTGCCGGTGCGGGTGCGGGGGCCGGAAGCGCTGCTGGACGAGCTTACCGAAGAGAGCATCCGGGTAGTGGCCGATTTGAAAGACATCAATCAGGCTGCGGGAAAATACACGGTGCCCGTCACGATTTACCTGTACAGCGCGGCGACCTCGAGCGATGTGGGCGTGGTGACCCCCAGGACCTACTCCATCGTGGTGTCCTTGGCCCGGGACGGCTGATGTTTGGCTATGTCCGTCCTGCCCTGGACCGGCTGGGCCAGGAACAGAAGGACGCATATCAGAGCGCTTACTGTGGACTGTGCCATGCGCTGGGGAGGCGTCATGGCTGGTTGGCCCGGATGACACTGCAATATGACTTCACATTTTTAGCCATTGTTCTGGCGGCGGGGGAGGGGGAGGACAGGCTGTGCTGTCTGCGCTGCCCGATTCACCCGTGCCGCAGGCCCAGGCCCTGCCTGACGTGCAGCCGGCTGGACGCCGCCGCCGACCAAAGTATGATTCTCACTTGGCACAAGCTGAGCGATGATGTGGACGACCATGGTTTTTTTACCGGGCTTCCCTTCCGTTTTGTGCGGCGGCTGTTCCGGCAGGCTTACCGCCGGGCGGCGGATGCCCAGCCTGGATTCGACGCCCAAACCCGGGAGGGGCTGGCCCGCCTGCGGGAGTTGGAGGCGTCAAACTCCCCCCAACTGGATCGGGCCGCAGACGCTTTCGCTCAGATTCTGGCATGCGCAGCCCAGACAGTCCCCGGAGAGGGAAAGAGGCGGGCGCTGGCCCAGCTGCTCTACCATCTGGGCAGGTGGATTTACCTGATGGATGCCTGGGACGATTTGGATGATGACAGGCGGAAAGGCCGCTATAATGCGCTGGATGCCCGATTTGAGGGGGACGCCCGGGACAACCGGGACTACCTGGAGACCACCGCAACGCACTCGCTGCGTTTGGCAGGCTCCGCGGCGGAGCTGCTGGAGCTGGACAGATGGACGCCCATTGTGGAGAATATTCTCTATATAGGCCTTCCTGTGGTACAAAGCGCCGTTTTGGACGGTCGTTGGAAAGAAATGAGAGATAATAAGGAGAAGAGTAAATGAGAGATCCCTACGAGGTGCTGGGCGTGGGTCCCGATGCCGATGACAATGAGGTAAAAAAGGCGTACCGGGAACTGGCCCGGAAGTACCATCCCGATAACTACCAAAACAATCCCCTTGCCGATCTGGCTGAGGAGAAAATGAAGGAGATCAATGAGGCGTATGACGCCATCACCCGTTCCCGTTCGGGCGGGGGTTCCGGATATGCCGGAGGAGGCGCCGCCCAAAGCCAAGGCGGGTACGGATATGGCTCCTCCTACCAGCAGCAGCGGCAGAACGCAGGGAACGGCGTATTTGCCCAAGCCCGCCAGGCTGTCAGCCGGGGGGATCTGGAGGGGGCGGAACGGCTTTTGCAGGGGGCGTCCCGAAATGGGGAGTGGTATTTTCTTATGGGCTCCATCGCCTACCGCCGGGGCTGGCTGGATGAAGCCAGGCAAAACTATCAGATTGCCGTCCAGATGGAACCGGGCAATATGGAATACCGGCAGGCCTTCAGCATGATGCAGCAAGGGGGATACGGCTACCGGCCGGATATGGCAGGCACCCAGTGCGATGGGCTGGATTGCTGCACCACACTGATGTGCATGAACTGCCTGTGCGGGGGCTGCCGCTGATATGAGACGGAAAAGCGCGGCGATGAAGGTGGCCTATCCGGCGATACTGGGGGCCATGGCGGTAATCTTGGTGTATTTGGCCTGCCTGGCACCCACAGGCCGCTGGGGAATTGTGGCGTTGGGCGGATTGCTGCCTGCGGCAGCGGTGATTTCAGTGGGACTGAAAGCGGGAGTTTTTTGCTGGGCAGGCGCGTCAATTTTGGCTCTGCTTCTGGTGCCGGATAAATTCTGCGCGCTGCTTTTCACTGCGCTGTTCGGGGCATATCCCATGGTGAAGTCGGTGGCGGAGAAACCCCGGAAGAGGCTTTTGGAGTATATCATAAAGCTGGGATTTTTTAACGCGGTGTTCACAGTGCTTTACCTCACCATGATGGGGGCGATGTTGGCCACGCTGCCAGAGGCGTTGGGAAATTCCCTCTGGGCGCTCTATTTGGCAGCCAATGTGATGTTTGCGGCATATGATTATGGATTCAGCAAGCTGATCGCGGTCTATCTCAACCGCGTACAGCGGACGGTTCATTGAAAGGCTGGGGTTGATTTGGTAAGAAGCATGACCGGCTATGGCCGGGGAGAACAATCCTTTGACGATGGCGTCCAGCTCACGGTGGAGCTGCGCGCGGTGAACAACCGCTATCTGGACTGCACGGTGAAAATGCCAAGGGCTTACATTTTTGCGGAGGACGCCATGAAGGCCCGGGTGCAGAGGGGGGTTGCCCGGGGCAAGGTGGACGTATTTGTCACCATTGTCCGCAGCCATGGGGACGATATGGTGGTCAGTGTGAACGAGGAGTTGGCCAAGAGCTATATCGACGCGCTGTACAAGCTCTGCGATCTGGGAGAGGGAAAGGTTCGGCGGGAGTATTACCCTACCGACCTGGCCCGGTTCCCCGATGTGCTCACAGTGGAAAAGCGGGCGGAGGATCTGGACGAGATGAGAGACCGCCTGCTGGCTGTGCTGGATCTGGCCATTGATGATTTCAATACCATGCGCACTACGGAGGGCGGGCGCTTGGCCGAGGATATTTTGGGCCGGGCGGACGCCATCGAAAGGCTGCTGGGCGAGGTGGAAGCGCGTTCGCCCCAGACGGTGAACGACTACCGGGCCCGGCTGGAGGCCAAAATGCGGGAGGTGCTCCAGAATACCCAGATTGATGCGGCCCGTCTGGTCACCGAGGCGGCCATCTTTGCCGACAAAGTGGCGGTGGACGAAGAGACCGTCCGGCTCCACAGCCATCTGGGCCAGCTGCGGGAGCTGCTGGAGGCTGGGGGCGCAGTGGGGCGTAAGCTGGACTTCCTCATCCAGGAGTTCAACCGGGAGGCCAATACCATTGGCTCAAAGTGCAGCGATGTGGAGATTACCCGGCGGGTGGTGGACATGAAGGCGGAGATTGAGAAAATCCGCGAACAGGTCCAGAACCTGGAGTGACGGATATGAAACTTGTCAACATCGGATTTGGAAACATGGTGTCAGCCCAGCGGGTTGTGGCCATCGTCAGCCCGGACTCAGCGCCGGTGAAACGGCTCGGCCAGGAGGCCAGGGAGCGCGGCGTTCTCATCGACGCCAGTTTCGGCCGCAAGACGCAGTCCGTGCTGGTGACGGACAGCGGGCACTTGATCTGGTCGTCGTTGCCTACGGAGCAGGTGGCCGCCCGGTTCCGGGAGGCCGCAGAGATAGAGGGGGAGACGCCATGAGCGCATCACAGAAGAAGACGCGGGGGGAACTCATTGTGCTGTCCGGGCCCTCCGGAGTTGGGAAGAGTACAGTAATTTCGGAGCTGTTGAGCTGCCGCAGGGATATCCACTTCTCTGTATCTTTCACCACCCGCCAGCCCCGCACCGGGGAGGAGGACGGGGTGAACTACAGCTTTGTTTCCCGGGGGGAATTCGAGCGGATGATTGCCGCAGGAGAGCTGCTGGAGTATGCCGAATATGTGGGCAATTATTATGGCACATCGTTAAAGGTTATCCGGGAACAGCTGGACCTGGGAGTGGATGTGCTGTTGGACATTGAGGTCCAAGGCGCGGCCAAGGTGAGGGAGCGCTGTCCCGAGGCGGTGCTTATCTTTCTGATCCCGCCCTCCATTGAGGAACTGTCCCGCCGGCTCCACCGGCGCAATACCGATGAGGAGGCGGTCATTCAGCGCAGGCTGGAAAAAGCCCGGCAGGAGTGCCGGGAGTGCGTTCACTATGACTACCTGGTGGTGAACGACACGGTGATGAACGCCGCCCAGGAAATCCAATCTATACTTCAGGCGGAACAGTGCCGGACGCAGAAGCGGATTGGCCTCGCCCAGGGTATTATTGGCCTTCCGGCGGACTGATTGTAAATCGAAAGGAATGGTATCTATGCTGCTTTATCCCCCGATCAAAGAACTGCTGGGCCAGGTGCCCAGCCGCTATATGCTGGTGAACCTGGTGGCCAGCCGGGCCCGGAAGCTGTCTAGCGAAGCAGAGGTATCCGGCGAACCCCTGGAAGAGAAGGCAGTGTCCCTGGCCATCCGTGAGGTTGCTGCCGGTACCCTCACGGTGGAGACGGCCGAAGCGGAGGCAGACTGTGCCGGGGAGGAACCGGCACAGCCTGCATAAGGCAAGCGCAAAAGACCCAAAAAGGGCAAGCGGGTACACTGCTTGCCCTTTGGACGTTGAAAACGGGCAATAAGGCCGGTTTGCAGGGAAAGAGGTGGTTTGGTGGCCCGAATCGCGAAAATTGCCGTATCCGCTTCCACCTATGCCATCGACCGCCCTTATGACTACCTGATACCCGGTCCATTGGAGGGGATGGTCCGGCCCGGAATGCGGGCGGCGGTGCCCTTTGGCCGGGGTAACCGGGTGAGCGACGGCATTGTGCTGGCTGTAGGGAGCCGGGAAGACGGAGAAAAACTGAAATCCATTTTGGCCTTACTGGATGAAGAGCCGCTATTAGATGAAGATGCCATTCGGTTGGCGCTGTGGATGCGGGAGCAGTATTTTTGTACTGTGTATGATGCCGTGCGCGCCATGATTCCGGCGGGGCTGTGGTTTTCGCTGAAAGCCTGCTGGCGCATTGCTCCCGGCATTGGCCGGGAGGCGGCCTATGATGCGGCGGGGGAGTGTAAACGGGCGCAGAAGCTGGTGGAGCTTCTCTTCGCCAACGGCGGCTGGGCGGAGGAGGGGAAGATCCGCACCGCTTTTGGTGTATCTGATCCGGGCATGGCCATTCGGATGCTGGAGAAGAGCGGGGTTATTGTCCGCGAGGCCAGCGCGGCACGGGAAATCAACGACAAAATGGAGCAGATTGCCGCCTTGGCCATGGATCCAAGCAGCGCCATGGCTCTGCTTGCCCCCAAGCGGCGGCGCGCGCCGCTGCAATATGCTGCGGGGGAGGCAATCTGCGCGGTGGGGGAGACCTCTGCCAAAGAGCTGTGCTATTTCACCGGCGCGTCTATGGCTACGCTGCGTTCTTTGGAAAAAATGGGGGTACTCACCCTGTCCAGGCGGGAGGTCTACCGCCGTCCGCAGCTGCCTGCGTATGAGGAAGCCGCTCCGGTGGAGCTTAGCAGAGAGCAGGCCGAAGCCTATGAGGGATTGCTGGCTTTGACGGAGGGGGGAAGCGCTGCGGCGCTGCTATACGGCGTTACTGGCAGCGGAAAGACCCAGGTGTATCTCAAGCTGATTCACACCTTGCTGGAGCGGGGAAAAACGGCGCTGGTCATGGTGCCGGAGATTGCTCTCACTCCCCAGCTTATGCGCATATTTGCCTCCCATTTTGGACACAGGGTGGCTATTCTCCACAGCTCCCTGTCTGCCGGGGAGCGGTGCGATGAGTGGAAGCGGGCACGGGCGGGGGAGGCCCGTGTGGTGGTGGGCACCCGCTCTGCGGTATTTGCCCCGCTGCCCAGACTGGGCGTCATAATCTTGGACGAAGAGCAGGAACCCTCCTATAAGTCGGAGCAGAATCCACGCTACCATGCCAGGGAGGTGGCCCGTTACCGCTGCTATAAGGCGGGGGCGCTGCTGTTGCTGGGATCCGCCACGCCCACAGTGGAGTCCATGTACCGGGCAAAACAGGGGGAATACCACCTGTTTACCCTGTGCCGGCGGTATAATCAACAGGCTTTACCCGAAGTCACGGTAGTTGACATGAAGGAGGAGCTGCGCAGGGGAAATGGCGGCACCATCAGCGCCCCTTTGGCTGCCATGTTGGAGGAAACCATTGAGCGGGGGGAACAGGCTATTTTATTTCTCAACCGCCGGGGGGCCAGCCGTATGGTTACCTGCGGCGAATGCGGCCAGACCCCCGTTTGCCCCCGGTGTTCCGTCCACTTGACCTACCATTCAGCCAACCGGCGGTTGATGTGCCACTACTGTGGCTGGTCCCAGCCTTTGCCGGATCGGTGCCCCAGCTGTGGGGGACTGCTGAACTTCATCGGCGCGGGCACGCAGAAGGTTGAGGAGGAACTGCATAGCCTTTTTCCAGGGACAGCAGTGCTGCGCATGGACGCAGATACCGTGTCCGCTGTCCACAGCCATGAGCGTATTCTGGATAAATTCCGAAGAGAGCGCGTTCCGATTCTGTTGGGCACCCAAATGGTGGCGAAGGGGTTGGATTTTGAAAATGTCACCCTGGTGGGGGCGGTATCGGCGGACCAATTGCTGTATACCGGCGATATCCGAGCCCCAGAACGGGCTTTTTCCCTGCTAACCCAGGTGGCGGGAAGGGCGGGCCGGGGAGAGAAGGCGGGCCGTGCGGTAGTTCAGACCTTTACCCCGGACAACGACGTGATCCGCTTTGCAGCCAGCCAGGATTACGACAGCTTTTACCGGCAGGAAGTCAGACTGCGGGAGACCAGGGGGCTGCCGCCCTTTTGCGACCTGTTCATGCTGTCCGCTTCCGGGCTGGAGGAGACCGCGGTACTCCAGACGTTGGTGCGTTTGCGGGAAGCGCTGGGTAACGCACTTCGGCAAGCGCCCTATAACAAGATTCCTTGCCGCCTGCTGGGCCCGGCCCCGGCGCCGGTGGCAAAATTGAATGACCGTTACCGTTTCCGGCTGGTTTTAAGCGCCCAGAACACAAGGGTGGTTCGCCAGCTCATGGCCCATCTGCTCCAGCAGGCCCAGGCAGATCGGAAAAACCGGGGTGTGGCCCTGTCTGCCGACCTGAACCCGCTGGATTAAACAAGGAGGAAGCACTATGGCATTGAGAGAAATCCTGACCCAGGGTGATCCTGCCCTGGCCAAAACCTGCCGCCCGGTGGAGAAATTTGACCGCAAGCTCCACGATCTGCTGGACGATTTAAAAGAGACGCTGGCGGAGTCCGGCGGCGTGGGGCTGGCCGCGCCGCAGATCGGCATATTGCGCCGCGTAGTGGTGGTGGAGGATGCGGACGATCACATGTTGGAGCTGGTGAACCCGGTGATTGTAAGCCAGGAGGGTGAGCAAAACGGCTGGGAGGGTTGCCTCAGCGTCCCCGGAAAGTATGGTATGGTCCAGCGGCCCAATCTGGTCACCGTGCGCGCCCAAGACAGGGACGGAAATTTCTTTGAGGCATCCGGCGAGGGGCTGGTGGCCCGGTGCTTCTGCCATGAGACTGAGCACTTGGATGGGCACCTGTTTGTTGAACATACAGACCGGCTGTATACGGTGGAGGAACTGGACGCGATGGAACAGGCGGGAGATGAGCCATGAGAATTGTCTTTATGGGCACGCCGGAGTTTGCCGTGCCGTCTTTAAAGGCGCTGGTGGGAGCAGGACATGAGATCTGCGGTGTGTTTACCCAGCCGGATAAGCCTAAAAACCGTGGAATGAAGTTACAGGCAACACCTGTAAAGGAATATGCCATGTCGATTGGACTGCCGGTATTCCAACCTGCCAAGGTTCGGGACGGGGAGGCGCTGGGAATACTCCAGGCGCTGAACCCGGATCTGATTGCTGTGGCGGCCTATGGAAAGATTCTCCCTGTGGACATTCTGGCACTTCCCCGGTTGGGGTGTGTCAACGTTCATTCATCGCTGCTGCCCAAATACCGGGGTGCGGCCCCCATTAATTGGGCGATTCTGAACGGGGAGGACGAGACAGGGGTTACGATTATGTATATGGCGGAGGGGATGGATACCGGAGACATCCTGGCCCAGGCGAAAACCCCCATTGGACTGAATGAGAATGCCGCCCAGCTCTTTGTCCGGCTGGCGGATATAGGGGCCGGCCTGCTGGTGGAGACGGCAGCGGCACTGGAGGCGGGAAAGGTAAACCCTGTTCCCCAGGACAGCACCCGCGCCTCCTACGCACCTATGCTGTCTAAAGAACAATCCCCCTTGGACTGGACCCGATCCGCGCGGCAGCTCCACGACCAGGTCCGGGGGCTCTATCCATGGCCTTCCGCTTCGATGGTGCTGGATGGTATTCGGTGCAAGGTTTTGCAAACAGCGCTGGCAGGGGAGAGCGGCGGCAAAGCCCCAGGCACCGTCCTGCAGGCGGACAAAAAAGGGCTGCGGGTGGCCTGTGGAGATGGACAGGCGCTGGATATCCTGGAGCTGCAACCCGACGGGAAAAAGGCGATGGCTTCTCCCGCCTTTTTGCTGGGGCACCCTGTTTCACTGGGGACAATACTGACAAAACAGGAGTGATTTCATGGGCTCAGCCAGAGAGACGGCGGTACTGACGCTGGCTGCCTGTGAGAGGCAGGGGGCCTGGTCGGATGGCTATTTGAAGCGAGCCATCCGGGAACAAGGGCTGGACCGCCGGGATGGGGCGTTGGCTGCCCGTCTGTGCTACGGGGTGCTGCAAAATAAACTGTTGCTGGACTGGCGGTTGGCTCAGGTGTGTTCCATGAGCCTGGAAAAGCTGGAAGTAAAGGTGCTGTGCGGGCTTCGGGTTGCGGCATACCAGCTTTTGTTTTTGGACAGGATCCCGCCCAGCGCGGCAGTAAATGAGGCGGTGAAGCTGGCTAAACGCCACAGCCGCAATCCCCGGGCGTCGGGGCTGGTGAACGGGGTGCTACGCGCTCTGCTGAGACAGGGGAAAAGCCTTGATATACAGGATGATGACAAGTTAAAATGCTTGTCAATTCAACACAGTCATCCCCGGTGGCTGGTGGAGGAATTTGTAGCGTTGCTGGGTTTGGACGGGGCGCAGCAGTTGCTGGCTGCGAATAATGAACAGCCTTTCACCTCCGCCCAGGTGAACACATTGAAAACTACGCCCGAAAGACTGGCGGAAAGGCTTCGGGCCGAAGAGGTGGAGGTACGGCCACATCCCTGGCTGGAGGGCTGCCTGCTGCTCGCCGGTACCGGCGACCTGGAACGCTTGGATACCTTCCGGCGGGGGGAATTCTACATTCAGGACGCAGCCTCACGGCTGGCGGTGCTGGCGGCAGGGATAACTCCAGGCCAACGGGCGCTTGATTGCTGTGCCGCCCCCGGTGGCAAGTCTTTTGCCGCCGCCCTTTTGATGGAAAACCAAGGGGAACTGGTGTCCTGCGACATCCACCCTCACAAAATCAAACTGTTGGAGGCAGGGCGGGACAGGCTGGGGCTGTCCGTGATAATACCTACCCTGCAAAACGCCGCCCAGGCCAGGGAGGAATGGCTGGACAGTTTTGATTTGGTGTTTGCTGACGTGCCCTGTTCCGGGCTGGGCATCATCCGTAAGAAGCCGGACATCCGCTATAAAGATCCCGAGCAGTTGAAGGGCCTGCCCAAAGTGCAGCGGTCGATTCTGGACAACTGCGCCCGGTATGTCCGCCCAGGCGGGGTGCTGCTGTACTCCACGTGCACCGTTCTGCGTCAGGAAAACGACGGCGTGGTGGACGCTTTTCTAGAGGATCACCCTGAATTTGAGCTGGAGCCCTTTGCCCTGCCGCATTTGGGGAAACAGCTGGGTCGGATCACTTTTTGGCCCCACATCCATGGAACGGACGGCTTTTTTGCGGCTAAGCTGCGCAGAAAGGGGTGAACTCCTTGACAGATTTAAAATCCATGAGCCGGGAAGAGATGGAGGGGTATTTCAAGGAACTGGGCCAGCCCAATTTCCGGGCTGGGCAGGTGTTCCGCTGGCTCCATCAGGGTGTGGAGTCTTTTGATGAGATGACCAACCTGCCCCGCGCCCTGCGGGAGCAGCTGAAGGAGTCGTGCTCTCTCGCCGTTCCCAGCGTGGAGCGCAAGCAGGTGTCGAAGCTGGACGGCACCATCAAATACTTGTGGCGGTTAGGCGACGGAAATTGTGTGGAAACGGTTTTGATGCGCTACAAGCATGGGAATACTGTATGCGTGTCCAGCCAGGTGGGGTGCAATATGGGGTGCGTGTTCTGTGCCTCTACCTTGGGCGGAAAGGTTCGTGACCTGACCCCGGCGGAAATTTTGGATCAGGTAATATTTACCGAAAAAGACAGCGGAGAAACCATCTCCAACATCGTAATGATGGGAATTGGCGAGCCGTTGGACAATTTTGACCACGTTTTGCGGTTTTTGGCCCTAGTAAATCACCCGGATGGGATGAATATTGGAATGCGGCATATCTCCCTGTCCACCTGTGGGCTGGTAAACAAAATTGACAAACTGGCCCAGCTTGGGTTACAATTAACGTTAAGCGTCTCCCTCCATGCCCCGGACGATGAGACCCGCTCCCGGCTGATGCCGGTGAACCGGGCGGTGGGGGTGGAGCTGCTCATGGATACTTGCCGTCGGTATTTTGAAACCACCGGACGGCGCATCTCCTATGAGTATGCCATGGTGGAAGGGGTAAACGACTCCGATGCCCAGGCGGACCAGCTTGCCCGGATTTTGCGGGGCCAGCCGGGGCATGTGAACCTGATTCCCCTGAATGAGGTGGCGGAATCGCCGCTGAGGCCCAGCCGCCGGGTGCGGCAGTTTCAGCAGCGGCTGGAAGGCCACGGTATCACCGTTACAGTGCGACGGAAGCTGGGGGGCGACATTGATGCCTCCTGCGGTCAGCTGCGGCGCAGGCGCATCATGGAGGGAGAGACCCATATCCCAGAGGAGGGATTAACTTGAGAGTTTGTGGTGTGACGGATATAGGCTGCCACCGAAAGGACAACCAGGACAGCTATGCCATCCGATGGCTGGATAAGGATGCTGTGCTGTTGGTGGTGTGCGATGGCATGGGAGGCGCACAGGCGGGCAGTGTGGCCAGTTCGGTGGCCGTGGAGGAATTCACTGCGGCAGTGGAAGAGGGGCTGGATCAGGGTATGCCAGACGATCCAGCAAAGCGGGAACAGGTGCTGGCAGGTGCCTGCGCCCGGGCTAACGCACGGGTATTCCGGCTGAGTGCGGAAAATCCAGCCTACGAGGGCATGGGCACCACCCTGGTGGCCGCCCTTATCCTGCCCGGAGCAGCCTATATGGTCCACGTGGGAGACAGCCGGGGGTACTTACTGGAGGGCGAGACCATCCGCCAGGTGACGGTGGACCACTCGCTGGTGCAGCTACTGGTGGACCGGGGGGAAATCACCCCGGCCCAGGCGCGGATCCATCCCCAGAAGAACCTGATTACCCGAGCCCTGGGAGTGGACAGCCGCGTGGAATATGACTTGAACAGGCTGTCACCCGGGCCAGGGAGCCGGTTGCTGCTGTGCAGCGATGGGCTGAGCAATTTGTTGGAGGATGATACGCTTCTGCGCCTCAGCAGGCAGGAGGAGGACCCGGAGCGGTTCTGCCGGGGGCTGGTGGAGCAGGCGCTGGAGCGGGGCGCGCCGGACAACGTGACCGTTGTCCTGGCGCAGCTGTGACGAGGAGGAACTTTTACCATGGATCAATACATAGGTAAAATGCTCGATAACCGGTATGAGATTTTGGAGTGCATCGGTACCGGCGGGATGGCGGTGGTATACAAGGCCCGTGACCATCGGCTCAACCGGCTGGTTGCCATCAAGATTTTAAAGCCGGAGCTGGCCAATGACGCCGATTTTCGCCGCCGTTTCCATGATGAATCCCAGGCGGTGGCCATGCTGTCCCACGCAAATATCGTGTCCGTGTACGATGTGAGCAATTCCGACGGCATGAACTATATCGTTATGGAACTCATTGACGGGCTGACGCTCAAGCAGTATATGCAGCGCCGGGGGACCCCCTTGAATTGGCGTGAGGCGCAGCACTTTATCACCCAGATCATGCGGGCGTTGAGCCACGCCCATGGCCGGGGCATCATCCACCGGGATATCAAGCCCCACAACATCATGGTCCTTCGGGACGGCAGCGTAAAGGTTACAGACTTCGGTATTGCCCAGCTGGCCAGCGCGGCCCAGAACACCATGACCCAGGAGGCCATCGGTTCGGTGCACTATATTTCCCCGGAGCAGGCCAAGGGAAGCCATGTGGACTGCCGTACCGACATCTACTCCGCAGGCGTGGTGCTCTATGAGATGCTCACCGGCCGCCTGCCCTTTGAGGGGGACACCCCGGTGGCGGTGGCCATCCAGCATATCAAGTCCATTCCGGTGCCGCCCTGCGACCTGAACCCGGAGGTACCCCGCGCCCTGGAGGCTATTACCATGAAGGCCATGGCCCCGGAACTGAATCAGCGTTATGGGTCTGCTGAGGAGATGCTGGACGATTTGAAGGAGTTCCGTAAAAACCCGGATTTTCAGGTGGCAGCCGCCCCGGAGGCAGAAGCGGCAGATGAGCCCACGATGGTAGTGCCGGCCAAGGTCATTACCGCCTCTGTCCGGGTGCCTGTGGAGCGCCGGGAGCCGGAGCGTTCATCCCAGCCTGAGCGAAAGGAACGCCGACGGGAGGAGGACGAATACGATTATGACGATGAGCCGCCCCGGCAAGGCGGAGCGCTTCCTGCTGTGGCAGCGGTTCTGGTTATTCTGGTTTTTATCGTGGGCATGGGCTACTTCCTCATCAATTTCTTTATTAAGGATCTGTTTGCAGAGGCACCTGAATACGACGTCCCAAATTTGCTGGGCTATACCCTGGAGCAGCTGGAGCAGAACAAGAGTATTCTGGGGGATTTCACCTTGGAGGTGAAGGGAACGATCTATAGTACAGAGTTCCCGGAGAATCAGATCTGTGAACAGAGTCCCGAGGCAAACACCCGTGTGCGGGAGGGCGACAAGGTTATCACGGTGAGCGTCAGCGGCGGAGAGGACAATATGTTTATGCCGCCTGTAAATGGTTGGGACGCGCGGCAAGCCCTCCAAAAGCTCCAGAATGAGATGGGGCTACAGGTAAAAACGGAGTACGCCCCCTCTGAAACCATTACGGAGGGCTATGTCATCTCCTATACCCCCATTGACGGTATAAAGGTGGAGAGGGGCGATGAGGTCACCATTGTCATCAGCACCGGGCCTGAGCAGAAGCAGGCTACGGTGATCCCGTTTGTCAACGTGCCCATTGAGGATGTCAAAGCCCAGATTAAGCAGCTTGGCTTGGAAGTGGGTAAGGTGGACGCGTACTACAGCGACGAATATGCTGAGGGCCGCGTGATCTGGCAGAGTGTGAACCCTGGGGATAAGGTGGATAAGGGCACTGCCATCGACCTGTGGGTCAGTAAGGGCCCGGAGGAACCGGAGCCCACACCCTCGGAGGAGCTTCCGGGGAGCGATCCGCCTGTAGAGAGCGACGCGCCGGTGGAGCCCACCCAGGACGCCGCCGTCCCCACCAGCACCCAGACCATCACAGTGGATTTGAACGCATACAGCGGCAGCGTCCGCGTGACTATTATTGTGGGGGAACAGACCATTTATGACAACAATGTGGACGCCAACTTGAACAGCACAGTCAGCCGGCAGGTGTCTGGCTCAGGGCTGCAAAATGTATCCATTTATATCAACGAGACGCTGGTAAACAGCTATCCCCTGGACTTCGGGCAATGACAGGACGGATTATCAAGGCCCTGAGCGGATTTTACTACGTGGACGCAGGGACTGGACGGGATATACCCTGCCGGGGGCGGGGCAAGCTGCGCCACCAGAGAATTACCCCGCTGGTAGGAGATTGGGTGGATATTACCCTCACCGAAGAGGGGACAGGGATGGTGGACGCAGTCTGCCCCCGGAAAAACCAGTTTCAGCGCCCCGCTGTAGCCAATATCGACCAGATGGTGATTGTGTGCTCTGAGGCCGTGCCGGTCACTGACCCGTTCCTCATAGACCGCATGGCTGCCATGGCGGAGTGGAAGGGCTGCGAACCTCTCATTGTCTTTAACAAGTGCGATCTAAAGCAGGCGGATGAGCTAATGGGGCTGTACCGCAGCGCGGGATTTACTGCGCTTCAGGTGAGCGCGGAAACAGGGGAAGGGTTAGATGACCTGGCTGCTGCAATTGCCGGAAAGGTATCTGCCTTTACAGGAAATTCAGGGGTTGGAAAATCCAGCCTTCTGAATGCCATCCAGCCTGGCTTTGGGCTGGAGGTGGGCGGGGTCAGCGAAAAGCTGGGCCGGGGCAGACATACCACTCGCCATGTGGAGCTTTTTTCCGCGGCAGGGGGATTGGTGGCGGATACGCCGGGTTTTTCCTCCTTCGATGTAGATCAGATGGAAGCCGTTCCAAAAGAAAAGCTGGCTGCCGCGTTCCGGGAGTTTGCACCCTATCTGGATGGCTGCCGCTTTCAGGGGTGCGCCCATGTGAAGGAGCGGGGGTGCGCCGTGCGGGCGGCTGTGGAGGCGGGGAGAATTTTCCCCAGCCGCCATAACAGCTATGTTCGCTTGTATGAACAGGCCAAGAACTTCCCAGATTGGAAGTTGGCAAAAGATAAGAAACTGGAGCAATAACCGGGGTGCGCAGATTCGTAAGTAAAATTATCAGTGGCAAGACAGAAAATATAAAAATGCCCCCTCTGAGCCAGCTCAGAGGGGGCATTTCTTTATTCTATTGTATCAAAAGCGGACTTTTGGTGGAATCTGCCCGGCTTTTGCGCCTTATTCAGTTGTGCTGGCCGGCCAAACCCTGTCAGGCGTTCAGGTAAGGATAGTAGGCCATGTAGCAAAAGACGTCCATCTCGCGGCTATTCCCGCCGCTGCGTTCTTGCAACTCCAAGAGGGCATTGCTGTCAAGCATGGTGTACCGCCTCCTTTCGTGGGTTAGTATACTATAGCAAAGTGTAAAATGGAAGGGTTAGGCTAGACGATATTACCAAATTTAAAACATATTTTTTGTGCAAAAAATCAAATAAAAGAAAAAGGCGGTCAAAAATCCTTCAATTTGACAGCTCAAACGCAGAATTTTTCGCAAAAAATGAATGAACAGGACAGCCCCCTTTCACATATGCTGGATTATCATGGGCAGCGAGAGAGGGGGGCGATTTCATGCGGGTCATGGTAGTAAAATTTCCAAAAGCGCTGTGCGGCCTGATGCGCAAAATTTTCCGTATGGAGTGAGGGCGGGGAATCTACGTCACAAGCATATCCGGGCCGGCTTTCTCATATAGTAGGCACAGAATACGTGTAAGGGAGAGGAAGCCATGAATATGGATCTGCATCGCGTCACGCTGGAAGGCTACCGCAGCGCGGCGCAGATGATGTTCAACCAGGAGGAGACGCTGGAGAGCATCGTGCCCGACGCTTGCCCGGACATTGCCCGTATTGTGTCGGCATCGGCCAAAGTTTTTCTCAAGGATAAGGAATTGGGGGAAGGGACGCTCCGCCTCAATGGAACGGCAAAGGTGACGGTGCTGTACATACCCGAGGGGGAGGAGCTGGCCCGGGCATTGGAGGTGGCAATCCCCATTCAGTGCACCCGGGACGATCCCAGATTCCACGCCGGATGCCCGGTGCTGGCCGATCTGCAAGCTCCCTCGGCGGATGCCCGCACCATTAATCCCAGAAAAATTCTGGTGCGTGTAAACGTATCGGTGTGGGCGGCAGCCTATGAAAAGGAGTGCCGGGAGCTGTCCGCAGACCTGACAGGGGGTGTGGACGACGGGGTGCAGAAGCTGATTAGGACGAGAAAATGCTGCGTGATACCAAGCGTGACGGAAAAAACCTTTGCATTTTCTGACGTGCTCCGCCCCCCGGCCTCCCGGCCGGAGATTGAGGAGCTGCTTGCCTGCCGGGCGGAGCTGGGGACAGCGGACGCCAAGTTCATCGGCAAAAAGCTGGTGCTCAAGGGGGACGTGCAGCTCTCGGCAATATATCGCTCCGGGGAGGGTGTTTGCCAGGCCAGGTTTGAACTTCCGTACTCCCAGATCCTGGACATTGGCGAAGTGCCCGACGAGGCGGAGCCCGAGGTAACGGTAACGCTGAAAAATGCGGAATGCCGTGCCCGTGAAGGGGAGCTGGAGGCCGCTCTGGAGCTGTTGGCCCAGGCGGCAGTCTGGGAACGCCGGAATGTGGAACTTATCAGCGACGCCTATTGCGTGGGTACGCCCATCGACGTGGAGCGGTCCCCCGTTCGGTTGTGTACCCTGGCAGAGCGGTCTGCCAGACGGGAGCTGGGCCGGAAACTGTGTGAATCGGGCATTCCGGCCAAACAGGTGCTGGACTGCGCTGCTGCCGTGTCCTCTTTGGCGGGAGCCCCGGCAGAGGGAGGCATGGAGTTCACGGCACAGGTGAATGCCTGCACGGTCTATCTCAGCGAGGACGACGCCCTTTGCGGTGTGGAGACGGAAATTCCTGTCACCTGCCGGGTGGATTTGCCGGAAGGCTGCGAGTGCGCCTGCCGATGCCGGACAGTGGGGGAGGCCACTGCCGTTCCTGTCACCGGCGGACTGGAAGTACGTTTCGAAGCGGAGTTTTCCTGGACCATCACCCGGGAAGAGCAGGCGGCCTGTGTCACCGATGTGAAGCCCAGCGAGGTGAAAGAGAAGGGCCCCAGGCCGTCGGTGGTTATCCGCCGGGTGGAGCGGGGGGAGGCGCTGTGGGATATCGCAAAAGCCTGTGGCTCCACAGTGGACGATATCCGCTGCGCCAACACCCTGCCCGGAGAAGAGGCGGAGGCGGGCACGCTGCTGCTCATCCCGGCCAGAAGAATCTGACGGGGTATCTAGAAGTATAATCAGAGTATTCTGCCTGGGAATAGGGCGGCGCGGTTTTACCGCGCCGCCCATTGCGTTATGCACGGCTGCCTATATGGACAGTATGAAAGAATATCTCACCTCTGTTTTTTGCCAGGTGACAGAATGGATAAACCAGTGTATAATAAAAGGCAGAAAGGGGAGAAGGACATGATTTTGGCCATTGACATTGGCAATATCCGTACCACCATCGCACTGTTTGACGGGGAGGGGATGCTGTCCTTCCAGTCGGAACTGGAGACTGACTCGAAAATGACCGATGACCGCTGCGCCATTGACCTGATAGGGGTATTTTACCTCTACCAGGCGGAGTTGAGCGGAGTGGACGGGGCCATTTTGTCCAGCGTGGTGCCCCCTGTCACCGGCACATATATTCGTACCCTCCGCCGGCTTACCGGCAAGCCTCCCCTGGTGGTGGGGCCGGGGCTGAAAACGGGGCTGAATATCAAGGCGGAAATTCATAACCAGCTGGGCAGCGATATTGTGGCCTCCGCCGTGGCGGTCTCGGTTCTTTATCCGACTCCTGCCATTGTCATCAACTCCCGCACTGCGGTTACCTTCTCTTACATGAGCGCCAACACCTTTGAGGGCTGCGCCATCATGCCCGGTGTGGACATTGCCCTGGAGGCCTTGTCTCGGAATGGGGCCCAGCTTCCGCAGATTTCTATGGCGCAAGTGGATACGCCTTTGGGGCGCAATACGGTAGATGCCATGCGGGCGGGGGTTTTGTATGGCTATAGCGGCGCCTTTGACCGGGTGATAGAGTCCCTGGAGGCGGCGGCGGGAACCCCGGCCGCCACAGTGGTGGCCACAGGGGGCCGTGCCCCTGCCCTGTACCGGCTTTGCAGAAGGGAGATCAGATACGACCACGACCTGCTGGTAAAAGGCCTGTACCATCTCTATCGAAAGAACACCCGCCGATGAAATGAAACCTCCCCGTCTGGTAGCCAGACGGGGAGGTTTTCATGCCAATTCTGCAACAAATGAACATAAAGCTTGCAAAAATGCCGAGAACATATCGAAATGTGCTTGCATTTTTGCAAGGTGAAGAATATAATATGCGCTAGACAATAATTGGAGGGATTCCTTTGAAAAAGATTGCCCGAATCGCGTCTGCCGTGCAGGTGTCCAGCACCATGGCCATTGATGTGTTGGCCAAGCAGATGAAAGCCGACGGTGTGGATGTGGCGAGCTTCGCCGCCGGAGAGCCGGATTTCAATACTCCGGCCCATATCAAGGCAGCGGCGGAGCGGGCCATCGCCGGCAATGTGACCCGCTATACCCCGGCCTCCGGCACGATGGAGTTAAAGCAGGCAGTATGCCGGCGCATGAGAGGGGACTGTGGGTTGGACTATGAGCCCTCCCAGGTAGTGGTGACCAGTGGAGCCAAGCACTGTGTATATATCGCGCTGCGGGCGCTGGTGGATCCCGGCGACGAAGTGATCCTGCCAGCCCCCTTTTGGGTGAGCTATCTGGAACTCATCAAAATGGCAGGGGGGGAGCCGGTGGTGGTCTCAGCCCCGGAGTGTGCTGGATTCAAAATAACGGCCGGGCAGCTGTCTGCGGCCATTACCTCCAAGACCAAGGCCCTTATTCTTAACAACCCGGGCAATCCTACCGGCATGGTCTACTCCAAGGAGGAGCTTGAAGCCATTGCCCGTGTGTGTGTGGAGAAGGATATATATGTCATCTGCGATGAAATCTATTATGGGCTGTTGTACGGTGGGGTGAAGTGCGTTTCCTTTGCGTCTTTGGGAGAGAATGTGAAGGAGCGGACCATCCTTATCAACGGCGTGTCCAAATCCTACGCCATGACCGGCTGGCGGATTGGCTATTTATTGTCCAACAGGGAAATTGCCAAGGTGATGGGCAATTTCCTCAGCCACTCCACCGGCTCTCCCAGCTCTGTGTCCCAGGCTGCATCGGTGGCCGCGCTCACCGGTTCCCAGGATTGCGTGGAGGAAATGCGCCGCGCCTTCGAGGAACGCCGGAATTATATGGTGGCGCGGGTGAACGCTATGGACGGTGTGAGCTGCCTTATGCCCGAGGGCGCGTTTTATATCATGATGAATATTGAGAAGCAGCTGGGCCGAACCCTCCATGGGGAGCTTATCCGCAGTGATTTCGACTTCGCTTCCGCGCTTTTAAAGCACGGCTTGGTGGCCGCAGTGCCTGGCAGTGGATTTGGGGCGCCAAATTTTTTGCGCTGGTCCTATGCCGCCAGCTTAGAGACCATCAAAAGGGGAATGGACCGGCTGGAGGAGTTTTTGATGGGCTAGCTTGCTGGTATGCCGGCATGCAGAGACAGGAGCAAGACTGCAAATAGAGCCTGATATGAACATTTGGCATTCTTAGAGCCTGGTTTAAAATCTCCAAAAATGCTGTTTGCCGGATCTTTTCACGCTATGCTTCGTTGGGATTTCTTGAAATAGCACAATGATTCCTGCGAAATCCCGCCTCGCCTGACGGGAAAATTCCTCGTCAACTGGCATTCTTTGAGATATGAAACAGGCTCTTAGAGCGGGAAGCGTGGATTCCGAAAAAAACCACAAAATATTGCGGAAAATGTTTGACATTTCCGGCTAGGTCTAGTATAATACCAGTCGTGCCATTATGCGAGGTGTGCCATGAAACTGGATTTAAAGCCTTTAGCCCAACAGCCCGGCGAGGTGCTCCCATTTGCCTTCCAGATGGATTTGTCCCATATGGAATGGAACGGGGCCAAGCCCTTTGCTCAGCCCATTTGCGTAAAAGGGCAGGTGAGTAACCGGGCGGGCGCCCTGGAGCTGAAGGCCCGGCTGGACACAGTGCTGTCCCTCACCTGCGACCGGTGCGCCAAACCATTTCAGCGGAGAAAATCGGTGGATTGCCAAACCTTGTTAGCGTTTGAGTTGGCTAACGGGGAGAGTGATGACATCGTAGAGCTGAACCGGGAGGGTGAACTGGAGCTGGATGGGCTGATGCAGGAGGTATTTCTCCTCGAAATGGACACAAAAAACCTCTGTTCCCAGGATTGCAAGGGGCTTTGTCCCGGTTGTGGCGTGGATTTGAATTTGGAAAAATGCCGTTGCAAACGGGAGACTGACCCGAGGCTGGCCGTGCTGGCCCAGCTGTTGGAGCCAGAGGAGCCAGAGCAGTAGTCCTTATGTCCGCGGACATTGACCAATAAGGAGGTGTCAAAATGGCCGTCCCGAAGAGTAAAGTATCCAAGCAGCGCAGGAATAAACGCCGTAGTTCCGTGTGGAAGCTAGAGACTCCCGGTATCAATACCTGTCCCAAGTGCGGTACCGTCACCCTGCCCCACCGTGTATGCAAGAACTGCATGAACTACAATGGCCGTGAGGTCGCTCCTGCCGAGAAGTAAATAGACGGAAAAAAGCTGCCGCTGGCCGGCAGCTTTTTTGTCGTATTCTGCTCAAAATTTTTCTTGTTTTCCCCTATCTTTTTTTTTACAGATTTGGTATACTACATTATAATGTGTGAAATATTGCCCGGTGCACTGCCTTACGGCTGCCGGGTATTCCGAGGCTGATATAGAATTAGGAGGGATGTCCCATGGCAAAGCCCCTGGTGGCCATTGTGGGCCGCCCCAACGTGGGTAAATCCATGCTGTTCAACAAACTCACCGGCAAGCGGCTGTCCATTGTGGAGGACACCCCCGGCGTAACCCGGGACCGGCTGTATGCCCAGGCGGAGTGGCGGGGCCGAACGTTTGATTTGGTGGACACCGGCGGCATTGAGCCGGGAACCGATGACCAGATTTTATCGTTTATGCGGGAGCAAGCGGAAATTGCCATTGCCTCCGCTACCGTCATCATCTTCGTGTGCGATATCCGCACGGGTATGACCGCCGCCGACCAGGAGGTGGCCGGGATGCTCCAACGCTCCCGAAAGCCGGTGGTGCTGGCGGTGAATAAAATGGATTCCACCGGCCATACCGACCCGGATATGTACGAGTTCTATAATCTGGGACTGGGGGATCCATATCCGGTTTCCGCTGTTCACGGCCACGGGACAGGCGATCTGCTGGACGCCTGTTTCGAGTTCTTCCCTCCGGAGAATCAGGAAGAGGAAGGGGATGATGTGGTCAAGGTGGCCATTATTGGCAAGCCAAATGTGGGGAAGTCCTCCCTGGTAAACCGTATTTTAGGTCAGGAGCGGGTCATTGTGTCCGATGTGGCGGGCACGACCCGGGACGCGGTGGACAGCTATCTGGAAAAGGACGGGCAAACATACCTCATCATTGATACGGCGGGGATGCGTAAAAAGTCCAAGGTGGATGACCGGGTGGAAAAGTTTTCTGTCCTCCGGGCTACCATGGCAATTGAACGCAGCGATGTGTGCGTTATCATGATTGACGCGCAGGAGGGCGTTACCGAGCAGGACACCAAGGTAGCGGGATTAGCCCATGAGGCGGGCAAGGCCTGTATCATTGTGGTGAACAAGTGGGATGCGATTGAGAAGGACGGCAAAACCATGCAGCGCATGGAGGAGGATGTTCGGCGGGATCTAAGCTATATGACCTATGCCCCGGTGCTGTTCATCTCCGCCCTCACTGGCCAGCGCGTGGACCGGCTGTTCAGCCTTATCGACAATGTGGTAAACCAAGCCGCCATGCGCATTCCCACCGGGGTGCTCAATCAGGTGCTCGGCGACGCCCAGGCCCGGGTGCAGCCCCCTACCGACAAAGGCAAACGGCTGAAAATATATTATATGACCCAAATCGGGGTGAAACCTCCTCACTTTGTTATTTTTTGCAATGATGCCAAGCTCTTCCATTTTTCTTACCAGCGCTACCTGGAAAACCAGATTCGCGCCACTTTTGGCCTGACAGGGACCCCAGTGCGTATAACTATCCGACAAAAGGGCGATAAGGAGGACTGACCATGAATTCTCGTATGCTGGAAGCGGCAGGCGTCAGCCCCGGCTGGCTGGCCGTAGCGGCTGTAGGCGTAGCTGTAGTGGCCTATTTTCTGGGATGCTTCAACGGCGCTGTGGTGGTGTCCCGCTACATCCTGCGGGACGATATCCGAGAGCACGGCAGTGGAAATGCAGGCCTGACCAACTTCTACCGCGTGTTTGGCGGACCGCTGACGGCGGTAGTCATCCTCAGCGATGTGCTGAAGGCGGTGGCGGCGGTGCTGTTTGCCATGTTTATTGCCGGAAGCATCTCGCCGGAACTGGTTACGCTGTCCAAATATTGGGGCGGCGCGTTCTGTATTCTGGGACACATGTTTCCCTGCACATTCCAATTCAGGGGAGGCAAGGGGGTGCTGTCCGGCGGCGCTATCGCCATTATGATTGGTATCGGCGGCGGCTCATACCAGAGCTGGTGGGTCCCCCTGGTGGTGTGGGGTGGTTTTATTATCCTGGCTGTGGCCACAAAATATGTCTCCCTTGGATCGTGCTGGGCCGGATTTTCTTTCCCGATTGTGTCAGGGTTGGTTTACCGGGATTCCCTGATTATTCTGCTGGCCGTCATCATGGGCGGATTGCTGCTGTGGAAGCACAGGGGAAATATGGTGCGCATTGTGAAGGGTACCGAATCCAAGTTTGTCCTACACAAGGGCAGCCGTTCTAAGTCGGCGCCGACCGATGTGACAGGGGCGGAAGGGGCATCCCCCGCCAAGGAGGAAGCCGGATCTGCGCCTAAGGCAGAATCGGAAGGCGAGAAGATGGACAGACAGTAAAAAATCTGGGCCCTGCGCAATGCGCAGGGCCCAGATTACGTTCCCTATGGAATCAAACAGCGCGGGTGACCTTGCCGGAGCGGAGGCAGCGGGTGCACACATAGACGTGCTTGGGCGCGCCGTCCACCACAGCCTTGACGCGCTTGACGTTGGGCTTCCAGGGGCGGTTGGAGCGGCGGTGGGAGTGGGACACCTGGATGCCGAAGTTCACGCCTTTGCCGCAGAACTCGCATTTGGCCATATTGACTAACCTCCTTGCTGGTTGGAATTTGTTCAAACGATAACTACATTATGCTACCATAGGGGAGGGAAAAAATCAAGTGCGAATTTGATGTATTTGCTATTTTTTTCGGGAATGGAATGTGGTAAGATAATAGGGAACATACTGCAAAAGGGAGCGTGACCAACGTGGCGAGCAAGACCGGCATCAAATTGGGCACCATCATCGACAATTTTCACTTGAATGTGTTGTACGGCCCAGAGGGCTACCGGGAGAAACTGATTACGATCGACGATGTGAACCGGCCCGGCCTTCAGCTCAGCGGCTTTTTTGACTACTTTGACCGGGAGCGGATGCAGCTTCTGGGCCTGGTGGAAATTTCCTATCTGGAAGGAATCTCGCCGGAAAAGCGGGCGGCGGTATTTGACACCCTGTTTTCTTACCATACCCCTGCGGTAATCTTTGCCCGGGGGCTGAAACCATACCCGGAGTGTATGGAGATGGCAAAAAAGCACGACCAGGCCATTCTCGGCACGCAGGAGAATACATCGAGCATCATGAGCACCATGATTGCCTACCTGCGCACGGCGCTGTCGCCCACCATCACCCGCCACGGAGTCCTGGTGGAGGTATACGGCGAGGGGGTTATGCTGGCAGGGGAGTCCGGCATCGGCAAGAGCGAGACTGCCATTGAGTTGGTGAAGCGGGGCCACCGCCTCATTGCCGACGACGCCATAGAGATCCGCCGGAACCCCAGCGGGGGACTTATCGGCACCGCGCCGGAGCTTATCCGTTATTACATTGAATTGCGGGGTATTGGGGTTGTGGATGTGCGGAGGTTGTTCGGCATGTCTGCCGTCAAGTTCGACAGCTCCATAGACATGGTGATTGAGATGGAGAATTGGCAGGACGGCAAGCTGTATGACCGCCTGGGGGCGGACGAACACTTTACCACCCTGCTGGATGTGCGCATTCCCGCCCTCACCATACCGGTCAGGCCCGGACGGAATTTGGCTGTGGTCATTGAGGTGGCGGCTATGAACAACCGCAATAAAAAAATGGGATGTAACGACGCGCTGGAGTTGGCTATGCAGGTGGACAGCCACATCGACCAGAAATATTTGGAGCTTAATTCCCAGTGATTGGGATAGTGTAAATCTTTTTAAGCGCCGGTCTGCCACAGGAGCCTATGGCAGACCGGCGCTTAAAAACAAAAAATACCTGCTTTGAAAGGGCGTAACCGGCACATAATGAGTTGCGGGGACGAGAAGAAAAAGCAGGAGGCATGAAAATGAAGGTGAAATATTTTGCTCTGGCTGCGGTGCTGGCATTGGCTCTTACAGGCTGCTCCGCCAACCGGGAAAACAACAGTGCCGACCCGGTGCAGCCCACTAACAGTATGGGCGCCGACAGGAACAACCAAACCAACAGCCCGGACATTCGCGACGATGCTTATAACAGCGACGGACTGATCGGGGATGGCCCCAGCGCGGGAATAGGCGGCGGCATGGACAACGGCCCCGATACCGGCAATGACGCCGCCCAAGGTGGCGGGGCCGGCGGCGTGGATGACAGCGGTGTGGGCCGCAGCCGGTCCCATGTGGGGAACGCAGTGGATGACATCGGTGATGCGGCAGGCGACCTGGCCCGGGGTGCGGGTAACGTGGCCCGGGATGCGGGGAATGCCATTGGCGATGCGGCCAATGATATTGGCCGGGCCATGCACTAATGGCAGGGCAGGGCGGCTGGGGTTTTCCAGCCGCCCTGCTTCATACCTTATTAAAAAGCATTGAATGCTCCGTTACAGCTCCAATCCGATGTACTGTTCCAGTACGTTAGAGCGATCTCCTCCGTTTACGGCGTGAAAGCCGTGGGCGAGGAAATAGGACCGGCCCGCGCGGTTGCCCGGCGGACAGCAGACCCGAAGATATTGCCGGCCCAGGGCACGGGCAGCAGACACAGCCTGTCCCAACAGCTGGACGGACAAACCCTTTCCGCGAAAATCTGGGGCCATGTAGAGGAAGACAATCCAGCCGACCCCTTGGCCGGCATCCCTCTGCCAGTCCGTATGCAGAACGCCTACCGGGACATCGCCCAGCAACGCCTGGAGGACGCTGTCTGGACACAGCTCGAAATCCTTTTGCGCCTCGGCCAAGAAGGAAGCGCCGTCAAAGCCGTCTATAGACCCAAATCCCGCCATCCAGCCCTCCTCACGGGCAGCCAGGTAGGCAGAGTTATCCTGGGGGAGAGAAAGGGGACGGTAATACAGGGCGTTTGTCTCCATGCCGGACAGGGCATAGTCCCGGCCGGGAGAACGGGCAGGGGAGGCAAACGCGCCCAGATGGCTGTTGTCATTATAGTAGACCACATGAACGTGGCTGTTTTCCACCTCAAGCTTGGCTACGCCGGTATTATCCGAGAGGGGAATCTGGCCGATTTTGTCCACACCCATGCCAAGCCAGGCGGACAGTCCGGCCCGGATGGCACATCCGTGGGATACAACGGCCACCGTCTGGCCGGGATGGGCGGCGGCGATACGCGCCACTGCGCGCTCAACCCGCTCGCGAACCTGGGGGAAATGCTCACCGCCCTCAATATGCCAATCAGGATCACAGCACAGGAAGGAGGTAAGGGCCTCCCGGTGGTCGTGAAGCAGCTGGCCCCAGGGGATGTCCTCCCAGGCGCCCGCCCCGATCTCCCGCAGGTCTGGATCCACCCGCAGGGTAAGTCCCCTGGGCCGGTAAATGGCCCCGGCGGTGGACATGGCCCGGTAAAGGTCACTGGAATAGACCGCATCAATGTGGACGTTTTCGAACCGCTTCTCCAGAAGCAGGAGCTGTTCCCGCCCCCTTGAGGTAAGCAGGCCGTTGTGCCAGCTGTGGCACCGGCGGTAATAATTACCCTCCGCCTGGCCGTGGCGGATCAGGTAGATTGTGGTCATAAAAATCCCCCTTCTTGTTTTCCGGCTTGCCTGAGACGCCGCTTGGGCGGCTGCAGGCTGGAAAATGGTCCGGCTTTTCAAGGGAAGGGGTTCCCGGGCGAACCTGGGAACCCCTTTTGGTGCAAGCAAGCCTGTAAGCCGGGTTCTGTCATTTAAGACAGCCATCTATCTAGGCGCACCGTTGCCGGTACGCTCCAGCCGCCTCCTGGACACGGCCGGGCCGGCCTGTTGTGTCCCCGCGGCGTTGCTCCGGATAGAGTTTACAGCAATGGGCGCTTGGCACGCCATTGGGTGAGCTCTTACCTCACCTTTCCACCTTTTCCTCGCCGCCGCACCTCGGACAGACGGGACGAGGTAGTCTATTTCTGTTGCACTTTTCCTGGGGTCGCCCCCGGCGGGTGTTACCCGTTATCCTTGCCCTGCGGAGCCCGGACTTTCCTCACGGACGGCCTTTCGGCCCGGCCGCGCGGCTGCCCAGCTTACTTGCAATTCTGATTTTACTTCATTTTTAGGTGATTGTCAAATGGATAAGGATGGGGTATAATAACAGCTATATAAAATTGTGGAATCAGCCCAGCCCTGGGGGCAATGACTTGGGAGGTGCGGTTATCAATGAACTCAGTGCTGAAGGAGTACCTCAACTCGCTGAGAGGAAAGAGGGTGGCGGTGATCGGCCTGGGCGTGTCCAACAGGCCGCTGGTGGAGTCGCTGCTGGACGCAGGCGTGCCGGTTATGGTATGCGATAAACGGCGGCGCGAGGAATTCAACGGCCTTGTGGAGACGTTGGAGCGCCGGGGCATGTCAGCCGTTCTCGGCCCGGAATACCTGGATCATCTGGAGGGGGCGGACGTGATCTTCCGCACCCCCGGCCTGCGGCCCGATGCGCCTCAGATCGCCCGGGCGGTGGCGGCGGGGGCGCAGCTCACCTCGGAAATGGAGGCGTTCTTGGATCTGTGCCCATGCCGGATCATTGCGGTGACCGGCTCCGATGGAAAAACCACCACTACGTCCATTATCGCCGGCCTGCTCAAGGCGGCGGGTTACCGCACCTTCGTGGGTGGAAATATCGGCCACCCCCTCTTGTGCCAAGTAGACGACATCCGCCCGGACGACATGGTGGTGCTGGAGCTGTCCTCTTTCCAGCTGATGACCGTCCGGCAGAGCCCCAGCATTGCGGTGGTGACCAATCTGGCCCCAAACCACATGGATGTACACAGAGATATGGACGAGTATGTGGCGGCGAAGCGGAATATTTTTGCCCATCAAGACGCCTGTGACCGGCTGGTACTCAATGCGGACAACGAGATTACCGCCGGATTCATCAAACAAGCCCGTGGATCGGTAACCCTGTTCAGCAGAAAGAAAGCGGTGGAGGGCGGGGTCTACCTGAGGGAAAAGACAGTGATGTGCGGCGGACGGCCCGTATTGACCACGGATGACATCCTTCTGCCCGGTCTGCACAACCTGGAAAATTATATGGCGGCTATCGCGGCGGTGGATGGGCTGGTGCCGGATGAAGTAATCCGGGACTTCGCCCGCACCTTTGGCGGGGTGGAGCACCGCATTGAGCTGGTGCGGGAGTTAGGTGGCGTGAGGTATTACAATGACTCCATTGCCTCCAGCCCCAGCCGCACCATTGCAGGGCTGCGCAGCTTTGACCGGAAGGTGATCCTAATTGCGGGGGGATATGACAAACATATTCCCTATGATGTGCTGGGGCCTGAAATTATAGAACATGTAAAGGTACTTCTCCTGACAGGAGATACCGCTGGAAAAATCAAGTCAGCCACCATAGCCGCTCCCGGTTATGTAGAAAACGGGCCAAAAATATGGGAATGCGCCGATTTGGGGCAGGCAGTAGAGCGGGCCAGAGAGCTGGCCGCGCCGGGCGATGTGGTGATTCTGTCCCCGGCCAGCGCGTCCTTTGACCGTTTTAAAAATTTTGAGGAGCGGGGCAAGGTATTCAAGGACCTTGTAAACGCCCTGGCCGAGTGAGGTGGTACTGTTGGAAATGGAACAGATTTTGAGAACCCTTTGTGGGGTGGGGGGACCCTCCGGCTTTGAATCCCAAGCGGTGCTGGCGGCAAAGGAGCTGCTGGGGCCTCTGATGGATGAGGTATGGACTGACCGCCTGGGCAGCCTGGTGGGTGTGCGCCGCTGTGGGAAATCGGGAGCGAAGAAACTGCTGTTGGATGCCCATCTGGACGAGGTGGGCTTGGTGGTTACCGGGATGAAGGATGGTTTTTTGCGCTTCAAGGCAAACGGGGTGGATGTTCGGATGCTGCCTGACCGGGAGGTGGCCATCCTGACCGATCCGCCTATGCTGGGAGTGGTAGCCTGCTTGCCGCCGCACGTGCTTTCGGCGGAGGAGCGAGAAAAAGCCCCAGAGATTAAGGATCTATTTGTTGACACCGGCCTAAGCCAGGAGGAAGCGGAGCGGAGAATCCCCATTGGTACGCCCATGGTATACCGCACCGATTTCACTGCTTTGGGAGAGCGCCAGCGGTGCGCCAAAGCAATGGATGACAGGGCCTGCTTTGCCGCCCTGCTGCGGACTGCACAACTGCTTCTGAATAGGGAACTGGACGTTGACCTATATATCGTGGGCAGCGTGTGCGAAGAGACGGGCGGCAGGGGCGCCCAGGTTATGGCCCAGGGGCTGGGGCCTGATTTCTGCATAGCTGTGGATGTAACCCATGGCAAGACGCCGGACAGTCCCAAGGATGGCGCCTTTGTGATGGGCGGCGGCCCGGTGGTTGGTATCGGCCCCAATATGGCCCGTTGGATGGTCCGGCGGCTGTTGGCTAAAGCGGAAAAGCTGGGCATGCCCATTCAAAAGGAGGTAATGGAGGGGAGTTCCGGAACCAACGGCTGGGAAATGCAGATCGCCAATGAGGGAATTGCCACCGCCATACTGTCCGTGCCCTTGAAGTATATGCACACTCCGGTGGAAGTGGTGGAGACAGGTGACATAGAGGAGACTGCCCGGCTGCTGGCCGCTTTTGTGGAAGACCTAGGAAGGGAGGAAGCTGTGCTGTGATTGAGACACTAAAAACCCTGTGTAATTTGTCCGGCGTATCCTCCCGGGAAGAGCAGGTGCGGGATTACATCCGCCGGAGGGTGGAACCGCATGCCGACAGCGTCCGCACAGATTCCCTGGGAAATCTCATCGTGTTCAAGCGGGGCGCGAAGTCTGCGGGCAGCAGGCTGATGCTTTGCGCCCACATGGATGAGGTGGGTTTGATGGTAAAGTCGGTCACCGAGGAAGGATACCTGAAGTTCGGCTGTGTGGGCGGCATTGACCGCCGGGTGTTGCTGGGGAAACGGGTGACGGTGGGGGAGCGGGGACTGCCCGGCGTCATTGGGTTGAAGGCTATCCACCTGACCACCCAGGAGGAGCGAAAAAAAGTGCCGAAGCTCACCGACCTCTACATTGACATTGGGGCAAAGGGGAAAGCCGAAGCCGAGGCGCTGGTAGAATTGGGAGATGTGTGTACCTTTGTGAGCGATACGGTAGAGTTTGGAAGCGGTATGCTCAAGGCAAAGGCTATTGATGACCGGGTGGGGTGCGCGGTGCTGGTAAAACTGTTGGAGGAACCCCTGCCCATGGACTGCACATTCGTGTTCACAGTCATGGAAGAAGTGGGCACACGGGGGGCTTTCGGCGCAGCGTTTTCAGTGACGCCGGAGGTTGCCCTGGTGCTGGAGGGCACCACCGCCGCCGACCTGCCCGCGCTGGAGCCGGAGCGGCAAGTGTGCTGGGCCGGGAAGGGCCCGGTGCTGTCCTGGATGGACGGCGGAACCATTTATGACCGGGAGCTGTTTGAGCTGCTGCGCCGTCTGGCGGAGGAAAACGGACTGCCCTGGCAGATGAAACACTACCTGTCGGGCGGCACTGATGGGAAAGCCATACAGCGCACAAAGGCGGGCGTGCGGGTGGCCGGTATTTCGGCTGCCGTACGCTATCTCCACGCGCCCAGCAGCGTGTGCAGCATTTCGGATGCGGAACAGATGCTTACCCTGGCCCGGCTGTTCGTCCAGGCTATAGCGGAGCGCTGACAGGAGGAATATGACATGGAATTGATAAAGACCTTGACCAGGCTGGTAACGTCCTTTGGGCCGTCAGGCAGTGAGGGGGAGATATCCCAAGCCATTGAAGAGCTTGCCCGGCCTTATGTGGACGAGCTTGCCCGGGACGCCATGGGAAATCTCATCTGCCGTAAAAAGGGCAGCGGCCCCCGGATTATGTTCTCCGCACATATGGATTCCATTGGCCTGGTGGCCACCCATATTGATGAAAAGGGATTTGTCCACGTAGGGGCGTTGGGCGGAGTGAGCGCAGGGGAGGCTCTTTTTACCCCAGTGCGCTTTCAAAACGGCGCTTGCGGGCTGATTTGTGCCCCGGAGGATAAGGATAAGGGCAAACTGAAGGCGGCCGATTTACTCATTGATGTGGGCGCGGCTGATTTCGAGGAGGCAAAAAAGCTGGTTCAGGTCGGGGATCCGGCGGTGTACGATACCCCGGTCCGGGTGGCGGGGAACCGGGTGATCTCTCCCTATCTTGACAACCGGGTATCCTGCCTGGTGCTGCTTATGGTGATGGAACGGCTGGCTGGGGCGGATAACGACTTATATTTTGTGTTCTCCTCCCAAGAGGAGGTAGGCACCCGGGGGGCCAAGACGGCTGCCTGGGCCATTGATCCCGAGTATGGCATTTCGCTGGACGTGACAGGAGTGGATGATGAGCCAGGCAGCAAGCATCTGGCCAGCGCCCTGTGCGGCAAGGGGGCGGCGGTAAAGGTGATGGACCGCTCTGTAATCTGTACCCCGGCGCTGGTGGATAAGCTGCTGGAATTGGGGGCGGAGCAGGGTATTCCCGTCCAGCGGGATGTGCTCCAGGCAGGCGGAACCGATGCCGGGCCGATCCAGGCCACCCGGGCCGGGGTGTATACAGGGGGAATTTCCATCCCCTGCCGGTATACTCACACGCCCACGGAAATGGTGGATTTGGGGGATGTACAAGCCTGCGTAGATCTGGCGGCAGCATTTGCATGTCATAATTTCTAAACCTATGATGGGACGGTAGCTATAAATGAATTCTCCTTTACAGATTTCAAAGCGGGTGAGGGACTTGGCTGCCCAAGCGGAAGAGGGCTTGACGGCGCAGTTTTCCCGCATTGACGCCATTGCCCAGGCCAACAGCCAGCGGGTGCTGTCGGCATTTCAGACGCACAGGGTGGCGGAGAACTTTTTTGCGGGAACCACCGGATACGGCTACGATGATTTGGGCCGGGACAGGCTGGACCAGATTTACGCAGATTTGTTCGGCACGGAGGACGCCCTGGTACGCATCCAGTTTGTCAATGGCACGCACGCCATCACTTGCGCTTTGTTTGGAACGCTGAAAGCGGGTGATGTGCTGGTGTCTGCGGTTGGGGCGCCCTATGACACCCTGTTGGGAGTGGTTGGTGCTGTGGACAAGGGGCACGGCTCCCTCAAGGACTACGGTGTGGAATACCGCCAGGTGGATTTGGCTGACAACGTGCCGGACAAAGAAAAACTTGCCCAGGCGGTTCGGGAACCCAGGGTGAGGGCTGTGCTGATCCAACGCTCCAAAGGGTATGCCACCCGGGCGTCCCTGTCGGTGGATGAGATTGGGGAGTTGTGTGCCATTGTGCGGGAGAACAATCCTAATGCCGTTATTTTGGTGGATAATTGTTATGGGGAGTTTGTAGAGGAATGGGAACCCACCCATGTTGGGGCGGATCTGGCCGTGGGCTCCCTCATCAAAAATCCCGGCGGAGGGTTGGCCCCCACCGGGGCCTACATTGCCGGACGGCGGGATTTGGTGGAAGGCGCAGCCATGCGCCTGACCTGCCCTGGAATTGGACGGGAGTGCGGGTCAACTTTGGGAAACAACCGACTGCTGTACCAGGGGCTTTTTTTGGCCCCCCATACTGTAGCTCAGGCGGTGAAAACCGCTGTATTCTCCGCCCGGCTTATGGAGCTTCTGGGCTACTCCACAGAACCCAAATCGGACGCAATTCGCCATGACATTATACAAATGATCCATTTGGGGAGCCCGGAGGCGGTTAAACGTTTCTGCAAGGGCATCCAATCCGGGGCCCCCGTTGATTCCTTCGTCACCCCGGAACCCTGGGATATGCCCGGATATGACAGTCAGGTCATTATGGCGGCAGGGGCCTTTATCCAAGGAGCGTCTATCGAATTGTCTGCCGACGCGCCCATGAGGGAGCCCTATACGGTATATCTCCAGGGTGGGCTTACCTATGAGTCGGGCAAGACCGGCGTGATGCTGGCGGCGGAGGAGCTGCTGCGGAACTGACATAGGCCGAGCTGTTTTGGGCATACAGTAACCTATCGGGGGTGATTGTATGCCTGTGAAGCTAAAACGCTTGGCATTCTACCTGCGGCAGGGGGGCGCTGTAACGGTGGCGATACCTGCTCTGGCGGCATTGTTGGTATCGGGATTATTGCTCCACGTGGTAAATGGCAGGCTGCGCCCGGTGCTGGAAGCTGCGGCATCTGGCCAAGCCACCAGCTTGATGACCCAGGCCATTGCCATAGCCGTGGACAACTGCCTCCAGGAAAACAGCATGGGCTATGGTGATTTTGTCACCATAGAAAAAGACGCCGCCGGGAAAGTGACGTCTATTACCAGCAATACGGCGTCCAACAGCCGGTTTAAACGGCAGGTTGTGGAGGCGGTGACCCGCCAGCTGAACACCTTGGACAGCGGCGCGCTAGGTGTGCCTTTGGGCACACTTTCCGGCCAGGCTTTACTTTCGGGTATGGGGCCGCCTGTGCGGGTGCGGGTGGACTCGGTGGGGGAGATCACCGCCGACTATGTCAACTCCTTCACCGCTGCCGGGGTAAACCAAACGCTTCACCGGGTTTGCCTGGAAATTACGGCCACCATTTACCTGTTTCTACCGGGGGAGGTGCTTCCTGTGTCTGTCAGCAGCAGTGTGTGTGTGGCAGAAACCGTCATCGTGGGCGAGACACCCGACACCTATTTAAATCTGGAAAAGGGGAACGGCTGATATGGACTTCAGAACTCAAGCCGCGCGGCTGCGGGATGAGCTGAACGGGCACAATTACCGCTATTATGTGCTGGATGCGCCCACTATCTCCGACTTTGAATACGACAAAATGCTTCGGGAGCTGGAGGAGCTGGAGGCCGCCCACCCGGAACTGGTTACCCCTGACTCGCCCACCCAGCGGGTGGGGGGCAAGGCACTGGACAGCTTCCAACAGGTGGTTCACAGGGTGCCGCTCCAGAGTTTGCAGGACGTGTTTTCACCAGAAGAGTTGCTGGACTTTGACCGCCGGGTGCGGGAGAGCGGCGCACAGCCGGAGTATCTGCTGGAACCCAAGGTAGATGGACTGTCTGTGGCGCTGGAATACGAAAACGGTGTGTTTGTCCGGGGCGCCACCCGTGGGGACGGCCAGGTGGGGGAGGACGTGACAGAGAATCTGCGGACCATCAAGTCCATCCCTATGAAGCTGAACTGCGCCCCGGCGTCGCTCATCGTCCGTGGGGAGGTCTATATGCCCCGCAAGACCTTTGAGCGGCTCAATGGGGAGCGGGAGATACGGGGAGAGCCGCTGTTTGCCAACCCCCGTAACGCCGCCGCCGGCTCAATGAGGCAGTTGGATCCCAAGGTTGCCGCCGCCCGGGGACTGGATATGGTGGTGTTCAACATCCAGTATACTGACCGCGCTCCCTTTGAAACGGACAGCGCCGGGCTGGACTGGCTTCGGGAGCTTCGTTTCAAAGTAATTGATTTCCGGCTGTCCGGGGATATGGGAGAGATACAGTCAGCTATCTTTGATCTGGGCGACCAGCGGGAAAAATATCCGTTTGATATTGATGGGGCTGTTGTAAAGGTAAACTCCATGACACAACGTGACATATTAGGGGAAACAGCCAAATTCCCGCGATGGGCAGCCGCCTACAAGTATCCGCCGGAGCAGAAGGAAAGCGTAGTAGAGGATATTGTTATCCAGGTGGGCCGCACCGGAGTACTCACCCCCAAAGCGGTGGTAGCCCCTGTCCGGTTGGCGGGTACCACCGTTACAAACGCCACCCTCCACAACCAGGACTTTATCGCCGAAAAAGATATTCGCATTGGAGACACTGTGTTGATCCAAAAAGCGGGAGAGATCATTCCTGAGATTGTGTCCGTGGTGAAGGAGAAGCGGCCAGTGGGAACCGTGCCTTATTTACTGCCTGCGGAATGCCCGGTGTGCGGGGCCGCGGTGGCCCGGGATGAAGACGGCGCACACATTCGCTGTACCGGGGCGGAGTGCCCGGCCCAGCTGTTGCGCAACCTGACCCATTTTGCCAGCCGGGACGCTATGGACATTGAGGGCTTGGGTCCCGCAGTTGTGGAGGCGCTGGTAAACGCCGGGATGGTCAAAACTCCTGCCGACCTTTATCACCTGGACAAGGATCAGGTAGCTGAACTGGATCGGATGGGGAAAAAGTCGGCGGACAACCTGTTGTCGGCCATCGAAGCGTCCAAGCAGAACGACCTGTCTAAGCTGCTGTTTGCCTTCGGCATCCGGCAGGTTGGACAAAAAGCGGGAAAGATTCTGTCGGCCCGGTTTGGATCGTTGGATGCCTTGGCCCAGGCCACTGAAGAGGAACTTACCGCCATTGACGACATTGGTTCCATTACGGCACAGTACCTGACGGAGTGGTTTTCCGCACCCCAGAGCCAGCATCTCATTGCCTCATTGAAGGAGGCGGGAGTGAACATGGACAGCAAAGCTGCCCCGGTGGGGGACAAGCTGGCAGGGCTTACTTTTGTGCTCACCGGAGAATTGTCGGCCTATTCCCGGAAAGAGGCGGGGGATAAACTGACCGCGCTGGGGGCGAAGGTGGCCGGTTCCGTATCGAAAAAAACGGGGTGTGTGGTGGCCGGAGAGGCTGCCGGCTCTAAGCTGCGCAAGGCGCAGGAACTGGGTGTTCCCGTGCTGGACGAGGAGCAGTTTCTCATTCTATTGGGGGAGAGGGACGGAGATGTAGACGCCCTATTAGTCCAGCTGAGAAAATAGAAAAAGAGGGGGCGGGCCTATGAAGATGAAATTTGCCAGCCGAATGGACAGCTTTGAGCCAGGCATTTTTAATGTGTTGGATGAGAGTAAAAACCGGCGTCTGGCCCAGGGAAAACCGGTGTATAACCTGTCCATCGGCACGCCGGATTTTCTTCCGGAACCCCATATAGTAGAGGCGTTGGTCCGGGCGGCCTCCGACCCGGCCAATTACCGCTACTCACTGGGTGAGACGGCGGAACTGGTACAGGCAGTTCAAAGCTGGTATGGGCGGCGCTACGGCGTGGAGTTAGCCCAGGATGAGCTGATGGCGGTATATGGCTCCCAGGAGGGATTGACCCACATCGGCTGGGCGCTGTGCAATCCCGGGGATGTGGTACTGGTCCCCGATCCGGGTTATCCGATTTTTGAGCTGGGTCCCTTCCTGTGTGGGGCCAGGTGCGTCCGCTACCCGCTGTATAAGGGGAATAATTATCTGCCTGATTTGGAGAATTTTGATTCTGCTTTGGCGGAAAAAGCGCGGTTTATGGTGGTTTCCTATCCAGCCAACCCTCTGGGGGTGGCCGCGCCGGATGAGTTTTATCCCAGGCTGATTCAATTTGCCAAGGAGAATAGCATTGTGATCCTCCACGACAATGCCTACTCTGAAATTATTTTTGATGGCCGGGCAGGCAGGTCATTCCTGTCATTTGAAGGGGCAAAAGAGGTAGGCGTGGAGTTCAACTCCTTATCAAAAACCTACAATCTCACCGGGGCCCGGGTGTCCTTTGTGTTGGGGAACCGGGAAGTAGTGGCTGCGTTTAAACGACTGCGATCCCAGATTGACTATGGGATGTTTCTGCCCATTCAGCAGGCGGCAGTGGCGGCGCTCAACGGATGCCAAGATAGCGTGGCCCGCAATCGCGCGGAATATCAGGCCCGGCGTGACGCGCTGTGCGGCGGCCTGCGGTCCATTGGCTGGGATGTGCCGGACAGCCAAGGCAGTATGTTTGTATGGGCTCCCCTCCCGATGGGATACATAAACTCGGTTGATTTCTGCTTTGAACTGCTGGATCGCACAGGATTGTTGTGCACCCCAGGTTCCGCTTTTGGACTGCTGGGAGAAGGGCACGTGCGCTTTGCTTTGGTGCGCCCTGTCTCTATCATGGATGAGATTGTGTCCACGGTTAAGGACAGCGGAATTTTGGAGGGCAGATCATGAGCGCCCGCACGGACAGGCGGAGGTTGGCCGGATTCAGCAGGGAAAAGCTCATTTTGCTTCTGCTGGTTCTTGCGGTGGTGGTGGCTGTAACCGCTCTGGGTCTACACCTGAACGGTTCGCTGACACTGGAAAACCTGCTGGCGGAGTTGGGACTTAAGCCCCCAGCCGCAGTGTCAGTGGAGGATATACCGGCTTATTCAGGGGAACCATATGTGATCCTCCAGGACAACCAGCCAAACTTTGACCTCAAAGACTTAACATTGGAACCTTTTGAGATTTATAGTGAGCTGGATTACTTGGGCCGGTGTGGTGTGGCCTATGCAAATGTATGCTTGGACATCATGCCGACCGGGCCACGGGGGGATATTGGCCAGGTGAAGCCCTCCGGATGGCAGACGGTAAAGTATGATTGTGTGGATGGCAAGTATCTATATAACCGCTGTCATCTCATTGGGTACCAGCTGGCGGGGGAGAACGCCAACAGACAGAACCTTATTACAGGAACCCGATATATGAACGTGGAAGGGATGCTTCCCTTTGAGAATATGGTGGACGGTTACGTGGAGGAGACGGAAAACCATGTGCTCTATCGGGTGACACCCATCTTTGAAGGAGATAACCTGTTGGCTAGCGGCGTGCAGATGGAAGCGTTTTCCGTGGAGGATGAGGGAGAGGGATTGTGCTTCAACGTATATGTTTACAATGTTCAGCCTGGAGTGGTAATTGATTACGCTACAGGAGAAAGTTGGGAGGAATAAAAAGTGCCCGCCCCGATCTCGGGGCGGGCACTTTTTACGACAGAAGTCATTTATCAAATGCGGGGTTAATGAAGTACACGTTTTTCTGATCCAATTTTTGTTTAGCCAGCTCAATAGCCTCGCCAAACCGCTGGAAATGAACAATTTCCCGCTCCCGAAGAAAGCGGATGACATTGTTTACATCCGGGTCATCAGATAAACGGAGAATGTTATCGTATGTGAGGCGGGCTTTCTGCTCTGGTGCAATGACGAAAGTGCAACTTTTTGCGAAAAATAGCGGAAAATGGCGCTAAATCGTGTCCGCAATGCGGTCAATCTTACGTTGGAGCCGCTCCAGGGTCTTTTGCAGCGCGGCCCGGTCTACGTTCAGATTACTGACGGACAACTGGGCCAGAGCCAGCATTTGCTCCAGAGTGCGCTCAATTTCGCCTACCGCCTGGTCGATGGATTGAATGGATTGTTCAAATTTTTCTTTGGGCTGCATGGGTTTATGCTCCTTAAAAATTCCAGTGGATTTCAATGGGAACGTCATGGGTGCCGGGGATACGTTTCCCAACAGTGATGTGGTCAATGAGGATTTCTACGATTTCTCGTGTCAAGTGTTCCAGATTTACATACTGCTCCACCAGAGCCTTTCGGTTGTCTCCCACGGCAATTCTGTCCTCCAGCTCCGCAAGCTGCCGCTGGCCGTCCAGCAGGACACGCTCCAGTCGGGATTTCTCGGTGGAAAACTCTTTGGAGAGGGCCGAGAAGTCGCTGTCATTGAGCAGGCCCTTGACCTTATCCATGTATAAATCCCGCAGACCCTTGGTGTACTCGGCAATCCGTTTCTCGTAGGCAGAGAGGGTATCCAGGAGTTTCCTTTTCTGGCCTTGTAGATTTTCGCAGAACTCAATGCTCCGCTCCAGCTCGTCCTTATCCAGATACGCCGCCGCCAGTCGGTTCAGCTCGTCGATTACCATCCGCTCCAGCTTTTCCACGGAAATAAAAGAGCCGATGCAGGCGTCCTTTGCCACATGTCGGTTGGAGCATTGGAGGTAGTGCCGCCCGCGATTTTTGGAGGAGCGCATGGTGTAGCCGCAGTTGGCGCAGATCGCTTTCCGGGCGAACAGGCCCACAGTGCCGCAGTCAAAGGGCTTGGCCCGCTCCGCAATCATGGACTGCACCCGGTTCCAGAGGGGGCGGTCAATGATGGCCTCGTGGGTTCCCTCCACGCGATACCACTCGCTTTGAGGGCGGGGTTTGTTCTGCTTGGTCTTGTAGGACACGCTGCCATATTTGCCTTGCACCATGTTGCCAATATAAATCTCGTTGGTGAGCATATCGGAGATAGCAAAATACTTCCAGAGAGTGCTGTTTTTCCGCTTGGGCTGCTGGTAGCGCAGGCCGTGGAGCCGCTTGTACTCGGTGGGGTTGGGGATGCCCCGGTCATTGAGCATCCGGGCGATGGCCGTCTTGCCGTAGCCCTGGGAAAAGAGGGTGAACACCTCCCGGACAACGGCGGCGGCCTCCTCGTCGATAATCAGGTGGCCTTTCTGGTCGGGGTCTTTTTGGTAGCCATAGAGGGCAAAGGCCCCGATGTGGAAGCCGTTCTGCCGTCGGTTGGTGAGGACGCTGCGGATGTTCTCCGACATATCTTCCAGATACCACTCGTTCACCAGACCATTGATCTGCCGGGACTTCTTGTTGCCCTTGTTGGCGGTGTCGGCGTTGTCCACGATGCTGACAAAACGGATGCCCCAGATAGGGAAGAGGCCGTGGATGTACTTCTCTACAAGCTCCAGCTCACGGGTAAAGCGGGATTGGGTCTTGCAGAGGACGATGTCAAAGCGATGGGCCTTGGCATCCCCCAGCAAGCGGTTAAATTCGGGCCGCCTGCGGTCTGAACCTGTGTAATCATCATCACTGTAAAGGTTATAAACTTCCCACCCCTGTTCCATCGCATATTGCAGCAGCATAGCCTTTTGGTTCTGGATGCTGTTGCTGTCGTCGGTTTCAAATTGCTTGTTTCTATCTTCTTCGGATAAACGGCAGTAGATCGCTGCTTTCATGTTCATATCTCCTTGGAGATAGGACAAGCTGTTTCCTGCTTACAGTATAGCACACAGAAAACAGCTTGTCACATTATTTTTGGGCTATGGCCTGTTTTTCCTTTTCCAGCTGATTGATCAACTCGGTCAGCTTGTGTGTAAAATTCTCTTTTGTCGTTTCAGTGGAGCCATCTTTGAATACGCTTTTGCATAGCTCCTGTGTCTGCAAATAACATCACCCAGCCTTTCACAACAGCCTATGCGAAATTGCCTGTCCATTAGTCATCTGCGGCAGAGGTGAGGCCGGGTGGTTCCATCAGATTTTTTAAGGAACCACTGAATAAAGCACCCATCAAGCGCATAAGCAACGGGAAATA